>Ga0207428_10003254_pt1 | contig 15832 bp, 12 predicted proteins | sample RhiMethybrSRZTD1_FD_187600 | JGI IMG/M metagenome (GOLD analysis project Ga0207428, IMG submission 187600) | Populus rhizosphere microbial communities from Tennessee, USA - Rhizosphere MetaG P. TD hybrid SRZTD1 (SPAdes) (version 3) | ecosystem: Host-associated > Plants > Roots > Rhizosphere >...
CGCTGTCTTCTCCACGAACGGGCGAACGTTTATGCGCCATCACGAACTGAGCGAAGAGGTCTTCGGCCCCGCAACCGTCGTCGTCGGTTGCGATTCGCGCCAAGAGATGGAACAGATCGCGCGCGGCCTGGAAGGCCACCTGACCGCCACGATTCATGGGACGGCCGAAGATTTGCGCAATTACGACTGGCTGGTTTCGATCCTCGAAAACAAGGTCGGGAGATTGATCTTCAACGGCTACCCGACGGGCGTCGAAGTCTGCGCCTCGATGCATCATGGCGGGCCCTATCCCGCGATGACCGATTATCGTTCAACGTCAGTCGGCACGGCGGCGATCTACCGATTCGCGCGCCCAGTCTGCTATCAGAACTTTCCTCAGGAGGCTCTGCCGGTCGAGTTGCGCGACGTGAATCAACGCGGCGTCTGGCGGTTGGTTGATAATCAACTGACGAAGGAAGATTGCTGAAGCAAGCGCGCGTCATGTCAACTACCACCGTAAAGCATTCGCCCTTTAATGACGACGCCTTGTCCCGGGTGGCGCGCGCTGGCATCTTGACCGGCGTCACAGACGGACTCTTCTCGAGCGTACTGAGCGTCGCGTTTTACAATTCAACTGTGCAACGCCTTTTTCAGGGAGTCGCCAGCACTTTGCTCGGCGCCGGGGCGTTCGGCGGCGGTAATCTAACGTTCGCGATCGGCGTTCTTATGCATTTTGGCGTCGCCTTCGGATGGTCGGTCGTGTTTCTGTTAATCGTCAAGCGCGCGCGCCGGATCCGCGGCTTACTAAACTCCCCATACGGAGTGGTCAAGGTCGCATCGCTCTATGGCCCCTTCATCTGGATGGTGATGTCGCTGGCTGTCATTCCAATCCTCTTGCATCGCCCGCCGGTGATCAATATCCGCTGGTTGGTCCAACTGATAGGCCACATTCCGTTCGTCGGAATACCAATCGTATGGTCAATCGGCAAAGGCGCCCCTCGCTGCAATCCAGCGTAGGGGCAGACCTGCGTGTGGGGCCCCGGAAGGCGCGCGTCTTATTGCGCCGGGGCAGACACGCAGGTCTGCCCCTACGCTGTGGATGCGCTATTTATTCAAACACTATAAGCGCGCGGCCAGGGTCAAAAGCCGCTCCGCGGCAGAAAACTTGCAAACGTCGAAAAACTTTGGCGCCTACGACGTAAAAGGCCCGGTTTATTGGAACTCTCAGCCTGTGCAAGCGTCTATTGAGCATGTCGTTCTAACTCTGACGACTGTTTCAATTCCCGGAGGAGCGTCCATGTCGAAGTTAACCAGCCCTCTCGATCATCTGAAAATAGCGGCGCCGTGTCCTGCCGACTGGGATCAGATGTTTTCATTCGAAGACGAGCGAGTACGCTTCTGCTCGCAGTGCAATCTCAACGTCTACAATCTATCGAATATGAGCAGGCAAGAGGCCGAAGCCCTCATCACAAAAACCGAAGGCCGCCTTTGCGTCAGGTTTTATCGCAAGGCGGACGGCTCGGTCCTGACGCAGAACTGCCCTGTCGGATTGAAGGCGATCAAACGCCGTGTGGCCTGGGTGGCGCGAGTCGTTCTCGGAATGGTATTGAGTTTTGTTTCTGGCCTGGGACTTTATATTTTTCATCTAGGAAGAAAGCCGTTGTTACCTCTCCTGGAAACCCGCCAAATTTTTGAGCCTGCTGAAATAGGGGGAATGGTAGTAAGGCCAATATCCGAGTTCCACCAACAAGTAGGGGAGCCAATCCTTGGTAAGGTAGTACCACGACAACATGATCGTGTCCAACAGAACAAGGCTAAAAGACAGGCCGGGGATCAACTTATCAGCCAGGATGAGTAGAGCAAAAAGAGCGCATGCTCAAGCCTTGCGTTTCGGCTTCGATTCACTTTGGCCGAGATGGGCCTGAATCTTCTTCGGCAACTTCCCCTTCACCATCTCGTAAGAATCCTTGATCAACCGCTTGGTCTCGGCCTGTTTCAAGGCGCCCGGCTTTTGCACGGCGACCCAGTGATAACGAGCCGCGTAAGGCGCGGGGATGATCCCGTCGAGTTCAGTCAATTCGGTGAACTCTTCCGGCGTACATTTGAACGAGAATTGGCTCGCCGGGCCTGCGTCGAGGCCGATGACCGCGAACATCTTGCCGCCGATTTTGAAGACGAGGTCTTTTTGCCATAAAACCTCTTCAGTGGCGTGAGGCAGCGAGAGGCAATATTCACGAATCTTTTCCAGGCTCATACTTCGATCCCTTCTCTTTATCCGCTCTCGTAAACCACCACGCCCAGGCGATCAGGACAAATTGCATCGGCAACCTGATCCAGTGAAAGATCATCGGCAGCTCAGGATACAGGTGATGATTGACGGCCATGTGGATGTTTGCCGGATAGATGGCCAGGAGCAGCGCGATCAATCCCCACGCGGCCAATTTCTGAAATCGGGAGACCAGCACCATCACGCCGAGCAGGAGTTCAAAAAAACCGGCGGTCAGGTGCAGCGCCGAAGGCCAGGGCAGATAAGGCGGCATGATCCGCAGGTAGAATTCGGGGTCACGAAAGTGATTGAAGCCCGCGAAGATGAAGATCGCCGCGAACAGGTATTTCATCCCTATCTTGAATGCGCTCATTTCAATCCACGTCGTAAAGTTTGATCGGCTTGTCCTGGAGGTATTTGTCGAACCAGTTCAGGATGTGCTGCAACCGTTCGACGCGATGCCACGGCGCGCCAGAGCGCGACAGTTCGTGCGATTCATTCGGGAACCGCACCATAACGGTCGGAATCTTTCGGTACTTCAAGGCGCGGAACATCACTTCGCCGCCTTCGTTCGCAGGCGTGCGCCAATCGGCTTCGCCCTCGATGAACATCATCGGCGTCGTGACGTTCTTGATGTAGGTGATCGGCGAGCGTTTGACGAAATCTTCAGAGTCCTCCCACGGCGCGCCGCGAAACCACGTCGCCTGGAAGAGCGTGAAGTCGGCCGTGTACCAGAAGCCGGCCCAATCGGCTATCGAGCGCTGCGACACCGCCGCCTTGAAACGATTCGTGTGTCCGACCGTCCAGTTCGTCAGCACGCCGCCGCCACTGCCCCCCGTCACGCCCAAACGAGTCTCGTCGATGTAGCCGCGTTTCAAAATCTCGTCCACGCCTGCCATCAGGTCTTTGTAATCGTCGCCGGGATAGTTGTACTGGATGATGTTTCCGAAATCCTGGCCGTAACTCGTCGAGCCGCGCGGGTTAGTGTAAAGCACGACGTAGCCTTTGGCCGCCATCCACTGGAATTCGTGCGTGAAGTTGAACCCGTAAGCCGAATGAGGTCCGCCGTGAATTTCCAGAATGAACGGGTACTTCTTCGACGAATCGAATTTGGGCGGCTTCTGAATCAAGCCATGAATCTTCCTGCCGTCGAAGCTCGTGTACCAGATCTCTTCGGGAGGCGTGAGGTCGAGCTGCGAGAATAGTTCATCATTGATCTTCGTCAATTGCGTCAATTTACCCGATGCCGTGTCCAGCAGGAAGAGGTCGCCGATGTTGACCGGGGACGAGATCAGCAGAACCATCTTCGAGGCGTCGGGCGTCGCCGTATACGTCTGGACTTCATGATCGCCGGTCGTGATCGGTTCGACCTTGCCCGTCGAGACGTCAACGCGCTTCAGGTTGGCGCGCCCGTGTTCGGCGACGTTGACGTAGAGGTATCGTCCGTCCTTGCTCCAGATCGCGCCGTCCGACGACACGATGCGCGGCGCGCGCTGATCGCCGCCGATGTCGCCGCCGACGTCGAAGTCATAATCGGCGGTCAGGTTTCTGGGCGTCGCCCCAGCTATGTTGCCAGCTATGTTATTGGACGCGTTGTCGACCACGAAGAGGTCGGGCTGCGTGTAAGATTGAATCGGGTTGCGCGTCGGCGAGCCGTTGAACGCGATGCGCTTGCCGTCATCGCTGAGGCTGTAATCGCTCAGCCTGCCGTCAAAGCTGACGACCTTCTTTTCGTCGCTCCCGTCGGGCGCGATCGAATAAAGGTCGGAGCGCGGCGGCTCGTAATAAGGCTCCAGCGAGCGGTTGGCCATGAAATATATGCGCTTGCCGTCGGGCGACCAACTGACGCTGCCCTCGTCGAATTTGCCCTTCGTTATCTGCTTAGGCTTCGGCGCTTCTCCCGAGGCGCCAGGAGCAGCGGATGCGGCCACGGTCCAGATGTGCGTCTTGACTTTCGGATTGAGGTAGCCTGGACCGTTGAACCGGTAAGTAGCGCGCGAGATCACGCGAACGTCACTCACGCGTTCGGGCTGTTTTTCTTTAACCTCGCCGCCTTCAGTCATCGCATTATCTTTTTTGCTCAAATCCTCAGAACTCGTGAATGCGATGGTCTTGCCATCCGGAGACCATCGTGGCGCGCCGGCGCCGCGCGGAAGTTCGGTCAACGCCTGCGCCTCGCCGCCCTCGAAGGTGAGCATGTAGATTTGCGCGGGCTGCGGACGGCCCTCTTTTTCGGTCGAGCGGACGAAGGCCAGCATCTTGCCGTCGGGCGCCCACCGCGGCGACGTGTCTCGCGGCCCCGCGGTCAATTGCCGCGCCGCGCCGCCGTTCGTCGGCGTCATCCACAACGCCGAATCGTAGCGGTCGGCCTTCTGATTGACCCAGAAGCGGACGAAGGCGACGCGCGATCCGTCGGGCGAAATCTGCGGATCGGCGATCCACGCGAATTTGAACAGGTCCGTCTCGGTGATCAGCCGCTTCTGCGCGCCCGAAGAGGCGCCGGACGGAGCGCCGGCGGCGAAAAACGCGATGATCAAAATCGACGTGACGCCCAGGCGGCGATAGGGGTTATTCATTTCAATATTCCTGCTCCCTGAGAGCGCAGGCGCCCCTGCCTGCCTACTCCGGTCAGTCGGCCCTTGCCGCAAGCAAGCAGGCAGGGATGCCTGCGTTCCCAGATTTGCGTTAAAAATCAGTTGAGCTTCAAATCCAGACTTCGGCGTGTGGCCAGATCCCAGTAATTATCGTAAGGTCGATCCGAAGCGAAATCTTCGAGCATGCTGTTTATCGTTTGCATCAACTGTACGCTGAAAGAGTTCCCGACCGTTTGCGGGTGGACTTCGGTGTAGTAGGCGTAGTTGAAATAACTGCGAATGATCACGCTGCTGTCGTCTATCGGGAGCGCCTTCAGGTTCTCGACGAATTTGGACATGGTGTCGTAGCGCCACAGATAGAACTCGACGTTCGAGACATAGAGAGCCGAGACCTTCTCGTTGATCTCCTTCAGGAATGCGCCTACGGCTTTGACGGCCTGTGGCCCGGAGAGGTCGGCGGTGACCGGGATGATCAGGTTGTGATCCTGCAGGTTCTTGACCACCTGGAAATCGGCCTCGGTCGCCAGGTAGTTGCGGTGGCGGCCTTCGAGGTCTTTTTCGAGCAGCAGGTCGCGGTAGGCCGGGAAGAAGCGCCCCGTCGGACGGTCGCGGATCGTGTAGCGGACTTCGAGACAGTCGGTGTAGAAGGCTTGATATATCTCGTCGATCGTTTCGATGTCGCGCTGCGAGAGTTGCAACCCGAACGACGCGATTCTCTTCCGCACCTCGGCCGCGAGCCTGTCGGACAGCCTCTGATCGAGCGGCGTGCGGTCGAAGTAATCAATGAAGTCGCGGATCGGGCGGTCGCCCCATTTCTTGTGATCCTTGGGCAGCGGGCGCGCGAAGAGGTTCGACAGGTATTCGACGCGGTTGCGTGACATCATGAACAGGGCCTTGAACATCAGGTGCTGCAACATGGCGTCTCGGCGGATGTCGACCATGAACGCGATCCGAGGTTTGATCTGCGCGATGTAGGTGAAGTTCTGATCCGGCCCCACGCCCAGATAGGCGCCCCCCGTCACGTCCATCTTATCCAGCCGGCCCAGCACGTGCTGGTAAGACAACTCGTTCGAGACCAGGTTGTCCGAGCCGAAGTATCCGGCCCTTTCCGAGAGGCGGTTGACGAGTTGCGCGAAGTCGTAGCGCTTCTCGTTGATCTCTACTTTCTGTTGCGCGATGGTCGCGGGCGAGAACGAGAGCAACAGAAACAACGATAACAATGCGAATGACCTGGTCGCTAATTGTCGGATGCGCGTCATAGTCTCGTGTCTCCTGGGGAAAATTCCTGGGGATATCATGAATGGGACTTATAGGGCTCATAGGACCTATGGGATTTATAGGACTCGTGAGTCCTATAAATCCCATAGGTCCTATGAGCCCTATTCATGATGTTCCCATGATTTTCAATTCATAAACCCCGATTTTGATCGTCTGCCCGGCTTTTACTTCGGCATGTTCGCCGGGCTGGATTTCACGTCCGTCGGCTTCGATCGAGTTCCGCCCAACGCATTCCAGCTTATACGAGTCGTTGTCTCCTCGGGTCAGGATCGCGTGTTTGCGGCTGATCTCCTGGTCGCCATCTAGTTTCAGGTCGACGAAAAAGTCTTTCGAGCCGCGCCCGATCTCGACCCTGTTCTTGTGCGCGGCGAAAATCGCTTCCCCTTCGTACTGGCTGGAATAGGCGATGGTGAAGAGCGCGGCGCGCGGGCGGACGACAGTTCGGTCGGCGTCTTCCGCAATCGCCTCCGTCTGTTCACTCGGAGGCGCTGCCGGGAGAGGCGGAGAAGCCGCAGGCTTCTTCTTTCTGGAGGTGACCTGAGTCTTGGGCGAATCTTCGTCCCAAATGGCCTGGACGCGAACGTGGCCTCTGTCGAGCGCGCCGTCGATGCCGAGCGAAAGGGCGATCTTGTCGGTCTTGAGAACGCGGTCGCCGATCAATTCACGGGCGCGCTCGGTCAGACCGTTCCGCAGGCCTTCCTCAAGCCCTTCGCGTTTGCGCCCCTGCCATAACGCGTCGTCCTCTTTACTCAGGTAGATGATGTACTCACCGGGCAGATAGGTCGCGCCACCCGGCGGAGTGAACATCTCGCGCTTCATTACGGCCTCGACTTCGCGCGCGATCTTGACGAAGAACTCGTCCCACTCGCTGAGTTGCTGTTGTTGAGACAAGGGCCCGCGAGATACGGCGTCTTCGCCGTCCAGCCACTTTCTGAAATCGGTCAAAAGTCCAGTGAGCTTCATAAAACTATAGTATCAGGATTGGCGCGGCGAGCGCGCTTTCTACCGCCAGAACTTCCGCGAGACTACACGAACGTTGGGCGGATTTCCATCCAAATCGCCGTATATCCAGCCCTTGTTGGTCTCGACGCCCGGCTCCTTCGTGGCCCAGCTGCTGACTCGAATCTGGAGCCAATTGTTGTTCGCCCTCTCGAGCACCTCATGGCGCGTGCCCTTGGCGACCGATCCGAGAACCTTTTCCCTTTCCCGCGACCCCGACGGCGCCGAGCGAACGTTCAACCCGTCCGTCACAATTTCGATCTCGTTCGGGGGGCCGAACCCGAAAGGCGTGTCCTGGCTGCGAACGTATCTGTCGACTTTGACAATCGCGCCCAGAATAGCGAAGGCGAAAAGGCCGATGAAGATTCTGCGCCGCACCTTCCAGTTGAATTTATCAACGGCCTTTTTCGCCCGCCCGAGCTTAGGCGGTTCGGCCTTCGTTGGCGGTTCGGCCTTCGCCGGCGGTTTTGAATCGCCCCGGACCGCCGGCGGCTCGCCTTCTATCTGGCTCTGGACTGCGGGAGCGGGGCGCCTCTCCTGTAATTCGACGAAGAATTTCGACGAACGGTCGCCCGGCATCGTTTTTTGCGCCGGTTGCGCCTGACGGAAATCATTATTATCGAACGCGAACTGGATCGGCGGCTTTTGAACGGCGGGTTGCTTTTCAACCAGCGTCGCGGTCGCAAAACTGGCTTGCAAGGGAGCCGTAGCCAACGCCGGATCGAAATCGGGCTGCGCGGGGCCTTCGGGAACCGCCCCGGGAGTAACGTTTAGCCTCGGCCTGATTATCGTAGCGTCATCGGCGTCCTCGAGCGTCTCAGGCGCCTTCTTCTCTTCGCCGACGGAGGCGACCTGCGCCAGGTCGCTCCAGAACTCGATCACCGACGCGTAGCGCGCCGCCGGGTTGTCGTCGGTCGCGCGCCGCAACACTTCGAGCAGGCGCCGCCTCACAGGTTCATCTATCGAATCCTCGGGCAGGCAGGTTATCGGGTCGCATGTGAACTGGCTGGGTGGGCGCCCGCAAATGACCGTGTAGAAGCTCTTGGCCAGAGAATAGATGTCCGCCGACGCGGTCAAACGGCTGCGCGTCACTTCTCCATACCCCTCTCCGGGATGATGCTCGGGCGGGGCGTAAATATCGGCGCCGACGCGGGTGATCTCGTTGTCTTCGCCCGTAGCCATTTTGGCCACGCCGAAGTCGGCGATCTTCAGCGTGCGGTGATCGGCGCTGAGCAGGAGGTTGTTCGGCTTGAGGTCTCGGTGAATGATCCCCTTGTCGTGGGCGTATGCCAGCGCCTCGCAGGCCTGTTTGAAAAAGAAGAGCGCCTCGTCGAGAGACAGAGCGGCTCCCAGGCGAGAGCGGCAGAGTTTGAGCAGGTCGCCGCCCGGCATGTATTCGAGCGACAGGTAATAAAAAGGCGTGCCGCGCAGGTCGGCGGCGGCGCCATGCCCCCACCGCAGAATCACGTGCGGATGGCGCACGGCGTCGAGCGCGACGGCCTCGTTCTGGAAGTTTTCGATCAGCGTCCGCTCCAGATCGGCGTCGGGCGTGCCTTGCAGGCTGGTGTTGAGCGCCTTGAGCACAACCTCCATCCTGTCCGCCTCGCGATCGCGCGCGACGAAAATTTCCGCGAAGCTGCCGCGGTTCAACCGCTCCACCACTTCGTAGCGTTCGTCGACAAGACTGTTTTCAAGTTTCAGTTCAGGCATCTTTGTTCGGTGATAGGGCGACATGGGGACGGGGCGAGGGGGCGATAAAATTCCAATTCTCTTGTCTCCCTATCCTCTACTCTCTCAGTGATACTCTCTCAATCGCCCCGTCGCCCTGTCTCCCCGTCGCCTCGTCTTCCATTCTTCTTCATCCCGCCGGCGTAGGACTCGACTGCGGATTCGCGCCGGGCGCGCCAGAGGGCTGACCGGAAATGCGCTGCAAAGCGTCCCACGCGTTGCGCGGCTGGCCCAATCCCAGATACGCCATCGCCATATACGACCAAACGTCGGGTAATTTCGCGTCCAATTTCGCCGCCTCTTTCAAATGGGTCACCGCGTCGTCGTACTTCTTCTGATCGAGATCGACCCGGCCTAAATAATAGAGGGCTTCGGCGTTAGACGGATTGGCGGTCAGCGCGGCATTAATGCGCGTCCGGGCCTCGTCAGAGCGGCCTTCCACATGGAGCGCGTACGCGGAGTTGACCTCAGGGTCTTTGAAACGGTACTGAATCCGCCGGTCCTCATAAGGAGCGATAGTTCCCAACCATTTGTCTACAAACGGTTTCACAGGAGTGTATCCATAGATGAGAGCGCCACTGACCAGGCCGATGATTAATGTAACGAACAACAAGCTCATCTTCATAAGTTTCGACATCTCTCCTTCCAGGGGCGTTTCATCGCCTTGTATCGTCAAGGCGCGGGAATTCAGCTTTTTGGATCTTCTCGCTTCCGATCGGGACGCTTCCGGCTGAGCCACCCCTGGCTGGGATTCAGTTTGAGGTTCGAATTGACGCGCGGCCTGGTGGTTGGCGCCTTCTTGCGACGGCGTGGCGCCCCCCTTTTTGCCGCTTGCGGAGGCGGGTCCGATCTTCCCCGAGGCCGGCTCACGCATTTTGAGGTCGACCTCTATTTTGTTCGCCTGCCGCAGGGGCCCGTCGAGTTCATCAGAAACCCCTCTGGCTTGAGCGGCGCGCGCGGGGACGCGCGGTTTCGTGGCCTCCTCGAAGTACGGGCGCGCGCCGAAATCGACCACGATCGCGGTCAGGTTGTCCTCGGCGCCGCCCTGATAGCAGAGTTGCTTCAACCGCTCGCAGATCTCCTGCGGGCGTTGCCCGTTTTTCATCAAGCGGGCGATCTCTTGGTCGGTGACGTGGCGCGTGACGCCGTCGCTGCAAAGCATGAAGCTGGTCCGATCGTCGATCTCTATTTCGCGGAAATCCGGCTCGACTTCGATTTCGGCGCCCAGCGCGCGACTGATCACGTTGCGGCGTGGGTGGCGCGCTGCCTGCTCGGCGGTGATCAGACCGGCGCGCAGAGCCTCGCCGACCTCGCTGTGATCTTCGGTCAAACAGATCAGCCCTTTGCGATCGAAGCGGTAGACGCGGCTGTCGCCGACATGCGCGACGATTGCGCGACTACCCTCGACGGCCACCATGGCTATCGTAGTCGCCATCCCGCCGAAGTTGGGGTCCGAGCGCGACTCTTCATATATCTTCTGATTGCACAGATCTAGGGTGTTTTCGACGACTTTACGCAAATCCTCCTGATGCCGCTGGGCGAAGACTTTCGAGAAGATCTCAACCGTCACCTGACTGGCGCGCGCGCCGCCTAACCGCCCGCCGACCCCGTCGGCGACCAGGAACAGTCCGCGCTCTGGCATCGCCAGCAGGCTGTCTTCATTCGACAACCGTTTCGGATTAAGCCCTTTGTCAGTGATTTGTCCGACTGTAATTTTCACAATTGTTCCTATGTGAAATCGCCATCAGCATCCCGAGCATAAAGAAACTGGTCAGCAGTGACCATCCGCCGTGACTGACGAACGGCAGCGTTATCCCCGTCATCGGCAGCATGCGGATCACCCCGCCGACGTTGACGACGGCCTGAAAACCGAAGAAGGACGTGATGCCCGCCGCGATCAGTTTCGTATACATGTCGCGCGCCTCGATGGCCACGCGCATCCCGGCGATGACGATGATGACGAACGCGGCGATGATGATCGCGCCGCCGGCCAACCCCATCTCCTCCGCAACCGCGGCGTAAATGAAATCGGAGTCGGCGATCGGCACGCTCTCCGGGTAGCCGCGCCCGAGCCCCAGCCCGAGCGCCCGCCCGTCGCTCACCCCGTAGAGCGCCTGGGAAGGCTGGTAAGCGTATTTGTTATACCACGCTTCCTCATTCGACACACCCCGGCCTTCGGCCTCCGCCGATTCCCTCGCCCACCACCAATGTTCCTCGGGGTCGGGGGCGACTCCCCCCTGCCGCCACAGGTAAAACCGCTGGTGGATGCGGGCCGGGACGCCGCGGCCGATCAGCCCCTTGACGCGTTCGAAGGCCGAAACCTGCGACTTGTCGCTGAAGACGTCTACGGCGGTGTTGTAGATTCCAGCCGAGAAGATTGCAGCCCCGAGCAACACGGCGATCAAAAGGATGGCCATAGTCACTTGCGGCAGCCGCCTCACCGCCACCACGTACAGCGTCACGTAGGCCCCGAAGAAGACAAGCATCTGCCCGAAATCCGAGAGCGCGAAGAACGGGATCACCGGCAGGATGGCCACCAGCAGGAACGGCAGCGTAAACCGCCAAGGCGGCATTCCCCAGTAGGTCCGCGAAAGATTGCGGTAATGATCGGCCAGGATTCCGGCGTAGCTGAGCAGGAAGGTGATTTTGACCGGCTCCCACGGCGTGGTGTTGCCGAGGAACTTCCCGCCGCTCGAATAGACGATCGCGATCACCGCGAAGGGCGCGGTCGTGAGCAGGCCTATCAGGAAACTGCGCCGCTGCAGCCACAGCAACACGTCGTCGCGGTTTGTAAAAATGAACGCGACGCAGAAGCCCAGCATCGCCAATATCGGGATGAGCGTCGAGACCGACGACAGGATTCGCTTGAGCGTCCAGTAACTCTCCTCGCCAGCGTCCGCCACCGACTCCTTTACCGGGATGTTGAATTCGGGGTCGCCGAAGAGCGCGCGCTTCTTTTCCGCGTCATAGTATTGATTCACATAGCGCTGCCGCAGCGTGTTGGCCTTCGCCAGACGCGCCTCCCGCGCCTCGGAACGCCTGTCGGCGCTGTATTCGGGGTCGGTGAAAAGGCGGTATTGCGTGAACTGGCCGACGCTGAAAAGCAGGATCGCGACTGTGAACAGAGTCATGTCACCCGCGTAACGATGCCTCCGCGCTACCCATACGACGATCGTGAAAATCGGGAAGAAGAGCGCCAGGTCCCGCAGCGCCAACAGCAGCGAGGGCGAATAGCCTCGCGCCACGCCCGCGCGGTAAATAATGAAGTAGGCCAGCGCGTTGAGCGCGAACAGCAGAATTAGCAAGAGGAAATGTGACGAAGGACGATTTTTCATTCTCGATTCCGCGGCGTCTTTAGATTCTGCGGCGCCAATAATACGTTGGAAGGCGCCATTTTTACAGCGTGGGACAGACTTTAGCCCGCCCGCCCCCGATTCAGACTAAGGACGGGCTAAGGTTCGCCCCGCAATTACCTGCGCTGGCAACGTGGACAATAATACGTCGATCTAGCGCCTTGGGTGATGCGGCGGATGGACGCGCCGCAAACCGGACATGGCCGGCCTTCACGCTCGTAGATGCGCGTCACCTGATCATACCTGCCGTAGCTAGAATCCAGGTCCCCTGTCTCTACGTCGAACTGGCCGTCGTTGGTGATAGCTTCACCGAGCACTGCCAGAATCTCCTCGCGCAGTATAACGACCCGCGGCTTGGAAAGATTCTTCGCGGGCAATCGCGGATTGATCTTCGCGCGATGCAACGCCTCAGACGCGTAGATGTTGCCGAGGCCAACGACCTTCGTCTGGTCGAGCAGCGCGAGCTTGATCTGCTGCGAGCTGCGTTTGAGCGTGTCGTATAGGTATTCGGGTGAAAATTCCTGGCTGAAAGGCTCGGGCGCGAGCTTGCTCAGATATTTGACGCGGTCGAGTTCCGCCGTGCGAGCGACCATCATCAACCCGAAATGACGCTGGTCGTCGAACAGAAGCTTCTTGCCGTCGTCCAACCATAACACTGCATGCGTATGCGGGGTGTTTTCGGCCTCCCGGTCGAGATAAACAAACCGCCCGGTCATTCGCAGATGAATGACCAGCGTGCGGCCGTTCGAAAGACCCGCGAGGATGTGTTTGCCGCGCCGCGTGACGTCCTCGACCCGCGCGCCCTTCAAGGACGCCGCGAACTGGCGCGGCGAGTTCTCTGGCGAGAGCCCGGCTCTGATCAGCCGGGCCTTGACGATCGTCTTCCCGACGATCAACTCGCGCAACCGCCGCATGACAATTTCGACTTCAGGAAGCTCAGGCATGGCGGAGTGTTTAACACAAAAATGAGAGAGTGGGGAGTGAGAAGTAGGAAGCGGGGAATGGGAAAAAGAAACTTATGTGATTAGCATGTTTTCGTCGAATTGCCACAATCCCAAGGTCCCCCAAACGCCCTATTGACAAACTCATACTCGGCCTGTAGAGTTCCCCCTTCGCTTTTTGAAACAATTTGTCGCGGGGTGGAGCAGTCTGGTAGCTCGTTGGGCTCATAACCCAAAGGTCGTAGGTTCAAATCCTACCCCCGCAATTCTAAAGATAAAGCCGCCGTGATCAAATTGGTCACGGCGGCTTTATCTTTTTAGCGTTTCTTCGTCGGGGTCGGATTCTAAATCGAACCAAGAAACATTGATACACGCGGCGGTACCGTACCAATCTTGCTTGGTTCGATTTAGGATTGCAAATCAATGCACGGAGTACTGATGTGAGTGTACGGATCAGTACCGCGAGCGTAAGCAAGCGGCAATCCAGTTGGCCAGCAACTTGCTTACGCGCGCGGTATTGTACTTGTGTCCCAATGTTGCTTGGCCTGATTTAGTTTATTTCGATTGCTTCTTATTCTCTTCCACAAATTGCTTGATAAAGGTTTTGATCGTGGTCACCTCGGTCAAGGGGATCCTGGCGTCGAGGTCCAACGACGACATCGGGAGGAAGTAATATGACGCGATTTCGTACAAGTCATAACCTCTCTTCTCATTCTCGCTCCCTTTTTTCGCCTCACCATAAATCATCAAGCCGAAAGTATAAGTGGGGTTGATATCGAGGCTTTTTTTCCCGACCCACTCCGGTTTGCTGTTGAACACATCACCCTCGTTCTGTTTGAAGCCTTCGCAGGAGATTTTGCTTTTCTTGATGATGAGCCAGCAGGGAAAATTGCTATCAGTGATGCGCCGCTGATCTCTATCCAGCCTCTGCCCGAAATTAACCCTGAACCTCGCCTCTCCGCCGAGCAACAACGCTTTGGTCGCCAGATCGCGCGACGACGCCGTGTCTTTGCGATAGTAAAGCTGGATCGCAGCCAGCATCGAATAGGCGTCGGGTTTGTTGGGAGCCAGATCCCGGAGCCGTTCGAGGATGGCCGTGGCTGCACTGATCTTAAGTTCCAAACCTTTTCCGTCGGTGAATGCAAATGATTTGAGGCGTTCGAGGTGTAGATTCAGCGAGCCGTAAAAGGTCGGCCTGTCAGGCTCGGCAATGGCGGCGAAAGCGCGCTCCAACTGCCCGCGGTATCCTTCGTCAGTCAGTCCCTTGCGGGTCACATTCAGTCGATAATCGCTCGGCCTGTCTGATTTGCTGATGACCCGCAGAGTGTAGTCGCCGGCCGCGGGAAGGATGACCTGTCGCCCGGAGGGGCCGTCCGATTCGCCTTCCGGCGCGATTTCATTTCCGTTTTGATCGATGACACTAACGAGCAGGTCCGATGATTGCCCGTCCGCCCCGTCTGCCCCGGTTGCCCCGTCTGCCCCGGTTGCCCCGGTTGCCCCGGTTGCCCCGGTTGCCCCGGTTGCCCCATCGGATTGCAGATCGAATTGAACGATGTCGCCTCCGATGGCGCCTTCGAGTTGATACGCCTGAAAGTAACCTTTTGCGCGTTCTTCACACCAGGAAGTTTGCGGGTTCAGCTTGCCGGTCACAGGCTCGTCGAACTTAATCCTGGGAAGCGTTTTCGGCGCCGGGTTGCAGGGGCCAGATTCTTTCCGAGTACCTTTCCTGGAGGCGCTAGCTTCGCGCGTGGCCGCAATAAAAATGGCCGAATCATTTTTCCTCAGGTTAGCGATGGTGATGGACGCAAGGTTGAATGTGAGTCCGGGATGGGTGGGAGTAACTTTATATTTACGTTTGCAGGGGAGCTTTGTGAACTTATATAAGCCCACGATGTCCGTAACACCGGCGCTCTGGCTCGAATCATTAAGCGCCAGTTTTACAGCCGCCACCGGCTCCCCGCCTTGCCTAACCACACGAACGCTGATCGAGCATGTGCCGCCGTCACTACTCTTGGCGCCGCCGCTACTCTTCGGCGGTTTTGCGGCATTGGTGTTGGGCTGCGACTTTTCTTGCGGTTTTCCGCAACTCCCGTCTCTGTTCGGAGGCTTGCCTCCAGGGCATTGCGCGACGGCGTTATCGGGGGATACGGAGACAAGCGCAAACAACAGCAACAGGAATAATCTTCTCAGGAGGCGTGAAAAAATCATCTTGTTATCTCTTTTGCGCAACGAAAACCTAGTACGGCATACGCGTTTCTTCTCCGGCTTAACACGGACGGCTCATATTCCCTGCGGAACACGGCAGTCGCGTCTTCCGGTCGATCAAAATATGCTCCACCGCGAATCACTTTGCAAGGCTGGCTGCATCCCGACGGCTTGTACCGACTGCCCTCATAAACCCTGAAATCGCTATCAGTCCACTCCATAGCATTGCCTGACATGTCGGACACGCCGAACGGGCTGTCTCCACCGGGAAAACTTCCGACCGGAGAGAAACTGCCGAAGACACCCGCAACGTTGGCCCTATCAGCTTCGAATTTGTTCCCCCAGGGATATAGCCTACCCCCCTCGCCGCGCGCGGCGAACTCCCACTCCTCCTCGGTCGGCAGGCGTTTGCCAAGAGACCTGCAGTAACTGTCAGCCTCGCGCCAGTTCACCCCCGTCATGGGCAATTTGTTTTCTTCCGTTTGCCCC
>Ga0207428_10003257_pt1 | contig 15820 bp, 18 predicted proteins | sample RhiMethybrSRZTD1_FD_187600 | JGI IMG/M metagenome (GOLD analysis project Ga0207428, IMG submission 187600) | Populus rhizosphere microbial communities from Tennessee, USA - Rhizosphere MetaG P. TD hybrid SRZTD1 (SPAdes) (version 3) | ecosystem: Host-associated > Plants > Roots > Rhizosphere >...
CCTCAGTAGTTATCCAAGGCATCGCGAAGTGAACCACCCTGTCTTTGCGCCATCTCATGGTAATCGCGCACGGAATTAAAGGCTGCAGCCTGCTGCTGATAGTGCCGAATACCGTTCTGCATCTCCTGATGCGCAGTATAGATCGCGCCGCGCACGCTCTCGGGAACGGCAGCCCATTCCTTCTTGGCGACCTCGGAGAAGCGCGGAGGAGGATCGCGGTAGGGAGCATCCTCGGCCAGCGGAGCATGCTTGGGTTGCTCCGCTGGCTGGCCAGCCTTTGCGTTGACTTCTGACGCGGCTGGCTGCGTAGAGACGAAGCGGCCTCCGTCCCCACGGTTCCTAGGCTCGGCATTGATCTCGGGCGCCTTGGCCTTGGCATCCGGCGTTTTCGACTCGGATGACTCGGATGCCTCCTTTGCCTCGGCGTTCTCCCTTGCCTTGGCAAAGGCCTTCTCGACCGATGCACGGCGGGCGGCGTTGCGCTCATGCGCGCGCTGTTCGGGGGACTTGTCTGGTGCTTGCTGACCAACCTCGCCATTGGCGCCGGAAGGTGTCTGGTCAGGTATCGTCACCTCGGTCGTAGGCGGCGGCGGCGGCGCGCTGTCGCCCATCTGAGTTGTTGGGATCGAAACGTCGCTCATAATGTCCTGCCCGAACTTTTTCGAGCGCGGTCTTGAGGATCTGCCTGCGTTTCTCCTTGAAACCCGACTGCTTGCTCGACCGCACTCGCGGCGGCAACTTTTCGTTGCCAACCTCGATCAACCCCAACGCCTTCCCGGTTGCCCGGAATTCCGATTTGGAAGTGTAAAACTTGCCGTCAACTTGCTCTGTCGGGTCCATCGTGTCCGAGATGACATAGGGAAGCGGCAGCGAAGATCGTGCGACCGGCGGGTCATCGGAGACGAACATTCCGATGATCCGCCCTTCACGCTCGATCTCGACCCATCGTCTCATGGCGAAACAAATGACACCGCCAATGCCGGGGTCCGTGGATCTAACGGCGCCCCAACGATCCTGATGGCAATGCCTCTCCCGTTCACGGCATTCGATACCGGCAAGCCAAGCTTGATGTTCGTTGCCGTGACATCAATCACCGGCAGCCCGCCAGAGGTGACAACAACAACAGGCAAGGCCATGGCGTTCTCCTACTTGCGCTTGCGTGCATCCTTGCGCAGCAAATCAATCACCTCGTCCTTGTTGCTCGCTCCGCTGACATCGACGCCACGCGCATCGGCAAGGCTGTCCAGTTCAGCACGCTTCATCGCGTGCAGTTCCTCGTTCGAAGGCAACGGCTCAAGCTTGGGAGCCTCCGGCACGAACCCCGGCTCGCCGGGTCCCTTGTTCGGATCGTTCGGATCATCAGGATGTTTGGGATCTCCGATCATTGTGCATTTCCTCCATTTGCGAATTCCTTGAAGTGCAGATGAGCCGCCGCGCAATAAGCAACATGCGCGGCTTCAGCGGTGAGGTGATATCCAAGATGATGGTTGCACCGATCAACCATGATCTGTGCTTGCCACTTACCCAAACGCTTGTGCCAAGTCACCCCTTTGAAACCTGACGTATTGGCTTTACTGCGACGTGCATTTCCCACGTTCTGAGAACACGTAGCTTCGCGCAAGTTGACCAATCGATTATTCGATGGATCGCCGTCTAAGTGATCAACGTCCTTGACAGGCCACTTACCATACGAAAGTAACCACGCAAGACGATGCAAGTAGTAGAGGCGACCATCCAGCATCACGGTTCTATGTCCATGTCCGTTAATCGTCCCTACCTTGCGACGGCGTCCGATTTTCTTCTGCTTCCAAGTAAAAATGCCGGTTTCCGGGTCATAATCGAGAGCCACACTGACTTGCTCGAAACTCAGCATTTTACAACCTATGGTCACGTAAACGTCCACGTCTGCGGAGCGGTCTGCGCTCCAGCCGTGGTTACGATGACCGGCCATGTCCCGGCCGTCGCCTTCTTGGTCACTGTCGCGGTGATCGACGTATTCGAAACAAACGTGGTCGTCTGCGGCACACCGTTCACCACAATCACGCTTTGCTTGGTGAAGTTAGTCCCGGTTGCCGTCAGCAGCTGTGTCCCGGCACCTGACACCGTGCTGGTCGGGCTGATCGATGCCAGCGTCGTGACACCAGCAGGCGTCAGCGTCGATGGATGTGTCGCGTTCGGACGTTCGGTGTAGCTGCCCAGATCCGAATGCGTCGCCGTGAAGTTGACCAGTGGGACCGGAGCACCAGCAGCATTGACATGCACCTCGGTGCCGAACGCTTCCGGGCGTCTGGCGGCATCGAGCCCATCTTTGGCATTGATGAAGGTGCCCTTGTAATTAGCCGTCGTCTCATCCGGTGGCGGCACCGGATAGACCGGGCCACTGGCGCCGCCCGGCTTGTAGGAGTTGGTTTCCCAAGGCGGCGTCGTCGGCGGGTTGGGCGCAACCGCGATGTACGGCGTCGGCGGTGTTCCGCTCCACCATTGCTGCTGGTTGGTCGGCGGCGTCGGATTGGCCACCGTCACCGTCAACGTCCGATCGAGATTGGTGGACGGTGCAGCGATGGTGTGACCGATGAACCGATCGTTGTGAACGTAGGTCGGACGCAGATCATAGTTACCACCCGTAAGGGCTTGCGGATCGGGTTCAGGCATGACGTTCTCCTCTCACTGCTGGTAGTTTCGCGGATCGGCAATGCTGCCAAGGCCGGCACCACCGGCAAGGCCTAATGCACCACGTGGATTGTCCGCAATCCAGCGCTGCATGACATCTTTCCATTTGTTGGTCACCGGCTCTGTCTTGATCGAGCCACCATGCGGATAGAACAGGTGCGGCGCATTGAAGTAGGCGGAAGGCTGCCCGGGACGAAGCGGCCGAACCGTCTCGGCACGATTGGCATGCATGGTCGGTGCAATGATCTCGGGCGGATACGACGCCCCAAGAGTTCCAAGCTTGTCGCCGGCAACGGCAACGCCGTAGTCGGGATGATGCGAGGCAACAAGGCCAATGTCCGGATTGATCCGCGACACCACCATCCCGGCAGATCCCGGTGGCGATGTGAGCAAGCGTGCATCGGTGTTCATTACCCGCAGCGCCGCGATGTTGGGGAAGCCAAGTTTGCGTGCTTCCTCGGTATCCATTGCCTTGACCAGCTTGGCGTGCTGCGGCATCGGAGAGTTGTCGAGCCAAAGCTTGACCTTCGACAGATCATTCAGCCCGGTAGCGGGAAACAGGAAGTCCTTGTCTGCCGGCACGATCTTGTCCGAATGCATCACCTTGACCAAGTAATCGTTCATCGGCTTGGAATAGCCGGTCGCACGCGTTGCCTGAACGGCGGTCTGAACCATCTGGGTAGCCTGATCGAGGTATTGCTTGCCGCCGGTCATGTAGGCCAGCCACGGCTCCTTACCTCTGCTAGCAACTTCCTTGGCGCGATTGAGAATAGCCGCCATCGGGCCTCGTGTACTGGCCCACAAGTTCTGCGCACCGGGATGACCCGGAACAGGCCGATTTGCCACGTTCTCGGAGTAACCCGGCCCGCCGTGTTGCGCTACCGGGGTTTCGAACTTGGTCCCCTCGTAGCCAATCAACTTGCCCTTGGCAGCTGCGGCGGCATCTCCCGGAGTGAAGATGAATTCCACGTTTTTCGGTATGTCCTTCTCGATGTCGATCCTCGGCAGCGTCGATCCCGCCTTCGGCGCCTCGCCACTGTAGATCGGCGCAGGCATGTCACGGATCGGCACGCCGCCGCCACCGAACGGATGCGACGTAGTGGCGATCTTCTGCTCGCGATTGTAAGTCTGCCACGCCTCCTCGGCCGCCCTGCCGCGCAGCACGGGTGGCGCCTGAACGATACCGCCCTTCAGGCGCATTTGCGCTTCGGCCTGACTTACCGGAACATCACTGAACGAGGACATTTCCATGATGGACCCATCACGCCTTTTAATAATTACGCCATCATGGCCAGACTTAATCAATTCATCACGATGAGCCGCAGCCTCCTGTTTTAATTCCTCGGCACGTACCGCCCATTTTTCCGGAGGAAGCGATTCTCCACGCGGCCCTTTGTTTGGTGCCTGATAACGAAGAAACTCACTTATCGGCATTTCATAAGGATTTTTAAGATCAACATCGGCTGAATAAACTTTTCCTGACTTTCCAGCGTATCGTTCTGCCTCTTTTGCATTGGGAGAGAAAAATGCTCCAAATTGCGACGTGGCATTATCAAACTGCCTTGTAGTTGGCATTGCACTAATCGTTGATAATCCCCCCGTGGGGGAGCCATGATAACCACGATACCTCATCTCTTCAGGCACAGGATTAAGAATGCTGCCCATCTGCGGCGTGCCACCCTTCTGGCGGAACAGGCCAAGCTGCTCTGGCTCAGTATAGAGCGGACCCGGCTGGCGCGGCGGGAAGCCCAGTTGCTCGCGTGTCGGAGGCGGCACGCCTGCAAGGCCGCGCTGTTCTGGCGTGTAGTACTCGACCGTCTGTAGCTCACGCGGAATGATCTTGTCGGACCCGACGCCGCGTTCCTGAATGTGCGGCGGGATCTCCGCGCGGCGCAGATCGGTGTAATCCTGCCGTGTCGGCGCAAGCTCGGCGTAGATCTCTCCGACGCCGCGATCGTAATTCTGATTGCCGGCCCACTCGCGCAGCGCAGCCTTGAATTCGGGAGTGTTGACGTTGCGCACGTGGTCTTCGACGTAGTTCCGGTAAGACGCGGTCACGATGGGATCGTTCACCGGCTTGCCGAACTTATCCGCCCATTGCTCGATGCTGAACTCGGGCTTCTGCACCGCTGCCACTGCCTGCTGGTAGAGTTGATCCGCAGGACTTCCCGGCAACTGCTTCGCCCTCGGGTTGCCGCCCTTCGGCATGTTCTCCAGAAACTGGATCGGGTGCGTGACCTCGTGCAACAGGGTCGAGAACACCTCGCCGCGCTTGTTGAAGTCGGTCAGCGCCTTCTCGCCCAGCATGATGAAGCCAAGGTCGCCCTTGGCCAGATTGCCGCGCATGTAGGAGCCATAGGAATCGAGCTTCGGATCGACGTAGACCGGCATCTTGCGCAGTTGCGGAGGGAAGCGAGAGTAAAGCTCCGGATGGTGCAGCACGTCTTCCAGCACCAGCGGCTGACCAGCCTTGTCCGGGATGCCCCGGAAGTAGGCGTGCTGGTCCGAGATCTCGTGCAGCGGCGTGCCGGCCTTGTCGAAAGTCCACCCGGTCTGCTTCCAGACGTCGGACAGGTCGCGCCCTTCCTTCAGCATCTGCTGCGCCTGCGGCAGCCGATTGATCTGCTCGGGCGTCGCCGACAATTTCGAGCCGAAGATGCCGGCAAACTGGCCGGGACGCGCCATGGCAAACGGCGTGCTGACACCTGCGACGTTCAGCGCGGTATCGACACCAAACTTTTGTGCCGCCTTGGCGTACTCAACGTCCTCCGATCGCGACACGTCCGTGCTGGGCAGGCCATGCGTCACCGGACGCTGTGGCGGCTGCGGCGGTGTGGTCAGCCCGCTGATGAGGTGGCCCGCCGCGCGCAACGGTGCCGTGATCGGCCGCGTGGCGTACTGGAACGGCGTCTCTGCCGGCGGCTGCGTCGATGCAAGCCCGGGACGCGGCCGATCAGGGTCCCACGGCTTGGGCGGCTCGGGCAGGTTGTAATCACCAGCAGCAAGCCCACCAAGCGTATAGCGCGTGCCATAGGAGTCACGGTGCGCGCGCGCCGCCGGAAGCGTGAACTGGTCGCGGTCGGGCTGACCGGGCTCTTGGATCGTGGTGGTGTAGCGGTTGCGAAAGTTGATCGGATCGATGGCAGGCTGATCGGCAGCTGACAGGTCAGGCTCGAAAAGCCGCCCCATCGGCCGCCCGCCTTCCTCCGCTGGCTTGCCCCAAGGAAGATCGTTCAGTGGCGGGGCCTCGGGGCGAACCGTGATGCGCGGGACGCCGTAGTAGGGATCCAACTCTTCCTCGTAAGCCATCACCCCACCCCATAATCCACGCTGTCACGGTAGGTAGAGAAATCCGCCAGCGCGCCCATGCGGACAGCATCCCGATCCGGGGTCATCGGATCGGGCGCCGTCTCCGGGCGCGGCATGGGAGCAGGGACGATGCCTCCCGGAAACTCGGGTGGAACGGACGACAGCTGGTCCCGGGCTGGGGTTTTGGAGGGACCAGCTGCCGCCGCATTGCCGGGACTTGCTCCAGTAGCCCCGGCAAACAGTGATCCGGGCGCACGTGGCCTGAAGGCCATGCCAAGTCCTTCGCCAAGCGTCTCGATGCCTCCTCGAATGCCTTTTCGGGTGGGTGAATTCAGCAGCCCGGTGGTTCCCGCGTAGCCCAAGGGGCCGCCACTGCCGTAGAGCGCTTGGGATGTTTCACGTGAAACGGTCGGAGGTGCGCCGGTCGCCTGCTGGGTGATGGGTGAATTGTAGATTGCGCGGGCGTTCACCTGACGTTCCGCTAAGGTGTCGTCACCAAAGCGTACCACGTTGTTTCCGAAGGCTTTTGTGGCACTGTCGAGGTCCGTAGCCTTGCCGAACTCGGTCGCGTTGCCGCGCTCGGTGGTGCGCAGTTCATGCCCGATGAAGTCGGCCTGCACGCCGGGGTCCATCCATGACTTGCCCTGCTTGGCGGCGAACTCCTGCAGCGAAGTGAAACGATCGCCGCGCCACTGCATCAGGCCATAGGCGCCCTCGTCCGGATTGACCGCGTTGGTGTGAAGCGAACTCTCATGCTGCAGGTTTCCCACTACCGCAGCAGCCTGCATGCGCGACATGCCCCCGCGCATCAGGCGATCCATCAGGAAGCGCGGGTCAGCCGCCTGTGGAGTTCCACCGTAGTAGGGCATCAGGGCTGCCTCCAATCCCCAATCCGCAACAGCGCGATGGTCTTATGACCTTTCAACCACGCAAACCAAAAACCCCGGTACTCGTCATCCCATAGCTCCGGAGCAAACGAGATTGGCGGCCTGTAGCTGCATCGCCAGCGCATCTCACACCCCCGGCCTCTTCGGCATCATTGCCTGCCGCTCCTTCTGCTGCGCGGCAAGGTTGAACTGCTGCGCCTTCTGCTGGCTCGCCTGATTGAACTGAGCGGCCTTCTGCTGGCGGTTCATGGCGTCGCCCTGCGCCTTCACCATCATGCCCTCGCGCACCATGGCGTTCTTCTCCTGCTGCCCGCGCAGCGCGACCTGCTGCTTCTGGGTGTTCAGGACGAAGTCACCCTGCATCTTCTGCAGATCGGCCTGATGCTTCTCGCGATCGCGCTGCATCTGCGCCGCGATCTGCGCGATCTTGGCCTGCCGCTCCTTCTCGGCGCCTTGGAATTCAAGCATCGCCACTTCCTTCTCGTTCTCGATCTTCCTCTGCTCGGCCATGCTGCGGGACTGGATCTCGGCGATCTGGATCTGGCGGTCCTTGTCGTTCTCCTGCGCGGCGTGCTGCATCTTCATCTGCTCGATCTGCATCTTCGCCTGCGGGTCTTCCTTGCCCTGCTGGCCACCCTGCTGCGGCATCTGGCCAGACGCTGCCAGCTGGCTCAATTGCTCGGTCATCTCGTCGATCGAGCCATCCAGCTGGCGGCCGGCGCGATAGGGCGCGATCGCGAACTTGAGCACCTCGCCGCCGAACTTGGCGCTCTGCGGCAGCATCTGCACCATCGCACCCAGCTGCTGGATCAGCGTGGCCAGCACGGTGACGAACTCGCCGCGCTGTTCCTTCTCCTGCTGCTCGTCCAGCTGGATGGTCGAATCGGTCTCGATGTCGAGCACGAAGTTGCGCGCGCGGTTGTTGCGCAGGAAGGCAAGCACGTCCTCGACCGTCGCCTGCTGCGCCAGATGCTGGATCTGGGACTGGATCTGGCCCATCTGTTGCTGGGCCTGCTGCGACGGGTCTTGCTGGGGTGGTTGCATTTGCGGCGGCTGCGCTTGTTGCGCTTGCATTTGCGGCGCCATCTGCGCCTGCAGCTGGAGCTGCACCATCTGCTGCTGCAGCTGCTGGATCTGCTGCTGCACCTGCATCTTGCGCGGCAGGTCCATTTGCGACATCGCGAGGATCGTCTCGTCGTCGAACTTCTCGGTGATGATCTCGACCGAGATCTGCACGCAGTCGCGCGCGATGCGCACCATCTCGTTCTGCTTGTCGCGGATGCGGACGGACCCGGACTGCATCTTCAGCTTCTGCGCGCCCAGCGTCTCCTGCGGATCGGTCGAGCCGCGCATGATGTCGGACAGCCCGACGATCTGATAGATGTCATCGATGATCTGCTTACGGATGCCGACGAGCGTCATCACCGTGTTGGCGATCACGTCGAGCGGCAACCAGACGATGACTTCCTTGGTGCCGCCGAATGCGGCCCAGTTCTTGATCGGCACCATGATCTCGCTGGACGACTTGGTGCGCAGCGCTTTCTCGATCGCATCGGCAATCTCGTTGCCACCGGCCGGATAAAATCCCTTCGCCATGATCGCTTCGGTGAGCGCATGGATGCGCGCGGTGAGCGAGTTCAATTCCTCCAGCTGGTCGCGGTAGTATTCGACGTCGGGCACCGGAACAAGCGAACCGGGCTGCGTGGTCGAATATGCCGGCTGCGGGCAGGGGAAGTAGCCCTGCAGTTCAAGGTGCGGCTCTGCCTCGTCGAGCAATACCTCGGAGCCCTCGCTCACCCATACGACAAGCTCCAGCCCCTTGTGCCAGACCTCCCAGATCTTGGCGCGCTCGCGATCGTCGGTGCCGCCGACGTCCTTGGTGTCGTGCTCGACCTTGTAGTCGAGCCTGTCGTAGGCATCCCCGGAGAACTTCTGGAAGCGCTTCTTCGCCTCGCGCCGCGTCAGATAGCTCGCCGCCGCGACCCACTCGACCTCGGCCCAGCTGCGGCTGACACTGTGCAGGAAGTCGCGCCGGTCCTTGTAGTCGATGCAGACACGCTCGGGCTGCCAGCCCCGGGCGTTACGCTCGTGCCGGCACCAGAGCACGCCGCGACCGTGCAGGGTCAGGCCATCCCTGACCTGCTTCAGCGCCGGATGGATGTAGGAATCGTCGAACGACACGATGGCGCAGCGTTCCGCCATCTCGCTCGCGGCCTGCGGGACGGGTTTTCTGTCCTTGAACTTCGGCACCACGACCGGGACCGGGGCACGCGCATAGATCACCGGGGCAAGCACCTGCACGTTGGCCCAGAACATCTGGAACTGGCGATCGCGCCGCCCCTCGCGCAGCCGCTCAAGGTTGGCGTAGAGCTTGTCGATGTTGTCGCAGGCGTCGTTCCACTCCTCGAATGCGTTCTCGCTCTCGCGGATCAACTCCATCCACGTGTCGGCATTCTTCGGTTCGGTGTAGACGTTGACCTCGTCGCTCTGGCGGCCACGCGGCTCGGCTGCCTTGCCGGGAGGCGGGAGTGTTGTCATGGCCGCACGCTCCCGTCCTGATGCCGGGTGATTGCCACATTAACCCACATCGCCAAGGTGCGCAGCTTGCGCAGGATGAAGGTGCGGTCTGGCCCTTCCGGCACGACCTCCATCAGGGTCATGGCATACTGCTCGGTCGCCTCGCGGCAGACCTGCATGCTGGCCTGCTGGTCGTCGGTTGGCGTGCGATAGCCGAAGGCGTCCTTGTGCAAGGTCATCAGATCATCCTTGGCACATGCACGCCGGCCATTCCCAGCAGCACCGTGATGATCCAGAGCACAACCAGCACCATGATGATCACGGACACGACGTAGATGATGGTGCGGAACGGCTCGGCGATCGGCACGAGCGCCATCAGCTGCTGCACGCCCCACCACAACACACCAAGGATTATCAGCGCGAAGATGATGCCAACCAGAGTGCCGATCATTGCAGCCTCCTTCAGCTGAAGCGGTAGCGATTCCTGATGTTGGCGTTGAAGAATCGCCCCGGCGACGGCGCGCTCGTGATGCCACGGTACACGCTTACCGGCACCTCGTAATAGGTGTAGGTGCGCCCGCTCTGCAGAAACGTGACGCTCAGCGTGCGGTCGTTCTCGCTGTAGCCAACTTGGCGGATCGCGCTCGAATCAACCGATTGGCTGTACTCACCCTCGGCCTCGTTCCAGCCGATGCCCCTGCGCCCCGCCCGCGCCGTGGTCAGGCGTTGGACTGCGGTTGGCAGGCTCGGCATTCTGGCCATGGCTCATGCGTGCCCTTGGATCTCGTCATCCTCGAATTCGTCGAGGCCGGCGGGGCCCTGCGCCTTGGCCATATCCATCAAATGCTGACCGATGCTGTAGAGCTTGTCGGTGTCGGTGATGCCGGTGATGGTGCTGAACGTGGTAAGATCATTCGACGCAGGCGCGGCCAGCACCAGCAGGAATTCGAACGACTTGTCGGGATAGAGGCCACGCAGGGCAAAATCGATCCCGTTGGCGAGCGACGCCAACTCAGATCTAGTGCTTTTCATAGCCGCACCTTTCCGTGCCTGCGCCGGAAAGCCTCTGCCCTGCAGTTCAGGTGGCAGTACTTGGCTCGTGTCGGAACAGGCGTCGGGAATTCCCGGCTGCAGATTCGGCATATAACACGATGCATCTTGCGGCGCATCTTGGTCGCATGCTGCCGATGCCAAGCACGCCCTTCCTCCGATCTGTGCCATTCGACGGCGCGCTGCAGCGCCTTGGCTGACGGAGGCGCCATTTTCCCCTCCCGGTGCTTTTCCAGCATATGCATGCGACGGTGCTCGGATCGGAGGATCAGTTCAAGATTACCGATCGAGTTGTTGAAGCAGTCACCGTCACGGTGATGCACCTCAAGTCCCTTCGGGATCGGTCCATGCCGATCGGTCCAGACAGCACGATGCAGGTTGGAAGGGACGCCCTTCCCCCACTGCTCACTACGATAGTAATTGCCAGTCAGCCGATACTTGCGACCTTTGAACATGATGAATTTTAGACGCATGGCAGCCCTCCATGATGAGGGAATTGTAACGCTATGCATCCAAAGGTCACAAGCGAATGCGGCTTGGCCTGCGCACTGTTGGTTCGTCCGGTGGCGGGATGACCCAACCCTTGTGAACGGGCTCTTTTGATCGTACAACTGGAAGGAGGCGCCATGCCTGCGATAGGTACCTAAAGGCGTCTGCGTAATGAGTCGTCCAGTTACGCTTTTCCTCCTGCTTGAACGCCTTCAATTCCTCGTCCCAAGCGCGCTGGTACTGCTCCAGCGCGGCGATACCGATCTCCTCGCAGCGCGGGTGGAAGACACAGATCGGCAGGGTGCGGCGCGCGGCCTCGATGCCGTCGAGCTTGTTCGCCGCAGTGATCACGAACGGGTGCAGGCCGAACGCCAGCATGCTCTCGACGCGGGTGCGTCCCGCGCCCCATTCGAGCACCTTGGCGTCGTGCGGCACGTAGTCGGTGCCGTCCTGCCAGCCGTGCAGCGTGCGCTTGGCCTCGATCACGCCAGCGTAGTGCTCGACGCCTGCGGTGGACGCGCCATAGACGTCGAGCAGCGCCACCTGCCCGCCCCGGATCTGGAAGAACCAGATCGCGGTGTCGTCACGCACGCCGATGTCCCACGCGCGATGCACCGGGAGATCGGGATCAGCTTCGAACTCGACGATGCGCTTCTCCTTGCGCACGTCGAGCATTTCGAGCGCGAAGTAGGCGCCGAGAATGGCTGCGTTGAAATTGCACAGATACTCCTGTTCGAATTGCGCGCCACCGACGTCGCGACCGAACAGCGAGATATATTCCTTCAGCGCGTTGTCGAGTTGCTCCAGATTCAGAGCTTGCGTGTCACGAGCAGTAAGAATCGAAGTAAACCAGCCATCACTCTGTGATGCCATGTCGAACATTGTTTTTGCATGATTGCGACCCCTTGGCGTGGTGATGAACAATGCCCAGCCATCGTTCTCCTCCAAGATCGGACGATGGTAGCCCCAAGCTCCGGGATGCGCCAAGGCCCATTCGCTGTAGACGATGCCTGCCGGCGACGAGCCCATCGTGCTGTCATAGCGATCGCTGCCGATCACAGACCACGTGCTGCCGTTCTTGAAGCGGATGAACATCTCGTTGTCGTTGGTGTTCTCGCGAAGCTCGCGCGGGAATGCCTCGTCGATGCGGCGCTTGCCGGTGTGTGGGTTGACCGCAGTCCATATGGCTTTTCGGCCTTGTTCGTACTCCGGGAGGCAGTGCCAATAGTTTCCCGGGCGCTCGCTCGCGGCGCACATCGTGTAGTGCAGCGCGACGTCGTCCTTGCCGGCGCGGCGATGCCAGATCGCCATCGCTCGCTTGCCGCCATCGATCAGATAATTCCAGAGCGGGATTTGGTAATTGCGTGGCCGCCAGTTATTCGGCAGCTGGATCTTTATGACCGTTGGTTTTGCCATTTGGCTTGTGCTCGATGACTAGCGGCAACGGCTCGAAACGGCGCACGACTTCGATCAGGATATTCGTCTCGCCTTGGGTCTTAATCTCAAGCGGAAGCACCTTGCCTAAAACAGCGATAAAAGCGGCAGGTTTAGTGGTCGCGACCTCAGTGAGATAAGTGACGAGGCCATCCTTGCCACCTCCACCTGCTGCTTCTGCGGCGAGGATTAAGGCATCGCGCAAAATGCGCGTATTGCGCTCGGGCACGCCCTTCTTGCGGCCCTTGCCGCGCCGGGGATCAGGCCCGGGCTTAAACAGCGGTGTAGGCACAGTTCGCCCTCAGATCTGAACTGAGGTTATGCCTTATCACCCTCCAGCGCGTGCCACCATGCCCAATAGTGGAATTTGTCGTTGGTCGCGACCCGCGTCAGCTGGTCGAAGGGGATGCCATACTTCCATCCCTTGAGCGTGTCGTGGTTGCAGGTTGAGAGCACCCAGACGTTCCAGCGCACCTCCGTCGAGGGGATAGAGCCAGCAAAGGCAAAGCATGACCGGGCACCAGCTTGGTGCAGCCGCTCATGCCAAGCGATCTGAGTTCCTCTGATGAAGCGCGGACGCAGCAGAAGTTTGTCGTAGTCCAAGTCACCGTCAACGAGATCATGGCCAGAGCCACGCAGATCGTAGGCCGGCAGAGTTGCTCCCTTGGCCGGGATAATCTCGGCAATCTTGAGTTCCACAGGGACGAACTGCGTCGTCCCCGGGATCAGGAACCACATGTCGGTCGTGCCGACAGATCCACCGTAGGCAGCCTCATTGGTGTTGAGCCAGACCGTGCCATGATTGAACCAAGTCCTGCCCGAAGCCTTATTCGAAATATCATCCGAAGCCTCGCGCAGGCGCTTTACCGTAAAGCGCTCCTTCAGCCATTCCCGAAAGAGCTTCTCCGACATCATGTTATGACCCTCCAGATGAAATTAATTTAGTTTCTTCCTGCGGGAGGGAGGGTGTCAACCGGGAAGGCCATGCAATTATGCGTGACGCAGCGTTAGGTTCAGGTTCAGACTTGCGGCTCTCAGGCATATTCAGCCTCACACACCCCTCTACCATTATACCGTTCTTACTACCTATGAGGGATATTCTAGAGGAACGGTAAAAAAGAGGGAAGTGGACGTATAGCTGGATAGCCCTGAGAGCCGCAAGTCTGAACCTGAACCTACGAAAAACGCATACCTCACCTCTCCTTCGGCCGCAGCAACTCCACCCCATGCTCCGGGCAGCGCAGGCGACCGACATTCATCTGGTCGAGCCGCACCTTCGCCACGAAGCCGCACTCCGGGCACGCCATGTTCGTCATCTTCGGCGTCCGCTGTACCCGGAAGTCCACCGCGTATCCGGCCGTGAAGCGCGCCGCCGGAAGCGGCCCCAGCTTGGACAGGAGGGGCTCCCACATGAACTTGAACGTCTTCCCCTCCGTGGTCGCGGTCATCTTGCCCTCCAGCCCCATGTCGGTCGCCAGCTTACGGAACTCCTTCCCGTGCTTCACCTCGTGCGGCAGCGCCGCATGGCAAAGCTCGTGCACGAGGATGCCGGCCACCCGCACCGGATCCGTCTCGCCCGCCGTGACCCAGATCTCCCGTCCGTTGTCCTCACTCACCGCGTCGGACCAGCACAGGCCGACATGACGCTGTTTCGAGCGGTGCGGCGGGCAGATCGCCGCCCGCACGTTGGGGGGAAGCGGCTTTCCTCCGGCCTCGAAAGCCGCCCGCGCCGCTTCGATGAAGCCGTTCAGCCACTGGTCGCGGGTGAGCGTGCAATTAGCCGCATCGTACGAATAGGACTTGGGATCGGCTCCTATTTGTACGATTTTGGTTTTCTGCAGCTTGTTCATTGGGATAGCTCCTGTTGTTTGAGTAGGCGGGCGACAAAAACGCGGTAATTGCCGCCCGTGATGCTCACCGATTCCGATTTTGTTCGGCGCGCGTCGCCCAGCGCACGTTGCCGGGGCGATAGTCGCTATCGTTGTCGATGCGATCGATTGAGTGTTGTGGGGAAGGGCGGCGCCCGACGTGGGCGAGGAACTCCAGATACGACGTCAGCCAAGGCTCGTAGACCTTGATGCCGCGCCCGCCATAGTGCGGGTAGCTCTTGACGTTGGGGTTGCGGCAGCGCGCGATCATGGCGCGCCAGATGCGGTACTCCGCTTCTCCGTAGCCCTCTCCGTGCAAGCGCGGCTCCCGCCGGCTACATCCGCATGACTGCGTGTTTCCACTCTGCAAGTTGACTGTCGTCGCCGTGATCTCGTTCCCGCAGGAACAACGGCAGAGCCATTTCGTGTTGTGATCGGTTCCGGCCTTCCCCAACACCCGTAGCCGCCCGTAGTCGCGCCCGGTCAGGTCTGGATGCTGCAGGCAGCCACATGATTTCGTTCCGGGGCGACGCAGGTTGCCGGTCGTTTTCCGGGATGTCCCACCGCAATAGCTGCAGCGGCACTCCCACAAGGCATTGCCATGCCGGTCACTGCCTACCCTGCGGAGGGCAGTAAGCCCTCCGAACCTTTTCTTGCGAAGGTCAAGGGACATCGATGAACACCAAGCTTTCCATGGCGCGGGTCAGACCGACATAAATCAAGTTTTGTTCTTGCAATTGCTGCCAAGGCTGCCGCGCCGCCTTCGAAGGACAATACTTGTTGTAGCCTAGGAAATAAACCGTTTTCCACTCGCGACCTTTCGATCTGTGCAGGGTGGCCAGCGTGACCATCTTGGTCAGCTGCGCGGGGCTCATCTGGTCCGCGTCCCCGAACAGCCCCTCGATGAAGGAAATCACGTCAGAAACTGCGTGCTTGCCCTGCGCCTGACACGCCGTGCAGATCTCGTTCAGGGTCGCCACCTTGTCGGCGATCTCCTGCGCCTTCTGCTCGTGCCCCTTGGCCAGTGCCTGCTGCGTCTCGCGCGCCTGATAGTCCTCCAGCTTCTCCTGCAGGACCGCGATCTCCTCGACCTTCCAGCGCTTCGCCAGCTTGGCGAGCCCCGTCCCGATCGCGCGCCCCTCGACGAAGCAGGCGATCCCCCGCCGGATCAGGCCATAGGCCGCCGTGACCAGCGGAGCCGTGTTGCGGCACAGGATGGCGTTGCCGGGAATGAAACTCGTGCTGGCCAGCGCCTCGATCTCGACGCGCTTCACCTCGCCCTCGATCGCGTCGGGCGCTGCCTCGATGTCCGGGACGATGGTCTGCGCCAGCTTCACCACTGCCTTCGGGCAGCGCCACGTCACGGTGAGCGGCATCGGGGCGCTGTCCAGCGCCTGCATCATGTTTTCCAGCGCGTTGGCATCGGCGCCGGAGAAGCCGTAGATCGCCTGCCGGTCGTCGCCCACGATGTGCAGGAAGCCGCCGGGGGCGACGAACTTGCGCACCAGCGCGAAGCGGGCGCGCGAGATGTCCTGCGCCTCGTCGAGGATCACGATGTCGGACTGGAACTTGACCCGGATGTTCTTGACCAGTGGG
>Ga0207428_10003258_pt1 | contig 15820 bp, 17 predicted proteins | sample RhiMethybrSRZTD1_FD_187600 | JGI IMG/M metagenome (GOLD analysis project Ga0207428, IMG submission 187600) | Populus rhizosphere microbial communities from Tennessee, USA - Rhizosphere MetaG P. TD hybrid SRZTD1 (SPAdes) (version 3) | ecosystem: Host-associated > Plants > Roots > Rhizosphere >...
GGTCTGCAAGGCGTCCATAGCGCGACCATTGGAGTCGGCTACGCTGGCTCCGCCGCTTGAGGGCTTGCCGCCATAGACGGCATACCACTAACCGAAAACCGCCAAGACGTATCAGGTTTCCCGGCACTGCGTGGTAGTTGAAATATCCATTGACCACACGGGTAAGCCACTGACCCACGACTCGAACAGGCTCATGACGTCGGCGCTTTAACTCGTCCCGAATGGCAAGCAGCGTCGCACGCATCCGCTTCTTTACCGTCAGCCGAAAGATATGAAAACGCAGCAGTAACAGCAGCACCACCCAAGATGCTGGCTAACAAGGCCCATGAAAGCTGAGCGAGGCGCACAATAACCAGTAGGCCGGCAACGATAGCTGCTGGAATACTCGCTGCTACACAGGCGGCTCCACTTGTTCTACTTGTTGTTTAAGGCATCTCTTCAGCTTCCGCCTTCGGCACTTGTTTGGTGCGCACCTGATTCCACAATGAATGCCTCTTTCTGGTGCGCGAGCGAATGAATCACGACCATTGCAACTATTTAGATATAGTTACATATATCCCTATAAAGTCTTAATATTTTGAGAGACAATGTAGAAAATATTCATTTATTGGGCTTTTTTTCACTAGACATTCATTCCGGGACTCGCCTATATTTGGTCAGCCCTAAAGCCAAGGAAGTGCTTGAAATGAGTGTTCGGCAATTGCATTCTTCCAACTCAAAATGGGAAGCGGTGTTCGGCTTTTCCCGTGCAGTCGAAGTTGATGACACACTGTACATATCCAAGACAGGTGCTCTGAATTCCAATGGAGAAATAACGGCGACAAGTGTTGCCGAACAAACTCGCATCGTACTTGAAAACATCTCACGAGTTCTCGAACAGGCCAACTTCAAACTTGATGATGTCATACAGAGCCGCATGTATCTGACCGAAATCGATCAATGGCAAGAGGCGGCAACTGTACACGGAGAGTACTTCAACGAAATCCGCCCGGCCTTCACCCTCCTTCACGTGCTGCCCTTCCCCGAGCGGAAGATGATCGTCGCCATGGAAGTGGTGGCACGCCGTCAAAAGACAGTCGATATCCCGGAGTCGGCATGAGTATCCGCCTATCGCCCTTTTTTACCGTCTTCGCCAGTATTGCCGCAGGAACGGCCATGGCCAGCAATTATTTGCTGCAACCGGTATTGCCCGCCGTCGCCAATACCCTGCGCATTGACCTGTCCAGCGCCGGTCTCATCGCAGCCAGCACCCAGATCGGCTACATGCTCGGCATCTTGCTGATCGTTCCGCTGGGGGATGTGTTCAACAAGCGCACCCAGATCATCTGGCAGTTCCTGGTACTTGGCGCGGCGATCTGGCTGGCCACACTGTGTACGTCCCCCGCTCTGTTCTTCGTCACCTGCATCGTGATCGGCGTGATGGCGACCAATGCGATTCAGCTCAATGCACTGGGATTCCAGTTGAGCGAACGGGGCAGCACGGTTGGCACTATCACCATGGGGATCAGCGCAGGCATCCTGCTTGCCAGGTTCGTGGGCGGAGCGATCGCCCAGGCCTGGGGCTGGCAGCACATGCTGATGTGCATCTCGGCGTTGATGCTGGCATTGGCGGTCGTGGGGTGGCTGGTAATGCCTTCTTCCCCGGCCCTGCACAAAACGTCCTACCGCCAGGTGCTCGGGAAATTGCCGGGGCTTCTTGGGCGATACCCCGTCCTGAGGGAGTCGGTCATGGTGGGCGGGGCATGGTTCTTTGTCTTCAGCATGCTGTGGGTGGCCTTGATGCTGCATTTGCAGGCCGCCCCCATCAGCCTTGACCCTACGACCACCGGACTGTTCGGCCTAGCTGGGATTGCCGGATTACTGATGTCCCGCTACGCAGGAGCCCTGGCAGACCGGATCGGCAGTCGCGCCGTCATCGCCTTGGGCCTGCTGCTGGTGCTTGCAGGAGTGGTCATCCTGTACTTGTTCCCCCATTCCATTGTCGGGCTGGCGATTGGAGTCATTCTGTTCGATCTGGGCTGCTTTTCAGCCCAAGTGGCGAACCAGACCCGCGCGCTTCGGCTTGACCCCGGCCTGCGCAGTAGTCTGTTTGCGGTGTACATGCTCTGTTATTACGGCTGCGGTGCCCTGGGTTCACTGTCTGCCGGTTACATCTACCAGCAATCAGGTTGGCAAGGCATTTGTATAAGTGCATTCATCGTAACGACCCTGGGTCTGGTAATAACCTGGAAGAATAGTAAGAACGCCGCGTTCGACATACAGACAGTTAAATAAGAATCCGCGCCAGTAACCAGCTAAATCCCTGCCACTAATTCATTAACTTACCGGACGGCAAGTTATGCGTCTGGTGGTGCCCGCGCACTCGCACTGCTGGAGATGACTGTTATGTTCACCCTGCAATTATTAGCGATTCTTCTTGTCGGCCAGCTGTTAGGTGGTTTGGCGCAACGCATAGGTCAATGCAGGGTGGTGGGAGAAATCACCGCAGGCATCCTGCTTGGCCCCACTTTTCTGCAACCGTTACTTCAAACACTGGGCGTACAGTCTTCCCTGTTTGCCGCCGAAAATATTGGCTGGATCAGTACGCTGGCTGAACTTGCACTGGTCTTGTTGATGTTTGAAGTCGGCATGCATATTTCTCCGACCGACAGTCTTCGCTCTCATCAGGAAAACAAATCTGCTCTCAGAGTTGCCGTTGCTGGCCTCGTACTACCCTTCATAACGGGCGTCGTTGTGGCCTGGTACGCGCACCCGGTACTGGCATCCGGTTTCGACAAGTTCTCCTTTATTGTCTTTTGCGGCATTGCGCTGGCCGTCTCCGCGCTCCCCGTCATGATCCGCATCGTTGAAGACCTGGGAATCAACGATCTGCCTGCCGTGGCTGTCACGCTTCGCGCCGCAGTATTGACTGACATTGCAGGCTGGCTCGCCTTGGGCGCGGTCATCGTGTTCGCCGCGTTCCGCTACGACTTGAAACTGGTCGCGCTGTTCGGGTTCTGCCTGCTGTTGGGGGTGGCGAGTTACATCGTCCTATCATTGCAGTGGATCGAGCGCAGTCTGGCTAGGATCGACGCTTCCGAGTACCCGCGACACCTACCCTGGGTGCTGTGTTACCTGCTGGCAAGCGCCTGGGTGACCCTGCATCTGCAACTTCATGCCGGAATCGGTGCCCTGCTGGCGGGCGCCATGATCAGCCGCGCGCCTGGTTTTGCCAGTTACTGGAACCGGCAGATCGGCGGCTTCCTGAGGTTATTTCTGCTGCCGATCTTCTTTGCCAGCGCCGGACTAAAGACCTCCCTGACCACTGTCAGCAATGCCGTGGAGCTCCAATGGTTGCTGATTTTTTTGGTCGCGGCCTTTGTCAGCAAGTTTCTCGGTGCTTACATCGGCGCTCGCCGCAGCGGCTTCTCTACCCGGGATTCGACATTGACCGGTGCATTGATGAACACCCGCGGCCTGATGGAGCTGGTTGTGCTGTCCATCGGACTGGAGCTGCACCTCATTTCCCCGACCGTTTACAGCTTGCTGGTGACCGTGGCGCTGATCGTCACGGCAACGACCACGCCTCTGGTTCGTCGACTGACGCAACGCAACACCCAGGTATTTGCCCGGCCCGCCATCGCGGAAAAAAACTTCAATTGATGCAATGACCCTTGTGGAGCTAAACATGACTCAGCTGAATGCAATTCTTGTAGCCAATAAGATCAAGGAAATCATCTCCGAGCGTCTTGACCTGGACATTCCGATTGCGGGAATCAACGAGACGGCGGGGCTGGCATCGGAAGTGGGTGTCGACTCCATTGGCTTTATCGAACTCAAGTTCCAGTGCGAAGAGGAGTTCAAGATCCAGATCGATGAAGAAGAGTTTGTTCCCGAGCACTTCTTCAGCGTGCACACGCTGTCCAGCCTGATCATTGAAAAGTCCGGGGCGTTGCAACGATGAAAAGCCTCACCAATATCGGGCAAAGGGAAGACTTCATTTCTCCCGGCCAACTGGAAAACATTTCCACCACCGCCAGCGTGGGCGAGCGAACCGATGTAGCCCGGCTTTACCGGCAATACATCGCCTACTGGCTGGATCAATCGCTGCCGGCGGGACAAGTGGTGTTGATCGCCGTCCCCAACAGCCCCGATCTACTGGCCATGTTCGCCGCCGTCTTGAACAGCAACCACGTTCCGGCCTTGATCGCACCCACGACCCCCGGGGATCGGGTCATGCAGATGGTACGGGATTTCGGTGCCGGCGCGCTGATCCGTTCGGCCACTCACGACGCGACCTGGGAAAGTTACGGGGTGCAGAACGTGCAAGACCTGGGGCGCTGGCAGGTGGGCCGGGTGCAGAATGCACCGTTGCCAATCACACAACCGGGCCAGGTCGTCATCGCCACTTCAGGTACGTCACGGGCCTTCAGCAGCGGGTGCGTCCACTGGTTCAGCGCCTTGCAAAACAACGCGCTGCGCCATGCCCGCAGCATCGGCCTCGGCCGAACCGACCGCATTCTGGTCAACCTGCCGATGTACTACTCCACGGCACTGGTCGCCCAGACGATTGCGGCACTGGAGCTCGGCGCCCACCTTGTCATCAGCGGCCCTCCGTTTCTTGTGCCCACCTACCTGGAGGACATCCACGAGCATCGCATCACGGCCAGCTCCGTGACGCCGGTGCTGCTGCGACAGATCAATGCCCATTCACAGTCGCTTCCGGGGTGCCTGCGCCTGCTGACTGTGGGGGGCGATCTGGCAGCCGCGACGGAAGTGAACCAATGCCTGACCGCCAATCCAGGGCTGGAGCTGTACCTGACTTACGGCATCAGCGAGGCCGGTCCGCGGGTGTCGACCTGCGCGGCGCATCGGGCATCACCCCAGCAACTGAGTTCAGTCGGGCTGCCCTTGGAGGGCACTCAGGTCATGATTCTGCGGCCGAGCCCGGACAGCGCCGAAGGCGAGTTGCTGGTGAGTTCGGACACGTTGCTGACCAGAAAGATAGGCCAGGACAGCCACACTCCGATCATCGAGTTGAACGGCAAGCGCTGGCTGAAAACAGGCGACATCTTCAGCCAGGATCACGACGGTTATCTGTACTTCAAAGGTCGTCACTCCGACTTCATCGTCATCCGTGACGAGAAAGTGAACCTGGGTGCGATCAAACAGATGTGCAAGCGCGTGCCCGGTGTCCTGGCGTGCAGAACCGAAGTGGTGAGCGACTCGTCCGTTCCGGCGGGATTTCAGTTGGAACTGACCGTTGATCGTGACGTAGTTCAGGAAAACGAGGGTGACTACTTCAAGACCCGCCTTTTGAAACAACTCAAACATTACGAGCGGCCGCTGGCGATAGCGCTGCTGCATCGCGATGCCTTGAGCATGACGAACCACAAGTAAGGAACCTTCATGAACAGTCATACCCGTTCATTGGCTCAACAGATCATCGCGCAGCACGGACTTGGCTCGATTGAAGACATCATGGCCAGCGTTCCCTTGACCCTGTGTCACGTTCTGCAAGAGCCGGATGTGTTCAAGACGTATTCCCCCGAGATCGTTCGCCTGAAGTACCCCAAGGATGAATGGTCGCTTCATATAACGCGCTATGAGCATTATCGGGACAACATCATTGCGGCGTTGAGCGTTGATGACTACTTGCAGGCGATGCTTGACCCCGGCAGTCGCCTGCCCTGCTTCTGTTCGCAAATGGCGGATGTCGCCGGGACATTGCTGCATGTCATGACCGGCGAACGCGTTTATGCCGTGCGCAACATCTTCGTGAACTATCTGTACCTGCCCCAGCGCTGGCATTGCATCAATGCCGTCGTGAGGGAACAGCGCATCCGTTACTTCGATGTGTCTGCCTACGCCCAGGTACTGGACAAGCCCAACCGCAAAGTTGTCCATCCAGCCGAACTGGACGGTTTCAATGCCGCCGATATCGCTACGCCGTTCATTTATAGCGAACGCTGGCTGCAGAAAGAACCTTTTGTTCGCCATATCGAGCTCAAGGGGCTCGTGATCGAAGACAACTTTCATCCATCACCGGTGAGCGGTAAACCGCTCGACGAGTTTCAACGGGTCTTCGATTTCAGTTAGTTGTCCGGCATCGACGCTGGCAACGCTTTATTCCTATGCAAATGTTTGAGGTGGCGATCATGGATATCCGATCAAATGTCGTCGTTGTGACAGGCCTGGGATGGAACACTGCATTAGGCTATGACGTGAATGCTGTGGTTTCCCGTCTACTCGATGGAGAGTCAGGCATACGGCAATTGCCCAGTGAGTTGCGGCTCAAAAACGACCGCGCTGCCTACTTAGAGGACGTCGACAGCCCCGACCGCAAGGCGCGGCTGATCAAACTCACCGCGCAATGCGTCAAATCCGCACTGGCCGATGCGAAGGTCGATGTGCAAACACCGAACCCACACGCATTCCTGATCATAGGTACGAGCCTGGGCTACCGCCTCGATAGCGAGGCGCATCACCAGGATCCTTTGAACCAATGGACCGATGAAGTCGGCGCTCGGGTCGGCATGACTCCGCTGGCGTTGTCGACGGCGTGTTCATCGGGCTCGGATGCCATTCTGATTGGCGCGCACCTGATCCGCTCCGGGCAGGCCGACCTGTGCGTTTGCGGGGGCGCCGATGTGCTGGGGGATGCCAAGCGGCTGGCACACACCGCACTGGGCACGCTGTCATCTACCACCTTGAAGTCCTTCGACCAAAGCCACGACGGCACCCTTCTCGGCGAGGGCGCGGGGTTTGTCGTGCTGCAGCGCGAAGGCCTGGAGAGACACAAGCCCTATGCCTATCTGGTCGGATGCGGCGCCTCCAACGATGCCGCCGGCCTGACCGCGCCGGACGAAACGGGGGCCGGCATTCGTCTGGCGCTGGATCGCGCGCTGGCCGAGGCCGACCTGAGCCGCAACCAGATCGGTCTCATCAATGCCCATGGTTCGGGCACCTATACGAACGACCGCGTCGAAAGTGCCGCTTACAACGAGTACTTCGGCGACTACCACCCCCTGGTCTTCGCGACCAAGGGCGCCTTCGGGCACACCCTGGGGGCCACCGGTGCCATTGAAGCCATCGCCCTGATCAAAGCCTTGCAGACCCAGCGTGTTCCGCCAGTCTTCGGCCTGCAGCAGCCGCTGCCGAATCTGGAGTTCGATCTGCCGATCCGGGAGCCGGCCTGTACCCGCAGCAAAGTGGGCCTGAGCCTGACCATTGGGTTCGGCGGTTTCAACACCGCTCTGGTTTTCCAGCGCTTTGACCAATAAGGCCGCCTGAGGAGCTGAGATGAAAACAATCGACAACAGCAATGCCAGTTCGCTGACCTATTCGGATCTCGACGAATCCTTGCGTCGGGGCCTCAAGAGTGCCGACCCCCTGGTCTTCAGCGTGCTGGAAAGCGTCGACGCCTTGCAGCGACGCCACCAGGACGTGCTGCACGCCCATCGGGGCAATGTCGGGATGATCCAGTATGGCAGCGCGTTTCCGAGTCATCTGACAGCAAAGATCGTAGGCGACGTCCAAGCGCGCAGCCGTGTGTCGCCGATCGACTTCATCAACGCCAATGCCGGCGCCCCGCTCTCCGTTTGCTGTACCCGGTACGGTTTCCAAGGGCCGACGCTGGTACTCACGATGCCTGGCGCCACTGCCAGGCCCATCGCTGAGAGCCTGGCACACCACTGGCTGCAAAGCGGTCAGGCCGATTACCTCTTTTTGTGTCGCGCTGATTTCGGGGTCGATCGTGCGATCGATGTCGAAACCCGGCTTGTTTGTTTGTGACTGTCCCTATTCGCCCTCCACGTTGAGAAATCGAAAATGCAAAACCAGACTTTTGATGTTGCAATCATCGGTAGCGGTATCGCGGGCACCATGCTTGGTGCGATTCTGGCCAATCAAGGCGTCAAGACCGTCATCATCGATGCGGGTACCCACCCCCGTTTCGCCGTTGGCGAATCGATGGTGCCGGAAAGCGCCGTGCTGCTGAAAATCCTGGCCAAGCGCTACGGCATTCCGGAGCTGGCCTACCCTGGCGAGCTGAATTCATTGATCAAACACGTTGGCTCATCGAGCGCCGGCATCAAACTGGCCTTCAGCTTCGCCTGGAACGGCAAGAACCGCGAACACGATCCGCTTGATGTCGTGTCCACACCAGTGATCGCACCGGAAGCCCACTTGTTCCGCCAGGATGTCGATGCCTACTACCTGGCCCTGGCGGCGCGCCTGGGGGCGACCATCCGGCAACAGGTGCGCATCCAGGACATCGAAGAAACACCCGATGGCATGCTACTGAATCTGGGCAACGAGCGGATCCAGGCCAGTTACGTGGTCGACGCCGCCGGCTATCGCTCGCCGATCGCCGACAAGTTCGGTCTGCGCAAAGGGGCGCGGGAAATGCAGGCACGCACTCGTTCGCTATTCACACACATGACCGGCGTAAAACTGTATGAAGAAGTTGTGGCCGGCACCGACGTGACCGGTTCGCCGACGGCGCTGGCACAAAGCACCCTGCACCATATGTTCGAAGGCGGCTGGTTGTGGATCATCCCGTTCGACAACCATCCGCATTCGACCAACACCCTGTGCAGCATCGGTCTGCAAGTGGATATCGACAAACATGGCCCGGCAGTCGATCCGGAAGAAGAATTCCAGCGCTTCCTCGATGAACACCCGACCGTAGCGCGGCATTTTGAAGGGGCTGCCCGTGTCCGGGAATGGACCGTGGCGCCACGCCTCAACTACACCAGCCGCGAAAGCGTGGGCGATCGCTACTGCTTGCTGGGACACGCGGTGGGGTTTGTCGATCCACTGTTTTCCCGCGGTCTGGTCAACACCTTCGAGTCGATTGCCCGGATGGCGCCGGCGCTCATCGAGGCCGTCCAAACCAACACCTGGAACAAGCGCGACTTCCTCGCCTACCAGGACTACAGCCTGGAAGTGGTCAGGATCAATGACCGGCTGGTCGCAAATTCCTTTACCGCCTTCGACAGCTTCCCGTTGTGGAATGCCTGGTTCCGGGTCTGGATCAGCGGCAGCTACATCGGCGTATTGCGCTTGCGCAAGATCTACTCAGACTACCTGGCCGACGGCGACGATGACAAATTGCGACAGGCCTTCGAAAACTCCACCTATGCCGGTCACCTGTCCATAGAAAGCCCGGCCTACGAGGCGCTGTTCGAACACGCCTGCGAGGCCATGGAAAGCTACGCAGCCGGCAATCAAAGCGAAGCGCACACCATTGAAATCCTGCAGAAGCTGTTCGACGAAAATCGCGAGCATTTGCCTATCGATTTTGCCGACTTCTCCAACCGTTTCCTGTCCCGTGCCAGCCAGCCGTTCGCCGATTCGCTGCTGTTGTGGGCACACAACGCGCCCGGCGGTATCAAACCGCTGTTCGACCGTGGCGCGATGCCGGTGAAATTCGACTTCCTCGACAGCTACCGATACGGCGACCGTGAAGCCTTGAACAAGGCTGCCGATCTGGCGCTGGCCGAATGGCGTCAGCGCTGATCCGACACTGACGCAGCCCGGCACGCGTAATGCGCTTGTGCCGGGCTCTACAAGCCTATCGCCTGGAGGACAACCCATGCAGAGTGAATTCCCTACATTGGACGCCCGTCGGCAGTTGGCCGTGGCACGGGGAATCAATCAGCTTCACCCCGTCTACGTACAAAGCGCCTACAACTCACGCCTCATCGATGCCAACGGCAAAAACTACATTGACTTTGCCGGCGGCATTGCCGCCCTCAACACCGGGCATTTGCACCCTCGAGTGGTCGAGGCCGTGCGCACCCAGCTCGAACATTTCTCGCACACCTGTTTCGCAGTAACGCCCTACGAGAGCTACATCTCTGTGTGCGAACGCATCAACCGGAACATGCCGGGCCCGTTCGACAAACGCTGCCTGCTGTTGACCACCGGCTCCGAGGCGGTGGAAAGCGCCATCAAAGTGGCGCGCGCGGCCACCGGACGTACCGGGGTCATCGCGTTCACAGGGGCCTTCCATGGTCGGACGTTCCTGACGATGGCCATGACCGCCAAGGTTTCGCCGTACAGCACCGCGATGGGGCTGATGCCCGGTCACGTGTATCGTGCGCTATTCCCTGACGCTTCCAATGGGGTCGACACGGCGCAGGCCCTGGCCAGCCTGGAGCGAATTTTCTACTGCGACGCGGCTCCGACCGATATCGCGGCAATCGTCATCGAGCCGGTTCAGGGCGAAGGCGGTTTCCATGTTGCACCACCGCCGTTCATGGCGGCGCTGCGGGCCCTTTGCGACAAACACGGCATCGTACTGGTCGCCGATGAAGTGCAATGCGGCGCAGGACGCACGGGCACGTTTTTCGCGATGGAGCAAATGGGCGCCCATGCCGATCTGATTGTGTTCGGCAAATCGGTGGCCGGCGGCTTTCCGCTGTCGGGAGTGGTCGGGCGCGCGGATCTGATGGACAGCATCGGCCCCGGCGGGCTGGGTGGCACGTATTCCGGCCACCCGCTGGCCTGTGCCGCGGCCCTGGCGGTGCTGGACGTGATCGATGAGGAACGATTGCTGAGCAAGGCGCTCAACCTGGGCGACACGCTGACCCAAGCACTTATCGAAACGACCGCAGGCCTGGGCATCAGTTGCCGGATCCGTGGCCTAGGCGCGATGGTGGCGATGGAGCTCTTCGAAGATCGCCAGCAATCCGTGCCCGCGACGGAGATGACGCGCCAACTTGTACGGCAGGCGCAGCAACGGGGCTTGCTGCTGCTCGCTTGCGGCCCCCGAAACAACGTCATCCGCTTCTTGATGCCATTGACTATCGACAGTCCATCGCTGTTCGAAGGACTGTCGATCCTGGGTCAATGCCTGGCGTCCATTACAGGCCATTCATCATTCGTTTGAGAAGGGAACATCGATGAACACCATTGCTACGGACAAGCGTGCCCTGCGCAATGCCTATGGCCAGTTCGCCACCGGCATCTGCATCGTGACCACTCTCGATCCCCTTGGGCAGCCAACCGGCCTGACGGTCAACAGTTTCAACTCCGTTTCGCTGGAACCGGCCCTCGTACTGTGGAGCTTGCGCAAGGAGTCCTGGAGCACTCCAGCGTTCCAGGCCGCCGACCGTTTCGCCATCAACGTGCTTTCGCACGGGCAGCGGGAGGTCAGCGACCGTTTTGCCAAACCGCTGCCCGACAAATTCCACAACGTCGGCTACGCGCTGGGCAAGCACGATATGCCCCTGATTCACGGCGCCATCGCACAGTTCGAATGCTTCAAGTACCGTCAGCTTGACGGTGGAGACCATTGGATATTCCTGGGCGAAGTGCTCGATTTCAACCATGCCCAGGGTGAGCCGCTGATTTTCCACGGCGGCTGCTACGCCACGACTCAGCCTGCCGTCGCGCCCGCCTGATTATGTGCCGGGGACAGCGGCTTGGCCGCTGCCCCTTTGGCATAGGCGGCCACGACTTCCGACCGGCCGGCGATCCGCTGCAGATACCCGACGATATTGGGTAGGCCCTGGATATCCACTTTCAATTGGGCATGGATGCGCAACCAAGGGTAGATGGCCATGTCGGCAATCGAATAGGCGGCGCAGATGAAGTCACGATCGGCCAGCGCTTTCTCCACTGTATTGAACAGGTGTACGGTCTGCTCCAGATAGCGGGTTCGGGCGTACTGGTTGCCTTCGGCATTCTGATGCAGGAAGTGATAGTTCTGTCCCGCCATGGGACCCAGGCTGCTGATCTGCCATGCCAGCCAGTGAAGCACTTCATAGCGTTCGGGCCCCGCCGGCGACAGAAAACGCGCGTGTTTCTCGGCCAGGTATTGAAGGATGGCCCCGGACTCGGGCAGGGTCAGCCCCTGCTCATGGTCGACCAGTACCGGAATTTTTCCATGGGGAGTCAATCGGGCGAAGTCCGGCAGGTGTTGCTCACCCTTCGCCAGGTCTACCCATTGGATCTGATAGGCAACGCCGAGCGCCTCCAGCATGATCACGATCTTGTGACCATTGGCCGTAGGCGAGAAATAAAGTGTGTACATGGCAGCGGCTCAAACACGCCAGCAATGGCAGGCTGGAAGTCGGCGCGGTCGGATCAGGCCCGATCCGCGCTCGGGGTCAGGCAATGGGGTAGCGTTTGAACAGATCGCTCTGTTCCAGATGCGCCGCATGGGCCTTTAGAGTCGGGAAGTCGTCGGCCTTGACCACGTCCGGCAGCATCAACTGCATGAACGACCATGCAACTGCGCTGGTGATGGCGGCCTGATCGGGCCGCACGCCTTGTGACGGTTGCGCCGCCAGTTGTTTGTCCAGCTCGGCGCAGGCTGCCAGCAACTGGCGGGTGACGCGTTCGACCCAGGGCTGGTGCAGCTTCTCGGCCGGACGAAGATTGTGCTCATAGACAATCTGTACGGTTTTCTCGCACGCTGCCAGCGCCAGGCCTAGGGTGCGCAAGGCCGCGGCCAATGCCTTGGGCTGCTGCGGCAACAGTTTGGTTTCCGGTGTGCTCAAGGTTTCGAAATAGTCGATGATCAGCGTCGAATCCATCAACACGGAATCGTCATCGAGCACCAGACTCGGCGCCTTGACGACGGGGTTGATCCTGGAAAACGCCTCGAAGGTGCTAAACACCGACAGCGGGTCATGTTCGAACTTCACCCCCAACAGATCCAGCGAAATAGCCACTCTGCGAACATAAGGTGAATCCAGCATTCCAATGAGTTTCATCCGTCACTCTCCCTAGTTGATATTGATCTGCAGCGCCAATGCCCGGCGCTTGAAAAGATTGACCAGCCGCCACGACCGCAAGTTCGCGTGCCGCTCTACGGGCGCATCGACAGGCGATAGCTGCAACGTTCCCTCGCCGTCGATCAGGGCAAGCCCCGCCGACAGTTTCACTCGCTCACCGGGGCCGATCGAGAAATCGATGCCATCGGTGCTGATCCAATGTGTGCCACTGACCGCCCGTGTATAAATGTCCTGAGCGAAACGTACCGAGAGTAGTTGCGCCTTGGCCAGTGAAACCTGCAGCCATTGCTGGTCATCGAAACCCGACCTGCCCGTTGCTGTTTGCCGTGCACCCCATGCGTCGTCCATTGCACTCGTCCTCCCTCGGGCCAGAGACCTCACTATTACTTACACTATATGGAACCAACCGGCTAGAATATCGGTATTTTTTACCATAACCAGTAAGAATAAATTACATGTCGAGTGTTCCCCCGATCACCTGTCTGCGCAGTTTCGAATCGGTTGCAAGGCTGGGCAGTGTCACCGCCGCCGCCAAAGAACTGCATGTCACCCATTCGGCCATCAGCCAGCAGATCAAAGTGCTGGAAGAGATGATAGGTGTCACCCTGTTTGTCCGTGAGGGGCGCGGCTTGCGGGTCAGCGAAGACGGACGTCTTTACGCCTTGCAGATCCGCGAAGCGTTGAGCGACATCGCCGAAGCCACGCGACTGATCAAGACTCAGCCCAAATCCACTGAGCTGGTGGTTGCCGTTCTGCCATCGTTCGGCTTCAGTTGGCTGCTGCCTCGTCTGCCAAGGTTCCAGCAGTTGCAACCGCATATCAGCATTCGTCTACAGGCCAGTCTGGCTGTATCGAACCTGACTCGCGAGTCTGTCGATGTCGGTATCCGCATGGGCAAGGGCGATTGGGACGGGCTGGAGCACCGCCTGCTGTTTCACGATGAAACGGTCGTGGTTGCCGCCCCGCATTTCAATGATGGGGCGCTGCCGCAGACCCCCGAAGAGATCATCAGCAGCAACATCATCTTCAACATGGAGTCGTGGCAGCCGTGGTGCCAGGCGGCAGGCCTGGATCTTGATGCTCCGCGCATCGGCCTTTGCAGCAATGACTCCAACCTGGTGCTGCAGGCCGTGCGCCTTGGCCAGGGCATTGCGCTGGAGCGTCGCAGCCTTGTGCACGACGCTATCCAGCGCGGAGAGCTCGTGCAGCTTTCCGAGTTCACAGCCCCCTACCCTTACCCCTACTGGCAAGTGCTGCCCAACCGTGAGCGCTCGGAAGCCAAGCAGCGGGAATTTTCCAGTTGGCTGGCCAGTGAAGTCGATGTCTACCTAAATGAACTGAACCCCGGAAACAACCAAACGGAGTGAGCATGGATCTGCACCTGAACGGTAAACGCGTGATCGTCACCGGCGGCAGCAAAGGCATTGGACTGGCCTGTGCCCTGGCATTTGCGGCAGAGGGCGCACAGGTCGCGATCATTTCCCGCGACCGTGCCCATCTGGAGGCAGCCCGGGGCGAGTTCGCCAGGCGCGGATTACAGGTGATCACCCATGCCCAGGATCTGGCCTCGGCCGATGGTTGCGCGTCGACCATGGCGATCCTTGAGGAAGAACTGGGGCCGCTCGACATCCTGATCAACTGTGCAGGCGCAGCGAAGAAGCATGCACTCGATGCGCTGGAGCCGGCCCACTTCCACGCGGCCCTGCACGCCAAGTTCACGCCCTATCTGAACATGCAGAACGAGGCATTACAGTGTTTTCGCCGCCAGCGTGGCAGCGGTTCACGGGAGGACAAGGCTATTGTGAACATCATCGGCATTGGCGGCCGCCATGTGATGGCCAACCATCTGGCCGGTGGCCTGGCCAACGCCGCGTTACTGTTTCTCAACGCCGGCCTGGCCAACGCCTATGCGTCGAGTGCCATACGAATCAACGCAATCAACCCCGGCCTGACCCTTACCGAGCGCACGGAAAAAACCCTGGCCTTCGAGGCCGGGCTGGGCAATTCGACCGTCGAGGCCGTGTTGAAAGCCAAGGAAGCCGCACTGCCCATCGGGCGGCTGGCAAACCCCGAGGAAATCGCCGATGTTGCGCTGTTCCTGGCCAGCCCGCGAGCCAGTTACGTGACCGGAGCGGTCATCGACATGGATGGAGGGCTGCATCCGTCGCTATAGCGCCGTGACTGTTTGTGGTTACTGGATAAGCCAACCAGAAGTGCAGACAGCCAGGCAGCGATTCCCCCCTCGAATCCCCCGGGCCAACTCCCAGTCCATGACACGCCGGTCGTACTGGGACTGCTCCCATCGTGCGGTGTGGAGGTAATGATCAACAACCTCATTGCCCAGGGCCTCGCGCAGCCAGATCGAATCCGAGCCGATTTCGATCGCCTCCCGCAGCGTCTTCGGAATTTCCGGAAGTTCGCTATCCCGATAGGCATCGCCGACAAATGGATCCGGCAAGACCAGCTTCTCGTCGATTACCGAAAGCCCAGCCGCGATCAGGGCGGCGAACGCCAGATAGGGGGAATTGCAGCGAACGCTGGCGATCCTCATGCTGCTCACAATTTTGGAATGATCTATTTCCGGGGAGATGGCGTCCTCTCAGATCCTTCCATATGACCGCTCAACTAATTACCCTGACCCACTTTCTGAGCTGCCTATACGGCAGTGAACTTACATATCTGATTCCATCGTCTGTTCGACTTTTTCAATCCCCCACCCCACCCCGGAAGACGTAGGCCACTCGCAAAAGCCGCAGTAATCCAGAGCAGTAATCCAGAGAGGTCTGTTTTGAACCGATAGGATGGGGTCCGCTTGCATTCGCACTGATTACTATCCAGTAACTGCCAACCCGACATAGCAGCGCAAGGCGCCAGCAAGTCTCAATTCACTACCATTTAACTACCAGAAAGCCTAAATCGCAGATATGAAAAAGCCCAACCTTTTCAGATTGGGCTAACTCATTGATAAATATGGTCGGGACGGAGTGATTCGAACACTCGACCCCTAGCACCCCATGCTAGTGCGCTACCGGACTGCGCTACGCCCCGACTAGGCGTGAAACCCGTTCCTCACCTCGAGGAACGTTCAAGAA
>Ga0207428_10003260_pt1 | contig 15816 bp, 14 predicted proteins | sample RhiMethybrSRZTD1_FD_187600 | JGI IMG/M metagenome (GOLD analysis project Ga0207428, IMG submission 187600) | Populus rhizosphere microbial communities from Tennessee, USA - Rhizosphere MetaG P. TD hybrid SRZTD1 (SPAdes) (version 3) | ecosystem: Host-associated > Plants > Roots > Rhizosphere >...
GGGGGTCGGAGCCTTACACCGCTCCCAGCTAACGCATTTACTAGACTTGCTCACGAACGCCGCTTTCGTCCTCTTATTAATCGCATGCGTGAATGTGTCAGGCCTCTTCCTCGTTCAAATGGTGGTGCGAACGAAGGAGATGGCAATGCGGCTTGCCTTAGGCTCAAATCAAAGGCAATTATACTTTCAAATGCTGACAGAGGCGGGTCTCCTAAGCCTTCTTGGTGGAATCGGAGGACTGCTGATGGCATTTTGGCTGAGCAGCGCGCTCTCAAAGTTTCCACTCCTTGACGTTCCCAACTACTACAGCGAAATGCGCGTCGATACCTCTCTTATCCTTTTCACGATTGCGCTGGGTGCGATGTGCGCCATTATCGCCACAATCGTTCCTGCAATCCGGCTGTCTCGCTTTGATCTCCTTGGTTCGTTAAAGGAGCAGCACTCGGGAGGAGGCTTGAAAACCTCCAGGACCCATGATGCGCTCATCGTTGCCCAAGTGGCTCTCTCTTTGACCTTGGTTGCGGGGGGCGGACTCCTGGTGATAAGCCTGCGAACGATTTTAAGTGGGCCGGGGTTCGATCCTAGCCGCCTGGCGTTTTTCAGAGTGACGCCGCGACTGATCGAATACTCCCCCGAAAAATCGGCGGCTCTACAGCGAGAAATCCTGGCGCGCTTGTCCGCACTTCCCGGGGTAGAGTCTGTCAGCATGGGGCAGTATCTGCCTTGGTGGCCAACCGCGACTCGAGCCGTGTCATTGCCGGGCAAAATGCCTTTGCGCAATGAGGATAAGTTTCGGGTAGAAATGGACCTCATCGCGCCGAAGTATTTAAGTACTTTACAGATTCCACTGGTTTCCGGCCGTGAATTCAATGCAGCTGACCGCAAAGGAACCCCGAAGGTGGTTATTATCAACGAAACGCTCGCAGGTCTTATGTTTCCTAACTCGAATGCGGTCGGCAATTCTCTTGTCATCGGTGGTCCTGAGCCTGTCGAACATACTGTCATCGGCGTCTCGAAGGATGCGAAATATCATCTGGCATCAGTGAAATCTGCGCCTTTCTTCTATCTTCCGTATTGGCAATACAATGATGGGTTGGATGCCCGTTTCTGCATCAGAACAGCCAGCGACCCAACGGCGATAATGCCGGCTATTCGACGTGAGATCCAGAATATCGACGCGGAAACGCCCATGACCAAGATAGTGACAATGGAACAAGGATTAAAGGGGTGGTTCTCGGCCGTATATTTGTCCAATCGCGTTCTTCTCTCGGCGAGCGCCATCGCCTGCTTCCTGAGCATGTTGGGAGTATACAGCTTGATTGCCTTCTCTGTAGTTAAGCGCCATCGAGAGATCGGGATTCGCATCGCCCTTGGCGCAACGCGACGACAAATCCTGAGGTTGATGATTCAACGGGGCGTCGTGCTTGCCGCAATCGGATCCGTTCTAGGAATAGGTCTAGCTATAACTGGCTTGCGGATCTTTAACTCATTGCTTTACGGCGTAAAACCAGCCAACCCTATAGTATTGATTACCGCCACAATTGTGCTTATGTCAGTCTCGCTTATTGCCGGATATTTCCCTGCGCGACGGGCTACAAACATCGACCCGATCAAGGTGATTCGAGACGAATAAACGCCACCCACTCAATCAATCGAATCATTTCCAACAGCCAAGAAGACCGGTTCTTCAACCGGTCTTGGGTTAAAGGAATCTCTCATGTCGTTTTGCGGCGCCCTGGAACAATAAACTAGCAACGCGCGATGTCCGACGAACTTCACTTTGTCGTTGGTTTTGGCGGAGCCCCCCATCCCTGAGCAACGACAAACCGGAGTTTTTCGGCCATTTTCCGCGAGAGGAATTCAATGGAAGAAAAAGTTTACCTGAAGGCTAACGTGATCGCCGAGCCGCTGGTCAATAGCTGGTATGCATGGCCATATCTGATTCCACCCCATACGGCCGCGATGTATATGGCGAACTGGCATATGAAAATCATGGAATCCTTCGTGAGTAACCCACAAGTCCATGTCTCCGCTCTGAAAAGACCGGAGATGATCGGAGGGCCGTTTATGGATTGCCCACCGAATAGGATACCTGCCGTTACCGAACTGATCCGGCGCTTAAAGAAGGATCAGGACTCAATGATGAGATTGGCCTCGGCCATCAGGGAGCTCGATCAAAAATTACTGCGAGAGGCCCGAGGCTATTCACTTGAATCCGCTTATCGGGAGGTTCCTGAGATCCTCAAAGGCTATGTCGAACTGGTCTATGATCTCAACAACCAGCCTTCCGTCCGCTTCATCGATGGGATGCTATACAATAGCCCTTTTTATGATCCTTCCTTACAAGAGATCGAGTTGTCACTGAGTAATGATGACGATCGATCATTTGTTTTCAGCACCCCGAGATTGTGTGACACGGGACGACTGCGCATGAATCTACCTTTCAGCTACCATGGGTTCGATGAGTTATTTAAGATGAAACAACAGGCAAGGCCGCTCGCCGAAATTATGGAGATTCTAGATGTCGATAAAGAGGGCAAAGATCTCTTTTCAACTTTCTTTACTCAACAGGCGCCGCGAAATTGCTTGAAGTATTCCGGCGAAGGCGTCAGGCTTCGCTACTTTGGTCACGCCTGCCTCTTGTTTGAAACGAAAAGTATCGCCATATTGTGCGATCCGCTCATCAGCTACCAGCATAACTCGGAGATCTTTCGCTATGTCTACGCCGATCTGCCGGATGTCATCGATTATGTGTTGATTACGCATAATCACCAGGATCATTGTATGTTTGAGACGCTGCTCCAACTGCGACATAAAATCAAAACGCTGATCATTCCCAGGAGCGCCGGAGGAACACTGGTAGACCCATCCCTGAAGTTGATACTGAAAAGCATTGGATTCAATCAGGTATACGAAATCGATGAGATGGAAACTCTCGACATCGAGGGAGGGAGCATAACAGGGGTTCCGTTTCTCGGCGAGCATGCAGACCTGGCGATAAGAACGAAGATGGCCTATTTGATTCGCATGAATGACCGCGGGTTCATCTGCGCGGCAGATTCAAATAATTTGGAGCCTATGCTCTATGAGCATTTAACCTGCTATATCCGGGACATCACTGCTCTCTTTCTGGGTATGGAGTGCGTTGGAGGGCCGTTAAGCTGGTTGTATGGCCCGCTACTGACCGGATCGATCTCTCGCAGTCATGACCAGTCGAGAAGATTTAACGGCTCCGATTACGCCAGGGCGATAGAGCTGGTCGAGAGGCTGAAGCCAGAGCAGGTCTACGTTTATGCGATGGGGCAAGAACCCTGGTTGTCCTTTTTGACTTCGATCAACTACACGGAAAAATCCCCACAGATTATCGAATCCGATAAACTGATCAAGGAGTGTAATCGACGCGGATTAATCTCCGAACAGCTGCTTTATCACAAGGAAATAATTCTGTGACTTGAGAAACTGGACCGGCGATCGTCTGATACGATCGCGCATGGAGTCCTACTTCGGGAGTCGACGGCTCCTCTCCGCCGCAGCCTTCCACCATCGACTAAAGCACATGAAACTGATCTACTTCATCGCGAGACGCTCGAGAGCTACACTCTTGTGGGCCGTCATTTCAGGAATCCTCAGCGGGATCTGCGCGTCCGGACTTCTCGGAGTCATCAACCTCGCGCTGAACGAAAATCAGGGCTTATCGACGAAACTTATTACCGGCTTTGTATTACTGGCCGCAGCGGTTCCGATAGCGCGCATCACGTCGGAAATACTGCTGACCCGCCTTGGTCAGAATGCTTTGCTGAATCTGCGGATGGAAATGAGCGGGTTGATTCTCAGTCAACCTCTTCGTCGTATGGAAGAGTTGGGCTCACACCGCATCCTGGGAGTCCTGCTCGAGGATCTTCCGAGCATCACCGGCCTTTTGTCCGTAATCCCGCTGTTCTGTATAAATTCCGCAGTGGTCCTCGCATGCCTGGGTTATATGAGCTGGTTGTCGCTGAAGCTTTTCGTCATCATGTTAGCGTTCATGCTGGTAGGAATCACAACTTATCTGCTGCCGTTAAGAATGGCGGTAGGAAAATTCAGAGCGGTGCGGGAAGAATACGACAATCTTCAAAAACAATTTAATGCGCTGATCGGTGGGGCGAAGGAACTGAAACTACATCGTGAACGACGAACGGCGTTTCTTGAGGGGGTGTTGGCCCGGAGCGCCGAAAGGATCAGGATTGACAATATTGCAGGTTCCAATATCTATACCGCCGCGGCAAGCTGGGGTCAATTATTAGCCTTTGTCGTCATTGGGCTCCTGATCGTCGTCAATGCGCGCTCGACCGGCGGCCATCAGGCGATAACAGGATTTGCTCTCTGTCTTCTTTATCTGGTCGGTCCTTTGCAAATGATTATGAATACGACCCCGCAGATCGGCCGCGCGAAGATCGCCATAGAAAATATCGATAAACTGGACCTCGATCTGAGGCAAACGGTTGAAGCGGGTTGCGGGAATCCCTCCTTCAAGACCAACGCAGAGAAAGGGCGGATCGATTTTGTTGAGGTGACCTATCGATACCACGGTGAGGACGGCAAGGAGTTTGAGCTCGGACCGATAAACCTCAGCTTCGAGCCCGGTGAAATCGTCGTGCTCGCAGGCGGCAACGGAAGCGGAAAGACCACCTTGGCAAAATTGTTGTGCGGGCTTTACCTTCCTCGTTCGGGGACGATTCGATTTCAAGGTCGGGAGATCACTGCGGATATCATCGATGACTACCGGCAACATTTTTCCACGGTCTTTTCGGATTTCCATCTCTTCGAAATGCTCTTAGGCCTGGGCGGCTGCGGAATTGACGATAGGGCAAGAGAATATCTGACGGACTTGGGCTTAGGTCTGAAAGTTTCGATTGTGAATGGAAAATTCTCGACCCTCAACCTTTCTCAAGGCCAGCGCAAACGCCTCGCTTTGCTGGTCGCCTATCTTGAAGACCGACCGATTTACCTGTTTGACGAATGGGCTGCGGATCAGGATCCCCGCTTCAAAGAAACCTTTTATCGCCGTTTATTGCCGGACCTGAAGGAGAGAGGAAAGACAATCATACTCGTCAGCCACGATGATCGATTCTATGATGTCGGCGACCGCATCATCACCCTGGATTCTGGCCTGGTAACATCCGAAATGCGGCAAAGCATGGTCCTCGGCGCCGTTTCTTCATCGACCGGATTCAGGCACGACGCTTCGTGATAATTATCGAGAGGGATTACAAAGGAGTATGCTTCGAACAAACTCCTGGCTGGTCGGTTTTGGCGACAGTGAACGAGCCAGCTTAAGATTGTTCTGCTTTCCGTATGCCGGCGGCGGAGCTTTGGTTTATCGCGATTGGCATAGAATTCTCCCCGCGAGTATCGGGGTGTACGCTGCGCAACTTCCAGGACGTGGCGATCGATTGGCAGAGGCCCCTTACATCGATCTGCCGGCGTTGATCGAGCCTCTGACCGAAGCAATTCGATCACATTTGGATAAACCTTTCGCCTTTTTTGGCCATAGTATGGGGGCGTTGATCGCCTTTGAATTAGCCCGCAAATTGCGATATGAATATGGCATAGAGCCGGCCCATCTTCTGGTCTCAGGTCGCCGCGCTCCACAGCTCGCCGAGTCAGACTCCGTTACCTATAACCTCGACGACGCCGAGTTCATTGAAGAACTGCGTCTGCTAAACGGCACGCCCAAGGCGATACTGGAAAACCCGGAATTGATGCAAATGCTGGGACCGGCGCTCCGCGCCGATTTTCAGATCTGCGAGACGTATGTTTACACGGACTCACCTCCCTTACGCTGCCCGATTACCGTTTTTGGAGGATTGCAGGACAACGGGGTAACACGTGAGTATCTACAGCCCTGGCGAAATAACACAAGCGGCTCTTTCAAGCTAAAGTTGTTACCAGGCGACCATTTCTTCTTACATTCTTCCGAAGCGCTCCTTCTTCGCCTTATCGCGCATGAGTTGCATCAGCACATGGCCTGAATGGAAACGACAAACGTCGGAACCGGTCGAGCCATAGGGATCATAAGGAAACATGGGACATCGTACGCGCTTAGCGGATGTGCGGCGGGCTGTGGGCCGGGGGCTCCCGCCGCTAAAACTCTGGGTTTTCAACGGGCTTTCTCGGGAAGTCCGCGGCGAACTGTCAGCCCGCCGTACATTTAACTGCAGTCCGTTCCAAGGAGGGACAGGAAATGAGTGATTTGGAATTGATCGAGGCCGTCAAAGCAAATGATTATGAAACCGCAGTGAAGTTGATCGAAAAAGGAGTCGACGTCAATCAACAGGATCAACAAGGATGGGCCCCTCTCAATTTTGCCGCAGGAAAAGGAAGCATATCGCTGGTTCAATTGTTAGTCGAGAAAGGCGCCGACCTATTCAGAACTGGCCGGGATCAGAGGACACCCTACATGATCGCCCTGGCCGCCGGTCGAGTGGAGGTAGCGAAATATTTACGGACAGCGGCGGAGGCCTGTGGCGGTAAAAAGACGGAAGGATGTCAGCTTAAGTATTGCAAAGGGTACCGGTTGGGTAGTTTAAGGAAATATCCTGATTGGAATGCGGGCCGCGCCGTTCGCGAGCAAAATAATCAGGACACCGAAAGAACGGATCGACTCAGCCAGAGTAACAACCTGACGGAAGATGGCCCTTTGAGTGATGACAAGGTGGTTTTCATTCACCAAGATTATTCGGTAACGGAGTCTATCTGGCACAACGAGAATGTCTTATTCGTCGGCGCTGATTCCGCATGGAAGGAATTTTGCACAGAGTTCCTGAAATTCAAGGTTCCTGACGATCTTGATATGATCGTTCCCAATCAGAGCCGCAGTTAACATCAAAATCGGAATCAATGAAGAACACACATTACGAACATCAGCCTCTCCCGAATTACGGGGGAAAGACATTGAAGTCGATTAAACATCTGCTTTCTCTTGCCGATTTGGGAGCGACCGATCTTTCTCGTCTGGTGGACCGCTCCGTCCGATTTGCCTGCAGTCGCGGCATCGGGTGGACGCCGGTCTTAGGAAAAATCGTCGGCGTCTACTTTCGTGTGCCTTCGACTCGGACGCGCAGCTCGTTTACCGTCGGAGCGCTCCGTCTGGGCGCCCAAACGGTGACCTACGGCCCCAACGATCTGCAGATAGCCACCGGTGAAACTCTCGAAGACACAGGGCGGGTGTTATCAGGTTACCTGGACGCGCTCGTCATCCGCACCAACAATGGCATTGCCGAGATGAGGGAGATAGCCAAACAGCATGAAATGGCCGTGATCAATGCCATGAGCGACAACGAACATCCGACGCAAGCCATTGCCGATCTCTCGACGCTTAAAGAGAGATTCGGCCTGTTGAGCGGGATTCATCTGCTCTATCTCGGCGAAGGCAATAATACGGCTGCCGCACTGGCGCTCGCAGTTTCCCAGACTCCCGGAATGAAGGCGACTTTCGTTACTCCGGAAGGGTATGGCCTCCCGGAGCCGGTGATCGACCAGGCGCAGCAATTGGCCGGACGGTGCGGCGGAACAATCGAGCACCGTCACAACATTGAAGAGTTGCCCAGAAACGTCGATGCGGTCTACGCCACCCGCTGGCGAACCATGGGAGCGCATCATTCTGATCCGCACTGGATCGATAAGTTCCGGCCTTTTTGTATTACTCCCCAGATAATGGCGAAGGTTTCCAAAGCTCACAGCACCGTCTTCCTTCATGATTTGCCCGCAGTGCGAGGAGAAGACGTCCATCCGGAAGTGCTGAACGGCCCGCAATGCCTCGCCTGGAGACAGGCGCGTCATAAGCTGTTCAGCGCCATGGCCGTCCTTGAATGGTGCCTGGGAGAATGAAGCGCGGCGCATTGGCGCCCCGTCATCTTGGAACCGATTGACTCCGGTTCAAGCTCCGAGTCGGCAGGAGGTAACCAACATGAATGAGGGAATCTTATCCACAATCGGTAACACGCCGTTGATCAAATTGTCCCGCATTTTTAAGGGCAGTCAATTCGAATTATTCGCCAAAATGGAGAGCTTAAATCCGGGCGGCAGCGCCAAAGACAGACCGGCATTGAATATTCTCAAATCAGCCATGGCGGAAGGAAAGATCGGACCGGATACCGTAATTATCGAGTCGAGCTCGGGCAACTTGGGGATCGGCCTGGCTCAAGTATGCCGTTATTACGGGCTGCGGTTCATTTGCGTCGTAGATCCGAAAACGACGCCACAAAATATTCAGATTATCAAGGCCTATGCAGCCGAGATCGATATGGTTTCTGAGCCGGATCCCATAACCGGAGAATTTTTACAGGCGCGGATCCATCGCGTCAAAGCTCTCCAGCAGAACATTAAGGATAGTTTCTGGCCCAACCAATACGCGAACTTCGCCAATGTCGAGGCGCATTACTCCACGACCATGCCCGAGATCGTTGCAGCGTTGAACGGGAAACTGGACTATCTGTTCTGTGCGACGAGTAGCTGCGGCACAGTAAGAGGCTGTTCCGAGTATGCGCGCGATCATACGATCAACGCGAAAATTGTGGCGGTGGATGCTGTCGGCAGCGTCATCTTCGGAGACAAACCAGGTAAACGGCTGATTCCTGGTCACGGCGCCAGCAGGCGCCCCGAACTTTTCACGCCCGAGATGGCCGAAGAGTGCATTCGGGTAACGGATCTGGATTGTGTAATCGGTTGCCGCCGATTGTTGCACAGGGAGGCCATTCTTGCGGGTGGGTCATCAGGTGGAGTGTTGATGGCAATCGACAAATTCAAGCACCGGATCCAACCCGGGGCCGTATGCGTCGCGATGCTTCATGATCGCGGAGAACGGTACCTGGGTACAATCTATTCGGACGATTGGGTCCGAGAACATTTCGGCGACGTGTTCAAGTTTTGGTCGGATAAAGCGGTGGAAGAATTGCAGCGAGCAATGATCTCATGACGCTTAGACATTGCTTTACTTCATTACGATTTCCAACCGTCGGAAATTGTGAGTTGTTTATTCACGCTTCCCTCCGACGGGGAGCATATCACTAGGAGGTAGATTAAGTATGAGTTGGCATGACCCGGATAAGGAAGACACTACTATTTATCGAGTGGTCGTAAATCACGAAGAGCAGTACTCGATCTGGCCGGAATATAAGGAGATCCCGCTGGGTTGGAAAGATGTCGGAGTGATCGGTCCGAAAGCCGACTGCTTGGCCCATATCAAGGAAGTATGGACCGATATGAGGCCCCTCAGTCTCAGGAAGAAAATGGAAGAGATGGCTAAAAATCCACCTCCCCCGCCTCCACGGCCTGACCCTAACAGGCCGAAGGAAAAGAGCCTGGTCGACCGACTTTGTGAAGGCGATCACCCGGTTGAAGCCGGATTGCGCCCGGAAAAGACAGTCAAGCTTTTCAAGGAGGCAATCGATCGAGATTATGTCCATATCAAATTCACAACAACAAGAGGCGGTACGGAGTTGGGAGTGAGATTGGATCGTGAGGTTTGCGATTTCAGCAAGGCTGATTTTGAGAACGGAGTCGGAACGGTTCACGTCGAAGGAGGGCTCACCTTGGATTATGTGAAGGTCAAGTGTATTGCCGATATAGACCTATCGACTCTGGAAGGGACCGGTCATTTAGTCAAAGTTGTAGCTTCCGCTTCGAATTCGAGCGACGGCGCATCGTCATAGCCCCATTCCAGGGAGCGCCTCATGTTGCGTTACAGCGCTCGGAAACGAAAATAATGACGAACGGGCGCTGGCCTATTCCACCGTGGACCAGACTAACGCCCGTTCCACATTTTTTGAGGAGCCTTCATGTAGCGTTACGACGCCCTAAAACGATGAAAATCCCCCTGGGAGCGCATGCATCCTTGCCTGCCTGCTTCGGTCAGTCAGCCCTTGCCGGAAGCCCGCAGGCATGGATGCCTGCGCTCCCGGGGATTTTCCGAGGAGAATCGTATGATTGCCAAGATGAAAGAATATCAGTTCCAGGCGGAGACAAAGCAACTCCTGGATTTGATGATCCATTCACTCTATACCAATAAAGAAATTTTTCTTCGTGAGCTCATCTCTAACTCGTCGGACGCGCTCGACAGGTTACGCTTCGAAGCCCTGACCAATCCTACGCTCTTAGATCAGGATAATCGATACGAAATCCGGTTGGAGCCGGAGAAAGACCAAAGGACCCTCTCAATCTCCGACACCGGAATCGGAATGAGTCGGGATGAGGTGATCGCCAACATCGGGACGATTGCAAAATCGGGAACTCGCGAGCTGCGAGAGAAGCTCAATGGAGGCCAGGGGGACGAGCATCTCGCCGAGTTCATCGGACAATTCGGAGTCGGTTTTTATTCATCTTTCATGGTGGCCGACAAAGTCACCCTACTGACTCGCAGGGCGGGGGAGACGACTGCGACGCTGTGGGAATCGACAGGTGACGGCGCTTATAAGCTCGCCGACGCCGAGCGCTCCGGTCACGGCACAACCATCACTCTACATCTGAAGTTGGTCGATTCCGAAAACGGGCTTGAGGACTATACCGATCAATGGGTTCTCTCACGGATTGTCAGACGATATTCCGATTTTGTCTCTTATCCAATTATTTGCAAAATCGAACGCGAGGAGACTGCGCAAGATGGAAGCGGAAATTTAATCAAGGAGGCTCAGCCTACTTTTGTCTTTGAAGACAGAACGCTGAACTCGATGAAACCCATCTGGAGCCGCGCCCAAGCTCAGGTTACAGAAAGTGAGTACGCCGAGTTCTACCGTCATATCTCCCACGATTGGACTGAGCCGTTCAGGACAATCCCTCTCAAGGCCGAAGGTAAGATCGAGTATCAAGCATTGCTCTTCATTCCGTCTAAAGCCCCTCACGATCTTTTCTATCATGCTTCGGAGAGCGGACTCCGCTTGTATGCCAGGAGAGTCATGATCATGGAGCGCTGTGAAGGCCTCCTGCCGAGATATTTGCGTTTCATCAAAGGCGTGGTCGATTCGGCGGATCTGCCGCTCAATATTTCTCGGCAGACGCTGCAGCAAGACAGGCATATTACTCAAATTCGAAAATGGCTCACCAAAAAGGTTCTCGACACTCTGCAAGACATGAAGGAAAAGGAGTATGAAAAATACCTCCAGTTCTGGGAGCAGTTCGGCCGGGCGCTCAAGGAAGGGGTCAGTTCCGATTACGACAACAAAGATCGAATCATCTCGCTCCTGCTCTTTCAGTCTTCCAACGACCCCAAGAAACTTACCACGCTCAATGGCTATATCGAGAGGATGAAAGAGGGACAAAGCGAGATCTACTATATTACGGGGGAGTCCCGGAGCGTCGTCGAAAACTCTCCGCACCTGGAAGCCGTAAGAGAGAAGGGCTATGAGGCGCTCTATCTTGTCGAGCCCGTCGACGAGCTGCTAATGCAATCTTTAATGGACTATGAGGGGAAGAAATTCAAGTCCATCGGGAAAGGAACGATCAAGCTCGGGGACGCGGAAGAGCAGGAAAAAACGCAGAAGGATCTCAAGCAAAAGGAAGAAGAGACTTCGGGCTTGTTAGAGGTATTGCAAAAGGCGCTGGACGAGCACGTCAAACAGGTGCGCCTTTCAAGCCGCTTGGTCTCCTCACCTGCCTGTTTGGTCGGAACCGAAATGGACTACAGCCCTCAACTTGAACGACTCTTATTAAAGGGGAAAGGCGGAGGGCTGAAACAGCGGCGAATTCTAGAGCTGAATCCTTATCACGAAGCCTTTATCAAGTTGCATGATCGTTTTAAGCAGAATAGCGAGGACAAGGCGATTGGGACTTATGCTGAATTGCTGCTGGGGTATGCCCTACTGGCAGAGGGATCGGAACTTACAGATCCCGTCAGATTCAATCGATTGGTCATCGATATTATGCTCCAAACTCTGTAGCAGGCGGATCAATTTTGGTGAATCGCAACAGACCTTCTGGTTCGAAACCAGTGGTGCAAATTGTGAATACAGTCCGTAGATAGCGAATACTTGGATTTAGACCATTTTCTATCCTGTGAATACCTCACAAAACCCAGTTAATTTCCTCCCGAAAGGCTTGTTTCCGAGCGGATCCTAGCAAAATCGTAGCAAAATAAATTGGGCAGCCATCGCTGACTGCCCGCAAATAATTGATCTATTTATGCTTAGCTATGAGCCGTGATGGACTCGAACCATCGCCCCACTGGTTAAAAGCCAGTTCAGGGCATTTTGAATAGAGTCCCATAAACTGCAAATACTTGAATCCAAACTATGTTTCCGCCTCGTGAGTAGTGCATAAAACTGAGCAATCTTCGTCTCCGTGAAGGCCATTTTGTAGCAAAATCGTAGCAAAATAATTGAGCAGTTCAAACTTTGGCTCTCGCAACTGCCGACGGGAAGCTGAATTCGATGCGCGCTCTGACATTTGCGAACTTCATATCCTAAGTTTCGTCCAAAATAACTGCCACTTGCTCCGGCTTGAGCAGAGCAGTCAGGGCGCTGATACACCTCTTCGCCCATGCCGCCCTCTGATTGAGCACAATTTTGATCACCTTCCCACCAGCATCCAGTTCCACCAGGCCGCTCACCTGAAAGGCATCTCGCACCAGGCGGAGAAATCCATATTCTTTCAACTTCGGCGTGGTCGCGCTTAACCATCGGCGTGACCAAACAAGCAGGTTGTGCGCCAGAGAGTTCAGCAGGACGACCATCTGCTGCTCCTCAAATCTCTTCTTTGACCTTTTCGTCATCCCGACACCCTGCTTATCTTCCTTGATTTCGATCTCCACCGTCCCTCCGCGCTGATTATAAAAAGCCGCATACGCTCCCATCACCGCACGTTTATCACCCACTCGATCAACCGGCTGTTTGGTCAACAAAATGACATCGCGCGGTTCAAGCGTCGACAGGATCACCGCATAGCTCATCTGTCCATTCTTCTTCTTCCACCTCAACGCCAGGCGCCGCACTCCTCCGACATATTCATCTCCCGGCTCATCGACCCATCCCAATTCGCGCCCAGGAGTGTGAGGATCACTGACCCATTCCTTAACTGTCGCCGCCAGATTCTTCGCCCGAGCGCTGGAGAAGTCCTTGCAATGTAGCTGATAGTCGGCGCCCAACAACCAATTCACCTCATCAACGCTTCCACCACCCGCATCCACGCGAATGATCGTTCGCTTTCTCTTCTCCTCATCCAGGTGAGAGCGCTTCGGCCGCCGCCCGCGCTAATGAGCGTTGCGCTGTCAGCAGTTGCACGTTGCCGTTGTAGAGCTTGTCAACCACCACCTCTTCATACTCCGCGGCGATTACTCATCCGAGTTGGCGCCCGTGTCGGATGCCGTCTTTACTGAAGTAGCCTTTGTCTGCTTTGACCGACTTCGACCCACAGGGCAGCCCTGTCATATCCACGTCCAGCACCTGCCAGCTCTGCTTATAGTTGTGCCGATAAGCCAAAGAATGGGTCTGAAAAATCTCTCTCTCGGCTTGCTCCATCTGTTTGACGTTTGTGGCGCTACAGGCATCGAGTGTCTCCTGCACGACCGACTGCGAGGCTGAGCCTGTCCTCCCAAAGGCGCGCTGCAAGGCCGGATCGCTTCGCAGCCGTGTGTTGATTTCAGACAAACCGTGCGCCCCTGCTAGGATGGTGATCAAGCCATCCATCAATTTCTGTACGGGCGAGTATTTGACCGTCTTTTGCCGAATCTTCACCAGTTCCTCGATCGGCTGCAGCAACTTGAGCGCGCGAATTTTCGTCCCTATTGCGACCAGCACGGCGCGCGGAGAATAATGTTTTTGAATCGTGACCTGTTTCTTTTTTATGGCGTTAGTCCTCCGGATCGTTTTGCGTTCGATTGGAAGACTATGCCGCAGGTCACGGCTTGCCTATATTTTAGGACTCATCTCATCGCTAATTTGGGCGAAATTTGGGTAACTTGAGCATAATGCTTCCCAGTCACAGACGGGAGCCTCGACCTGATTCATTGCACGGCCTCTTGAGTTCGGTGTGTGGTCTGGCGCTAGGCGGTCTGCGCCGGGACGGATATCGTCCGAAAGAGTCCTTTCGTTTTGATAATCTGCGCGACGGCCGGCGGGACCATTGCCTCCCACGAAGGGGCAACGACGGATTGGGCATCGGCCACCAGCGTCCGGTATGCGGCGAACAGCTCCGGGTCTTCGGCGGCACGGTGGCGTTTGACTTCGATCAGGGCGTCCCCAAATTCCGCGCGGGTATCTGCCAGATTCGTAGCTGGAGATTATCGGAATAGGCGGAATGACGAGCGCCAACGCTGTCGGTATTCGGCCAGCGATGCGATTCGCGCCCGGCTTTCATGCGCGCAAATTTCAGAACTAACAGTTCACGTCAGCCGATGTTGTTAAATAACCGAAAACCGCTTCAGGCTTAAGAGATTCGGCACAAGTTTTGCGATTTACGAGTTGTCGTGAATATGTAGAAAGCTGAATCGTGGTGAGAAACCAGCTTCAGACCCTGATTCGAATATGCGCGGAGAAACGATGCAATTGTGAATACAAATAAATACCGCTCAAGAGGTAATGACGATTCAGCGCGCGAAGTTGGCCTGAAGATTGGAGGATCGAGATATGGGCAAATTGGCAGGTAAAGTAGCAGTCGTTACAGGCGCGTCGAAAGGGATCGGCGCGGGGATCGCTAAGGGTATGGCCGCGGAGGGCGCCTCTGTCGTGGTGAACTACTCCAGCAGTAAAGAGGGCGCCGATCGGGTTGTACAAGAGATTACCAGAGAAGGCGGTAAAGCGATCGCTGTTCAAGGCGATATGTCGAAGTCGGCTGACGTGAAGCGCCTTTTCGCGGAAACGAAGAAGGCGTTCGGTTCAGTCAACATCCTTGTGAACAACGCCGGCGTTTATCAATTCGATCCGCTGGAGAATGTTACCGAAGTGGAGTTTCATAGAGAGTTTAACACGAATGTCCTGGGACCGATTCTGACAACTCAGGAATCGGTAAAACAGTTCGGCCCGGAAGGAGGTAGCGTCATCAATATCAGCTCGGTTGCGAGTTCGAACCCGCCGGCGATGGGATTGGTTTACGCGGCGACCAAGAGCGCTGTGGATTCGCTCACGCGATCGCTCGCGATGGAGTTGGGACCCAGAAAAATACGCGTCAACACCATCGCGCCGGGCGGCGTTGAAACCGAAGGCGTTCATCAGGCAGGGATCATTGGCAGCGATTTTGAAAAGCAGATGGTGTCGAACACACCGCTTGGTCGATTGGGCCAACCGGAAGATATTGCGCGGGTCGCAGTTTTCCTGGCCTCTGATGACGCGGAATGGGTGACCGGAGAGAGGATCACGGTTTCCGGCGGCCTGCACTGAGATTCTGATAAGAGTCGAAAGCGGCGACAAGAAGCGGAGGTCCTCGTCATTGACCTCCATACCGTCGGCGCGCAAGCGGTTGACGCATGCCCGCTGTTAATCGCCAGGCAGTTGTGAAGAAAAATGACCGATTGCGCCTGGAACAATTGAGTACGAGCTTCAACGCTCAACTCGAAGTCCATTAAGCAAAGTTCGAATCATTGATCTGACGAGCGTGGATGTTGGAGTTGCCGGAAAGGCGGGGTAAATCAGCTTGAGACTTACAACCCCATGGACTCCGGCCCACAACACTTCGGCCAATTGCCTTGTATTCGCCCTGTGGGTACCGAAAATGCCATCCGAGAGATTCAGGCCGGAATTTCACCAGATCGATGAGTTCAACTTCGACTCGGCTTTCGTCAATTCGGATTGAATTCGTGGCGTGCCCCACAGAGGATTCTCTTGTGAGATCCTGCGGATAAGTTCGCGAATT
>Ga0207428_10003263_pt1 | contig 15808 bp, 10 predicted proteins | sample RhiMethybrSRZTD1_FD_187600 | JGI IMG/M metagenome (GOLD analysis project Ga0207428, IMG submission 187600) | Populus rhizosphere microbial communities from Tennessee, USA - Rhizosphere MetaG P. TD hybrid SRZTD1 (SPAdes) (version 3) | ecosystem: Host-associated > Plants > Roots > Rhizosphere >...
TCAAGGGCCGCTTGCTGTCGGCGCAAGACAACATGCAAGCGCCGCCAGTCGCGATAATCAACCAGGCTCTGGCGCGCCGTTATTGGGGCGATGAAGACCCGGTCGGCAAACGCTTCAAGCTCGGCGTCGCGCGCGCATGGAACGAACCCTGGCTGACGGTAGTCGGCGTAGTAGGAAGCGTTCGTCAAACCGGTCTGAACGCGGACCCGTTCCCGGAATATTACCTGCCGTTCACCTATATGCGCCCGCGTTGGGCCATACCGCGCGTGCTCTTCATCCGCAGCGCCGGCGACCCGCTTAGTCTGGTCGCGGCGGTGAAAGAACAGATCTGGGCAGTGGACAAAGATCAGACGATCTGGGCCGGGCGCACGATGGACGAGATTGTCGCCCGATGGCTGGCGCCGCGCCGTTTCAATCTGTTGCTGCTTGGCGCATTTGCCGCGCTGGCGTTGGCGCTGGCAAGTGTGGGGATTTACGGCGTCATGTCGTATTCGGTCAGTCAGCGCACTCGCGAGATCGGGGTGCGGATGGCGCTTGGCGCCGGGCGGCGCGACATCCTGAAGCTGATTGTCGGGCATGGGCTGGCGCTGACGCTCGGCGGCGTCGCCGCGGGCCTGGTCGCATCGTTCACCCTGACTCGCTGGCTGGAGAGTCTGCTCTTTGGCGTTAGTACGACGGACCCGCTGACGTTCGCCGGCGTGCCGCTGCTGCTCACCGCTGTCGCGATGCTGGCGTGTTACCTGCCTGCGCGCCGCGCAATGAAGGTGGACCCGATGCGGTCTTTGCGCCATGAATGAAGCCGATGGCTGATATTACCCGAACAACTCGCTTTCGCTTCTGGCGCTGGCTGATCCGATTTATCGGAGTAATCGTGCCGCGCCGCTTCCGCGCCAGATTCCGCCAGGAATGGGAAGCCGAGTTGGAATACCGCGAAGAACTGCTGGCCCGATGGGACAGGCTCGACTGGCGTAATAAACTCGAACTGCTGTGGCGGAGTCTGGGCGCGTTCTGGGACGCCCTATGGCTACAGCGTCAACGACTGGAGGAAGACATGTTTCAAGACTTACGTTTCGGTTTCCGAATGCTGTTGAAAAATCCCGGCTTCACTTTTGTCGCCGTGCTCACGCTGGCCTTAGGCATCGGCGCAAACACGGCCATCTTCAGCGTGGTCAATGCGATGATGTTGCGACCACTGCCGTATCCCGACTCGGAGCGGCTCTTCTGGGTGGATTATACATCGAGCAGGAATAACGGCGGTGAGATCTTGAGCGCGCACTTCCTCAACTGGCAGGAGCGGAGCCAGACGCTTAAAGGCATAGCCCAGTTCGAACCAACCACGCGGACGTTGACCGGCGCAGGCGAGCCGGAAAGGCTTGAGGTCGGCCAAATCTCGGCTAGCTTCTTTACGACGCTCGGCGTGCAGCCGCTTCCGCCAGGGCGCAACTTCACCGCGGCGGAAGACAAGACCGGCGGCGAGCGCGTCGCCATCCTCAGTCACGGTTTGTGGCAGGGACGTTACAACGGCGATCAGGACATCGTCGGCAAGACGATCACGCTCAATGACTCCATCTTCACTGTGGTCGGCGTGACGCCGGAGGACTTTCGCTACTTCCGCCCTTTTGATGTATGGATCCCTCTGGCAATCGATCTGGAAAGGGATCGCGCCAACGGGAATACTTCATCTCAGTCGACCGTGGCTCGGCTCAAGCCTGGCATAACTCTCGAGCAGGCGCGCGCGGAGTTGGACACGCTGTTGCAACGTTACGAAACGACCAAGCTGGAAGGGAGCCCGCGAATAGATCTCCGAGCGCGGCTTGTTCCCTTGCAGAGACTTCTCCTCGGCGATACTCGGCGCCCAATATTGGTGTTGCTGGGCGCGGTCGGCCTTGTCCTTCTGATTGCCTGCGCGAATGTGGCCAATTTGTTGTTGGCGCGCGCGGTCAGTCGGGAAAAAGAACTGGCAATTCGCGGGGCTTTGGGCGCAGGTAGGTTGCGGCTCGTGCGCCAACTGTTGACCGAGTGTCTGCTGCTGGCAATGGCAGGAAGCGCAGCCGGATTACTGCTCGCTTCCTGGCTCACAGCGTTGCTCGGTTCACTCAGTTCAACCAACACTCTAGGCGAGATGGGGCGGTTGGCTGCCATCACGATTGACCTGCGTGTGCTCGGCTTTACCCTGCTCATTACGCTCGTGACCGGGCTGCTTTTCGGTTTCTTGCCGGCGCTGCGATTCTCACGGACGGATTTGAACGTCTCGCTCAAAGAAGGAGGACGCGGCGGCGGTTTACACGGACGAGGCTTGCGCAACGCCCTGATGGTGAGTGAGGTCGCGCTGGCAATCGTGCTGCTTATCGGCGCGGGCCTGCTTATCCGCAGCTTCGTTAAACTGCTCGACGTCGATCCGGGCTACCGGGCCGAAAACCTGCTGACGGCGCGGATCGCTCTCCCCCCGCGGTACAGCGACAATTCGCAGCGCGCGCAATTCTACGAACGAGTCTTGCAACGCATTGCCGCGCTCCCAGGCGTCACCGCCGTCGGCGCCACGAGCCATTTGCCGTTGACCGGTTACAACATGGGCGCCCAATTGCGCGTGGAAGGCCGCCAGCCACGGGAAGGGGAGAATCCGCCATCCGCGCCCGTCGCCAGGGTAAACCCCGACTATTTCCGCACGATGGGCATAGCTTTGCGCGCCGGGCGGCTCATCAACGACAGTGACACTCAAGACGCGCCAGGCGTCGCTCTGCTCAGTGAAACGCTCGCGCGCAGACTCTTCCCCGACGAAGACCCGCTAGGCAAGCGGCTCTCAGTGGCCGGCATCAACACGACCGTCATCGGGGTGGTCAGTGACATCCGTTATACGGGCCTGGATGGAGAGATCGAGCAGGCGGTCTACCTCAGTTATCGGCAATTGCCGCGCTCGGGGATGGCGCTGGTGTTGCGCGGCGCTGTGGAGCCGTCGAGTATCGCGCCCGCGCTGCGCAACGCCGTGCGCGAAATCGATCCGGCGCTGCCGATTTACGACGTGATGACTATGAATGAACGGCTTTCCAATTCCATCGCCGCGCGCCGGTTCAATCTTCTGCTCCTGGGCGGCTTTGCGGCGCTGGCGCTGCTGCTCGCCGGCGTCGGAGTTTACGGGGTGATCTCTTACGTCGTCACGCAGCGCACGCACGAGATCGGCATCCGCATGGCGCTCGGGGCGCAAAGCGCCAATGTAGCGGGTTTGTTCATCAAGCAAGGGATGTCGCTGGTATTGCTCGGTGTGGCTCTAGGCTCTGTCGGCGCCTTTGCGTTGACACGTGTGATGAAGAGTCTGTTATTCGGCGTTGGCGCCACCGACCCGCCGACTTTTGCGGTTATTACTTTGTTGCTGATTAGCGTGGCGCTGCTGGCCTGCTGGATTCCGGCGCGGCGCGCGACAAAGGTTGACCTAATGATTACGCTGCGACGTGACTGAAGGGGAAAGAAAAGTAGGGACCTGCAAAACAAAGAAGAAGTGAGAATTATTTTGGAAGCTTTTCGGCCCGCCGGGTTAATTACCAATATAAGCTGACGGAAAAATGAAAGGGGCGATGACAGACCGATGGTTCCCAGCGACGCCGAACTGTTGCGGTTGATGTTGGCCGGAGACGAGCAAGCCTTCACGGCGCTTTACCGGCGGCATAAGGGGCTCGTCTACCGGTTCGCGCTCCTTATGAGCGGGCAGGCGAGCGTCGCCGAGGAGGTCACGCAAGAGGTTTTTCTGGCGTTGCTCCGTAATGGACGTCGATATGACCCGGAGCGCGGCTCGCTCAAGGCCTATTTATGCGGGACCGCCCGCAATCAGGTCTTACTCCTGATGGAAAAGGAGCGACCTTACGTCCAGCTCGTTGAAGAATCTGACGAAGGCGATGCGGTTCAGATCGCGCAATTAATCTCCGGCGACGATCCGCTCGGCGATTGCGCGCGCAATGAGGCGAATAGATTGGTGCGACAGGCCGTCCTGGCCCTGCCGGCGCGTTACCGCGAGGTGATCGTGTTGTGCGATTTTCAAGAGATGAGTTATGCGGAAGCGGCGCTGACTCTGGATTGCCCCATAGGTACGGTGAACTCGCGACTGCATCGCGGGCATGCCTTATTGCTTAAGAAGCTGCGCGCGGCTGTCAGGCTGGACTCGGCGACCCCCGACGCGCAAGGGATGAGGTGCTTCGCATGAATTGCCAGAATTTTGAAAAGCTCGCCCTGGACCTCGCGCGCAATAGCTTGCTGGATGCCACGACGCGCGACCAGGGCTTGATCCATACGGAAGGTTGTGAACGTTGCGCTGCGCGGCTGGCCGAAGAGCGAGCCTTGCTCGCCCGCGTGCGCGCCGTCGTCGCGGAGATTGCCGGGGAAGAGCCACCGGCGCGCGTTGATGCGGCGCTGCTCGCCGCCTTCCGCGCGCAGACGGCGGCCACTGCCTCGTCGACTGTTATTCCAGCGTTTGGCAGATCCAGGCATTGGTCGAGTTGGAAGTTGGCTGCGTGTGCGGCAGGAATTTTGATCTTGATTTCGGTGATGGCCATTTTCTGGAAGTCTACAAGCTCTCGCATGCCGCGCCGCGAAGAACAGGCCGTTGCGCCTGCGCCAGTCAACACGCCTGGCCATCCGGCGGCTCCGCCTGATGGCCGCGACCAGATGGCGGCCGAGCAACCGAAAATTTTACCGAAACGCGTACATCGCAGGGAGTCCGCAGACAGCCCGGATGAGGTTGAAGTAGTCACGCGGTTTTTCCCATTGAGGGAGGGAGAAGACCTCACCACTCTGGATAGCCTGCAGGTGGTGCGCGTCGAATTACCGGGTTCGGCATTCGGCGAGGTCGGCTTGCCGGTCGACCCTGAAACGGTGAATGAGCCGGTCAAGGCCGATGTAGTGTTGGGACAAGATGGAATGGCGCGGGCGATTCGTTTCGTTCGCTAAAGTCGATGCTACAGATCACTGTACGAACGAGTCAGTACCGCGAGCGGTAGCGATTCGAAAGGAGAGCATTATGAAAAGGACGCTGATACGGCTGCTGACAATAAGCTGCTTGCTCGCCGCATGCAGTCTCAACTCAGTCGCCCAGGAGAAGAAACCCATGCCGAATAAAGCGGAGATTCAGGCTGATCTGATTTTCAAAGTCATAGCGCCTAAATTCGCCATTGGTAAAGTGGTGAAGGGCTCGCCCTATTCGGCGACGGCAATCACGGAGCATGTTCAAACGCTCAGCGACGGCAATCAGATTATCCGCAAGAATGAGTCGACGCTTTATCGCGACAGCGAAGGGCGCACCCGGACGGAGCAGACGTTGGGGACGATTGGCAAGTGGACGTCGGGCGGCGAAGCCCAGCAACACATTATCATCACTGATCCGGTGGCTGGCGTTTCCTACAGCCTCGATCCGCGCACACACACCGCGCACAAGTTCGTTTTCCGGAAAAAAGAGCTACCTGCCGACGCGCAAAAAAAGCTATCGGCGGATGCGCAAAGCAAGACCATCACGATCAATGGCCAGACCGTCACGCAGGCAGAGTTTGAAGCGATGGCGGAAAAAAAGCGGATGGCTAAGGAAAATCTGCTGAAGATGCCGAGAAAGGAAGCCCCGAATGATCCCGAGGTGGAAAGACAGATCGATATGTTTCAACCAGGCATCCCGCGCATAGAAGCGGGTCAGGGTCAAAAGAAGGAGGAATCGCTCGGGACTCAAACAATCGAAGGTGTGACTGCAGAGGGCACGCGCTTGACATTCACGGTTCCCGCAGGCGAGATCGGCAATACCTTGCCAATGGAACTCGTTAGAGAAACCTGGTACTCGCCCGAATTGCAGTTGGTGGTAATGAGCAAATTCCGGGATCCGCGCTCCGGCGAGACGACCTACCGTCTCACCAATCTCACACGCAGCGAACCTGACCGCTCGCTGTTTGGAGTCCCCGCCGACTATAACGTCAATGATGGCAAAAAGCCTCCCATCTCGAAGCCGATGAAAGAGGAGGAATAGACGGTCAAGCGGCATTCGGTTTTCAATTCGGGTCAGTTCCGCGAGCGGTAGCGAGCGAGTCTCGCGGGGCGAGCAAATTGAAGAAGCCAACCTCACTACTGCTCAAAGCGTCAGGGCATAAAAAAACGGATGGCCGGAATACCGGCCACCCGGAGTTCTAAATCGAACCACTCAACATCAAGACTAGATGGAGAAAATCGGTTCTACTCCACGCGCCTGACCTATCCAGTCTCGATCCCGGGCGATTCGATTGAGCGACGCCGCGGCGTTCAGGGTCGGGGCTGTCGCCCATAGGGTTGGGGCTGTTGTCCGTACGGGGCGGGCGCCTGTTGGCTGTTGGCCACTCTGCGTCCGGGGCGCTCGGCGGGCGTGATTGAAGCGGATTGCTCGCGGCCGTCGCGCAAGAATTTCAATTTAACGGCTTTGCCGGCCGGCGTGTCGGCGATGAACTCGGTCAGTTGTTTGGTGGATTTCACTAGCCTGCCGTCGAATTCGACGATCCGGTCGCCGTTGCGCAGGCCCGCGCTCGAAGCGGGACCGCCGTTGGTCACCTCGGCGACCAACGCGCCGCCCCCTGCGGTCTCCGAGTCTTGCAGGGAGACGCCCAGATAGCCGCGCGAGACGCGTCCGTTCCTGAGAAGTTGCTCCTGAACCTTCTTAGCTATATTCGACGGGACTGAAAAGCCGATGCCTTCGCTGCCGCCCGAACGCGAATAGATCATCGTGTTGATGCCGATCACTTCGCCGCTCATGTTGATCAAAGGCCCGCCAGAATTCCCCGGATTGATTGAAGCGTCGGTCTGAATGTAGTTGTCGTAGGTCCCGCCGAATTGGCGTCCGGTCGCCGAGACGATGCCGGCGGTCATCGTCTGTTCGAGGCCGAAAGGCGAGCCGAGCGCAATTACCCATTCGCCCTGCTCCAGCCTCGTCGAATCGCCGAGCGTCGCGTACGGCAGGTTCTGCGCCTCGATCTTGATCAACGCCAGATCGGTTTCGGCGTCCACGCCGATGCGGCGCGCCCTGAATTCGCGGCCGTCGTGAAGCCTGACCCTGATCTCGGAGGCGGGGCCGGCCACGTGGTTGTTGGTCAGAATGTAACCGTCCGGGCTGACGATCACGCCGGAGCCTGTCCCACGCTTAGCGTAAGGCGACTGCGACTGCACGGGGTTGAGCGGCTGGCCGGACGGCGAACCGGACGGCGGATCGGACGGCGGCGCCTCATCCAACTCGTCGGCGCCGGTCTGACGTATTCCGCCGGCGACAATGTTGATTTGGACCACGGCGGGCTTGACGCGCTTGGCCACGTTGATGAATACGCGCGAGAGCTCAGCTGGCGAAGGCAGTTGGGCCGAAGTCTCCGGCCCCCTCTCCTTCGTCGCCTGTTCCCCGGAGGCTATCGCGGGCGCCGGCGCCTGTGGGCCGGAGATTATCGCGCCCTCCGGCGCCTGTTGACCGAAGACCGTCAAGCCGTTCGGCGCGAACAAACCGAATCCCAGCGAAAGAGCCAGCGCCGGACTCAATATCCGACCACGCGACGCCCTCTTTATCGAATCATTGAATCTATTCTCCATCTTTGTGTTTTACCTCAGTGTTGAGAAATGAAGGGACGAACAAGAACGGTTCGTAGACCGTTCCTCTAACCGTTTCACGGTTTACGGAAAACAATTCATTGTGTATGTCTTCTTTGTCTTGATTTAACAGATTAGATCATTGTCTGTTCAAGCGCGGCCTTTGATGCGCGACGCGCAGAACTTACTGTCTGGCTGGCAGATTATTCATCGCTAAATGAATAAGAGCTATGGGACTTATGGGACCTGTAAGACGTCCCATAAGTCCCATAGCTCTTTATAAGTCCCATTCGCGGCGCTGAAGGGGGCTGCGGCTCAGGGCGTGGCGTAATAGCCTTCTTTAGACCGCACGATCAACGACGGCAATCCCTTGGGGGCGTTAACACGGACTTTGATCTTGCGCCACTTGCCGTCGCGCTGTTCGTTGAAGGGGACGTAGCCGATGCTGTATTGATGGCGCAGCGTCAGCGCAATGCGCGTGACAGAATCTTCCAATTCGGAGTATGAAGAAGGGAAAAAGGCCATGCCGCCGGTCGTGCGGGAGAGTTCTTCCAGGATTAACTGTCCCTGCCTGTCCAGAACGGATCCGGCGTCTACGCCCTCTTCCAGGATGCCGATGCAGTAGACTTGCACGTCGGCTTCTTTGAGCAGTTTCTTCAGCTCCCCATAGTTGTATCGAGAAGCGTTGTCCTGGCCGTCCGAGACGATCAGGATCGCCCGCTTGTCGTGGCGGCCCTCTTTGACTTTTTCGACGCCAAGATACGCGGCGTCATAGAGGGCCGTCTGGCCGCGAGGTTCGGCCAGCGAGAGTTTGTCGAGGACGCTCCGCCCGTCTGAAAGCTCGGACAGCAGCGAGGCGCGCTCGTTGAAGCCGACCAGGAAGAAATCGTCCTTGTCATGACACGTGTCGATGAATGCTTTGATCGCATCACGGGCGCGCGACATCTTATTGCTCATGCTTCCCGACAGGTCGAAGATAATGCCCACGCTGGCCGGCTTGTCCTCGTCGCTGAAGAATTCGATCTCCTGCCGGACTTTATCTTCAAAAATTTCAAAGTGTTGTTTGTTGAGACCGCTAATCTGGCGGAATTGCTTGTCGGTGACCGAGACGTTGACGACAACGAGCGAGGTGCGCTGTCTGATGACGTTTTTATCCTGATCGGTGTCGGGGCCTTGCTGCTGGCATCTTACGCTGGGCTGCGGCGCTAGTAATAGCAGGCATCCGATTAGCGCTTTGTAAATGCTCGCGCCATGGTTTTTTGAGCGCCTCATAATCCCTCTCCCTTCTGGTTCAAGAAATTTCAACCGGGGAGATCGGAAGATGGGAGCGACAACACGTCCAGCAAAAAGCGTTCATTACCGTGGCTTAACTTGAATGGGGCTAAATGGGACTTTCAGGGCTAATAGGAACTATAGGGCGTCGTATAGGTCCATTAATCCTGCAAGTCCCATTCACCTTTGTTCGTCGGGCGAACGGGCTATGTATGAGGCCGAATCCGCTCGGCGCCCTACCGTACCGACACGCCGCCGCCGGTAATTTAAATTGCGCATCAGAATGTTTGGCGCCAGGAAAGATCACACGTTGAGGTATTGGGCAGCGCTGGCGGTCATTGCGCTTCTTTTGTTGCAATCCTGTCGCAACGGAGACGGCGATGAAGTCTCGCTGCCTCCCGCGCGACCTACGGAGAGGGCGGGCGCTGTGCTCTCTTACGCCGACGTCGTCAGCGCCGTCGCGCCGGCGGTCGTGACCATTCGCTCTCAACGGGTGGTGCGCGCGCCCCGGCAATTTCCTTTCTTCAATGACCCTTTTTTCCGTGACTTCTTCGGCGACCGCTACGGCGCGCCGGCTCAGCGCCGGCAGATTCAACGAGGACTCGGCTCGGGCGTGATCATTACGAAAGACGGATACATTCTGACCAACCATCACGTGATCGACGGCGCCGAAGAGATCAGAGTCGAAATGGCGAACAATCGCGGTTACGACGCGAAGGTAATAGGCGATGACCCGCGCAGCGACCTCGCCGTGCTCAAGATCGGCGCGAACGACCTGCCGATGCTCACGCTGGGAGATTCCGACCGCGTGCGCGTGGGCGATGTGGTGCTGGCCGTGGGTAATCCGCTTGGCATCGGCCAGACGGTGACCGCCGGGATCATCAGCGCGAAGGGGCGCACGACGGGTTTGAGCGACGGCAGCTTCGAGAGCTTTCTGCAGACAGACGCGCCGATCAATCAGGGCAATTCCGGAGGCGGTCTGGTTTCGACGGCGGGCGAGCTTGTTGGGATCAATTCGCAGATAGTCTCGCCGACAGGCGGCAATATCGGCATCGGCTTCGCGATCCCGGCGAACATGGCGCGCAGTGTCGCCGAACAGTTGATAAAAGGCGGCAAGGTCAGGCGAGGCTATCTGGGCGTCGGCGTTCAGGCCGTAACTTCGGACATGGCGGCGAATCTCGGACTCAAGGAGGTTCGGGGCGTGATCGTCAGTAACGTCGAGCGGGGAAGCCCGGCCGAGCGCGCGGGCTTGAAGCAGGGCGACGTGATCACCGTCATCAACGGAAATCAGATCGAGGACGGCAACAGCCTGCGCAACGTCATCGCCAGCGCCGGGCCAGGCGCCGAAGTGACGATCACCGTTTTGCGCGACGGCCGTGAACAACAATTGCGCGCCACACTCGACGAGCTTGCGAACCAGACAACCAGTCGCCCTACCAGCGCGCCAGGCGCCGGCTCGAGCGACGAGGAGCGTCTCGGATGGGCGGTCACTTCGATGACGCCGGAGTTGGCGGCGCGGCTGGGACTCGGCTCCGGCGCGCAGGGATTGGTAATCACGGACGTCGAACCGGCGGGCGCCGCGGCAGAAGCCGGACTGCAGCCGGGCGACGTGATCGAACAGGTCAATCGTCAGCCGGTTCGCTCCGTGGAAGACTTGAAATCAGCGCTCTCTCGCGCTGGCTCGCACCCGCTGCTTCTGCTCATCAATCGCCGAGGCTCCACTGCTTACATGACGTTGCGGCCACGTTGAAGAGAGACGGGGCGACAGGGCGACAGGGCGACAGGGCGATTTGAGGCCTCTTTATCGCCTTGTCCCCCTGTCGCCCTGTCGCCCCGTCGCCCCGTCGCCCCGTCGCCCTATCGGCTCGGCCTTGGGAATGCGAAGCCTGATTGCAGTTCCAGCCATTTGAGAATGTCTCGGCGGCGCAGCAATCCGACCAGGCGGCCGTTTTCGACGACCGGCGCCTGGCCCACATCGCGGCGCGTCAATTTCTCTAGCGCGTCGCCGACGTCTTCCGACGCGGCGACTGTGTCGAGATGATTGGCGTCGGTCATGATTTCGCCCACGGTCACGCGCTCCCATTCCTCGCGCGGGACTTTGCGGATGTCTTCCAGGCAGACCATTCCGACCAGCCGGTCTCCTTCCATCACAGGGAAGGCGCGTTCATCGGCCCCCATCACGTAATCGTAAACGAGGTGGCTGACGGTGAGCGTAGGCGCGACCGTCGGCACGTTGAGGCGCATCAGGCGAAAGACGGGCACGTCTTCGAGCAGGTCGCGGACGACGGTTTGCTGGTAACTGTTCACGGCCGCGCTGTTCAAGAACCAGCCGATGAAGATCAGCCATAATCCGCTTATCAAGCCGGTTCCGAAAAACGGCAATTCCGCGCCGAGAGCCATGGCGACGCCGGCGGCGATGAACATCCAACCCGTCAAGCGCCCGACTCCGGCGGCCCAGGCGGTGGCTTTGCGCAGGTCTTTCGTCGCGCTCCACAACGCGGCGCGCAGGATCCTCCCGCCGTCGAGCGGGAATCCGGGAATCAGATTGAACAAACCGAGAAGGATGTTTATCGGCCCCAGCCACGCCAGCAAGGTCGTGACCGGGCCGAGCTGTCGCGCGACCACCTCCGGCTCCTGGCCTGTTATGCCCGACGTGGCTGCGCTGAAAGCCGCCAGCGCCAGAAAGATCATGCCCAGCAATAGGCTGGTGATGGGGCCGACCACCGCCATCAGGAATTCGGTCTTAGGCGTCGGCGGCTCGCGTTCGATGTTCGACACTCCGCCGAACAGAAAGAGAGTGATCCGACGCACCGGCAGCCCGCGCGCCTTTGCCACGAGCGAGTGAGACAGTTCATGGAGCAGAATCGACGCGAAGAAGAGCAATGACGCGACGACCGCCAGCCCCCATCTCATCGCCGCGCTCCAATCCGGATGCCACGCGGGAAACAGGCCGGCGGCCAGACTCCACGTGACCAGCAGAAAGATCAATACCCAGCTCCAATCGACGTGGATGTTGATTCCGAATATCCGTCCGATATAGAGTCCTCGATTCATATCATAGTCCGAGCGCGCGCGGTTGGGGGAAAGCGCTTCTTTGCGTCCCCCCGTTGACGGCCGCGGCCATTCCGCGAGCTTTACTGAATCGCAATCCATCCTCCACCCCGTCTCTCTCCACCAACAGTACGTCGCCGGCCGAAATCTGCCCTGTGGCGATCAGGTTCGAGAGCGGGATGATCAGGTGACGCTCGATGGCCCGCCTCAGCGGGCGGGCGCCGTAGCGGCGGTCATATCCTTCGGCCAACAGGAAGGCCTTCGCCTCGTCGCTGCATTTGAGCACGAACGGGCCGCGCCCCGCGGCAAGGATGCGACGCTGCACAGTCTCCAACTCCAGGTCGAGAATCCTGCGGATCGCCTTCTCATGCAGAGAATTGAAGACCACGACCTTGTCCAGCCTGTTCATGAACTCCGGCGAGAATTTGCGGCGCGCGGCTTCTCTCCCGATCTTTTCCAACCGGGCGTTGATTTCATTCGAGGACGTCGCGCCCGGCGCGAAGCCCATCGGCCCTTCGGTCACGAGGCTCATTTCGCGCGCGCCGAGGTTCGAGGTCATCACGATGACGCAATTCGAAAAATCGACGCGGCGGTTGTCGCCCAGCGTCAGCGTGGCCTTGTCGAGGACGCCCAACAGAAGCTGCCAGAGCGCGTCCGACGCCTTTTCGATCTCGTCGAAAAGGACGAGCGTCAATTTCTTGGACGGGGTCTGGAAACGGTCTATATGATCTTGCGAAAGTAGCGGTTGGGTCTCGCGGTGCCCCAGATAGCCCGGTGGCGAGCCGATCAGCTTCGAGATTTCATGCGAATGTTGAAACTCAGCGCAATCGACTTTGATCATCGCGTATGGGTCGCCGAAGAGAATTTCGGCGGCGGCCTCGACCGAGCGCGTCTTGCCCGAGCCGGTCGGCCCCAGGAACAACAGCGCGCCTATCGGCTTCCCGTGCATAGGCAGCTTCGCCAGATAAAGTTGGTACAACTGCGACAAGGCCAGCACCGCGTCGTCCTGCGCCACGACACGCGCGAACAACTCCTGCTCGAAATATCTGGCTTCGTCGCACCTCTGCTGGGCGTTGAGCGTGACCCAATCCGCTGATGGCGGCGCTCCCGCCGCCGCCGCCATTACCTTAGCCTTTTGCGACGTTGGTCTCATATTTCTCTCTCCGCTCTCGATTTGATGAACATTCATTGTTAAACGACGCAAGCCCGGCGCCAGTTAATGGCGCAATCGATTGCGGATTGCGGATTGCGGAGATTTACCACAGAGCCACCGCAGCCACAGAGAAGCGCAGGGCAAAGATGGGGGACATCCTCTGCTAATTAACTCTGTGTCTCTGTGGTTCTGTGGCAAATCTCCGCAATCCGCAATCCACGGCGCCTGTTCTCCGTTGATTCACTTGTTTCGAGAAAAAACAGAATCGAAGTTTTCCGCTCGGTCACTTGAGTCGTGGGAGATACGTTTATCGAACGATCACGCCTGTTCGCGGAGGCGGCGGGGTTCAGGCCGTCAAAAATCTTATTCGGAACTTGGGATGTGTAAGAAATGGCGTAAATGCGAATGCGCAAATATAGATAACGTCGTATGTACGTCCTTGTCGTCGCGCGGGCCGAAGGGTTGTTGTTCGCGCGGTGATTTGTCAGGCGCCGATTTTGCAAGGGCGTCGAAGCGTGAACCTCCAGTTAAGGATTGGAGCGGCTTTAGCACGGTTAGGATGCAAGCGCCATCCGGTGGCATGAAGTGAGTGCGTGCCACGCCGTTCGAAAGCAAACTTCGGTTGCCGGACTTATCCTTTATCAGGACGACAGGGATAACGACGGCAACCTTTTTTTTTGCCAGCTATGATGATCGAGGGTCTGAGATCACGTCATCACTCATACTGCACATCCAGATCCTCCATTTTCGACCCTCGATCCTCGATCCCAACCTTGGCCTCCGCAAGTCTTGCCAACAGCCACCGGCGGAAGATTTCGGCTTCGCGCGGTTTGCGTGTCCAGCGCGCGCGGTTGAACATCGTCATTGCCATCATCAAGGCGTGGTGTTGGCCCGCCCGGTCGCCGGCCGTTTCGAACTGGCGGTAGTAATGCTCGATCAACTCGACGCTCTGGCGAGCGGCCGCCTCGTCTTTGTAGCCCAGCCTTCCCGCGAAGAATTTCGAATAGACGTTCATCGGGTGTGAAGTCGTGGTGTAAAGATCGAAATACCCGCTCATCAACCCCGCCTCTTGTAGCACAGAAGCGATATAACTGGGGCGCGCGCGCGTGATCATGGCTAAGTCCTCCACGCTGCTGATCCCCGACGTGAAAAGAGAAATTATTTGATCCTTCTTCGATACGCGCCGTTCCTTCTCTTCCACGCGCCCCACGCCGGCATACTCGTATTCACTGTTGTTTTCATTGTCCGAAATCATGTCTCTGTCCATAGCTCTTTAATATGCAAATTGCTGGCCCGATGTTTGCGAATAAAAAAAAACAAAAGACGGAAGCGCGGTGAAGTTGGAGAGCCCTTTCAATGAGAGTCAGTGATTTTTCGGTTCGCATAGCGACTCTACTGATAATAATCCCACTGATTTCGTTCTCTCAGGCTGGACAAGCCGTCGCGAGGCGCGCGTTCAATCTCTTTTCGCCCAAACAGGAGGCGGAGATCGGGCGGCAGTCCTCGATCACGGTCGAGAAGCGCCTGCCTCTGCTCTCCGACGCCGGAGTGAATGAATATTTCAACCGCCTCGGCCAAACATTGATCACGCGCGCGCCTGGCGAGCGTTACCCGTACAGCTTCAAAATCGTCAATGTTTCCGAGGTGAACGCGTTCGCGTTCCCCGGAGGGCCAATCTATCTCACTCGCGGGGCGATTGAAGCCGCGCGCAGCGAAGGCGAATTGGCCGGAGCGCTCGCGCACGAAATCGCCCACGTCGCGCTCAGACACGGGGCGAGTCAGGCGTCTAAGGCCTATCTGTCGCAGGCCGGGCTCGGCGCTCTGGGCGGCCTCGTCGGCGAGGGCGCGGCGCCGAACATCATCGGCGCGATAGGCGGCTTCGGTTTCAACACGGTATTTTTGAAGCACGGCCACGAAGCGGAGGCGGAAGCCAATTCGCTTGGCGCACAGATTCTGGCGCGAGCCGGATACGATCCGCGCGAAATGACGGCCTACTTCCGGGCGCTGCGTTGCGGGGAACGCGTCGGGGCGTCGAAACTGCGAACCTTCCTCGACGACCACCCTGATGATCGAGTAGAAGAGCAGGTCGAGCGGCCACAAGTCTCGTGGGCCTCCGTCGGCGATTTCCGTCGCATTCAAACTCGCGTCGCGGAATTGCCATGCGCTTACGACGCCTTGAACGTCGCCAGACGCGGTCCGACCGTAATCGAAGAGACTCCGAACCGGACGCCACAGAGCGTCAAAGTTGATCGACCTTCTTCGCATTTTCAGAATTATTGGGGTCCTGGCGCATTTTGGTTCCAATTGTCATATCCGGAAAACTGGCTGGCCTATCCGAGCAGTGACGGACTAGGAGTCACATTCATCCCGCCGGGCGGGGCCGTCGGGGCTCGCGTGCCTTCTCGCCTGGTTTACGGCGCGGTCATCAACCGCTACAGGACGATTGGAGACAACAGCCTGTGGACAAGGTTACGGCAGCGCAGCTTCCGCTACGTGGGAGGCCGCGGCGCCCTGGTCGAAGCCACGAACGACCTCCTTGACAGCGCGCTGCAGAATAACCCGCATCTCGATTTCGCCCGCGGCTCGGACCGGCGCGGCTCAATCGACGGAGCGCCGATTATCGCCTTGACGCTCGTCGGACGCTCCCCCTTAACCGGACGCGGCGAGCGCGCGCAACTCTACGCCCGTGAACTCGAAGACGGTGACATCCTCTACGCGATCTTCGTCGCCCCGGACGACGAGTACGACATTTTCCGCCCGGCCTTCGAGCGA
>Ga0207428_10003265_pt1 | contig 15801 bp, 13 predicted proteins | sample RhiMethybrSRZTD1_FD_187600 | JGI IMG/M metagenome (GOLD analysis project Ga0207428, IMG submission 187600) | Populus rhizosphere microbial communities from Tennessee, USA - Rhizosphere MetaG P. TD hybrid SRZTD1 (SPAdes) (version 3) | ecosystem: Host-associated > Plants > Roots > Rhizosphere >...
GCGGACCCGACGCGGTCAAGCCGGTCAACCCGCACCTGCACAACAACCCGCTGCAGATCGCCGCCGAGCGCGGCCTGCCGGCGCTGCTCGTCTGGCTCTGGTTCATCCTGGCCGTCATCCGCGATCTCTGGCGCCGGTTCTCGAGCGGGCAGCGCGAGCTGGCCGCCGCGGCGCTCGCCACGGTGGGCGCCGTTCTGGCCGCCGGCCTGTTCGAATACAACTTCGGCGATTCCGAAGTGCTGATGCTCTTCCTGATCGTCGTCACGCTGCCGGCATCGGCCGAACGGTCCGCCGCGGCATGACGCTGCCCCGGCTCGACGCGAGCCGCGCCCGCGATCTGGTCGGCCGCTTCGCCGGTCAGCGGGTGCTCGTCGTCGGCGATGCGATGCTCGACCGCTTCATCGTCGGCCGGGTGACGCGCATTTCCCCGGAAGCCCCGGTGCCGGTGGTCCGCTTTCAGTCGGAGCATGTCCGACTCGGCGGCGCGGCGAACGTCGCCCACAACATCGCCGCCCTCGGCGGCAAGCCGTCGCTGGTGGCAATCGTCGGCGCCGACGCGGCCGCGGCCCGCCTTCGTGAGCAGCTCGAGGCGGCGGGCGTCAACGCCAGCGGGCTGGTCGACGACCGCTCGCGGCCGACGACCGAGAAGGTGCGGATCGTCACCGAGCGCAACCAGCAGGTGGCGCGGCTCGATTACGAGCAGGACGGCGACGCCGCGGGCGAGATTCAGCAGGCGCTGGTCGATCGCGTGGAGCGGTTCGGCAGCGATGCGAGCGTGCTGCTCGTGTCCGACTATCTCAAGGGGACGGTCACGCGGCCAGTGTTGGAGGCGCTGCTCGCGGTGGCCGCGTCGGCGCCGATCGCGGCCGCGCGCAGCAGCGGAGAGCGCGATCGCGGCAGCCGGATTCCGCTGATCGTCGATCCGAAGATCCCGCACCTGGCGGCCTATGCCGGCGCAACGCTGATTACGCCGAACCATCACGAGGCGGAAGTGGCCACCCACCTGCGCGTGCGCACCGACGGCGAAGCGCAGCAGGCGGCGCGCGAATTCCGGCGGCGCGCGAACTGCGACGCGGTGCTGATCACCCGCGGCGACCAGGGCATGTGGCTGTCGGCGCCCGACAGCGAAGGCGCGATCCCCGCCGTCGCCCGCGAGGTATCCGACGTCACCGGCGCCGGCGATACGGTGGTCGCGACGCTGTCGCTGGCGCTGGCCGCCGGCGCGACGATCGCCGAGGCGGCGATGCTCGCCAATCACGCGGCCGGCATCGTGGTCGGGAAATTCGGGCCGGCGACGTTGACCGCAGGTGAGCTCACCGAGCTCCTCTAGTCGCCGGCAGCGAGAACCGCAAAGCGCCAGCCGTTAGAACGGCACGTACACATTGAGCACGCTCAGCTGCCCCTTGTCGTCGTAGATCGCCCGCTGCATCCGGCCGGTCCATTTGTCGTAGACCAGCACGCTGACCGCGTTCGGATCGCGCACTTCCTTCCAGTCGTACCGGGGCAGCAGCACGTGGGCGAAGACTGCCACCACCAGCACGCCGAGAAACGCCCACCACCACGCATCTTTTTGCGTCATATCGCCTCGTCAATGCCTGAAGTGCCGCCGGCCGGTGACGACCATCGCCAGGCCATGTTCGTCCGCGGCGGCAATCACTTCGGCGTCGCGCACCGACCCGCCCGGCTGCACGACCGCGACGGCGCCGGCCCTCGCGACCTCGTCGAGACCGTCGCGGAATGGAAAGAAGGCATCCGACGCCGCCACCGAGCCGGCCAGCGACCGGTTGGCCGCCGCTGCCTTCATCACCGCCACCTTGACGGCGTCGACGCGGCTCATCTGCCCGGCGCCGATGGCCAGCGTTCGGCGCGCTTCGGTGAAGATGACGGCGTTGGACTTGACGTGGGCGCAGACCCGCCAGGCAAACCGCAGCGCCTCCCACTCCTGTTCGGTCGGTTGACGCCTGGTCACGACGCGGAGCCCTTCAGCCAGGGATCCCGCAGACCAGGGACGCCGCGCCTCGCCGACGTGGTCGCGCTGCTGCGACACCATCGCGCCGAGAATGGAGCGGAACTCGAGGTCGAACGGTTCGCGCTGCGCCAGCTGCAGCAGCGACAGGTCGGTCGTCAGGACGCGCATGTTCGTCTTGCGCGCGAGCACATCACGCGCGGCAGGGTCGACACCCGGCGCGATCACCGCCTCGATGAACGTCGACACGATCGCCTCCGCAGCAGCGATGTCGATCGGGCGGTTCAAACCGATGATGCCGCCGAACGCGGCAAGGCTGTCGGCGTCGCGCGCGCGGATGTAGGCGTCCGCGACCGTATCGCCGGTCGCGGCGCCGCACGGGTTCGTATGCTTGATCACGACCGCGGCGGGCTCGTCGAACTCGAGGACGATCCGGAGGGCGGCGTCGAGGTCGAGCAGGTTCGTATACGACAGTTCCTTCCCTTGGAGGACCTGCGCAGCGCCGAGCCCGGTGAGCTGGCCTGGCAGGCGGCTGGGCATGACATGCCAGCCGGCTTGCTGATGAGGGTTCTCCCCGTAGCGCAAGTCGCGCACCCGCAGCAGCGAGAACTCCAGCGTCGCGTCCTTCGGATATGGCCCGATCGATCGCTGGAACCGCTGCTCCTGGACGTCGACCTCCGCCAGTGCCCGGGCGATGGTTGCGTCGTAGGCCGCCGTGTGCTGGAAGGCCTTGCGCATCAACTCGAAGCGGAAGTCGAGGGTCGGCGTCGCGTCGATCTGACGCAGCAGGCGAGCGTAGTCGAGCGGGTCGACGACCACCAGCACGCTCTGGAAATTCTTCGCCGCCGCGCGCACCAGCGACGGGCCGCCGATGTCGATCTCCTCGACCAGCGCCGCGAACGGCGTTTCCGGGTTGGCTGCCGCCTTGGCGAACGGATACAGGTTGACGACCACCAGATCGACGAGGCCGATGCCGAGCCGATCGAGCGCGGCGAGATCGTCCGGACGATCGCGTCGCGCGAGGATGCCGCCGTGCACCGCGGGATGCAGCGTCTTGACGCGGCCGTCCATCATCTCTGGGAAGCCGGTGAGATCCGACACTGCAATCACGGGCAGGCCTGCGCCGCTCAACGCGCTCGCAGTACCGCCGGTCGATACGAGTTCGTAATCGCGCGACAAAAGTGCGCGCGCCAGATCGACGACGCCAGTTTTGTCAGAAACGCTGATCAGAGCTCTTGGCATAAAAGGTAAAGTCCAGTATCATCACTCGACGCCGGGCGGGCCTGGCGCCGTAAGGAAAAGGCCGCACACTGCGGCTTTTTTTATGTTCATCGACGCGAGATCGCGTCCAGCAAGTAGGGAAGAGAACGATGCGTATCACAGGCAAGGTCAAGTGGTTCAACAACGCCAAAGGCTACGGGTTCATCGAGCGCGACGGCGGTAGCGACGTCTTCGTGCACTACTCCGCCATCCAGGGCGACGGCTTCCGGTCGCTCGAGGAAGGCCAGGCAGTGGAGTTCGAGATCGTCGACGGCCCCAAGGGCCCGCAGGCCGGCAACGTCACTAAGATCTAGCCCCTTATGCGGCAGAGGGCGCGGGACGCGCGGTCCTGAGCCCTCTGCCTAGTCGTTCTCGCCCGCTCCCTTCAACGCCCTCGCCGTAAAGCTCACCTTCCCGTCCTTCACCGCCACGCGAAACGCGACTTCGGCGGTTCCGGCCTGTTTCAGCTTCTTGACCTGGTTCTTCACCAGATCGGCGAACTTGTGGAACGGCGGCGCCGCTTCGCCGACGTCGCGCCGCGCTTCCGCCAGCGACTCGTAGAGCTCGGTCAGCTTGTCGATCTCGCGCACCGGATCGCGGAACGACGAGACGTGGAGGATGCGATCGTCCGGCTGCTTCTTGTCCGGCTCCTTCGCCGACCGCTGCTTCCCGAACGGCCCCGGCCGCCCCTCCTCGCGCGCGCGCAGGCCGCGATCCCACAGGTCGATGAAGGCCGCGAACCGCGACTGCAGCGTCGTGAAGCGGAAGCGATCGCCGGTGTTGACGATGTGGGCGCGATCGTACTGCTTGACCAGCGCCTCGACGCGGGCGCGGGTCTCCCACGGCGGCTTGGGCAGCCGCCCCGAGAAGAACATGTTGTATTCGGCCTCGAGCTGCTTCAGGTCCGCTTCGAGCCGCTGGAGATCGCGTTCGATACTCGACGGGGGCACGACACTCTACCGTGGGATCAGGAACCAGACGAGCGGCAGCCACAGCTCGCGCGCGTAGGGCACCGGCCGATCGTCGATGAGCACGTCGGTGGCGTCGGAGCCGCCGACAATCTGAAACAGATCGCGCAGCTTGATCGCGTCGCTCGACCAGAAGCGGGCGCGATAACGGCGCGCGGCGCCGGCGCCGACCTCGCGGAACTCGGCCGAGGCGCGCGCCAGTTCGAGCGCGCGCGCGAAGTCGGGCACGTCGAGCCGCGGGAAGACCAGGGTGATCGAAAACGGACGCGCCTCCTGCCCGAACAGCGCCTCGCGCAGATCCGGATCGAGCGCCGCCAGCTCCTCGTTGGTCGGCTGCTCCGGCAGCTCGGCGTACGGCCAGAAGCGCTCGAGCGGACGATACCTCGGAGGATCGGCGGTCATGGAGGTGATGACATAGTATTGCAGAAATATCGCGCCGCCGGACCGACCGGCGGCGGCGACAATTCTGCAATCCGCGCGCGACTGCGCCGTTCGCGATGTCCGACTTCAGGGTGATTCCATCGATCGACGACCTGCGAAAGCGTGCAGCGGTGCGCGCGCTCGAGGCGGAGTTCGGCGCCGACGCGACGCTGACCGCGCTGCGCGAGGCGGCGTCGGCGGTGCGCGGCGCCATCGCCGGCGGCAGCGCGGCGATTGCCGACGAGGACGCGGCGATCGCGCAGATCGAGACCGCCGCGGCGCTCCGGCTCGGACAGGCGTTCCGGCCGTCGCTCGAGCGCGTCATCAACGCCACCGGCGTCATCATCCACACCAACCTCGGGCGCGCGCCGCTCGCCGCGCCGGCGCTCGATCGCGTCGTCGAGGTTGCGCGCGGCTACGCCTCGCTCGAATACGATCTGGCCGCCGGCGCCAGAGGCCGCCGCGACGTCCACGCCGAGGCGCTGCTGCGCCGGCTGACCGGCGCCGAGGCGGCGGTCGTGGTCAACAACAACGCCGCGGCCACGCTGATCGTGCTGGCGGCGCTGGCCTCGGGCCGCGAGGTGATCGTGTCGCGCGGCGAGCTGGTCGAGATCGGCGGCGGCTTTCGCGTCCCCGACGTGATGGCGCAGTCGGGCGCATCTCTGCGCGAGGTCGGGACGACCAACAAGACACGCGCGTCGGACTACGCGGCCGCGATCAACGATCGAACCGCCCTGCTCCTGCGCGTGCACCCGTCGAACTTCCGCATCGAGGGCTTTACGGCGAGGCCCACCCTCGACGAGCTCGTCGCGCTGGGCAGGAAATTCAACGTCCCGGTCGCCGAAGATCTCGGCAGCGGCTACCTGCCGGCGGCCGACAGCCGCCTCGCGGGCGATGAGCCGCCGGTGGCGGCATCGATCGCCGCCGGCGTCGACGTGTGCTGCTTCAGCGGCGACAAGCTCCTCGGCGGGCCGCAGGCCGGCATCATCGCCGGCCGCACCGTCGCGATCGATCGCATCCGGCGACATCCATTGATGCGAGCGTTGCGGGTCGACAAGATGACGTTCGCCGCCCTCGAAGCGACGCTCGCCGAATACGCCGCCGGCCGCGCCGCGTCGACCGTGCCGGTGCGGCGCATGCTCTCGATGACCGCGGACGAGCTCGCGCAGCGGTCGGAGCGGCTGGCGGGAGCGATCGCGTCGATCTCCGGGTGGCGTGCGGAGATCGTTGCCGGCGCGTCCGCGATCGGCGGTGGTTCAGGACCGGGCATCGAACTGCCCACATGGCTCATCGCGGTACACAAAAACGGCCTCACGCCCGCGGCGCTCAGCGCGCGGCTGCGCACGTTGTCACCGCCGATCGTCGCGCGCATCGAGCACGATCGCGTTCTGCTCGATCTTCGAACAGTGTTGCCCGACGAGGACACTGAACTCGCCTCGCTCCTCGCGACTGTCTAACGCGTCATCTCAAGTCCGATTTCGTTTTCGATCCTCGATCAGATTCGTGCGAACCGCGCGAGGACTGTAATTTCGCCGCCGGGCGAAAGCCCTCGTTTCCCGAAATATTTCGCGAGTCGAGGGGGAGACGCCGATATTGCAGAGCTTCTGGCATGAATATGCGCAGCATCCAAGGAGGATCCATGCGACCTGCAATCATCGGGATGGCTTTCGGGACCCTGATGTTCATTTCTTCGACAGCCAGTGCGGCCGGACAGACGGTTGGCGTGTGCGTGTCGCTCGCCAACGGCAAGATCAGGATGATGCCGGCCGAAGGTTGTGCGGACCGGGAACAGGCTATCGAATGGAATCTCCGGGGCCAGGCCGGACCGGAAGGGCCTCAGGGCCCCGTTGGTCCGCAGGGCCCAGTTGGGCCGCAGGGTCCGCAAGGCCCGCAGGGCGCGCAAGGTGCACAGGGCGAGCGCGGCCTGGCTGGACAAACGGGAGCGCAAGGCATTCAGGGCGAGCGCGGCCTGACTGGAGAAACGGGAGCGCAGGGCCTCCAGGGCGAGCGCGGCCTCGCCGGACAAACGGGAGCGCAAGGCATTCAGGGCGAGCGCGGCCTGACTGGACAAACCGGACCGCAAGGCCTCCAGGGCGAGCGCGGCCTGACCGGACCGAGGGGAGCGCAAGGCATCCAGGGCGAGACCGGGCCACAAGGACCGCAGGGCCCCCAGGGCCCGCAGGGCGCCGACGGCAAGCCGGGCCCGAAGGGCGGCCTGGTGGTCGAAGATGCGGACGGACGCGAAGTCGGCGTGCTCGCCAACGTGCTCGAGGGGTACGTCGTGCGTCCGGCCGGCCGGGACATGGTGATTTTCATCGCGTCGCAGTCGGGCATAGCCCCGTCGCGCACCTTCTTCTTCCACGAGAACGCGAGCTGCAGCGGCCCGCGGCTGATGCCGATCGGTGGCGGCCAGGGCCTCGCCTACTCCGCGCTCGTGCACGGCAACACGCTTCTCTACACGAAGTCGCTCGATGTCTACACCACGACGCCGATTGTCGCGGTCGAGATCGTCGAGCCGGGACGGGACGCCACGCTGCCGGGCACCTGCGTCGAGTACGACGGCGGCATGAGGGTTGTGGGCCCGGTCACCGCCTTCGTCGACACCTCGCTCGGCGCGTTGCGGGCGCCGTTCCGGATTCGGTAGAGACTGTGCGGGAAGTTCGACCTCATTCCGGCTAGCCGGGCGCCGGCGAAGACGGCCATAATCCGCCGCATGACACGACGGATTGGCGGCTTCGCGGCGCTCGGCTGGCTCATCCTCGTCGCGCCGCTCGCTGCGCAGAACAGGTCTCTCGGCGCGGCGACCTCGCGCGACATCGCAGCAGGGCAGCAGATCTTCGACGCCCAGTGCGCCTGGTGCCACGGCGCGGGCGGCACGGGCGGCACGGGCCCGGATCTGCGGCGGCCGACGCTGCGCCACGCACCCACCGACGCCTCGCTCACCACCATCGTCCGCAACGGCATCCCCGGCACCGAGATGCCGTCGTTCGCGATCGCCCTCACCGATACCATGGCCTGGCAGACAGCGGCCTACGTCCGCTCGCTGGGGCGGACGCGCAGCGTGCCGGTGGCCGGCGACGCCGCGCGCGGCGCGCGGCTCTACGATTCGTCCGGCTGCGGCGGCTGTCATGTGGTCGGCGGCCGCGGCGGCGTGCTCGGCCCCGAGCTGACGAGCATCGGCGCGCAGCGTGGTGCGCCGTACTTGCGCGACGCGCTCGTCAAGCCGGCGGCGGCGCACCCGCCCGGCTACCTGGTGGTGCGCGCCGTTCCCGCGAGCGGCGCCGAGGTGCGCGGCATCCGCGTCAACGAGGACGTGTTCTACGTCCATATCCGCGATGCCGGCGGCACGCTGCACACGCTCGAGAAGGCGCAGCTCGCGCGCCTCGATCGCGAGCTCGATGGCACGCTGATGCCGTCGTACGAGTCGCGCCTCTCGGCCTCAGAAGTGGATGACGTCGTCGCGTGGCTGGCGACGCTGCGAGGTGCGAAATGAAGACGATGGTGAGGGCAGGCCTGAAGGCCTTCGCTACGAGCGTCGTCGCGCTCGCGATGACGGGCGCCGCCGCGCAGCAGGGCGGCGACTGGCCGATGTACTCGGGCGCCTACCACTCGCACCGCTTCTCGCCGCTGCGCCAGATCACGCCCGCGAACGTCGCCGGGCTGCGGCCGCTGTGGGCGTATCAACCGCCCGGCACCGGCTCGGTCGAGTGCACGCCGATTGTCGTCAACGGCGTGATGTACGTCACGTCGGGGCCGACGTCGGTGAGCGCGCTGGATCTCAAAAGCGGCAAGCCGATCTGGGAATGGACGCGCCCGATCGCCGCGAGCGTGCTGAACCTTGGCTTCCCGCGCGTCAACCGCGGCGTGTCGATCCTCGACAACACGATCTACGTCGGCACGCTCGACGGCTACCTGGTGGCGCTCGATGCCAGGGCCGGGATCGAGCGGTGGGCCGTTCACGTAGGCGACAACCCGACCGGCCACGCGATCACCGCCGCGCCGCTCATCGTCGGCGACAAGGTGATTGTCGGCATCAGCGGCGGCGAGGCCGGCATCCGCGGGTTCCTCGACGCCTACGACGCGAAGAGCGGCAGGCAGCTGTGGCGCTTCTGGACCGTGCCGTCGCCCGGCGAGCCGGGCAGCAACACCTGGCCCGGCGACAGCTGGGTGCATGGAGGCGGCGCGACCTGGCTGACCGGGTCCTACGATCCGGCACTGAAGCTGCTCTACTGGGGCACCGGCAACCCCGGTCCCGACTGGAACGGCGACTCGCGCAAGGGTGACAACCTCTACACCTCGTCGCTGGTCGCGATCGACGTCGACACCGGCAAGGCGCGGTGGCATTTCCAGTTCACGCCGCACGACGTGCACGACTGGGACGCGAACCAGATCCCGGTGCTCGTCGACGCCGGGATCGGCGGCCGCACGCGCCAGCTGGTGGTGACCGCGAACCGCAACGGCTTCTATTACGCGCTCGATCGCGCGACCGGCGAGTTCCTGATCGGCGCGCCCTATGCGAAGCAGACGTGGGCGAAGGGACTCGACGAGCGCGGCCGGCCGATCGAGATTCCCGGCATGGAGCCGTCCGAGAAGGGGACGCTCGTCTACCCGAGCCTGCAGGGATCGACCAACTGGTCGAGCCCGTCGTACAGCCCCGAGACCGGCCTGCTCTACGTGCCGGTGCGCGAGATGGGCTCGGTCTACTTCAAGACCGGCGTCGAGTACCGGCCCGGCACCTACTACACCGGCGGCAGCGAGAAACGGCTCGACGAGGAATCGTGGGGCGCGGTGCGCGCGCTCGACGTCAAGACCGGCAGGATGGCGTGGGATTTCCGGCTGCCGTCGCCGCCGTGGGCCGGCGTGATGTCCACGGCGGGCGGGCTGGTCTTTGGAGGGTCGAACGAGGGGAACTTCTTCGCGCTCGATGCGACGAGCGGAAAGCCGCTGTGGCAGTTCCAGACCGGCGGCCAGATCCGCTCGGGGCCGATGTCGTTTCTCGCCGGCGACAAGCAGCACATCGCCGTCGCCGGCGGCCACGCAATATTCGTCTTTGCGCTCGACTGATGCTTGAAGCTGCTCGGTGCTAGTTGCTAGCTGGTTGCTGGTTGCCCGCTGGCAGTTGCTAGCGGAACAGCTAGCAACCAGCAACGAGCAACCAGCAACTGGTGCCTAGAACCCGAACCGGACGCTGAACTGCATCGCGCGCGGCTGGCCGTTGCCGCCGTTGAGCGCGGTCAGGGTCATGAAGTCCGTCAGCCGCTGATCAGTGACCCACCCACCGTTCTGGACTGAGCCCGGGGTCTGGAAGTTCGCCGTGTTGGCAAGGTTGAACAGCTCGACGTTGATGTCGATCGTATCCTGCCTGAGCGGCTTCAACCGGTAAGCGAACTTCAGGTCGGCCTGCTTGAACGATGGCCCGCGCGCGCCATTGCGGCCGCCGTCGAAGTCGGAGCAGAACGCGTTCACGCCCGCACCGCAGTAATGGCCGGCGGCCAGCCGATCGAACAGCAGCCCGTTTCGATCCGCGTCCACCGCCGAGTTGATGAGCGTGATCGGAAGGCCGGTCATATACCGGAAGATACCGCTGATGGTGAGGCCTCCCGTTCGTGGGACTTCGTACCGGCCGTTGATGACGAAGTTGTGCTTCCGATCGGCGTTGAGCGGACCGTAGTTCATGTCCAGTCGCGGATCGCCGAGGAACTGGTAATTGTTCTGGTGCGTCTGATCGGCTTCCGCATTGCCGCGCGCGTAGCCAGTCGCATAGGAGATCCGGCCCGCCCAGTGGTGGCTATATCTCTTCTCGAGCGAGAAGTTGAGGCCGTCGAACTGTGAGGACCCATCGTTGGTCCGGGTCAGCAGCTGGTTCACGAACGGCGAGATCCCCAGCTGGCCGGCGATCCCGTTCAGATCAGTGTAGTTGATGCGGCCGGTGCGGCTCGTATCCACGCGCAGTCCGGGGTTGAGGTCGAAGGTAATCAGCTGGTTGCGGTTCCAGCTGTGAATGAAATCGGCCGTCACGGCCATCTGCGCCCCGACCTGCTTTTCGTAGCCGAGCGAGATCTGGTGCACTTCCGGCACGACGCGGTCGGGGTTGTCGATGTACGTCAGCCCGGTGTTGCGACCCATCGTTCCAGCCGGGAACAACGCGTTGATCAGCGCTCGGTTGACCACCGGCCCGTTCACCAGGAGAGGATCGGTCGGGAACAGGCCGCGGCTCGGCCCCGGGTCGGCGCCGTTCTGCGGGAACTGCGCGGTGAACGACGAGCTGTAGACGCCGGTCGAGACGAAGGGCGTCGTCGTCTGCAGCGTCACCTTGTCGTAGAAAATGCCGTAGCCGCCGCGGATCAGCGAGCTCGTGCTGCCGGCCGGCTTCCAGGCAAAACCAAGCCGCGGCGCGATGTTGTTCTTGTCCACCGCGTGGCTGCCACCGCTGAACATCGGGTTGAAGTCATTGGTGATCGGCGTGATCTCGATGTCGTAGCGGACGCCGAGGTTCAGCGTCAGGTCGCCGCGGTGCCACTTGTCCTGCACGAACAGCACGCCGACGTCGGTCGGCATCACGATGTCGCTCGCCGCCGGCACTCTGATGAACAGCCGCTCCGGGTAGGTCGACGGATCGGCGCGGTTGAAGGCGCGATCGGTCGAGAACGAGAACCGCCCGTTCATGTCGGTCTGGTCGGGCAGGTTGATCTGCGAGTAGATGAACTGGCCTCCGACCTTCAGGTCGTGGTCCCCGCCCATCTTCTGCGGAATGAACCACGAGAACGCATCGCTCACCTCGTAGGCGTCGTCGATGCGGAACAGCGCACCGTTGCGGGTGCCGTCGGTGAACGTCAGCAGCGAGAGCGTCGGCGGCAGCTCGGTCATCGGCACGCCGGCCTGCACCTCTTTGGCGGTGAAGCCGTTCTTCTCGTGCGTGTAGCCGACGCGCAGCTCGTTGACGCGGCTGTTGCCGACGACGGTGTTCCATCGGCCGCCCGCGAGGCGATCGACGTCGTACTCCTGATCCCTCGACGCCAGCGTCCAGCGTCCGGCGACCCGGTCGAACGTCGGCGAGTTCTCCTGCGTGAACCGGCCGGTCCAGGTGTTGTTCTTGTTCAACTGGTGATCGAACCGGATCATGTGGTTCCAGAGATACATCGTCTGGGTGTTCGAGTAGTTCAGCTCGGGCCGCGCCGCGAACGTGTTGCTGCGCGCTTCGGCGTACACCAGGCGATCCAGGCTGTAGAAGAAATGTGCCTTGTCCTTTTTGACCGGGCCGCCAAGAGTGCCGCCCCAATCCTTCTGCTCGCTGTTCGGCTTGTTCAGGTTGCTCTGGGCGACGAAGAAGTCGCGCGCCGTGATGTTCTGGTTGGTGTAGCTGGCGAACAGCGAGCCGTGGAAGACGTTGCCGCCCTGCTTGGTGATCGCGTTGACGATCGCCCCGGCGGTGCGGCCGAACTCGGCGTCGTACTGGTTGGTCAGCACCTGGAACTCCTGCACCGTCTCCAGCGCCGGACGCACCTGGCTGCCGCACGAGCTTCCGAGGTAGTCGTCGTTGTTGCCGCTGCCGTCGATCGAGAAGTTGCCGCTCCGGTTGCTGCCGCCGCCGACGATCAGCGACTCGCAGGCGAATGAGGCGGTCGACGACGCCACCTGGATCCCCGGCGTCAGGCCGACCGCGAACATCCAGTTCTTGTTCATGATCGGCAGCGCAGCGATCTCTTGTTCGCCGATGTTCGCGCCGATCTGCTTCGAGGTGATGTCGACCAGCGGTGAGGTCCCTGAAACCGTGACGCTCTCCTCGATGCCGCCCACGGCAAGCTTGATGTCGAGCGTCGCGGTGTTGCCGATCGTCAGGAGGATGTCCGGCTGCTCGTACTTCTTGAACCCGGTGAGGTCCGCGGTGATCTTGTACGGGCCCGGAAGGATGCCGGTGACGAAGTAAGAACCGTCGGCGTTGCTGACGACCTGCCGGAACATCCCGCTGCCCTGGTGCGTGACAACGACGGTGACGCCCGGCAGCGCGCCCCCCGATTCGTCGACGACGTGGCCTTGCACGGCGGAGTTCTGACCTTGAGCGAGGGTTGGAACGGGTGCCAGCGCGAGGAGCCCGGCGAACACGGCAACTACGAGTCTACGCATGATCTTCTCCTCCAATTCCGAGGGGAGACTGCCGACCGCCCGAAGGCGGGAGTTGTGACAACGGCTAGTCGAGAGGCGCGTAGGGCGCGTTTCCGCTTATGGCGAAGGCGGTCCTATGTGTCGTCGTGAATACTCCTGTGCCGGGGTCGTGTCAAGGAAAACGGACGAGTGGGAACGCGGGGAACGGCGCAAGACCGGCCGATCAACAAGAAACCGGATCGGCGCCGTGGCACGGCGCTTGGAAAGCCTCTCAGCCGATGGCTAAACTCATCGTCCGCCGCGGGATGCGGCCCGAGTATTACGGTTTTCTCACCATGACCGCCATCGCGAACGGCGACGAGCTAATCGTCGATCGGCGCCGGCAAACCGGCTCCGATCCGGCCGAAGTCCTCCATCCCGGCTTCCCCGATCGGCGAGGGCCCCGTTCCGAGCGGTGGATCGACGACGACGTGATCGTGGTTGATGGACCACAGGCCCCACCGGAATTCTTCCTGGGCGGCGACTAAAGTCTTGCCCACGGCCGCCCGGCCGCGAAGGTCCGGCTGAAGCCGGACACTACAGGATCGTCGAGATCGACCTGGCGGCCCAGTCGATGACACGCGTCGGCAGGATGCCGAGATAGAACAGAAGAATCGCCGACACGATCAGCGCCATCCCGGCCACGCGCGGCACCGGCGGAAAGCGCGTCTGCGCCTCGTTCGTCGTCATGTACATCATGACGATGATGCGCAGATAGAAGAACACCGAGACGACGCTGGTCAGGACGCCGATGATCGCGAGGCGCGTGTAGCCGGCGCTGATCGCGGCGCTGAAGACGTACCACTTCGCCACGAACCCGGCCAGCGGCGGGAAGCCGCCGAGCGAGAGCAGGAAGATCGTCATCAGCGTCGCCAGCGCCGGGTGCTGATACCAGAGCCCGGCGTAATCGCGAACCTGGTCGTTCGGCTGATCGAAGTTGTCGAGCAGCGCGATCACGCCGAACGCGCCGATGTTCGTGATCGCGTAGGTCAGCAGGTAGAAGAGCACCGACTGCTTGGCGATGTCGTTCGCCGCCACGAGCGCGACCAGCAGGTACCCGCCGTGCGCGATGCTCGAATACGCGAGCATCCGCTTGACGTTGGTCTGCGCGACGCCGACCACCGTCCCGAGGATCATCGTCGCCGCCGCAACCGCCCAGAGGACGTCGCTCCAGCTGCCGCGCAGCGGCTCGAAGGCCGAGAGAAAGACGCGCACGAACGCCGCGAACGCGGCCGCTTTGACCCCGGTCGACATGAACGCGGTGACCGCCGGCGGCGCCCCCTCGTAGGCGTCCGGCGTCCACATATGGAACGGCACCGCCGACACCTTGAACGCGAAGCCGACGAGCACCAGGCCCATCGCCAGCAGCTGCAGCGGCGTCGGCGCGATCGATTGCGCGGCCATCAGGCCGCCGATCCGGTCGAGCCGCGTGCTGCCGGTGATGCCGTAGGTGAAGGCGATGCCGTAGAGGAAGAAGGCGCTCGCCAGCGCCCCGAGCAGGAAGTACTTCAACGCCGCTTCGGTCGACCGCGGGGCATCGCGACGGATGCCGGTCAGGACGTAGACCGCCAGCGACAGCACTTCCAGCGCGAGGAAGATCAGCAGCAGGTCGGTCGCCGTCGCCATCAGCATCATGCCGGCGAGGGCAAAGAGGAGCAGCGCATAGTATTCGCCGCTCGGCAGGTGCTCGCGCTCGATCGTCGGCCCCGAGATCGCCAGCGACAGGATGCCGACGACGATGAGGATGACGGTGACGAACAGCCCGAAGTTGTCGGCCGAGACCACGCCAAAGCTGACCGCGTTGCGATCCCAGAGCAGCCACGACGCAATCGCGGCGCCGGCGAGGCCGACGACGCCGAGGCCGGCAATCGGCATCCGCTCGCCGGGATCCCTGAACGCCTCCGCCACCATCGCCGCCAGCCCCGCGGCGGTGACGCAGGCCATCGGCACGATTGCGTTGAACGACGAGATCATCGGCGCGCGCCCGCCATCGGTTGAGCCGCCGGCGCCGCCTGCGCGGTGACCCGCGAGGGAGCGCCGCGATTGACCTGGTTCAGCATCCGCTCGACCGACGGCTCGATCGGCCGCAGGAAGAGGTTGGGCACGACGCCCATGACGACGGCCAGGGCGATGATCGGCACGATCACGGTCCACTCGCGCGGCCCGAGGTCGCTGAGCGCCGCGTTCTTCTCGTTGTCGACCGGCCCGTAGTTCACGCGCTGGAACATCCACAGCATGTAGGCCGCCGACAGGATGACGCCGCTGGCCGCGAACGCGGCCATCCGCGGGTCCCACCGGAACGCGCCCAGCAGGATCAGGAACTCGCCGACGAAGCCGTTCAGCCCCGGCAGACCGATCGACGAGAGGGTCACGATCAGGAAGGCCGCGACCAGCCGCGGCGTCACCTTCTTCAGGCCGCCGAACTCGGCGATGACGCGCGTGTGCCGCCGATCCGACAGCATGCCGACGATGAGGAAGAGGCCGCCGGTGCTGACGCCGTGGTTGAGCATCTGGTAGACCGCGCCCTGCACCCCCTGGGTGTTCATCGCGCAGATGCCGAGCACGACGAAGCCGAGATGGCTGACGCTCGAGTAGGCCACCAGCTTCTTCATGTCGGGCTGCACCATCGCCACCAGCGCGCCGTAGATGATGCCAATGACGGCCAGCGCGGCGATGTAAGGGGCGAAGAACGCCGCGGCCAGCGGAAACAGCGGAAACGCAAAGCGCACCAGGCCGTAGGTGCCCATCTTCAGCATCACGCCGGCGAGGATCACCGATCCGGCGGTCGGTGCTTCGACGTGGGCGTCGGGCAGCCAGGTGTGGAACGGGAAGAGCGGCACCTTGACGGCGAAGGCGACGGCAAAGGCGAGGAAGAACCAGAACTGCAGGTGCGAGTCGACGGTGATGGCGTAGAGCTTCAGCAGATCGAAGCTGTACTGACCGCCGTGGCCCGAGGCGTAGAGCGCGGCCATGCCGAGAATCGCCAGCAGCATCAGCACGCTGGCGGTCATGGTGTAGAGGATGAACTTGACCGCCGCGTAGATG
>Ga0207428_10003270_pt1 | contig 15779 bp, 13 predicted proteins | sample RhiMethybrSRZTD1_FD_187600 | JGI IMG/M metagenome (GOLD analysis project Ga0207428, IMG submission 187600) | Populus rhizosphere microbial communities from Tennessee, USA - Rhizosphere MetaG P. TD hybrid SRZTD1 (SPAdes) (version 3) | ecosystem: Host-associated > Plants > Roots > Rhizosphere >...
GCGCGGGTCGGTCGGGTCGACCGTGGCCAATGACACCTCGGCGCCCTCTTCGGCAAGCGCCTTCATCATGTAGTAGCACTGCACGTCGTGACCGCTCGAACGCGGCCAGACCAGGGCTGGTTTTACAAACAGCAGACGCATCACGCGTTCAGAGTACGGCCGGCTCCGTCAATCTCGGGTTTCGGCCGAAGCGGCCGTCTCAACAGCTTGATGCCGGGAAATACCGTCTCGGTAGTGATTCCTGACGGTCTGAGAGGACAGACGGCGAACTCAGCGCCGTGTAGCCGGCATCGCCATTTCCGCCAGATGCAGCTCGTCCCAGGCGTCCTTGTACTTCCGGCGCCACCGCTCGAGCATCCACAACGCCCATAGCGCGTAGCCATGATTGGCGACACCCTGACGATTCTCGTCGAACAGACGCCGTACCACCTCCGGATCGCAGACAGTGTTCACGAACGAGTTCGCGCGCAGCACCTCGTCCTCGAACATGCCCGCAAAGGGCCCGGCGAGCCACGCCCCGACCGGCGCCGAGAAACCGCGTTTCGGCAGGCGCCACAACGGATCTGGGAGACGCTTTCGAGCGAGCGCGCGAAGCAGATACTTGCCTTTCAGACGAGGCATGGTGCGATGCGTGGGAAGCCGGAACGCGAACTCCACGACGCGCCGGTCGAGCATCGGACACCGAACTTCGAGGCCATGCCACATGCTCAGCCTGTCTAATTTGACCAGCGGCGCACTCGGCAAATAGATCTTCAGATCCGCATATTGAATCCGTTGCAGCAGGCTCGCAGAAGGCAAGCGCCTGAATGGTGCCGCAACCGCCTCGAACACCGGGCTGGCTCGCGCGTCCTCGTACGCGTTGCGCCCCAGCAGCGTCCTGACGGCGCCTGGCTTCAAAAAGCAGAGGTCGGCGTAATACGCTTCCTCCGGCGGACACGCGAGGTTATCGAACAGCGTGGCGAGGCGCAGCGGCCGGGGAAGCGCGGGCGATCGCGGCCAGATCCGGGATAGACCACGCGCCGCGCCGACGCGCAATGCGTCCGGCGCGTTGTCTCTCAACCAGCCTTCGATGCGCTGTGCCTGATACCTGAAATCGTACCCGGCAAACGACTCGTCGCCGCCATCGCCGCTCAATGCGACCGTGACGTGCTGGCGCGCCGTTCGACACAGATAGAACGTTGGCACCGCCGATGAATCCGCGAATGGCTCGTCGAACGCGCCCACGAGCGCGTCCAGCACTTCCTCCAGTCGAGGGTGCACCACATGCGAGTGGTGGCTCGTCTGGCAATGGTGTGCCGTTCGTCCGGCTGCCTCGAGCTCGTTGTGATTGGCATCGTCGAAACCGACCGACACCGTCAGCGGCCGCGTCGGCAGTTGTTCGGCCATGTAGGAGACGATGAGGCCTGAATCGATGCCACCAGAGAGAAAAGCTCCGATTGGCTGAACCTCAGTCTCGAGCCGATCGTTCACGGCGGCCGCGAGCACATGATCGAGCTGCTCGAGGACCGTCTCATCGGATTCCGTGGCGCTTCCAGCCGAAGGAATGTCCCAGTATTCGCGGACGCTGATATCGCCGTTGCGGACGGTGAGCCAATGTGCGGGCGGAATCTGCCGGACGCGCGCGAACGGCGTTTCCGGCGCGATGAAGTAGCCAAGCGACAGGTAACCTTCGAGCGCGCGCATGTCGGTCCGGTCGTCCCAGTACGGACTCTGCGCAATCGCTTTGATCTCGCTGGCGAAGTGGAGGACGCCATTCAGGACGGCGTAGTACAGGGGCTTCTTGCCGATGCGATCGCGGGCGAGGAACAGCGAGGCGGTTCGCTGGTCGTAGATGGCGAATGCGAACATGCCTTCGAAATGCTCGACGCACGCCGGGCCGTACTCCTCGTAGGCGTGCACGATTGCTTCGGTGTCGGAGTGGGTTCGAAAACGGTGGCCGCGTTCAGTCAGCGCCCGCCGTACGTCGCGATGGTTGTAAATTTCGCCGTTGAAGAGGACATGGCAGGTGCCATCCTCATTGGCCATCGGCTGCGCACCGCCGGCGCGATCGATGATTGACAGCCGGCTATGACCGAGCGCGGCGCGCGCGTCCGAGAAATAGCCCTCGCCGTCCGGTCCGCGATGCGCAATCGCGCGGGTCATCGCAGGAATAGCTGCGCCGACGGCCGGGTCGAGCATGCCGTCGAGGGCGTAGACACCACAGATGCCGCACATTAGATTCTGTGAACGAGAGAGCTCGGAGCGTGCAAGTGTAAGCGTTATAACTCGCTCGGACTAGCGGCGCTCAAGTGCCATGAAATACCATGCAGTACCATCGCAGCTGCCGCTGCCGGGAACATGGTCATTGACCGACAATACCGTAAGTTGAAGCCCATCATCCTTTTCATGGATCTGAGCCCTACCTGGCCGAACGCCGCTGCGGCGTCGTGAACGTTCCGGTCTTCATCATCAAGTCCGCCTTCCGGGAGCACCTCGCTCACGACCTGGGTCCGCTGCGTGAGGTGGCCGGGCGCGGCCTGTACGCCGCGGCATGGGCGCTGCGCGCCGCCGGTCGGGCCTCAGACGGCTACAAGCTGCTGATGCGCACGCACAGCGGCAATTTCTCCGAAGCCATTGATCGTCGGATTGAGATGGACCTGCGCGATGCGACCGCGCGCGAACGCCGCGGCGAGGCGACCGGTCTCTGGTCCACCTATGACCGCGTCATTGCGGCCGCCGTCACGAGCTTTCGGGCGCGTCCGACGCGCCTGGTCGGTTCGCGCCTCCTCGTCGCGAAACCCTGGCGCCTGGGCGAGCGCGGCGTGCTGTACGTCGATTATTCGTACGTGTTCGCCTCGCTCGCGGGACTCTTCGACCTCCGCGAGATTGCCGGTCGCTATCACCTTGTTCTCGAGCCAAGCTGGAGCGGCGTTTGTGCGCCCGAGATCCTGCTCTACAGCCGCCTCGATCGCCCAGTGTTCGTCGAGACAATTGAGCCGCGCGATCACCGGGTGCTCGCGACGCTCCACACGAATCTGAGGCCGGTACCGGTTGCGGCGAACTATTGGGTTGACTATCGGTCGATCGAGCCGCTGCCAGAGGGACGACGTGATATCGACGTGATCATGGTGGCCGCATGGACCGGTATCAAGCGCCACTGGCGGTTCTTCCGGACTCTTGCCGCGCTTCGACGTCGCGGACATCGCCTCCGTGTCGCGCTGGTCGGCTACCGGTACGACAAAACGATCGACGACATCCGTGAGCAGGCGAGCTACTTCGGGATTGGCGATCAGGTGGAGTTGTTCGAGCGGCTCTCGCAAGACGACGTGTCGGCGCTGCTCGCGCGTTCGAAGGTTCACGTGCTATGGTCGCGGCGCGAGTGCGCGAACCGCGCGATCATCGAGGCGATGCTCGCGGACGTGCCGGTGATCGTGCGCAGCGGCCTGACGTTTGGTTTCAAGTACCCGTACATCAACGAACAAACGGGGCGTTTCGTCGACGAAGCCGCGCTCGGCGACGCGATTCTCGAGATGATCGAGTGCCGCGCGTCCTATTCGCCGCGTCGGTGGGTACTCGAGCACATGACCTGTCAGCATGCGACTGCGGCGGTCGAGGCGAGTATTCGCATGGCCGCGACCGCAGGCGGCGAGCCGTGGACGTCGGGCCTCGTCGTCAAGACCAGCACGCTTGATACGCAGAAGTATTGGGACGAGAGCGATCGTGAACGGTTCCTCGACGACTATCGCTTTCTGGAGGCGACTCTCTGTTGACGTCCCTTGCTTTGCAGCGACCGCTTGATCGCGCCGAGGGTGGCCTGAAACAATTCGGCTGGCCGTTTGGCGCGCGCGGCGTTTTCGACATACGCGCGCGGATGCACAATCGACAGCTGCCCGGGTCGCGTCTCGTCCGTTGCCGCGCGCAGCGCTGGCAGTTCGTCGAGCCGCGTCCGCTCCACCACGAAGAACATGTTCTGCGCGTACCACCACTCGACGATCGGGTTGTCCCAGATGCGTGGACGCAGGCAGTCGATGAAGGTATATCCACGTTCGCCGAACAGCGCCGCCCAGTAGTCGGGCCACTGTTCGTTGAAGTGGTTGTTCCCGCCCTGGAACGGAATTGCCGCCGAGAAAACTATGACGGATCCCAGCCGAGTGAGCGACTCGACGAATGTCTCCGCCGATTGCGGAGGCAGATGCTCTGCCGTCTCGAGCGAGACGACGAGATCGAACCGCCGCGACTCCTGAATCGGTTGCCCGACATCCGCGACGCGGAAACGCTCCTTCGGAATTTCGAGCAGTGCGGGATCCACCCATGGGCCATCGATGCCGAGCACGTCCTCGATACCGCGCCTTCGGAACTCGGCCAGCCAGCCGCCGGTGCCGCAACCAACGTCGACGATCGAGCGTGGCGTCACGAATTTGAGGATCAGCGGCACGACGACCCCCGAGGATCCGGTCGCATTGCCCGCCAGCGTCTCGTAGAACGATCGTTCGTATTTGACCTTCATACCGTGTGATGACTGCTCCGCTCGTCAGCGCAGTGATGCCGGTCTACAACGGCGAGCGCTTCGTTGTCGAGGCCGTGCGGAGCATTCTCGCTCAGACGTTCGGCGATTTCGAATGCGTTGTCGTTGACGATGGTTCGACGGATGGTACTGCGAAGCTCCTGGAGGCTGAGCAGGCCCGCGATTCTCGGCTGGTCGTGCATCGGCAGCCATCGAATTTGGGCTTCCGGGCCGCGTTGAACACCGGCTGTGCGCTCGCTCGTGGCGAGCTCATCGCACGCATGGATGCTGACGACATCAGCGAGCCGACGCGGTTCGAGCAGCAGGTGGCATTTCTGCGAGCCCACCCGGAAGTCGGCGTCGTCGGTTCCGCGATGCAGGTCATCGACGACCACGGCGTGCGCGGGCGTGTGAAGTCGTATCCGGCCGGCGGCGGCCTAGCCGCATGGTCCATGTTGTTTTTCAACAGCTTGGGCCACCCGTCGGTGATGATGCGTCGCGCGCTTCTCGAGGCCGCAGGCTGGTATCCTGCGGGTCGTGTTGGTGGAACCGAAGATTACGCGATTTTTCTCGACTTCAGCTGGAAATCGCGAATCGCGAATCTGCCCGAGGTGCTGCTGCTGTACCGTGTGTGGGGCGGCAACATGACTCACACGAAATGGGAAGCCCAGGAAGGCGATGCCGTCCGCCTGCTCCGTGCCTTTGTCGCGAGCTCGCTGGATATCGACCTGACGCCGGACGACGCGATCGCGATGCGGGGTCTTGCGCGCGATCAATATCCAACGGACGCTCGCACAGCGGGGAGACTCGGCTCCCTTATCGAGAAGCTGTTGCCGCATTATGTCGACAGGTTTCGCGACAGTCCGCGCGACGTTCGCGAGATTCGTACGGATGCCGGCATTCGATTGTGGCTGCTTTCCGCACTCGCGCTCAGACGCGGGTCGCCACAATCACTGTCGCTGGCCGCGAAGGCATTCACGACCAGTCCGACATCCCTTGGCGCTTTTATCGCGAAAGTCGGTGGGCGGCTCACCGAACGCTGACTGTTGACGATCGATCACGCGGCCGATACGCGGCGAGGCAGGCTACAGCCCAGATACATATGTCGAGCGCACTGGAACAGTTCGACGGTTTGATGCCAACCGAGGTCGACGTGTTGAAGGAGCTCGTGCGCGAATCCGGCGCCGGCCAGGCGCTCGAGATCGGCATGGCCCGCGCCTCGAGCACGGTGTCGATCATCTCCGCTCTGCCGCCCGACGGCCACCTCACGTCGATCGATCCGTTTCAGCTCCGCGAGCAGGATGGCTACGCCGGCGCGGGCGTACGTGTTGTTGCCGAGGCGGGCCACGCGAGCCGACACACGCTGCTGGCCGAGTTCGATTACCTGGCGCTGCCACGGCTCGTCGATGAAGGGCGTCGCTTCCAATTCGTCTTCATCGACGGCTATCACGCGTTCGACTACGCAATGCTCGACTTCTTCTACGCGAACCTCCTCGTACCGTCGCATGGGATCATCGCGTTCCACGACTCGGGCTGGCCGTCGATCTACAGAGTCTGTGAGTTCGTCGAGAAGCAGGTCGGCTACGCGCGCATTGGTCCGCCACCCGCGCTCGGCGGCTTGCACTGGACGCGTCGCGGAGCTCGGCTCGCCTGGCAGAAGCTGACCGGTCAAGGTCAGGCGGCGGACGAACGCCGGCAGCGGTACAAGTCGGTTGCCGCCTACCGCAAGCTGGCGACGAGCGGCTCGCTCGAGGACGACAACATCGACCGCTACCGCGTGATGCCGTCCTGAGCAGCACGCGCTCTCACGATCGCGTGCTGCAACTCCTGGGACGTCCCAAGGTAGTTGAAGAACCGATCGGCCATAGCTTCTGCGCCCTTGTCGACGAAGTGCATGGCGTCGCTGAAGTGGTCGGCGTCTGGAGGCACTGCCTCGCGGTCGTCAACGACCGGCAGCCCATGGCGCGCGGCGTAGTCGAGGATCGCCTGGTTGTAGGTATCCATCGCATCGAGCATCCCGTCGATGCTCATCCACGGCATGTAATAGAACTCAACATCGGCGTTTGCGATCTGCGTCTCTCGCGGCTGGTTCCGGCGGAACTTCACGATGAACGTCGATAACACGAGCGGGATGTCCTTCGCCGCGAGTGCCCGCCGCATTTCATCGACCTGTCCAATGAAATGGTTCGGCAGATTCCGCGGTACGCTGTCGATGGTTTGCGTTGCCGTCGCGGCGTTGCGGCGTCCGGCCAGGATCGTCAGGTTCTTGTAGGCGAGATCGAAGAGCAGACTGTAGTTGGAAATTGTTCTCGCCAGCGACTGCGGGTTCCCCGGCGCAATGAGACCGCGATCGAGCGCGAGCTGCCGTGTGTCTTTTGTGATCTCGTTGTTGCCCTCGTAGTAGATCGCGAGATCCGGGTCGAGGGGCAGCACGCGGTGCGTGAGGTTCCTCAAGTTCTCCGCCGCCGTGTAACCGCCGACCGCCGTGTTGATTACCTCGAATCTCACACCGGGGTAAGCCGCCGCAAGCTTCTCCTGCAGACGATGCGGCCAGGTCTTGTGGTTGTTAGACACCTCGGCGCAGAACGTCGTCGAGGCGCCGAGAGCAGCGATGCGGACCGTGTGAGGCGGCTTCCTACGCTCGAAGTCGTCACCGCGGAAGCCGAGCGAGTTGATCTTGATGTCGAGCCGCGCGCCTTTGACCTCGTAGCCGGGCTTCGGCACCAGCAGATCGGCCTGCGGATCGTACTCGAGCATCGGATCCCGGACGGACGCGGCGAAGCTGCCATATCGCATCCACTGTCGCGCGCGCAGGGCGACCTCGCAGACGGCGAGCAACGCGACCACCATCACCGCGAGATACAGGATCTTGCGGTGGGTAGGAATGGTGAGCTGGTCCGCCATCGGCGCTCAGAAGAGGGTGTAAATGAACGGCGCCGCCGCGGTGCCCGACAGGAAGACCAACACGCCGAACAGCAGGATGACGACGATGATGGGAAGCAGCCACCACTTCTTGCTCTGGCTCAGGAACTGCCAGAACTCCGATGCGATGTTGCCACCACCGCCGCCTCGCTGAGATGCTCCCTCGAACCGGTTCATCGTGCCTCCATCTTGGGGTTAGAACTGCGCGTAATAACTCTCGGGCGGCTCGGCGCCCTTCGTCTCGATCCAGTAGGTCGTCAGGGTGTGACGATGCAGGCGCAACGCGTCGCGGCCCAGCAGGCGGAAGACGAGCGCGAATGGCGTGAACACCAGGTAGAAGAGCAGTGTGACGATGACGCGAGAGATCGTCCAGCCAATCGGAAAAGCGGCGATCATCCATCCGGTATACACATAGCGGATCGCATCCGGCCGCACGAGCCCGACCAGACCAACCACTACGCCCGCAGTTGCGACCGCAATCGTCAACGTGCCCGTATCACCACGCCAGACGCGCAGTGCCGCTACGACCGTGAAGACAATCAGAAACAGCGCGGCGAACTGGCGCAGCGTTCGGGTCGATGGCCGTGCGGTAACTTCAGACCACTGCATATGTCTTAATCCAGCTGGAATTGTGCCAGGTAGCGCTCGCGCGCGGCCTGATCGATGCCGTTTGTCACGTGCTCCTTCAGGAGGATGACATCCTCGAGGACGAGCGCGTCCATGTCGGTGCCGAGGAAACACCGGTAGGCGTCCTGCGGCGTGCACACGATCGGCTCGCCTCGCACGTTGAAACTCGTGTTCACAAGGACCGGACAGCCGGTCTTCGCGAAGAAGGCTCGCATCAACCGCGCCAGGCGCGGGTTGCGCCTGTCGTCGACGGTCTGCAGGCGCGCGCTGTAGTCGACGTGCGTCACGGCCGGGATCGTCGAACGCCTCACGTTGACGCGGTTTCTGAGATCCGGATCCTCCTGCATCATCGTGCGTTCGGCATCGCTGATCGGTACGCGATGTTCGTCCAGGACCGGCGCGACGAGCAGCATGTACGGGCTTTCGTGCTGCGGGTCGAGTGCGAACCAGCGGTGCGCTTCCTCACGCAGCACGATCGGCGCGAACGGGCGGAAGCTCTCGCGGAACTTGATCTTGAGGTTCATCGTCGCCTGCATCTTCGGTGAGCGCGGATCGCCGATGATGCTGCGGGCGCCGAGCGCGCGCGGCCCGAACTCCATCCGTCCCTGAAACCAGCCGACGACTTTCTCCGAGGTTAGCAGAGCAGTGACTTCGTGCAGGAGCTCGGCCTCGGATGATGCGCGACGGTAGCGCGCCTTCTCTCCGTCAAGGAAGCGGCAGATGTCGTCGGAGTCGAACTTTGGGCCGAGCAGGCTGCCGCGTTGTGTGTCGCCATCGGTCACTGTCCGCGGCCTGTCGAGCAGCTGATGCCAGACAAACAGCGCGGCGCCGAGTGCGCCGCCCGCATCGCCCGCCGCAGGCTGCACCCAGATGTCATCGAATGGCCCTTCCCGTAGAAGCCGCCCGTTGGCGACGCAGTTCAGCGCCACACCGCCTGCCATCACCAGGCAGCGCTGCTTCGTCTCGGAGAAGGTATCGCGGGCGATCGCCAGCATCACGTCCTCGGTCACCGCCTGGATGCTCGCGGCCAGATCCATGTGGCGCTGCTCGAGGTTCGACTCCGGGCGCCGCGCTGGGCCGCCAAACAGGTTGTCGAACTTCCCGTTGGTCATCGTCAACCCCTGGCAGTAGTTGAAGTACTCCATGTTCAGCCAGAAGCTGCCGTCGGGCCGGACGGTCACGAGCTGTTTGTAGATTGCGTCTTTGTAGATTGGCTGGCCGTACGGCGCGAGGCCCATCAGCTTGTACTCGCCGCTATTCACCTTGAAGCCGCAATAGTAGGTGAACGCCGAGTAGAGCAGGCCCAGGGAGTGCGGGAACCGCAGCTCGCGTGTGAGCCGGATTTTGTTGCCCGACCCTACGCCGATTGCCGTGGTTGTCCACTCTCCGACGCCATCAAGGGTGAGAATCGCCGCTTCCTCGAACGGGCTCGGGAAGAAGGCGCTCGCTGCGTGGCTCTCGTGGTGGCTGGTGAATGCGATCGGCGCCTTGACGCGACCGTTGCCGACACCGGTCCGGATGATCTTCTTGAGCCGCGTCTTTTCCTTCAGCCACACGGGCATCGCCATGCCGAAGCTCTTGAGCCCGTCCGGCGCGTAGGCGAGATAGGTCTCGAGCAGCCGATCAAACTTCCGGAGCGGCTTCTCATAGAACACGATGTAGTCGAGATCATCAGGAGTGAGGCCGGCTGCCTGCACGCAGTAATCGACGGCATGAGACGGGAACCCCGGGTCGTGCTTCTTGCGTGTGAAGCGCTCCTCCTGCGCGGCCGCGACGATCTCGCCGTCGACCACGATGGCCGCGGCGCTGTCGTGATAGAACGCGGAGATACCGAGGATGGCGGTTCGCTTGCCTGCGAGTTGTGTCATTGTCTTGGCTGCGGCGTTTGGATACGCAAATCGCCGTCCGACGCCGTACTCGCGTTCCAACGTACCCATAACTCTCTGTGACCGCCCTTAGGAGCAGACGAGGCGTACCACAACCGGTATTGGGAGGCCAAGATTCCTTGATGGGTCGATTCTTGTGTGACGCATCCGCGACCGGCGGGCACCGTTTCGTACGCTGATCGCCCGATGCGCGAGTCGCACCGCCTTGCGCACGCGGTCTTGGCCGTCACGACACTCTTCATCCTTGTGTCAACCGCGGCGCCATTCCATTTCGACACAAACCTCCTGTCGGTCTCTGGGCACGTTTCACGAATCCGACTCAACCCGCTGATCTCACCGGATACCGGCAGGCGCATATCCATTCCAGATTTCGTTCAAAACCTGCTGTTGTTCGTTCCATTTGGGGCGGCTGCGATGTCGACGTTCGGCGTCGACAGACCACCCCGCCATATTTTGTCCGTGGCGTTGCTCGGTTGCGCTCTCAGCGTTGCCGCCGAGTCCATCCAATTGCTGACGACGAACCGAATATCGTCGTTTGCCGATGTTCTCGCCAATACCGCAGGGACCCTGATCGGGGCGGTGATCGCCGTGACATCGCGCCGCCAATGGCACGAGTTCGTCACCCTCGGCAAAAGCGGTGGGGCACCGGCATGGAGGTTCCGTTCCGTGCTCGGTACCGCCGTGCTTGTCTGCATCGCGTCCTGGGAACCGTTCGATGTAACGCTGGACGTCGGGGTTGTCGCGGGGCACCTGAAGGCGCTCCGGGCCGGCCTGTGGCAGGTATCGTTTTCTCCCGATTACGTCATCGCGTTCGTGCTGTTTCTGCTGTTTGGCTTCATGCTCACTCAGTGGGTTCGTGGGCTGCGGGTACGTTTTCCGCTGGTAGCCGGAATCGCTGTTGTGATCACCGCAGGTGTCGCGCTGGAGGCCAGTCAAGTGTTCATCCAATCGCGTCTGCCGACCGTTGCCGATGGCATCGCGGGTGCCGTTGGCGGCATTGCAGGGGCGCTCGTCACTGCGCTGGATGCAGAGGTGCGGTCCAAATTGCGCGTGCTCACGGTCGCGTGCCTCGTCGCCGCTGGTTTTACAACGGCACAATGGATCTCCGGTCGCGAGGCTGCCTTCCCGGCGTTTCGTGATGTCGGCCTCTGTCTGGTCGGCGCGTACGTGGGCGTCTGGAGTGCCGCACGTATGAATGCGCAGAGCCCAGGTTAGCGCGTGATGGCGCTTTGCGTGTCGCTTCTGAGAAGCCAATAGTCTTTCATCAATACGAACCGCTCGAGGAACAACGCGTCCAGCGGGCTCGAGTAGGTCGTACGAAGGGCGTCGCGCGGCGTGCACGCGACAGGTTCATCGGGGCCGCACAGATCTACCTGTACCAGCGCAGGTACATCGGTGCGCTGACGGTGAACGCGCAGCAGATCACGAAGCCGTGCGGGCGAGTCGTCGGGTATCGTTTGGACCCGGCAGCGGCCGCGCTGGTCGATGGCTGCCTGAAGTCGCGGCCGGAATTCAGGTTTGACGACCGCGCTGACGCGGCCGAACGAGCTGCAGACGACCTGTTCGAGACACTCACGAGCCGCCTCGGCCGTCATCACGAGCGGCAATGGGAAAGCCTCCGCCCGCTGGCGCAGAAACCAGTTCAGGTTCTCGCGCGCGTACCGCCCCGAAGGGTCGCACAGGATGCTGCGCGCTCCGAGCGATCGGCGTCCGAAGTCCATCGCGCCTTGAAACCAGCCGATGCGTTTTCCGCGCGCGAGCAGGCCGCTCGCTCGGTCCATGATGCGGTCCCATTGCGGCTCGTACACGTAGTCCAGATGCGCGACGTCGAGTGCTTCCTTGACGTCCGATTCGGTGAACTGAGGACCAACCGCCAGACCGACGGGAAGGGTGATCGATGCGGCGTGTCCGCCCGCGATGGCTGCGCCGACCGCAAGCCCCAACGAAGAGGGGAGGAGTGCCAGCTGCGCGCGGTGCCCGAGCGATGCCTGGACGCAAGCGGCAACTTCATGGTGCGCGAAGAGACTTCCACCGAGTCCGAACGTGTCGCTGGCGTACGTCTCGGCAATGTCCGTCGCAATGTCGCGGGCAATACGACCGACGAGCGTCACAACGCTCGCCGCGAGGTTTGCGCGCGTCCGCCGCACCTGCACGTGCAACGGCGCGCGGTCGGCAAGGTGGTTATCGGCATCTGTCTGCGCATCTGCGTAGACCGCCTGTAATTCGCGGCGATCTGTGCCTATGCCACCGCCATGTTCGTACCACAGCGCACGGCCGAGGGCATCTGCGTAGAGCGGTTGTCCATCTCCCGCGAGAGCTTCGAGCTCCATGAGCGGGTCGCCGACCAGACCCAGAGCGGCTGCCGCGGCATTCAACTGCTGCACGACGCGACCGAAGTGGCCGATCTCGCGTTCGAAAACGACGGCGTTGTCTTTGCGGGTGAATACCGCCGCCTGGCCGCGCCGTTCGGTATCGAGGACGACGATTGGACCATCAGCCGCGGAGGTCGCCTGCAGTTGTGACGCGTGTGCGTACAGTCGTCCGACCCGCATGCCCGCCGCACCGTTCAACTCGGAGGTCCCGTTGCTCCGCCGGCGAAGCGGTGCCATCCATGATGGAGGCGCGTCGCAGATCCCCGTGTGCCCGTCTTCGTCGCAGAGAACCATGCGCTGAACATCGCGAGCAGCGATTCCGGCTCTCAGCAGGCACGCCTCGACAGAGGCGAACGGAAACCCGGCCGCAGACGCGTAGCCGGCGCGCGGCGTCCGGATGCACGCCTCTTCGGTCGTTGCGGCGACGAGCGCGCCATCAATCAGCAATGCGCTCGCCGCGTCGCGTTCACGACCCGAGATGCCGAGTACCACCATCGGTTGGCCGCTCAGTGGCGTTGCCTCGGATGCGCTACCAGAAAATTGCCGATGGCGAGGTACTCCAGGTTGCCCTGCAGAAACGCCCGAATCGCATCATCCGGTGTGCACACGATCGGTTCTTCGTGCATGTTGAAGCTCGTGTTGATGACCGAAGGGATGCCTGTCAGCCGGTGGTACTCGGAGATGATGTGATGGAAGCTCGGATTGGATGTGGGTGTGACGAGCTGCGGACGTGCGGTGCCATCGACGTGCACGGCGGCCGGGCACTCGCGCTTCATGCGCTCGGTGCAGTCAAATGTGACGGTCATGAACTGCGCCGCGTAATCGGCACCGTCGATGTTCTTGTAGCAGTCGTCGCGATGTTCGTAGAGCGTCGCCGGGGCGAACGGCATGAATTCGGTCCGGCCCAGACGCTGGTTCAGCCACTGATTCACTTCCGGCTCGCGCGCGTGATACAGAATCGACCGGTTGCCGAGCGCTCGAGGGCCATATTCCATTCGTCCGTCAAAGCGGGCGACGACCTTCCCCTCCGCGATGAGCTGCGCGATTTTCGGCTCGATCGGCATGTAGCGGTCGAAGGGGAGCTGCGCGCGGCCCAGCGCCTCGGCCACCTGCGTTTCGTTGAAACACGGCCCCCAGAACACGTCGGCAATCGGTTCTGATCGCGCACTGCTGCCGTTGAATGCGAGGAGCGCCGCGCCCGTGCCGCAGCCGCCGTCCCCCATATTCGGATGTACGAACAATCGCTCGACGCCCGCCAGCTCTCGCAGCCGCTGATTGAGCTTGACGTTCGCCACGACGCCGCCGGACAGCACGAGATTGCGAAGTCCTGTCTGTCGAAGGTAATGAGCGACATAACGCGTGGCCACGATCTCCAGCACGTGCTGGTACGCCGCCGCGACGTCGATCTTGGGGAACTGCGTCGAGAGCATCCGCGCGAAAAAGACGTTATTGCTCTCGAGGATCTTGAAATTGCCGTCTTCGATCGAGAACCGCGCGAGCAGAACGTCCCGCAGTACGGCCGGGTCGCCGTATGCCGCCAGGCCGACGACCTTGCCCTCGTGGCGACTCGGCTGCATGCCGAGTCCCGAAGTCACCGATTCGTAAAACGTTCCGAGGGAGTGGGGAAACTCGACGCCGTGCAGCCGATCGATATGTCCATCACGGCCGACGCTGATGCTGCCCGCCAGGCCGGACCCGTAGCCATCGAGGGTGACGATCAGCGCGTCGGAGAAGCCGCTCGTATAGTAGGCGTTCGACGCATGGCTGAGATGGTGTTCCACGCGCTTGAGTTTTCCGCCAAGCCCCAGGTCGACCAGGGACGATTCGAGCTCTTCATGCCACTGCTTGTGAAAGGCGGTTGCCGTGCGCCCCCACTCTTCCGACCCGCGTTTGGCGACATTGCGCGAGATGACGCTATCACTGGCGAGCAGGCGATACGCGATCGTTTTCGCCAGCCCCTTGTCCATACGCTCGTTCGGTTCGCGCAGCCCTGGTATCGATCCTGATCGCGTCGGCACGCGTGACGCCGCTTGCCGCAGCAGGTCGGCTGTGTGCGTGTTGGGCGCGTCCTCGAGAAACTCCCGCTCGTTCGACAGGTTGCGCTGGAATAGACGTGTCTCCTCTTCCCAGGGCAGGAACGGATACGTGACGGAATCGATCTCGTCGACGGTCGTGCCGGTTGTCTGCAGCGCATCTTCGAGCGCTCGCCACGGAAAGCCGTCCTGCAACTTCACACGTGTGAACCGTTCCTCGGCCGCGGCATAGAGCATCCGGCCGTCTTCCATCAGCGAAACGGTCGAATCCTTGTCGAGCGGCGACACCCCGAGCACCTTCATGCGGCAGCTCCTCCAGCAACGTACATCTGTCGAAATTCGTCGAGCGTGGCGGGCACGCCGCCGAGAGTCCCGAAGAAGAAATCACAGTACGCGGCGATGCGGTCGAGAAACGCCCGGAGATCAGCCGCCGTCCGCACGTACTCCGTATGGCCGGGTTCAACGGACGGACTGTGCAGCGTGAGCGAAAAGGTGCGCACGCCGTCGGCCATCAGCGCGCGAGTCACGGCCTGCATCTCGGCGAGCGTGCTTGTCTCCGGTGACAACATGATCTTGTTCAGTGCTCCCGACCGCGACAGGATGCCCGGCAGGCGCACGGCGCGCCATGTAGTGGTATCTACCGAACGATGTAACGGGCGTCCGTAACGCCGCAGAAAACCTGCAAACCCGAGAGTGCATGGCACTTCCAGCAGCGCGCCATCGTTGCCAAACCAGAATGGCCGCGAATCGAACCGCTCGAAATTCGGACCTCGCTGACCGCTGTAATCCATATAGGGGTTCACGCTGACGTCAATCGCGTAATCGAGTTCCTCGAGCACGCGCACCGTCGACGGACCGAAGCCATAACGGCCGGCCTTGTAGATCCGCGGACGTATGCCGACGTGCTGTTCAACGGCGTCGGTCAACGCCGTCAGCTTCGCGCGCTCCAGGTCGTGACCGAGGTTCGACGCAAAGCTGTTGGCGGTGGTCAGCGCTTCTGTGTACGGAGGATTCACCCACGGATGCAGATGCGAGCCCACGGCACAGCGACCCGATTCGTACAGATCGCGAATGACGGGAGCAGAGCTGGAACTTGTGGCGACGGGGTAGTCGATGACGTAAGTCGGCCTCACGCGGTAGCGATCGAGAAGTGTCTGGAGCACAGGAAGTTGACCGATAGCGGTGACGCTCGTGTTCTCCCGCGCAAATGGGCCACTCCAGTCGAACTCCTCCTCGGTGTCGACGACAACGAAGAGCATTGCGGGCGCGCCGTCCGGAACACTAACCGGCTGGGCGGCGAGGGCAGGGTGGTCGGGAGAGAAGGCGGAATCGTCGCGCATGCGGGTCCCCAACGGAAGGCCATTGAGCAAACAGAGGTCCGGTGTTCCGACGGCGAGATGATCCAGTAAGTCTAAGTAACACTGTTAGTTACACAACACGCAATGCGCCGGATAAG
>Ga0207428_10003271_pt1 | contig 15769 bp, 16 predicted proteins | sample RhiMethybrSRZTD1_FD_187600 | JGI IMG/M metagenome (GOLD analysis project Ga0207428, IMG submission 187600) | Populus rhizosphere microbial communities from Tennessee, USA - Rhizosphere MetaG P. TD hybrid SRZTD1 (SPAdes) (version 3) | ecosystem: Host-associated > Plants > Roots > Rhizosphere >...
GCAAAGGTTCAATCGCGTCGAAGACATACCGCCAGCCGCGCTCCCACAACTCGACCACTTCGGCGCGCTTCGCGTTTTCGTCAATGATGAATTCCTGGTCGCGATATCGATCGGGTTTTTCGCCGTCGCTCGTCAGGAAATCCACCCAACGCGAACGCATGTTGCCGGCCAGATGTTTGACGATAACCGCTATGCTGTTGCTTTCCGGGTTGAGCGTCACGAAGAACTGTTCATCGTCAAGCTGTTCCATCGCGCGGTCGCCCAGCTTTTTAAGGGAGCGGAATTCGGCGATGACGTTTTCAAGGTAATGTTGGGCAAGATTTTCAGACATGACTGGTCGCGGCTCCTTATCATTATCATTGACGACGGAGTATACGAGTTCGTCCATCACTAGATCCTGTTTAACGACGGCTTTTCGCAAACGGCCTTCGAATTGATAACCGGCCTTCTCGAGCACGCGAATCGACGCGGGGTTCCATTCCAGAACGCCGGCGTAAATCCGGCTGAGGTTGAAATTATCGAACGCCCATTGGGTCAGCGCGCGCACGGCTTCGGTCATGACGCCGCGCCCCCAGAAGGCTTCGCCCAGCCAGTAACCGATTTCCGCCGAGCAACGATAAATGTCGCCGTTCAAAACCAGGCCGATTCCGCCGACCGCCTCGCCGTCGACGACGATGGCGAAATTGGTCTGGGGCGATTCCTCGCCCATGTGGCGAATCCATTCGCGGGCGTCGTCGATCGTGTAAGGATGGGGAAAGCGGTCGCGCAGGTTACGCCAGACCTTGTGATTGTTCGCATGCGCGACCAGCGACTCTTCATCCCCAGGCCGCCAGGGGCGAATCACGCAGGTTTTTAGTTCGATCTCCATATAATCGGAGCGTATCAGAATCCACGCGGCGGCATGTCTGGCGCGCGGCGCAGCCAGTTGCCCGGCGAATATTCACATGCGCCGTCAATTACGTGCAGCGTGTACGCATGTCGCGATTTCGCGGAGCGATTGGCGTAGCTTAAATGCGGCAGGAGTCCGTGCAGAATGATCAGCGCGCCTTGAGGGACTTCGAGCGGCGTCAATTTGAACTCCGGCCAGGGCGAATCGTCGAGCGTTTCAAACTTCGTCCCGCCTCCGGCGGCGCGGACGAAGCGTTTCTTCAATCCGAGCTTGTGGCCGCCCGGAATGGCCCACATACAGCCGTTCTCCTGCGTGGCGTCTTCTAGCGCGAACCAGAAACCCGTGACGCTCGGCGGCTCTGTGTAAAGGAACGTCGCGTCCTGATGGCAGGTGACCTCGCCGCCGATATTCGGCTGTTTGAAAATATACATTGATTGCAGTAACAGCGGCTCGGCGTAACCAAGATCGGCGCAGATCGCCGCCAGCCCGGGCCTTCGCGAAAAAGCGTCGAAGACCGGGTCGAGATCGTGCAGCGCGTGCCCGATTTTGTTGATCGCTCGCTCCTTGGAGTATCGCAAGCCGCCGTCGGGAGCGAAAGCCTCCTCTTCGAAAAAGAAGCGAATCTTGTCGCCGGAGTCTAGGAAGTAATCGTCGCTCGTTCGGTTCTGCTCGCGCGTCGAAAAGATCGATGCGCAGCCTCGCGGGTCGAAATCGCGGACGAGTTCACCGGCGCGCCGCTTCAATCGCTCACACTCTTCGCGGCCGGCGATGTTTTCAATTACGATGAACCCGTCGCGTTTGTATGATGCGAGTTGTTGTGTCGAAAGTCCGGGCATTAACTTAACTCCAGTACTGGGTTGAGCAAAAAGAACTACGGGGAACACATGATCCCCGTGGTTGGGCCTTTTATGAGTTCAACTCAAGACCGAGATTAACTTACTTTCGCTCTCGACAGTTGGCGTCACTCTTGTCGATCGGTTCGTGGATGAACAAATACTGACTTTGAGAACGCGCCGAACAGCCCAGGGTTGCAGGGATATTGAAAAAAATCAGAAGGCGAAGGCGCTAAGGAGACCGCGAGAAATCGCCCACTGCAGCAAGCCGCATCCGAAGATGATCACGACAGGGTTGAGTTTCGCGCGCAGCATGAGCAGGCAGGAGAGCGTCGCAATGCCGAATCCGGTGGGGCCGCTCACGCCGGACTTGGCCATCGTCACTCCCGCCGCCGCGAGCATTCCCACCACCGCCGGGGCCACGCCGGCCAGGAAAGCCTGGACGTGGAAATTCGCCCTGAATCTATTGATCGAGGCGCCGGCGATTATCGTCATGATAAAGGACGGCAAGAACGCCGCGATCGTGGCCATAATCGCCCCGATGACGCCCGCAACTTTGTACCCGATGAACGCGGATGTAATCAGCACCGGGCCGGGCGTAATCTGGCCGAACGCGACTCCGTCCGCGAACGTCTGATGATCCATCCATTGGTTAACCTGAACGACGTCAGTCTCGATCTGCGGCACCATGACGTACCCCCCGCCGAAGGTGACCGTGCCGACGCGCAGAAAGATGGTTATCAAATGCCAGACCGTGATCATCTTCTCCAGAACGGGCCAGGTGAAGAAGAGAATCAGAGGGAGCGCCGCAAAGGATCGAAGCTTGGCGCCCGCTCCTTTCTTATCGGCGTCGGGGGCGGAAGGCTCCTCTTCATGCGCGGGCGGCCTCTCCGGCTCTTCATCACCGGCTTTATTACCGCCGGCTTCTTCATTGTATCCGCGGTCGGCTTCGTCCGGAGGTTGCTCAGGGGACGACTTTTCGGGCTCGGGTAGCGAGACCTCGACGTGATAATCGGCGCCGAGTTCGGTCGGTTCGTCGGCATGTTCCATCATCTCAGCCGCGTGTTCTCGCGCGTGTTGTTCGGCGACCGCGCCGCGCGCGCGAACCTGGCGCTCTTTGCGCCAACGCTGGCGAAGGTTAGTGCGCGCGCGGGCTTTGTAGGAGTGGATCAGAATTCCGATGATTCCGGCGAGCAGAACGACTTCGGCCACAGTGGTCTGCGTGAAGATGAGCATGAATCCGGCGGCCACGCCGAGCTCCAGGCGCCATTGCTGTTGCATCGCCGATTGGCCCAGCCGCACGGTTGTGGCCGCGATCAATCCGACCACCGCCGCGTTGAACCCCTGGAAGACGCGCTGCGCGTCGGGGATGTTTTTCAGGTAGCCGTAAGCGACGGCCAGCCCGACCATCGCCAGGAACGACGGCAGCACGAAGCTGGCGACCGACACCAGCGCGCCGCGAATTCCGCAGAGCTTCAAACCGATGTAGGTAATCGCGTTGGCGGTGTTGGCGCCCGGAAGGCTTTGCGCCAGCGAAACCGAGTCGAGGAACTCTTCCTCCGACATCCACCGGTTTTTATAAACCACCACGCGGCGGACGTGCGCGATCACCGCCAGGCCTCCGCCGAAGCCGGTCGCGCCCAGCTTGAAGAAAGTTTTGGCAAGCGCGCGCTCATCGATTCTTTCTTCGCGCTGGGTCGCCAGCCTCGTAGCCCACTTGCGCCAGAGGTCGCGCGCCTGGTCGCAGACCTGATGGTAGAAATTGGTCAGCGCCGTAAGCGGTGACGATTTAAATCGGCTTCTTTCGACTGTCTCGCCCACCTTCCCCCGCTCTTTCGTTATCTATTTACTGTCTTTACCGCGCGTCACCGCGGTTTCAGTTGGTTAGGCAGACTTATAATCTTAAAAATAAACGCGACAACGCAGGGGGCGCGTATTCCGCGCCAAATCGCTTTGATCACTGACCCGGGCGGGGAAAAGTGCGCCCCAACCCTCGGGCCGCGCGGTCGCATTTAATTTCCAAAGACCATTAGACTCTCCCACCGTCGAATAGTTTGTAACGCAAGAGGGCGGTATAATTCAAATCTATGTCGAACCAACGAATCGCTATTATCGGCGGGACGGGCGATCAGGGCAAAGGGCTCGCCCTTCGCTGGGCGAGGGCGGGTTTTGAAATCGTCATCGGATCGCGCGACCGGGAACGCGCCGAGACGGCTTCGGCGGAAATGCGCGCGGTGTTGGCGGCACACGGCGCTAACAATGTCAACCTGGACGGTTCGACGAACGCCGACGCCGCGGCCACTGCCCCGATCATTGCGTTGACCATTCCATTCGCCGCGCACATCTCCACTCTTAAAGAAATTCGAGAGAAGATTAAAGCCGGCTCTCTGATCATTGACGTCACCGTTCCGCTCGAGTCGGCCGTGGGAGGCAAACCGACCCGCGTCTTGGGCGTGTGGGCGGGGTCGGCGGCGGAACAGTGTCGTGAGCTTGCGCCCGAAGGCGTTCAGGTCGTCTCTGCCTTCCAAAACGTCGGGGCCGAGGCGCTCGCCCGACTCGACCGCGAGGTGGAATGCGACGTCATTGTTTGCGGCGATGACAAGGAGGCCAAACAGCGCCTCCGCCCGCTCGTCGCCGCGATTCCCGGCTGCCGTTACGTTGATGGCGGCCCGCTCGCCAATTCGCGCACGGTCGAGGCGATCACGGCCTTGCTGATCGGATTCAACATCCGATACAAAACTCATACTGGCTTGCGAATCACGGGGATCGAAAGAGGTGTTTAGTGGTTGGTGGTTGGTAGTCAGCGCTCATCCGCATGGCCAACCACCAGCCACCAGCAACCAATCACCAACCACCAACCATATGTCTTTATCACCCTATATTGACCTGACGCGCGAAGAATGGAGCCGGTTGCGCAACTCCACCCCGTTAACGTTGACCGAAGATGATTTGGCGAAGCTGCGCGGCATCAACGAGCAAGTCTCGCTCCGCGAGGTCGAAGACATTTATCTGCCGCTGTCGCGCTTGTTGAATCTTTACGTTGACGCTACCCAGAAGTTGCACAAGGCCACTCACACCTTCCTCGGCAATTCGACCGAGAAGGTTCCTTACGTCATAGGCGTCGCGGGAAGCGTCGCCGTGGGCAAGAGCACCAGCGCGCGCGTCTTGCAGGCGTTGCTGGCGCGTTGGCCCAACCATCCGAAGGTCGACCTGGTCACGACCGACGGGTTTCTGTTCCCGAACGCCGTCCTGGAAGCGCGCGGTTTGATGAAGCGCAAGGGGTTTCCCGAAAGCTATGACCGCCGGCGCCTGGTCAAATTCGTGGCCGATGTGAAATCGGGCGCGGATGAAGTCATCGCTCCAGTGTATTCACACCTGGCTTACGACATCCTGCCCGGCGAGGAGCATGTCGTTAGAAAACCCGACATCATGATTCTTGAAGGGCTGAATGTATTGCAGTCCGGCGTCAGCAGGGCCGAAAATTACACGCCGGTTTTCGTCTCCGATTATTTCGACTTTTCGATCTACGTCGACGCCGACGAAGATCACATCAGACACTGGTACGTCGAACGATTCCTCACCCTGCGCCGCACCGCGTTTCGCAACCCGGCCTCATATTTCCATCGCTACGCCGTTTTGTCCGACGAAGGGGCGAGGGAAAAAGCTTTGTCAATCTGGAACGAGATCAACGCTGTGAACCTGATAGAGAACATTCTCCCGACGCGCACTCGCGCCTTTCTGATACTCGAAAAGGGCGCGGATCATTCGGTGCGGAGTGTGAAGTTGAGGAAGCTGTAGTCCCTGAGGATAGAGGATAGAAGATGGCGTCATCCGTTCGATCCTCGATCCTCGATCCTGTTCACCGCAGAGGTTTGTAAAGCCGGTTCAGAAGGCCCGGGTTCACGCCGAGCCAGTACAACGTCTGCATCAAAGACCAGAGCGCGAATGTGCGAATGAATCGCCCTTCGAAGCGCCGCGAAGATGTCGTGGCGCAGGCGTTCAGCCGCACGAATCTTCCCAGGCGGCGCATCCTTCGATAGAGGTCGCAGTCTTCAAAGATCGGATATTCGCGATAGCCACCCAGGCTGTCAAAGACGCCGCGCCGCACGAAGATCGCGGAATCTCCGTAGAGCATTCCGCCCAGCCGCAGGAGAGGATAAATACGGGTCAGCAGCCACGCCTCTCGCGTGTCGCCGCCGAAGATCAGACTGAAGTTTCCGCCGCAGACCTTTTCATCGTCGAGCGCGTCGCCGACACGCTCCAGCGCGTCTTCCGGCAATCTCGTATCCGAGTGCAGAAATAGCAGCGTCTCGCCTTTAGCCAACTTCGCCCCGGCGTTCATCTGCGACCCTCGCCCGCGCGGCGCCTCGATCACCCGCAACCCGCATTGGAGCGCCATCCCTACCGTCGCGTCCGCGCTGCCGCCGTCACAGACGATGACCTCGAATTCGCCGCGCAAACGGTCCAGCGACGCCGCCAGGTCGCGCATCGTCGTCGCTTCGTTGAGCGTCGGGACGATGATCGAGACGAGATTATTTTTTGTGATATTCACTCAATAAATTTATCATACTGGATGAGACTTAGTGTGACTTATGGAGGAAACGACGATGAATCTGATATCGATTTTATTCGCAGTGACGTTGCTGTTCATGTGCGCCGGCGCATTCGGCGTAAACGCGCAGGAAATCGATTACTCCGAATACGACCGCCTGACGCGCAAGTACGTCGACGAGCGCGGGCTGGTTGATTACAACGGGTTGAAGAGTGAATTTGGCGCGTTGAAGACCTTTATTGACCAGATTTCCGCCGTTAGCCCGCAGAGCCATCCGCAGCAATTCAAGGACAGCGGCGAGCAGTTACGCTACTGGATGACGGCTTACAACGCCTGGGTTATGTACATCGCCGCGTCGGAATATCCGAGCAAGAGTTCGCTCTGGAATTTCCTGGGACTATTCCGCAACCGCGAAATCAAACTCGGCGGAAAGCCGATGAAATTGGGAGACCTGGAGCACAAGATAATCCGCGCTGGATACAAAGACCCACGAATCCATTTTTACATCAACTGCGGGGCCTCCAGTTGTCCAGCTCTGGGGCGGGGAGTGATTCCGCAACTCAAGACTTCGGATGCGCTCGATCAGTCGGCGCGACGCTTCATCAATGACCCAAAAAACGTCAAGTACGACGCGGCGGCCAAAAGGCTCCATCTCTCGAAAATCTTCGACTGGTTCGAGGACGACTTCTTGAATTATCTGAAAGAGAAGAACGGCAATCAGCCTCCGCACATCGCGCAATACATCTTGCTATACCTCGACGGTCCGTCGCGCGAGGCGCTTCAGAACGCTCCGCTCAACGAGATCCGCGTCAGTTATTTCAGCTACGACAAGAGCCTCAATGAACAGCAGTGAATGCGGAATGCGGAATGCGGAATGCGGAATGAAAGGCTGAATGAGTGATTCAATCTTCCGATCACCCACTCACTCCTACATTCCGCATTCCGCCTTGCCTCACGCCAGCCAAAAATTACAACTGAACATCCCGCCCGAATCAAACCACACGCGCGAAGGCGTGAAGCCGGTCGCCTTGGCAAGGGCCGCAAGCGCTTCGAGGTCGTACTTGTAGGAATTTTCGGTGTGTATCGTCTCGCCCGGTTTAAACTCGACCTGCAACGCGGGTTGTGATTCGGCGGGGCGAATATTGACTTTCTGCTCGACGCCGCTGACCAGGTGGATTTCTATGCGGCTTGGCTCTTCATTGAAAAAGGCGCGGTGTTTGAATTGTTTGAGGTCGAAATCAGCGTTCAACTCGCGATTGATTCGAAGTAAAAGGTTCCGGCTGAAAGCCGCCGTCAGGTTGAGCGCGTCGTTGTAAGCGGCTTCGAGCGTTTCGCGCGATTTTTTCAAATCCGCGCCGAGCAACAGGCCATCTCCGGGGCGCAGCGCGCTGTGAATCTGTCTCAGCAATTCGCGCGCTTCGTCCGGGTTATAATTGCCTATATTCGATCCCAGGAGCAGAGCTAGAACCTTTTCGCCTTCTCCACGTGCGATTGAAGCGATGGCGCGAGTGTAATCGGCGGCGTGAGCCGTGATCTGTAGTCTGGGATAATCTTCGAGCAATTGCTTTGCGCTCTGTTCGAGAATCGTCTTGGAAATGTCTATTGGTTGGTAACAGAGCTTGGGCTGGCGCGCCAAAATTGCTTCGATCAACAGCCGCGTTTTAATCGAGCTTCCGCTGCCCAATTCGACCACCGTGATCGGCGCGGGCAGTTGCGCGACGATCTCGGTGGCGCGCCGCTCGAAAATCTCGGTCTCGGCGCGCGTCAGGTAATATTCGGGCAGAAGGCAGATCGCCTCGAAGAGCACCGACCCCAACGCGTCGTAAAGATATTTCGGCTTGAGGGTTTTCGGGGTCGCGGTCAACCCGGCGCGCACGTCTTCGGCGAAGCCGGATTGATCGTTCGACGAAATTGATTGATGAATTACAAGGCGGGGAGTTGAAACTGATTTGCCAGTGTCGGGCATTAGATAGATTCCTCCTCTGGCCTTACGCCTTCCTTGCCTTTCGCCTTTTTACTTCCTTTCTCACTACGCCGGCGAGGCCTGTTTGACATTTACATTTGCGCTCGCTCGCAGCTCAACAACTCCACGAACGGTGATCTGATTTCCGGGCTCAAGATCGCTGAATATTGGCGCCAGGTCAACCCCTTGATGATTCTTCGAAGCGCCGCGTTTGACGTCAACCCATTCGACCGCGCCGTCACGGATGCGAACGACGAACGCGCGTTCTGTCACCACGGTTATCGCCGTCGGCAGGACGAAGAGCGACGACCGCAGTCGCCGCGGGGGCCATGTCACTCGAAGATCGCTACAGTCAGTAAATCGCGAAATCGCCCTTTTGTCTCGAATGGCTGTGGATATTAGCCGGGGCCGCTGCGACTCCGGGATCTAAAAGCTGATCGGCGCGGGTAGCGCAAACTGGCAGTTTGCGCCCTTTCTTGACTCGCTAACTGATCGCCAGTCGCGCCAATCATCCATCCACCTTAGTTCCTCCGAATGGTTATGATTCGGATCCTGCGCAAACTGCCAGTTTGCGCTACCCGCGCCGACCTGCCCTCAGAAAACAACTGCCACAGAGAAAAACTTCCGAGATTCGGGGGAAGAACTGCCATTTCGTGATTTACTGACAGTATCGCGCGTGTAAGCAATCGGCTGCCCCTGCGCCGGAGCCGCTTGCTTACGCGCGCGGTACTGTGCCTGCGCCCCAACATTGGCGCGTCAATACGCGCGATGTTATGATTCTAGCGTTATGGGTCCTGAAGTCACGCGCAATCTGACCGATCTTGAGGCCATCGCGGCGGCGAATCTATTCCTGAGCGACCAGATGCCTGATCATTACTGCGTCGGAGACCCTACTTACGATGACGCCGCCAAATTGTGGCGAGTGGCCGTGCTGCTGACCCACCCGCGCGCAGGTTTGGTCGGCGTAGTCGGGGAGATCTCCATCGGCGGATCTTCCGAAGAAATACTCACTCATACGCCTTTCGATGACATGAAGGCCAGTGGGCGCTCACTTTATGAACAGCATCGTGAAGCAATCGAGTCTTCTTTTTGGCCCACCGTGACAGACGGCTATTGTAAGATCACCGCCTTTGAGGCGGAGGCGATCGCCGGCGGTTTTCTATTGGACCATTTGCCTGATCGCTTCAGCACTGGCGCCCCACGTTTTGACAAAGCGGCGGGCGTGTGGAGAGTCCCGGTCATCTTGGCTTACCCGCGCATCGGCTCCGTCGGGGAAGTCGGAGAATTGACCGTTGACGATTCGACCAAAGAGGTTGCGTCTCACACGCCGTTCGAGGAGATGACAACCCGCGCCCTCGCCATTTACGAGCAACGTTGTGAAGAGATCGAAGCCGCCTTTCTACAAACAAGAGACCGCTGATTCCTGCGCCCCTGCTTGCTTGCGAATGGTCCTCTCCCATTTCAACCTCTCGGTCTCCGAAGCCGAGTTGCGAGCGCGTTGTGATTGCACGATCTTCGGCGCGGACGCCCCCTACGTCGTCGACGTGGCGCGCCAATTGGGCTTCAACAAAACCGACATACAGAACATCTCTCCCGATGAGCTGCAAATCCTTCTCGACGAAGGGCGCCATCCGATTGTCTATGTCAACCTGCTCCCGATCGACGGAATAGAGGGCGCGCATGCCCTTGTAGCGCTTGAGATCGGGGATGACGCCGTGGCCGTTTATGACCCGGATCAAGGAGAACGCCTCCTGCCGATCGGCGCTTTCTTCAAAGCATGGGAGTTGAAGCTCAATCTCGCCATCATTGTGGATAGCTGATTTAGGCGCGTTGAGCATTAGAGCGGATTGCGATTGCGAGTACGGGAAAGTGGCGCGATCTCCGGTACGGTCAGTAAATCACGAAATCAGGCCTAGTAGAGCGTTTGTCATTGTTCATCGCTCATTGTTCATTTGTCATTGGTCGGGACATCGCCCGATGAACATTGGGCATTGATTCGAGATCTCCTCCGGTGATGACCAATATCGAATGACAAATGAATGATGACGAATGGAACTCTTCGTCCATTTCGCGATTTACCGACCGTACGGGGGCGTCAGCGACCTGAGCATTGATCAAACAGCATATTGATCAAGGTCCAGGTCGCTGACGCCCCCGTACGGCGCCGGCGGTCAATCAAGCTGAATCGCAAAGGCTGCGCGCTCATGCCCTCTGATTTTGGCAAAGAAATTGAGTATGCGTTTGGCCCATCCGTACTTGCGATTCAATAACTCATTGGCCCGTCGCGATTCTGCGACGCCGAGCCGCCGGGCCGTGGCGGCCGCCCATTCGCCTTTGACATTGCCGCGAGCGTCGCACGGGGCGACGCGCACGCGCGGATTGTTACAAATCCGTTTGACCTTGTATGAATGGGCCACGGTGTAGAAATACAGCGCGCCGCCGTCTTCGACGAACCAGAGTGGCGTGCGCACTCCTTGCCCGTTTCTGCGATAGCTCTCCAGGTTCAGATACTTTCGGCCGGCGAATTGGGCGAGCTTGTCATTGCTCATATTTTACGAAATGCTTTTTTCTCTAAACGCGAAGAGATACAACCCGGCGCCTACGAAGGGGATCAACAGAATGATCGCTATTAACACGACTTTAGTGGCCCAATCGCGACTCGATCTCATCACGTCGGAAATGGCGAAGATATCCAGGATCGTCGCGGCCACCCCTAATAATGTTCCCATAAGTTGTCCTCCCTGAAGCCGGATGCGCAATCCGGCGAAATGGATTCGAGCGATAATCATTGTGTGGCGCGTCAACCGCCGAGCTTCGATTTCACGATTTGGTTGACCGCCTTGCCGTCGACGGTCTGGCCCGCGAGTTTGGCCATGACGGCCTTCATCACCGCGCCCATTTCCTTCATCGAACTCGCGCCGGTCTCGACGATGGTCTCTTCGACGACGCGCGCGATGGCCGCATCGTCCAGGGCGGCGGGCAGGTATTCTTCGATGACCTTGATCTCGGCCGCTTCCTTCTCGGCCAATTCTATACGCCCGGCCTGTTGATATTGTTCGATGCTATCGCGGCGCTGTTTGACCAGGGATTGCAGAACCTTGATCGCCTCTTCGTCGGTGAGCGCTTCCATTTTATCGATCTCGCGGTTCTTGAGCGCGGTCTTGACCATCCGCAAGGTCGAGAGCCGATCGGAGTCTTTGCTCTTCATCGCCGCTTTCAAATCTTCGTTGATACGATCCAAAAAAGTCATCATCTCCTCCGGAATGGGACTTATAGGACTTATGGGATTTATGGGACGTCCTATAAATCCCATAAGTCCTATAAGCCTCATTCATTACGTTGCGCCAGTGTTATAGGTCGCGCGCGCGCGGCTGTCAAATGCGCGGCCGTTGCGGGGCTTGGTGAAATTTGTTAGTCTCTGCAACTCGAAGATCAGGGGTGAAAACAATATGAAGTGCGCGATAGAGAGGCCCTGTGGCGGAATTGGTAGACGTCTTCGGCTTAGAACCGAAGGTCCTTTACGGGCGTGAGGGTTCGAGTCCCTCCGGGGCCATTCCTACCAAATCTCGACTCACCCGCTGCCTGTGATTCCCATTTCGACTCGATTGGTTCGAGTGTCTGTGAAGAAAGGTAAAGAACATTGAAGCTGCAAATCGCTGTCGCTGATCTCTCCCAATGTCGGAAAGGCCTCACTGTAGAAGTCTCCGTTGAGGAGGTCAACGCGGCCTTCGAAAAGACCTATGGCGCCTACGCGCGTCACCTGAAGATTCCGGGATTCCGCCCCGGCCGCGTCCCGCGCGAACTCATCAAGCAACGTTTCGCCAAAGAAGCGGAGGAAGAAGTCGTTCAGAGCCTGGTTCCAGAGGCGCTGCAGGCCGCCGTCGCCGAACACATGCTTCGCGTCGTCGGCGAGCCGCAGATTGACGCCCTGTCTATCAGCCAGGGCGAGCCGCTGAAGTTCAGGGCGACGTTTGAAGTCATGCCTGAATTCGAGCTTAAAGAGTACAAGGGTTTGAAACTGACAAAACGAGTCGCCACCGTGACCGATGAGGATGTCGAGCATACGCTCGATCACCTGCGCCAATCCGCGGCGGAATTCGTTCCGGTGGAAGACCGCCCGTCCCGCGACGGCGACTTCGTTTCGGTCAACCTGGTCGGCAAGTACGTCGAACCGCCGGAAGAAGAGGATTTGAAGTCCGACGACGTGCAGATCGAGGTCGGCGCCAACAACGTCCAGCCCGAATTCAACGAGAATCTGCGCGACGTGAAGGCCGGCGACGTCCGCGAGTTCCGCGTCAAATACCCGGAAGATTTCTCGGCCGAAGGGCTGGCCGGCAAGACGCTCGATTTTACGGCGACCGTGGTCGCGATCCGCGAAAAAGAGGCGCCCGAACTCGATGACGAATTCGCGCGGGATTTCGGCGACTATGAAAATCTCCAGCAGCTGCGCGACAGGATTCGAGAAAATTTGACGGCGTCCGCCGAGTCGCGGGCCGATTCCGGTCTTCGCGAAGAAGTCGTGAAGCGGATTCTTGAGGATTACGATTTCGAGGTTCCGTCCGCGCTGGTCGAGCCGCAGGCCGCCGACCGCGCCCGCGAATTCGCGTACCTCCTGATGCGCAACGGCGTCCCTCCGCAGACGATTAAAGAGATCGATTGGGAAGGGCGAATGAATGAGTTCCGCCCGTTGGCGGCGCGTGATGTTCGCTCAGCGCTGGTCTTCGACAAGATCGGAGAGGCCGAGAAGGTCGATGTCAGCCGGTGGGAGGTCGAGGCCGAAATCGAGAGGATGGCGAGTATGAGCGGCGAGCCGGCGGACCAGCTGAAGGCGCGCTTGACAAAGGATGACTCGCTTTCTAGTATCGAACACAGGTTGCGCCATCAAAGGGCGTTGGAGGCGGTTTTAAAGCACGCCGAGGTCACGGTTGAAGAGTTCAACGAAGATCGGAATGAACATCATACTCAGTCTCCGGAGCAAACGGAATCTGAGGACGAGGTTCAGAGCGAAAGCAAATCACAAGCGTTATGATCAATCCACAATCTCATTTAGTGCCCATGGTTATCGAGCAGACGCCCCGCGGCGAGCGCGCTTTCGACATCTATTCGCGCCTGCTCAAGGACAACATCATTTTCATCGGGACTCCGATCGACGACGTGGTCGCCAACCTCGTCGTCGCGCAGATGCTGTTCCTCGAATCGGAGGACCCGGACCGGGAAATCTCGCTTTACATCAATTCGCCCGGCGGCTCGGTGACGGCGGGCATGGCGATCTATGACACCATGCAATTCGTCCGCTGCCCGGTCACGACCTTCTGCATCGGGCAGTGCGCCTCGATGGCGGCCGTGTTGTTGACCGCGGGGACCAAGGGGAGGCGTTTCGCCCTGCCGAATTCGCGGATTCTGATCCATCAACCGCACGCCGGGGGAATATCGGGCCAGGCGAGTGACATCAAGATCGCGGCGGAAGAGATCTTGCGCTTGCGCGAGCGCATCAACGAAATTCTCGCTTACCACACGGGCCGCACCGTAGAGCAGATCGAAAAGGACGTCGACCGCGACCGGATCATGAGCGCCATGCAGTCAAAGGAGTACGGGCTGATAGATCAAGTAATTAAACATCGGGAGTAAAACCTAACGCGCAACACCCGACACTCAGGATTTTATGAACGATCGTATCCGCTCAGCAGGCGCCACTCACTTCGACTTCGGCGGCGCTCTGATCTCGCAGACACACAGGCCCGTCCTGAGGTGTTCTTTCTGCGCCATGGGCGAGGGAGAGGTCGCGCGACTCTTTGAAGGCCATTCCGGATATATTTGCGACGAGTGCGTCGAGGTCTGCGTGCAATTGCTGATCGATTACCGCGAAATGGGGATCAGGCCGCCCAAGCTCGATCAGCCATGGTATAAGAGAATATTGGGCGATGACGGGTCTCAGGTCGGGCAGTGCAGCTTTAACGTACACGACCGCAGCAATCCGCAGGGCGCCAGGCTGTTCGCCGGGATCAGCGCTCAGATCTGTGACAAATGCGTCCGCGCCTGCGAGATTCTCAAAGCCGGCCTGGCGTTTGACGACTGATGCCGGCAAGATTCCCGCCGCCGCCCCCCCTCCGGCGCTTGCGCCCGTGCGGTCCACTTGTTTATGATTTTGCGGCGCGAATGTAATGCCCTTTGAGAGATTCAACGCCGCCATTCGGCGGATCGCGACTTTCGTTTCGTTCGCAATTCCGTTTAAGGTTGATACCAACAACAATGCCCACATTCCATCTTGATGCGGAGACCATGCGGTGATGAGAAGAGGCGACGACACTTTACGCTGTAGCTTCTGCGGTAAGAGCCAAAATGAAGTCAAAAAGCTGATCGCAGGCCCCACCGTTTACATCTGCAATGAGTGTATCGACATCTGCATCGAGATCATAAGCGATGACGCTCAGCAGGAAGCCGCCGCCGCGCGCCCGCCGCTTCCGAAACCGTCGGAGATCAAAAACTTCCTCGACGAGTACGTGATCGGGCAGGAAGAAACGAAGAAAAAGCTGGCCGTCGCCGTCTACCAGCACTACAAGCGGATAGAGATGATGAAGCGGCGCAGCGACGTCGAGATTCAGAAATCGAACATCCTGCTGATCGGCCCTACCGGAACCGGCAAGACGCTGCTCGCGCAAACCCTCGCGCGGATGCTCAAAGTCCCGTTCACCATTGTCGACGCCACGACGCTCACCGAGGCCGGCTACGTCGGGGAGGACGTGGAAAACGTCATCCTGAAGTTGTTGCAATCGGCCAACGGCGACGTCGAGCGCGCGCAGCAAGGCATCATCTACATCGACGAGATAGACAAGATCTGCCGCAAGGACGAGAACCCCTCGATAACCCGCGACGTTTCCGGCGAAGGCGTGCAGCAGGCCCTGCTCAAGATCCTCGAGGGCACGGTGGCCAACGTGCCGCCGCAGGGCGGGCGTAAACACCCGCACCAGGAATTTTACCTCGTAGACACGACGAACATCCTTTTCATATGCGGCGGCGCTTTTGTCGGCCTGGACAGGGTGATTCAGCGGCGCGTCGGCCAAAAAGGCGTGGGGTTTCACGCCAACATCCGCCCGATGCATCAATCGCGATCCAATACGGAGCTGTTTCAGCAGATTCAACCCGAGGATTTGATCAGGTACGGCCTGATCCCTGAGTTCGTCGGGCGATTGCCGGTCGTGGGGACTCTGCATGAGCTTGACGAAGCCGCCATGATCGAAATTCTGACTCAGCCGAAGAACGCGCTGGCCAAGCAGTATCAGAAACAGTTCGAGTGGGACGGCATCAAATTGCGCTTCACCGAGGAGGCTTTGCGCGCCGTGGCGCGGCAGGCCTGTGAGCGCAAAGTCGGCGCTCGCGGCCTGCGGATGATCCTGGAAGAATTGATGCTCGACGCGATGTACACACTCCCGAGCCAGAAGAAGATGAAAGAATTGGTCGTGACCGCCGAGATGGTCGTCAACCGCCGCGTCGTCTTTCCGCTAGAAAAAGCAGGCTGAGATTGCGGATTGCGG
>Ga0207428_10003274_pt1 | contig 15760 bp, 13 predicted proteins | sample RhiMethybrSRZTD1_FD_187600 | JGI IMG/M metagenome (GOLD analysis project Ga0207428, IMG submission 187600) | Populus rhizosphere microbial communities from Tennessee, USA - Rhizosphere MetaG P. TD hybrid SRZTD1 (SPAdes) (version 3) | ecosystem: Host-associated > Plants > Roots > Rhizosphere >...
GGATGTCGGTGCCGGAGGCGACCCCACCTGCGGGGTCGGCTCGGCCTGTTCATCGAAATCGCGCCCGGCGAGCTCGGACAGCGCCGCGAGCGCCTGCTCGGCCTGCGGTCCCCGCGCGGTGACGAGGATCTCGTTGCCCTGGCGAATCCCGAGCGTGGCGATGCCGTTCAGGCTGCGCCCGGCCGCGGGGCCGCGGCCGCTCGTCAGATTCATGACCTCGACGTCTGCGTCGAACGCCGATGCCGTCTGGACGAACCGCGCCGCGGGGCGCGCGTGCAGGCCGAGCGGGTTCCGAATCTCGAGTCGAAGTGTCACGCCGTCAACGGCGGGCGCCTCGGCCGGCGCAACGGCTGCAGGCTCGGACCCCTCCGCGCCGAGCTGCGCCGCCTTCCCCTGCAGCCCGCCGCGCGCCTCCTCGGCGACCTCGGCGAGCGGCCGCCCGAGCCGCGCGGCGACCGCGGCCGCCACCGCCCCCTCGACGAGCGGCGCCTCGCAGAGGAGCACTTGCTCCCGCTCCGTGGACGCCAGCAGGTCGAGCGCCGTCTCGGCGCTGAGCACCGCGCTGCCGAGGTCCATCAGCACGAGCACACCGTCCCCGGAGCCGGCGCGGCCAATCGCCTCGGCAACGCGGACGGCGTCGGTCCCGAGCGCGCCCTCCTCGGCGAGCCCACCCGCGAGCTCGATCCTCACGTCAGGGCCCGCCATCTCCGCGGCAAGCTCGCGAACCCCGGCGGCGAGCGTGCCGCTGTGCGAGACGATCACGATCCCGACCAACTATGCCGCCTCTAGTCCGTATGCCCGGTGGAGGAGCTCCACCGGGTGGACGGCACGGACGCCGGAACCGTGCTCGATCTGCCAGCGGCACGTCTCGCTGTCGCAGGCCGCGACCTCGGCCTCCGACTCGCGAAGCAACGCGAAGAGCCGCTCGCCGACCGCCATCGAGATCTCGTACTTCTCCTTCTTCAAGCCGTATGTCCCGGCGATGCCGCAGCAGTCCGTGTCGAGCTCGATCGCTCGCAGTCCCGGCACGAGGGCGAACAGATCGAGCGCGGGCTTGCCGATCCCGTGGCCCTGCTGCTGGCAGGGCGCGTGGTAGGGCACGGTCAGCTCCAGCGGCCGGAAGTCGGTGCGGAGCTCGCCCTGCTCGTACAGGAGCAGCAGGAACTCACAGAGGTCGTAGGTCGCCTCGCTGACCGCGACCACGTCTTCGTCCTCGACGTCGAGGATCTCGCGCGCCTCGCGCTTCAGCATCAAGCCGCAGCTCGTCGAGTTCGCAACGATCGGCAGGCCCTGGCGGGCATACGGGGCGAGGTTCGCGACCAGTCGCCGGACGTACGCGCGTGCAGCGGTGAAGTTTCCGTTCGACTGGAGCGGCAGCCCGCAGCAGTCCTGCTTCGGAACGACGACGTGGAAGCCGTTGTGCTCGAGCACCTCCACCGTCATCCGGCCGACCGCGGGCTCGTAGTAGTTCGTGCCGCAGTTGTGGAAGTAGACGACGGTTCGCTCGGAGGCCGGGCTGACGTGCTTACGCGCCCAGCGCTGGAAGGTGCGGCCGGCGAAGTGGGGCAAGCTGGCCTTGCGGTGGACGCCGAGCGTCCGCTCGACGACCCAGCGGAACGGCCGGTTCCGGAGCGTCCAGTTCGCGAGCGGCGCGACAGGCGTTCCGAGCCGTCCCAACACGCTGGGACGGGAGATCACCTGGTTACGGAGCGGAATGCCGCGCTCCTCCCACAGCTGCGCCCGGGCGCGCGAGTTGATCTCCGCGATCTTCACTCCGTGGGGACACACCTGCGTGCAGATCCCGCAACCGGAGCAGTAGTCGACGGACGCGTCGGGGGAGGCGTCGCCGGTCCGATAGCGCTCTGCCTGCGGTCCGACGTACTTCGGCCCGGGAAAAAGGGGCGTCACGCGCGAGTAGGGGCAGAACGTCTCGCAGATCGTGCACTTGACGCAGTGGTCGAGCGAGGCGCGGACGGGCTCGGTCACGAAGGCACCCCCAGAATCGCCTCGGCCGCGGCGTACCCGGAGGCGAGGCTGATGCCGTTGCCGGACGCCTCGCGCCACGGCACCGCGCCGGCCAGGGTCGCCCCGACGGCGTGGAGGTTCTCGTAGACCGGTTCGGTCTCGCCGTTCACGGGACGCATCTTCTCGTCCACGGCGACCCCGGCTCGCGAGATCGGGTGGTCGTCGAAGTACTCGCGCGCGAGTCGGGGCTCGTTCGGGCCCGGTACGCCCGAGAGCGGCAAGTCGAAGACAGTCTCGCGAATTCGTCCCGAAGCGTCTAGCTCGAGGCCGCCCGAGGCGAAGCCTCCGGTCGCCAGCACGAACGAACCGGCCCGGTAGGCGATCGGCCTCCCGGCCGTTTCGGTTATCGCTGCGTCGACGTGGCCGTTGCTCGTTCGAACCGCGCCGACGGTGCTGCCGACGACGAGCCGCCCGCCGGCGCGGCGCAGGGCGCCGGTCATCGTTTCGAAGACGCGCAGGCCCTGCACCGACGGTGGCAGGGCCGGCACCTCGAAGACGGGGTGGCCGAGCCTCTCTTCGAGCTCCTGCTGGACCTCTCGCGCTCCCCCGACGCCCAGCACGGCCGGGAAGCCGACCACTTCGCCGGGGACGAGGCGCGATCTCAGCTCGGCGACCACGGCTGCACGGAAGCCGGCATCCTCGAAGCGGCGCGCGAAGCCGAGAGGGCCGAGGTCGCGCTGGATGCCGAGCGGCGGCGCGAGCTCGATCGCCCGCCCGGCGACTGTGCGCCCGCCGGGCAGCTGCGCCCGGGCCACATTGCCGGCCAGCAAGGCGGGATAGAAGTCCTTGAGCCCGCGCAGGCCGACGAAGACGAAGCGTCCGCCGCCGCGCAGGTCGGCCGCAGCCATCGTCCCGGGCACGAGCGCAGTCGGTTTCGCGGCGCCGATGGCGGTCGGGACGAGCAGGTTCTCATCCAGGCCGCCGCGGTAGCAGTGTCCTTCCAGGCGGTCCTGGAACCAGGCGAGTGACGCGCGGAGCAGATCGACGGACACGCGGCTGTACGGGTGCCCGCGGTGCGCGGCGGCGAACCCGGGCAGCGCCTCCGCAGGGCTGGCGATCGCACCGTCGTCGTAGCCGAGGACGTCGATCGTGGCGGGGGAGAGGTGGGTCGCGCCGACGCCCTTTGCCAGCACCGCGACGCGCTGGCCCGCCTCGGCGAGCCGGAGCGCGGCCGTAAGTCCGGCGAGCCCGGCGCCGATCACGACCGTGTCGTAGGCGGCCGGCCCCACGCGAGCGACGCTCCACCGGGCTTCCGTCATTCCGGCAGGTGCTGGACGTCGAGCAGGCCCTGGAAGATCCAGTCGTCGAGCCGGGCCTGCCGGAACTGGTCACCGTGGAGGATCGGCTGCACTCCCTTCCAGCGCTCCTGGAGGAAGTCAAGCAGCGCCGAGTTCGCCGCCTCCTGATCGAGCCGCTCGAAGCCGTGGAGGATCCCAGCTGTGCGGTAGATGCAGAAGCCGCCTTGACATGGCCCCATTCCGAGCCGGACGGCGCGACGGATGTCGTCGATGCTGGTCGGCCGGCGCTGCGCCATCGCCTGCACCAGTCGCTCGCGGGTGATCAGCTCGCATTCGCAGATGATCTCCTCCGACCCGGGCACCGGCTCGCGCGCGCGAAGGCGCGAGCCCAGGGTGTAGAAGTGTCCGTTCTCCGAGCCCGGGAGCGGCTCCTCGTGGGTGGCGGTCGGCCGGTTGACTCCGAGCTTGGCGCAGACGGCGTCGACGGCGTGCTCTGCCATCAACCGGTAGGTCGTCGTCTTGCCGCCCGTGATCGAGACGAAGCCGCCGACCCCGTCGCGCGCGGCGTGGTCGAGGACGGCGTGGGTGCGGCTGACGTCGCGCGTGTCGGTTACCTCGTCGCTCGCGAAGAGCGGCCGCGCGCCGGCCCACACACGAAGTGCACGCGCCTGGCGGAAACCCGGGATCAGCTTCTCGCCTTCGTCCAGCATCTCCTCGACCTCGCCGTCGGTCACCTCGAGCTCGTCGGGATCCGCGACGCGCACGTCTGTCGTGCCGATCACCGAGACAGTCCGGATCGGGACGATGATGTCGCCGTCGCTGGGGGGCTTGCAGCGGTTGACCACCGTGTTCACGAGCCGGTGGTTCATCGCGATCATGATCCCCTTGCCCGGCAGGACGGTCACGCCGCAGCCCGCTAGCTCCGCAATCTGGCCGGCCCAGGCGCCCGCGGCATTGACGACGATGCGAGAGCGGATCCGAACGTCGTCGCCGGTCTGCTCGTTCACGACACGGGCGCCGACCACCTTGTCGCTGCGGACCTCGAGCCCGTCCACGCGGTGGTAGGGGAGGATCCGCGCCCCGTGCTCCGCCGCCGAACGGGCGTTGGTCGAGACGAGCTTCCAGGGGTCGATCGCCGCGTCGGGAACCTCGAAGGCGCGCGTAATGCCGGGATCGAGGCGCGGCTCGCGACGCAGCACCTCCGCGACCGAGACCTCCGCGACCGGCACGCCCGTCGCCCCACAGCCCTCCAGGAAGGAGTCTCCGAACTCGGGGTCGTCCCAGGGCGTCGAGACGAACAAGCCGCCCGTGTCCTCGATGCAGTCGGTCGCGATTCGGCGCAGGACCGCGTTCTCGACCACGCACTCGCGCGCTGCGACCGGGTCTTTGACCGCGTAGCGCCCGCCGGAGTGGAGGAGGCCGTGGAAGCGGCCCGTCGTCCCCGTGGCGAGATCGCCGCGTTCGACGAGCACCGTGGCGAAGCCGCGCATCGCCGCGTCGCGCGCGACGCCGGCCCCGGTCGAGCCGCCGCCCACGACGAGAACGTCCGTTTCGAGAGTGGCCACCCTACGCGCGAGTATCGCAGCGTGTTGCGCGCAGGGACTGGCACGCAGGGACTGATCCCGAAGGGGTCTGTCCCAACAACCGGGTGCGTTGCCTACCGCGGTCAATGGGACAGTCCCCATTCGGGGACAGTCCCTGGACCGAGGGCCCGGCCGCCTTGCGCCGGGCCCTCGGTGAACCAGCTAGTCGAGCCAGTCGAAGGTCCGCGTGACGGCCTTCTTCCAGTAGCCGTACTCCTTCTCGCGCTCCTGCGGGTTCATCTGGGGCGTCCACTCCTTGTCCTTGCCCCAGTTTGCGCGCAGGTCTTCGACCTCGGACCAGAACCCGGTTGCGAGGCCTGCCGCGTACGCAGCCCCGAGCGAGGTCGTCTCCGCAACGGTCGGCCGGATCACCGGCACCCCGAGCACGTCGGCCTGGAACTGCATCAGCAGCTCGTTGTGGACCATGCCGCCGTCCACCTTCAGCGAGGTGAGCTCGACTCCCGAGTCGGCGTTCATCGCTTCGACGACCTCGAGGCTCTGCCACGCCGTGGCCTCGAGCGCCGCCCGGGCGATGTGGCCCTTGTTGACGAAGCGGGTCAGTCCGGCGATGACGCCGCGGGCCTCGTTCCGCCAGTACGGGGCGAAGAGCCCGGAGAAGGCGGGCACGAAGTAGACGCCGCCGTTGTCGTCGACAGTCTTCGCCAGGTCCTCCACTTCCGGCGCAGATGAGATCAGGCCGATGTTGTCGCGCAGCCACTGCACCAGGGCTCCGGTGATCGCGATCGATCCTTCCAGCATGTAGACCGCCTGTTGGTCGCCGATCTTGTAGCCGAGGCCCGTGATCAGGCCGCTCTTCGACTGGACGACCTCGTTGCCGGTATTGAGGAGCAGGAAGTTCCCTGTGCCGTAGGTGTTCTTCGCTTCGCCGACCGAGAAGCAGGTCTGCCCGAACAGCGCGGCCTGCTGGTCGCCGAGGTCCCCGGCGACCGGAATGCCGCCGAGGCCGTTCTTCGCCTCGCCGTAGACCTCGCTCGAGGCCTTGATCTCGGGCAGCATCGCGCGCGGGACGCCGAGGATGCCCAGGATCTCTTCGTCCCAGTCGAGCGTCTGCAGGTCCATCATCATCGTGCGGCTTGCGTTCGTCACGTCGGTGACGTGAACGCCACCGTCCGGTCCGCCCGTGAGCTGCCAGATCACCCACGTGTCGATGTTCCCGAAGATGAGGTCGCCGGCTTCTGCCTTCTCGCGGGCGCCGTCGATGTTGTCGAGAATCCACTTGATCTTCGGCCCCGAGAAGTAGGTCGCGATCGGCAGGCCCGTCTTCGGGCGAAAGCGGTCCTGGCCGCCGTCGGCCATCAGCTCGTTGCAGATCTGGTCGGTGCGGGTGTCCTGCCAGACGATCGCGTTGTAGACGGGCTCGCCCGTCGAGCGGTCCCAGACGACGGTCGTCTCGCGCTGGTTGGTGACGCCGACGCTGGAGATGTCGGAGGCGTTGACCTTGTCACCGATGATCGCGCCGATCACTTCCTGCGTGCGCTGCCAGATTTCCTTCGCGTCGTGCTCGACCCAGCCCGGCTTCGGGTAGATCTGCTCGTGCTCCTTCTGGTCGATCGCGACGACCTGCCCGCCGTGGTCGAAGACCATGAACCGGGTGCTGGTCGTGCCCTGATCGACTGCCGCTGCATATTCAGCCATTCGTCCCTCCCTCTGATGGTGACTCCGCGTCGCCGCGGCCGCCCCAGGTGGCGGCCGCGGTCTCGAGCAGCATGGTCGACGACGTGGCGCCCGGGTCCTGGTGCCCTGCGCTTCGCTCTCCGAGGTAGCTGGCGCGGCCCTTCTTGGCGACGAGCGGGATCGTGTCCCGCATGCCCTGCCCGGCGGCCTCGGCCGACGCGGTGAGGGCGTCCTCGAACGAGGAGCCGCCGTCGAGCGACGACCTGAGCGCCTCGAGGCCGGGCAGCAGGGCGTCGAGCATGGTCTTGTCGCCCGGCTCGGCCTTGCCGCGGGCCTCGACGCCCTTGATTCCCGCCTCGAGCGCGGCCGTCCAATCGTCGGGGCCGAGCTCGTTCTTGCCCGCCGCGGCCGTGCCCATCTGCAGGAACAGCGTCCCGTAGAGGGGCCCGCCCGCGCCGCCGACGGTCGACACGAGCGTCATGCCGACCGTCTTCAGCAGCGCGCCGATGTCCTGCTCGCCGGCCGCCTCGTCGAGCTTTCCGACTACGGCCGACATCCCGCGGCTCATGTTGATGCCGTGGTCGCCGTCGCCGATCGCCGCGTCGAGCTGTGTCAGATACTCCTTCTTCGCCTCGACTTCGGCGGCGAACGCTCGGACCCAGGACACCACGTCGTCGCGGGTCACGCTCACGCGAGCCTGCTCCACAGTCGCGGGAGCGCCGTCCGCCATCTCCTCACGCGCCCCATCTGAGACCCGCGGTCTTGACGGGGGCGTCCCACAGGCGCGTCAGCTCCTCGTCGAGCTTCAGCAGCGTGATCGAGCAGCCGGCCATCTCGAGCGAGGTGATGTACGGCCCGATCAGGTTGCGGGTGATCTTGATCCCGCGGCCGTCGAGGAACTTCTGCAGGTCGTTGTAGACGACGTAGAGCTCGATCAGCGGCGTGCCGCCCATGCCGTTGACGAACGCGAGCACCTCGTCGCCCGACTCGAAGGGCAGGTCCTCGACGATCGGGGTCGCCAGCCGCTCCACGATTTTCGCCGAGGGCTCGAGCTTGACCCGCTCGCGTCCCGGCTCCCCGTGGATGCCGATGCCGATCTCCACCTCGTCGTCGCCGAGCTCGAAGGTCGGCTTGCCGGCGGCGGGAACGATGCACGAGGTGAGCGCCATGCCCATGCTCCGCCCGTTGGCGTTCACCTTGCGACACAGCTCTGCCACCTCGGCGAGCGGACGGCCGTCCTCGGCCGCGGCGCCGCAGATCTTCTCCGCGAGCACCGTCGTGCCGACTCCTCGCCGCCCTGCCGTGTAGAGGCTGTCCTGCACGGCGACGTCGTCGTCGATAACCACGGCCTCGACCTCGATGCCCTCGCCGCGCGCGAGGTCGGCCGACATCTCGAAGTTCATCACGTCGCCGGTGTAGTTCTTGACGATGTGAAGGACGCCGGCACCGCCGTCGGCGGCCTTCGTCGCATCGAGCATCTGGTCGGGGGTCGGCGACGTGAACACCTCGCCGGGGCACGCGGCGTCAAGCATTCCCCGGCCGACGAAGCCACCGTGCATCGGCTCGTGGCCTGAGCCGCCGCCCGAGACGAGCCCCACCTTGCCCTGCACCGGGGCGTCGGCCCGAACGACGACGTTCGGGCCGTACTGGACGCGCACCAGGTCTGCATGGGCTGCGGCGAGCCCCTGCAGCTCCTCGGTGACTACGTCTTCTGGGTTGTTGATCAGTTTCTTCACATTGCCTCCGCTCGGGTCGAGTCTCTAGAACTCCTCGACTGGTCTCTCTTGCGGGACCTCGCCCTTGACCTCGATGTCGGGTGCGGGGGGCTCACCTCGGGCCATCAGTCCTTGATGGATGAAGCCGTCGTAGACGAGCGCTCCGATGATTCCGCCCACTATGCAAGCGACGATGGGGATCCACCAGTACCAGTTGACGTTGCCGTAGTTTCCGGGGAGCGCCACCCCATCCCAACCTGCGAACCACGCGAAGAGCCTCGGCCCGAAGTCGCGGGCTGGATTGATCGCATAGCCCGTGTTCGCGCCGTACGACATCCCGATCGCGGCGACGAGCAGGCCGATGATGAACGGCCCGATGTTCGCTTTCGGCGCCAGGTTCCGGTCGTCGATGATCGCGAGCACGATCCCTACGAGCAGGGCGGTGCCGATTAACTCATCGATGAACGGCCCGACCGGGTTGTGAAAGTACCCTGATGGGAAGGTCGCGAAGATGCTGTAGGACGCGATCGAGCTCGTCTGCCCACGCACAGCGTGAGTCACGTGCTCATAGCTCTTGATCGAGTCCTTGTAGTTCAGGTAGACAAGCGCTGCGCCGGTGAAGCAGCCCGCGACCTGGGCGAAGATGTAGTACGGCACTTTCGCCCAGGGGAAGCCGCGGCGCACAGCCAGCGCGACCGTGACCGCGGGGTTGATGTGAGCGCCGCTGATTCCGCCTGCGACGTAGATGGCCATCACGACGGCCAAACACCAGCCCCAGGTAATCAACAGCCAATCTCCCGACGCCAGAAAGATCGTGTGGTCGGTCGCAGCACGACCGGACTGATTCAGGGCCGAGACGGCCATCGCGACGACGCCGTCGCCGAAGGCGATCAGCACGAAGCAGCCTAGGAACTCCGAAAGCCCTTCGCCCCAGACCGTCTTTCGCCAGGGGGCCCCGGCACCCATGCGCACGTGCCAGACCCCCCTCATGCCTGTTGCCTCTGTCGCTGTTTCCGACACCTCCACCTCCCTCTCTCGAACTGCGGACATCGGGCAGGTCCGCTCGAGACGCGGGGGGAGTGCGGCTCCGGCAGTGAGTCGCTGGCCCCGCGCTCCAGCGGCACGGTGCAGCGCGGTGCCTAACGCACCCGAATAGGGCGTGTCAAGTGTTGCGAGCCGTCAGCTGAGCCAGACGTCGATCGCGTAGAGGCGTCGGAGCTGCCTCGCGAGTTCGTCGTCGCCGCCGATCAGGAACAGGTCGTACGGGTACGCGTGCTGGGCGCGAAAGCCGTTTTCACGCGCGAGGATGCGTCCCCAGAGCGAGACGCGGCCGATCGCGAGCGGGCAGCCTTGCCGCAGCGGCGGCAGCTCCTGGCCCGGCCGCCCGTAGTGCTGGCGGACACCCGTGTAGCGGCGAAGCAGATCCTCGGCGAGCTCGCGGGTCTTGAATGCGTAGATCCCGCACTCGTGGCCCTCCGTCGGCGCCGAGTCGCCGTGCGTCGGGCACTCCGCGGTGAAGCGGCGGCGTGCGGGCCAGCTCACGTGGTGCCAGGTAAAGGACTCGAGCCGGTGCGCGTCGCCGTGGGGACGAACGTGCCAGAGACGCCAGCCGACGATCGGGTCGGTGTGTTGTTCCGGGTTCACGCCGGCACGGGCTCCTTCGCGGGTTCTTCGATAGGAGCGGGCGCCGGTACCGGCTCCTCGAGCGGTGAAATCTCGATCTCATGCTCGGTGTCGGGTGCACCGATGTCCATCGCTGCCTCCTCGCAGACGTGCCGCACCTCTGTGATCGGCAGTTCGAGGCAGAAGCTACAGAGCGGTTCGGACGTGGAGCCATGGGGGAAACGTCAGGGAATTGGCAGGAAATGCCGAAAGCCTTGACGGAGGTACTGTCCTGAGCAAGCGTGGGCGCATGAGTCAGAAACCGCGTCGGCTCCTGGTCGCAGGGGCCGCTTGCGCCGCCGTTCTCGCGATCGCGGGCTGCGGAGGCTCGACCCAGAGCAAGGCGGGCGGCGGGATTGGCTCGTCCGGCGCCGAGCTCGTCACCTCGAGCGCACTCGCCTACGCGTCGATCGACAGCGACCTCACCTCGAGCCGCTGGCAGCAGCTCGACGACCTGCTCCGCAAGTTCCCGGTCCGCGACCAGCTCCTGACGAAGCTGAAGAACGCCCTCGCCGAGAAGGACATCAACTACGAGCGTGACGTCAGGCCCGCCCTTGGCGACGAGCTGGACGTCGCCGCCGTTGCCGGGGCTTCGAGCGAGGAACCTTCGTACGTCGCCTTCACGAAGCCGGACTCGATCCTGAAGGCGAAGGAGCTCGCCAGCAAGCTCGCCGCGGGCACACCCATGGCCACCCGCGAGGTCGACGGCTGGCTCGTCGTCGCCGAGAAGGAGGCGATGATCGACGCGGTGCTCAAGGGATCCGGGTCTGCGCTTGCCGACGACGCGGCATTCAAGGACGGGTTCGCCTCGCTCCCTGAGGACGCCGTCGCAAAGGCCTATGCGAACGGGCCGCAGCTGTCGAAGCTCGTCGACTCCCTGTCCGGCGCCACCACCGCGGCCTTCGACCCGACGCAACCCAAGCTCGACTGGCTCGCCGCTTCCCTTGTTCCTGAGGACAACGGCCTCAAGCTCGACGTCGACGTCAAGAGTCCGGACGCGAGCGATTTCACCGGTGATCCCTACTCGTCGAAGCTGATCTCGGGAGTCCCCGCCGACGCGATCGCGTTCCTGAGCTTCCACGGGAACACTGCGCAGAACCAGCTCAGTCGTCTGAGGCAGAACCCGATGTTCTCCATGGCGCTGGCCGAGATCGAGCGGGAGCTCGGCATGAGCCTCGACTCGGTCTACGCCCTGTTCGAGCATGAGGTCGCCTTCTACGTTCGCCGCGGCGCCGGGCTGCCCGAGTTCTCGCTCGTGCTCGAGGCGCCTGACACCGAGCAGGCGCTCGCGACGCTCGACCGTCTCGGGGTGCGGATCGCGAAGCTGGCCCACGCGCAGCTGGGAACCGAGCAGCAAGGTGGGCTCGAGGTCAAGACCCTGAACTTCGGCCCGGTCACCGCGCGCTGGGCCGGCTTCGACGGACGCGTGCTGATCACGACGTCGCCGACCGGCATCGACGACTACCGGTCCGGCGGCGACAAGCTCGCCGACGACTCGACCTACAAGGACGCCCTCTCGACCGCAGGCGCACCGGACAAAACGCTCGGGCTGATCTACCTGAACGTCGGCGACGCGGTGGAGCTGATCAAGAGCTACGCCGGCCTTTCCGGCGAGAAGCTGCCGCCCGACATCGCCGAGAACCTGAAACCGCTCCATTCCTTCGTCGCCTACGGCGATCGAAACGGAGACATCACCAAGGGGACAGCCTTCCTCGAGGTCAAATGAGGCGGCTCTGGGCAGGCGCAGTGCTCGCGACCATCGCGGTGGCCGCCGGCTGCGGAGGCGGTGGAGCCGGCGGCTCGCTCCCGGACGGCGCGGACGTCGCGCCCGCCTCCTCGATCGCGTTCGTCTCGTTGAACACCGACTTCTCCTCGGACCAGTGGAGGAAGGTCGCGGACCTCGCCGGACGCTTCCCCGGGACGCCGCAGCTGATCGCTCAGTTCGAGAAGCAGACGGGCCTCCAGCTGGCCGACGTCGAGCCCGCGCTCGGCCCTGAGACGGACGGGGTCTGGCTCGACGCGCGCAACAACGGCGACGACGTGGTCGTCCTGACGAAACCCGACAGCAAGGAGAAGCTGGACACGCTGCTGGAGAAGAGCCGCGAGAAGGGCGAGGCGGCGACACAGACCCTCCAGGTCGGCGACTGGGTCGCGATCTCGGGCTCCCAGGCGCTGCTCGAGCGCTTCAAGACCGCCTCGGAGGGCGACAAGCTTTCGGGCGACGACAGCTTCAAGCACGCATTCGAGAAGATCGACGCCGACTCGTCCGTCCGCGCCTGGGTCCGCGGCGACTTCGTGCAGACGGCGATGGACCGCGGTTTCGCCAAGAACGGCGCCCCGCCGCGGCTGACGCATGACGTCGGCGACCTCGAGGCGATCGCAGGCGGCGCGAAGGCCGAGAGCGGCGGCGCGAGCATCGAGCTCGACGGCCTGATCGACCCGACGCCGGATCCCGCCACGTTCAGCCCGTCCCTGCCGGACGACATCCCGAGCCGCGCTCTGCTCTACATATCGACCACTAACCTCGATGCGCCGTTGCGAACGATCCTGCGGCTCGTCGGGAAGAGCATCCCGAGCTTCGAGACGCAGCTCGGTCAGGTCGAGAGCGTGCTCGGGCTCTCGCTCGACAAGGACATCTATCCGCTGCTGCAGGCAGAGGATGCGCTCGCGATCTACCAGGGGACCGGCACGATCCCACGCGTCCTCTTCGTCCAGAAGGTCGACGACGAGCAGAAAGCGGCGGCACTGCTCAAGCGGCTCGGCGCAATCGCGCAGCTCGGCGGCAGCGTCCACGTCGAGACGGTTCAGCTGGCGGGTGAGAGCGTCCAGAAGCTGACGTTTCCGGGCACCACTCCCGTCACGATCTACGACGGCACCACGAACGGAAAGCTGTTCGTCACGAACGCCGAGGGCCTCGCCGAGCAGACGATCAACGGTCCGAGCGACAGCCTCGGTGACGATCCGCTGTACAAGTCGGCGCGCGACGCGGCCGACATGCCCGGGAAGGTCGCGGCCTTCGCGTTCGGCGACCTCCAGGACGGCCTGCCGGTCCTGTTGCGCCTCTCAGAACAGTCGGGCAGCACGGTTCCCCCGGAGGCCTTCGAGAACGTGAAGCCGCTACACAGCGCGGTCGCCTACCTCGTCAAGGACGGCGACGCGCTGCGGATTTCCGGGTTCCAGACGATCAAGTAGCCTTCGCGCCCGTGCCGCGCGAGTTCCTGTTCACCTCGGAATCGGTCACCGAGGGGCATCCCGACAAGGTCGCCGACCAGATCTCGGACACGGTCCTGGACGCGGTGCTCGCCGACGATCCGGCGGGACGTGTCGCCTGCGAGACGCTGATCACGACCGGCCTGGTCGTCGTGGCCGGCGAGATCTCGACCGAGACGTACGTCGACATCTCGGCGCTCGTTCGGAAGAAGATCGGCGAGATCGGCTACACACACTCGGAGTGGGGCTTCGACGCAACGACCTGCGGCGTCGTCGTTGCGATCGACGAGCAGTCCCCCGACATCGCGCAGGGCGTCGACGCCTCCTACGAGGTGCAGCACGACCCCGGTGACGACGATCCGCTCGACCGGATCGGCGCGGGAGACCAGGGGATGATGTTCGGCTACGCGACCCGTGAGACGCCGGAGCTGATGCCGCTGCCGATCATGCTCGCGCACAAGATCTGCAAGCGGCTCGCCGAGGTGCGGAAGGTCGGAGAGCTGCCCTATCTGCGCCCGGACGGCAAGGCGCAGGTGACGGTGCGCTACGAGGTCGACGAGCAGGGCCGCCAGCGACCGGTCGAGATCGAGCGGATCCTCGTCTCGACTCAGCACGCCGAGGGCTGCGACGCCGAGACCCTGATCAAGCCCGACCTGATCGAGCGCGTGCTACGGCCGATCCTGCCGGGCGACCTCTACGAGGAAAAGCGGCTCGAGGAGCGCGACTTCGTCTACGTGAACCCGACCGGCAAGTTCGTCCTCGGCGGGCCGATGGGCGACACCGGCCTCACCGGCCGCAAGATCATCGTCGACACGTACGGCGGTGCGGCGCGGCATGGCGGCGGTGCGTTCTCCGGCAAGGACCCGACCAAGGTCGATCGCTCGGCCGCCTACGCGGCCCGTTACGTGGCGAAGAACGTCGTGGCCGCCGGCCTGACCGACCGGTGCGAGATCAACGTGGCTTACGCGATCGGCGTCGCACACCCGGTCTCGATCGCGGTCCGGACGTTCGGCACGGAGGCCAACGGCATGACGCCGGAGCGGATCGAGCACCTTGTCCGCGAGCACTTCGACCTGCGTCCGGCCGCGATCCTGCGCGACCTCGACCTGACCCGGCCGATCTACGCCAAGACGGCGGCGTACGGCCACTTCGGCCGCGACGACCACGACTTCACGTGGGAGCGGACGGACAAGGCGGAGACTCTGCGCGCGGCGGCCGGCATCGAAGCGGCGGCAGCGTCTATCTAGCGGAGGGACTGTCCCCGAATGGGGAGTGTCCCACTAACGGCTATTGGGACAGACCCCTGCGGGGTCAGTCCCTCCTCAACGGCTTTCGGGCCTGACGAACAGCCCTGCCGCGGCCTTCTCGCCGATCGCCTTCTCGGCGCCGTCGACCCGAACGGTGAACTGCCCAGCAGCGGGCTCGGCCGCCTGCAGCAGTAGCTCGGTGCCCGGCGTCAGTCCCTGGTCGTAGAACCAGTGCAGGAGCTCGCCGTCGTGCTCGGCGAGCCGGACGATCGTTGCCTGGGTGGGCGGGTCGAGGTCGGCGAGCGGCGCGAGCTCAACGTTCTCGGCCTGCTCCGCGTCCGGGTCGACCGGCCAGCCGTGCGGGCAGCGCTCGGGGTGGCCAAGCTTGTCGTCGATCCGCTCGACCATGTCGTCGGAAAAGGTGTCGCCGAGCTCGTCGGCGTGGACGTGCGCTTCGGCCGCCGTGTAGCCCATGAAGTCGGTGAGCAGCCGTTCGATGATCCGGTGCTTGCGAACGACCTTCTCGGCGCGCGCGCGGCCGGTGTAAGTGAGGATCGCCTCCTTCTGCTCGCCGCGCTCGATCAGGCCCTCGGCCTCGAGCCGCTTGAGCATCTCGCCCGCCGAGGCTCGCGAGACGCCGAGCATCTCGGCCACGCGCGAGGCGAGGGTTGGAGAGCCGGTCGACTGGGGCCGGTACTCGCCGATCGGGAAGGCGAGGAAGTAGATCGTCTCGAGGTACTCGTCGACGGAGTGGCCCTGTGCCATAGGCTGCTCCACTGTACTGGCCCAAGAATGGCGGTCGGACCTGAAGCGTGCTGGGCGCAACCATCGGGCCCTAGACGGACGACCGGGCAAAGCCGGGACGTCCTCTAATCGGCGTCGCAAGCGACCGCCTCCGCGCCTTCTGTAAGGTGACCCTTACAACATGAGCACCACCCAGACCCTTCTCCTCGGCGCAATCGCGGGCCTGACGATCTTCATCAGCCTGCCGATGGGCCGGATGTCCGGTCTGTCGCCGCAGGTGAAGGCGTTCTTCACGGCGACGGCAACCGGGATCCTGCTTTTCCTCTTCTGGGACGTCCTCAGCGAGGCGATCGATCCGGTCGAGGGCGCGCTCGACGCCCGAAATTGGGGCCGCTTCGCCGGCGTCTCGGCGATCGCACTGTCCGGCTTCGTCGTCGGCCTGATGAGCCTTGTCTACTACGACTCCTGGATCAAGGCACGGCAGCGGAAGGCGATGCTCGGGCCAGGCGCCGCTTCGGTGGCCGAGTTCTCGCGAACGCACCGCCCGGGGCTGTCGGCCGCGCAGTGGCTGTCCGTCTTCATCGCCACGGGCATCGGCCTCCATAACTTCTCCGAGGGTCTGGCGATCGGACAGTCGGCTGCCCAGGATCTGACCAGCCTCGCGGTCGTGCTGGTGATCGGATTCGGCCTCCACAACGCGA
>Ga0207428_10003276_pt1 | contig 15752 bp, 15 predicted proteins | sample RhiMethybrSRZTD1_FD_187600 | JGI IMG/M metagenome (GOLD analysis project Ga0207428, IMG submission 187600) | Populus rhizosphere microbial communities from Tennessee, USA - Rhizosphere MetaG P. TD hybrid SRZTD1 (SPAdes) (version 3) | ecosystem: Host-associated > Plants > Roots > Rhizosphere >...
CGCTCGATCGAGGTGTTTATGGGCCTCTTCATATCTTCCGATTGTGAAGAACAAGAAGCCTAGGTTGTTTTCAACGCTGGCGAGGTACCGACGATTACCTGCCTGTTCAAAGTGAAAGCTTGCGGCGGAGTACTCGATCAACGCGCGATCTTGATAATCTACCCGATTCGTAGAGGACGCCAATCGTGTTAACACGGTAGCAAGGCTATTATGGAGCGTTCCCTTAAGATGATGCTCAGAGCTTTGTTCCACAATGGATGCAGCATCCTCGTAAAATCGCAAGGCTTCGTTCGCTCGTCCGGCGGTGGCTTCAACCATACCTGCACGAATAAGGAGCGACGCCTTCAAGTCGCTGCTGTCCTTTTCTAGATGATTCAAGGCTGCCGCCAAATTGATCCTAGCCTCATCGAAGGCGCCTGCGGTCCAGTAACAGCGAGCAAGCTCACCACGTGCTTCAGCTTGACCCCGGACGTCTCCGAGCTTTTCAAAGAGCTCAATCGCGTCGGTGATCAGATTCTTTGCCGTTTCTTGCCCGCCGTTAATCTGATCGACATTTCCCAGACAACCCGCCAGTGCGCCGACACGCATTAAGACGTGGGCCGCTCCCTCGGGCCCGAGATCTTGAACATTTGGCCATTCGCTGCGCTCCGGCCAGAATTCGTTGAGCACATCGCACGCCGCTTCGTACTCACCGAGCTTCTCGAGTTGCTTAGCTAAGAGACATGAGTGAAAAGCGCGTTCAGTAGAACTGATGACCGCACTATCACCTACCTTCACTTGAGCAGCTAACTTCATGTGAGGCCTACCTTTCTTTGCAAATGATAAACTCCTTGCGCTTGACGACTAGTCTGCCAAGGCCATGAAGAACTTTGAACGGATTATCGTAGCGCGCCTTCGAACTCTGAAAACACTGACAGCCAAAGGAGAAACCATGAATCTGATCAGAAAAGTACTTGCTGCCATCCTCTTAATGTCGATCCTTGAAGTGGCCGCGATGGCTTGCTCGGCCCCGGTACCCGGCATTATCGAGACCCCGCCTTGCGCACCAGCACAGCAGGTGTCTGAGGACCCGACTGTTCCTGGACAGATCGAAACTCCAATAGCTTCCGAGACATTTGACATTACGTCGACCGTCAAAGAAGCATTGATCACGTTTCTGCTGTTCTGAGCTCGTGAGCCGCTGCCATAAAGAGCAGCTGTCAGTGGCTTAGCAGTTCGCAGGTTCTGCCAAATTAGATTCTTACGAGTTGCCATTAGGGGGTCCGTTGGCAACATAGGATAAGTGTGCTTTGCTTCCCTTAACCTGCTAAGACCGTTTTGGATACCTGTTTTAGCACTGCTCAAGCGGCAGCGAGCATAGTCCCAGCCGGGATTTCATGCAACCACAATTTCTCTCAGCGACCCCAAAGGACTGACTCCTATCATTTTAGCGGATTTTGCAAACAGACTCGCAAAAGCCAGATTCGGGTACGATTGGAGGCTAATCTGGCTCAAAGACAGAAACCACTCGGCGCATGGAAAATCTTTCGCTCCCACGCAACGCTTTTGGGAATCTCAAGCTGAAGTTGATCGAGTAAGCGACTTCTCGGATTTCTGGGTGGTGGTTTGATCCGGTGTGGGGGGCCGTTGCGAAAGGGACAATCCGGCCATCTTCGCAAACAGTTCTTCGTATTGATCGACGACGTAGTCCCAATCGTAGGCGTCCCGAACGCGGGCCTGGGCGCGTTGGCGGTAGGCTTGAACCAGCGAGCCGTCGCGTAAAACTCTCTGCAGCTTCTCCGCAAGGTCGCTTTCGTCCGAATACGCGATGCCGGCATCGCCGATAGCTTCGATATTTTCCGGCGCCGCAAGTGTCAGGACGCAATTCCCGAATCCCATCGCTTCCAAAAGCGCCGGATGCGTGCCGCCCACTTCAGTGGCGTGTACGTAGCAATAAGCATTCTGTTGCAACGCCCGATAGTCGCGCCCGAAGACAAAACCCGTGAAAACGATCCGCTTATCGCGACGGGCACGAGCTTTCAGGTCGTTGATGTAATCGCGCGCGTACGGAGCGTCGCCGACGATGACGAGTTTGTGCGCCGTACGCACTCGTTTGAAGGCTTCGATCACCAGATGTGCGTTGTTCTCCGGTTCAAGGCGCGAAACGTAGAGGACGTAGCGGTTGGGTTCAACGCGCCAGCGCCGCACCAGCGGATCAGGCCGGCGCTCGACCTCGGCGCCATAGGCAATCATGGTTGAGATGGCCCGATGACGTGCGAGGTAGTATTCCTGTATGACTTTGGCGTCAGTGACGGTTTCGGTCGGCAGAATTGTCGCCAGCCGCTCCGCCATCAAATAATACTTCCGGGCAATCCAGTTCCACTTCTTGCGCTTGTGTTCAAGTCCATCCACGTTCAGCGCCACGGGAATGCCGGCGACTCGCAGGATTGAGGCAAACGGCGCATTGGCGGCGTTGCAAATCAGCGCCGCGTCGTATCGGCCGGGCACCGCCGCATGCAAGGCCGAAAGAAACGTATGGACAATTGTGTCGAAGTATTTGTGGCGGATGGTGGGCAGCACCTTGAGACGCACGCCCTGGAATTCGATCTGGCGAGGACTAACATAGTGGGCCCGGCAATAGACAGTTACATCGTGGCCCCGCGCCACTAAGCGGGTCGACAGGTGTTCGGCGAAAGTTTCGAATCCGCCGTAATTGGCGGGAACTCCCCTCGTGCCTAGAATCGCGATGCGCATCGTCAAATGAAAGTGAATCAGGCAGGGGTCAGTGACTCACTTTGTGCTCGAGTCTGGATGCTTCAAAAGCCTTTTCGTAAGCCTTTAACGTAAGTTGCGCGGTCACCTTCCAACTGAACTCACCTGACCTCAGGAAGCCTTTGGCACGGAGCCCCGCGCGATAGTCCGCATCGTCCAGAATCCGCTTCAACGCCTCTACCAAAGCGCTGGTGTCGAAAGGATCGAACAGCAAACCTGCATCAGCAACAAGTTCGGGAATGCTGGTGCGATTTCCGGCCACTACTGGCGCCCCGCATTGCATGGCTTCAAGGATCGGCAAGCCAAAACCTTCAAAGTAAGATGGATAAACGAAACAGGCAGCGCCGCTGTACAAAGCGGGCAGATCCTCGTCCGCGACATAACCCGTGAACAGGATATCGCTGCCGCCGGCACTTTGCCTGGCGGCATTGAATGTCTCGCCATCCAGCCAACCGCGTTTTCCAGCCAGGACAAGCTGCGGAAGCTTAACCTCTGGACGGGATTGGCGCAAGAGTGAATATGCCTCAATCAGTCGGACCAGATTCTTGCGCGGCTGAATCGAACAAAGCGAAAGAATGTAATCCCTCTCGATGCCGTAAGTCTTTCGAACCTTTTTCAGTTCTGTTTCATTAGTTACCGGAGAAAAGCCTGCCGGGGCCGCCTCCGGAGTCACCAGAATCCGCTGCGGTTCGATCTTATAAGTCTTACTGATGTCCTGCCTGGAATACTCTGAAACGGTAATGATCTGCGCGGCCCGGCGCGCAGTCCGGCGAACCGTGAAGCGCAACTGCATCCAGCTGCGCCGATTGAACGTCTCCGGCAGATGTTCAAAAGCGAGATCGTGGATGGTGGCGACCACGGGACAGGGCGTCAGGGGCGGCGCGGTATATTGCACATGGAGCACATCGACCGGATGCCGACGCAATTCCCGGGTAAGCGTCAAGGGAATCCGCACCAAGGGGGTGTGCGGCAATGTCTGTTTGACGCTGAAGTTGGGCCAACGATTGGCAAAACGCTCGATGGCCTCGCGTTTGGTGACATAGAGCGTGTACCGATTGAGTTGATCGATTTCGGCTAGTGCCTCAATCAGATTAGTCGCGTAGGTCTCGTTGCCGCCGAGTTTAGCTCCGACGGAATGAGCATCAATGGCGATATGCAAGGACGGCTCCCCGATGCGAAGAGGAGTAGAGCAAGTTGTGAGCTTGCGAGTGGACCGCGAACACGGCGCAAGTTATCAACCTGCGCCACCTCATTTCTTGCTTTCAGCCCCGCCAACTGCGGCCGCTCCCGCAGTGTTAGCGGTTTGCCGCGTGTCGCGTTCGCGGATACGCGCTGCTTTGCCACGGAGTTGACGCAGATAATAAAGTTTGGCACGTCGAACGTGACCTTTCTTGACCACGTCGATGTGATCGATGATGGTCGCGTGCAAGGGAAAGATTCTTTCGACGCCAACGCCAAAGCTCGTCTTGCGCACGGTGATCGTCTCACGCGCCCCGCCATGCTTGCGAGCAATGCAGACGCCTTCAAAAGCCTGGAGGCGTTCCTTGGTCTCGGATTCCTTAATCCGCACGTGGACGCGCACCGTGTCGCCTGGTTGAAACTCAGGAAGGTTGCTTCGTAATTGTGTTTTCTCGACGCTATCTAAACGATTCATGACTAATACTCCAAAACTGTTCTTGGTACTTAGTGCTTTGTACTTTGGCGCCTAAACCAACGATACGAATCCTCGCTTCCGAGCCAAAGTACCAAAGATCAAAGATCATCCCTTCAAAAGGTCCGGCCGGTTCCGCTTCGTCTTGGCGAGAGCAGCCTCGCGACGCCAACGCGCTATGTCCGCGTGATGACCGGTCAGCAAAACTTCCGGCACTTGCAGGCCGCCAAACTCCGTCGGCCGGGTGTAGTGCGGGTAATCCAGCAAGCCATCCGAAAAGGATTCGGTCGTTGCCGACGTCTCGCTGCCCAGGGCGCCGGGCAATAACCGGATGGCCGCATCAACAACCACGATTGCTGCCGGCTCGCCTCCCGACAATACATAATCGCCAATCGAAACTTCGTCAGTGACCAGGGCTTCAGCGACACGCTCGTCAACACCTTCGTAACGGCCACAAATCAAAACGAGCTGTTCGCACGCGGCGAATTCCGCCGCCAGCGACTGGTTGAAAGTTCGTCCCTGGGGCGAAAGCAGGACGACTCGTCGTCCCTCAGGAATGTCCTCACGACGGCCGGCTCCGGCCAGTGATTCAACTGCTGCAAAGATCGGTTCGGCTTTGAGCACCATGCCGTCGCCGCCGCCAAACGGACGATCGTCGACCATGTGATGTTTGTCCGATGTCCAAGACCGCAGGTCGTGGGCCACCACCGCTACCAGGTTCGCCGCTCGCGCCCGACGAATAATTCCGTAATCAAACGCTTCGCGAAAAAAGTCGGGAAAGATCGTGATGATATCGACGCGAAGCATCTCGATTGACTCATTGATTCATTGACTCATTGATTCAACGAAGAAATGAACCAATCTCACAATTCCAAAAGTCCTTCCGGCGGATCGATCCGAACCAGCTTGTTCTCGACATCAATTTCCACGCAGATGTCCGTCGCCATCGGAATCAACATCTCTCGACCGGCCGGATCGACCACGGCAAGCAGCTCGACGCCGCCCGTCCACATAATCTCTTTCACTTCGCCGACGTGCTGACCGCCAACCTTTTCAACGCGACAGCCAACCAACTCCCACTCGTAGAAGTTGCCGCTGGGAAGCTCCACGCGTTCATCCGCCGGCAAGGCCAGATGAAGTCCCACTAGTTCCTTTGCTTCTTCGATTCGATCGAAGCCGGCAAACTTCAGCACCAGCCTGTTGCCGTGAAACCACTGCTCTTCAATTTGCAAAGATCTTTGCGCCTGATCCGGACCGATTCCAATTAAGCTATCGAGATGCTCAAAACGATCCGGGAAATCCGTCATCAGATCCGCGACTACTTCGCCGCGCAGGCCGCGTGTTTTGGCGATGTGCGCGACCACTATCAGATCGTCCTGATCAGGTGGCACAGACTTTAGTCTGTGATTCTCTTCCATGTTCCAACACAGACTGAAGTCTGTGCCACTACTCGACCACATCGAGCACGAATCGTCTGTGCTGTTTCAATCCAGCCGCATAAACCAGCGAACGCAATGCCCGCACGGTGCGACCTTGTTTGCCGATGATCTTGCCCATATCAGGCTGCGCAACGTGAACCTCCAGACGGGTGGTGCCGTTACGATCCACTTCGCGCACTTCGACTGAGTCGGGGTCATCGACCAGGGTTTTGACTACTAATTCGATGGTATCGCGCATCAGTGTGTCCAAAGTCCGATGTCCCAGGTCAAAGTCCAGTGGCTTTCGTGACATTGGACTTTAGCCGTTGGACTTTAGACGGTTTCAGCCGGTTCGGCAGTCGCCTGGGCCCGCGTCGCCTGCTTGATCAATCGAGCGACCGTGTCAGTCGGTTGAGCGCCCTTGCCAATCCAGTACTGCACCCGATCGACCTTGAGATTAACCTCGGCCGGTTCGCGAGTTGGATTGTAAGTCCCCAGATTTTCCAGGTAAGCGCCATCGCGCTTGGACTGCTTTTCCTTTACTACGACTCGATAAGACGGACGCTTCTTGGCGCCGGTCCGCATCAACTTAATTGCTAACAAATCTCTTTCTCCTTTGAATAATCGTAACGCCAACGGTTGGCTGGCAGGCAAACTGTTTGAGCTACCTTCGGCGCTTCTTCTTTTTCTTCTTCTTGCGCGATGAGCCGGGTAAGCCAGGCGGCAAACCGGCCATCATCGGATCGCCGTCACCGGCATCCATTCCGGGAATGCCGGCCATCCGTCTCATCATTTTTCCGCGCAAACCGCCGCCGCTGAACATTCCCTGCATCATGCGACGCATTTCGGTGTACTGCTTAATCAGCGAGTTCACCTGCGCGACCGTCGTTCCCGAACCCCGCGCGATTCGTCGCCGCCGATTCGCGTTCAGGATGATGTGATTCAAGCGCTCTTCACTCGTCATCGAATCGATGATCGCTTCGGTGCGCTTCATCTCCTTTTCCATCTGCTCTGACTGCTCGTCGGTCAAATCCGGCATGCCGACGCCGCCCAGAAGTTGATCGGGCAACAACTTCAGAATCTTCGAGAACGACCCGAGCTTCTTGACCTGCCTGAGCTGCGAACGAAAATCGTCAAGCGTGAACTGATTTTTTTGCAGCTTCTTGAGCTGCTCTTCCGCGTCCGACTGATCGATTTTGTCCTGGACCTGTTCGATGAGCGAAAGCACATCGCCCATGCCGAGGATTCGCTGGGCCACGCGATCGGGATAGAACGGTTCAAGCGCATCGTACTTTTCGCCGACGCCGACAAACTTTACCGGCTGCCCGGTGACCTGCTTGATGGAAAGCGCCGCGCCGCCACGGGCATCGCCATCCATTTTGGTCAGGACCACGCCGGTGATGCCAATCCGCGCATGAAATTCTTCCGCCGATCGCACCGCGTCCTGGCCGGTCATGGCATCTGCCACGAAAAGGATTTCGACGGGGCGTGTCTCGCTTTTAATTGTGACCAGTTCCTCCATCAACTCGTCGTCGATGTGAAGCCGTCCGGCCGTGTCAATCAAAAGCGTGTCGTAGCCAACATCACGCGCGTGCTTCAAGGCCTCGCGGGTCAGCTCCAGCGGATCGTTCGTTTCAGGCTTTTCAAAGATCGATTGGCCAGTCGCTTTCGCGATGACCTTCAATTGTTCGCGCGCCGCGGGCCGGTAAACGTCAGTTGAAAGGAGCAGCGGCTTGCGTTGCTGGTTCTGCGCCAGCCAACGTGCGATTTTTCCCGTCGATGTCGTTTTGCCTGAGCCTTGCAGCCCGACAATCATCACGACATTCGGGTTCGTCTTCGTGAATACCAGTCGCGACGACTGTCCGCCGAGCAATTCAACCAGTTCGTCGAAAACAATCTTGACGACCTGCTCAGACGGCTTTAACTCAAGCCAAACCTGCTGTCCTTCGGCCTTCTCTTTAACCGAAGCGATAAAGTCCTTGGCGACCTTATAATTGACGTCGGCTTCCAGTAACGCCAGCCGAATCTCGCGCAGCGCCGCATCGACGTGTTCCCTGGTCAGGACGCCTTCGCCGCGCAGGCTCTTCAGCGTCCGCTTTAGCTTGTCGGAAAGAGATTCGAACATACATCAGACAACAATTCCGAGCAACGCGGAAACAAGCATGATAAGGGCCCCTCTAAGGGGTGTCAAGGAACCGGATCAGGAGGTGGGGATCCATTTCGTGTTGAGATCACGACCCATCGGGAGCGTGGGCACCGCGTTTCTTTAGGGGTCTTCCGAACGCAGCGGATAGCGTTGCGGGCAGCAAAATTCCTGATATTTCTGGCGATTGTTATGGTGCGGCATTTATTAAGACGACGTCGCTGCTAACTGAGCCGCGGGTCAGGGCAAGTTGTTTCCCATCGCGCGACCAATCAAACCAAAATATCCGTTCCGTTGTGAAGTCAGTCAGCTGCGATGGCTTTGAACCGTCAAGCGGTAACGCCCAGATATTGGAGACGCCTTCGCGATTATCAATGTAGGCCAGGGCCCGTCCGTCCGGAGTCCATCTCACCAGGGACAGCAGAGTAACGGTCGGAGGTATATCAAATAACTTGACCGGGTCTCCGCCGGCGATGGGAATGATTGCCAGCTTCCAGGGCGCCTTGGTTTCGGCGCGGTAATAGCATGAGATCCATTTGCCATCAGGCGAGACGACCGGACACACCGAAGGATGGTCTGTTAGCGGAAAAGGATCGCCGCCCGCAACCGGTACTTTCCACAAGGTGCGCCGGCCTTCCACAATGCTTTGGTAAACAACCCATTGGCCATCCGCCGAAAACTGTGGCCAGGAATCGTCGGTGCCGTTGGTCAGCCGCTTTTCATTTTTTCCCTCGACATCCGATATCCATATTTGCGAAGGGCCATTGCGATCGGAAACAAAAACAATGAAGCGTCCGTCAGGTGAAACGGAGGGGAAGGTGTTGTTACCCTGACCGGCCATCAGTTGTTGGCTCCCGGTGCCGTCGGCATTCATAACGAATATTCCCGGATTGGTTTTCGCAATCGACGTATAGATTAACCGGTCATCAGGCATCCAGACGAAACGATTATAGAATCCGTATTGCCCATCGAACTTGATGGATGAAATCCTCTTTGCGCGGGCCGTTGCTCCATTTGGCATCACCCAGATGTTCGACAGTGTTTGCGTCTGCGCCGTGGCCAGCTCTGCGGCATTACTTGTTAGACTGACGCCGTTGTAATCATCCAGGTCCGTCGTCACGCGGCGCGCCTGGCCGCCAGGATAGGACAGATACCAAAGTTGCGAAGCGGATTTTCCGGTTTGCTCAGTGGCCGTAAAAATCACTCCGCTGCCGTCCTGAAGCCAACCGACGCGCCCGACGCTACCCCATTTCTGAGATGAAAGTGGCCTGACTGTGCCGTCTCTGATCGCGACGCTTACCACGGTCATATAACGACTGCCGGCGTCAGCATTCCCAGCGCCGCAAGCGATGTTGGCGCCATCCGGCGACCAAGCCGGCCCTCCGTAAGAGAAAGACTCGGGCCCGTGGCGCGAAGCGATGATGCGTTCGCCAGTGCCGTCGGTGCGGGCGACCATCAAGGCTCTCTCGCCCGTGCTTGAACCACGCACGAAGGCGAACTCCTGACCATCGGGAGAGAACGAAACCGGACCGTCAACGTCAACCAGGACTTTTGTCGGTGGGCCTCCCAGGAAGGGCACCTGATACAGCGTGCCGATCGAGTTGTTGCGCTCCTTCGCTATGTAATAAACAGAGTCGCCGTTATTCGAGAAGGTCAGGCCGTAATATTCCGTGTTGGCTGGCGTTACGATCTGGATCTTGCCGGGACTGGCAATCGGGCGAAGAAAAATGCCGTCACGTCCTACATCGTTTTCCACGTAGGCGACATATTTGCCGTCGGGCGAAATTGCAGAGTCTGTGATCCGCCCGGTGTTGGTAAGACTGGTAAGCCTGATCTTCTCAAAAGGTACCGGCCTGGTGCTTGCTAATCGATTCTCGCGGTTCAGCCGGTAGAGCCCAAACCCAAATCCAGTCGCGAAAATCAATATCGTGGCCAGAACCAAACCCGCGGCCAGCGGGTGGACCTTGACGGTGCGAATAAAAGAGACGTGGGTGAGCCGTTCATGAGAGCTGTTGGTTTCCACCCCGTTAAAAGAAGAATCGGTATCGGTCTGGGTAAATACAGATTCCTGGGATTGCGTGCGCTTCATCTCCAGCTCAAACTGCAATCGTTGCTTCAGCTCATTTAAGTCAGAAAGCATCTCGATGACGGTCTGGTAACGCTGGTCCCGATCTTTGTGGAGGGCTCTCTTCGCGATCCGCTCCAGTGCTTCCCCAGTCTGCCTTGAGCCGATCTTTAGGGTCGGTGGTTCGCGGTGCAAAATCGAGGCAATCACGTCACTCTTCGAAGGCCCTTCAAACGGGTTGTGACCGTCCAGTGTCTCGTAGAGGATTAGGCCCAGGCTCCAAATGTCTGTGCGGGCATCAAGGGGCAATCCGCGAGCCTGCTCCGGTGACATATACGTCACTGTTCCCATAACAATGCCGCTGCTTGTCTTTACCAGACTGCTGTCGGCGTTTTTTTCGGGCTGCGTCACCGCGCTCACCTTGGCCAAACCAAAGTCGAGCACTTTGACGATGCCGTCGCGGCGCAGCATTACGTTTTCCGGCTTGATGTCTCTATGAATGATGCCTTCCGCATTGGCGGCAGCCAGGGCCGAAGCGATCTCTGCGGCGACCTTGAGCGCATCACCAATGCTTAGGGGCCCGCCCTCGAGTCGCTCGCGCAGGGTCTGCCCGTCGATGAACTCAGTAACAATGAAGCGCTGGCCCTCAGCCTCACCAATTTCGTGGATGGTTAAAATGTTCGGATGATTCAATGCGGACGCCGCGCGCGCCTCCTGCTCAAACCGGCGCAGCCGCTCTCGGTCCTGCGTCAGGTAACCCGGCAGGAATTTGAGGGCGACCTTGCGGCCGAGCTTCGTGTCCTGCGCCAGGTAGACTTCGCCCATACCGCCCTTGCCGAGGATTGACAGGATTTCGTAGTGGTTTACCTTACGGCCAGTCTCGACACTGGTACTGTCAACGAGCATCTGCGCCGCTGCCTGGTAAGCCGGCGAGTCGATGAAGTTGGATTCTTCGTGCGAGTTGATTAGAGATTCGACTGACCGGCGCAAAGCTGCGTTGCCGTCGCAGGCCTGAGCGAGATAGGCAGCGCGCTCGTCAGGTTTGAGCGCCACTGCGGCGTGAAAGATTTCTTTCAGGTTTTCCCAATTTGGATCGGACATCGAATTTCACGACGTGCCGGCCGCAGAGCCTGGGCCATTCAAGATTGCAGGAAGTATGAAACGCGTCGTGGCCAGGGCCACGTTCTTTTCAGCGCGCTCGGGTTAAGAAATAGCTCGTTGATGTTTCTTTGCCGGTTCAGGTAGCGGCGCCCATCTCGTTCTTTAGCCACGCGCGCGCGAATGTCCAATCTCGCATTACCGTTCCCGGTGAAACCTTCAACACTTCGGCAGTTTCGTCGACGCTTAAGCCACCAAAGAAGCGCAGCTCGACGATTTTGCTTTGACGCGGGTCGATTGCTTCCAAAGTTTTCAACGCATCGTCGAGTGCCGTCACATTCGCGGCCTGTTCGAGGGCCACGTTTATAGCTTCGTTCAAAGTAACCTGAATTGCGTCACCGCCTCGCTTGTCTGATCTTCGCTTGCGTGCCTCGTCAACCAGAATTCGGCGCATCACGCGCGCCGCGATGCCGAAAAACTGAGCGCGGTTCTGCCAATGGATACGGGGCGAATCAACCATTCGCAAATACGCCTCGTTAATAACCGCTGAAGTTTGCAGAATGTGGCCCGGCTTCTCTCTCTTCATGTGTTGATGCGCCAGCCTGTGCAACTGCTCATAAACCAGCGGCATCAGCCGCTCGAGCGCCGACTCGTCGCCCTCGCTCCAGTCCTGCAAGAGTTCCGTTATCTCGTGTGTCGCTGGTCTCATTAGAGTTTTCCCAGGCGATTTGCGCATTAGTAAGTAGGGCAAAGAATAGCAGCAGTCACAGCGGTCGGGCCAGCCGAAAAAAATCGGCGTCTCCGTCAATCAGCCGCCGCGATGGTCTGTGGCTTTAAGTCTTTTCCAGAGGAAAAGAACAAACAGGATAGGAGCATAATGAAACCTAAAAAGTTCCTAACAACAGTCGTCGCGGTGTCAATGCTGTTTCCCGTTCTTTCTCTTGAAGCGTCTCCCGCACAGTCATCTTCCTCTGACAATAACGCCGAGGTACCGCGCTACAGTCCAGAGCTTGAGGCCATGAAATACAGAGCCGTTGCCAGGCTAATCGCTTTCACGGTTCTCGTGTTATCGCCGGACGTGCACGCGCGCACCGGCGCGATCCATGACGCTGCGCTTGCCGGTGATCTGGAAAAGGTGCGCGCTCTGCTCAAGAAGAATCCGAAGAGCGTCAACGAACGAAACGAGCACGGCGAGACCCCGCTGCATCTTGCATGGCCCTCTGCCAAAGTCATTAGACTCCTGCTCGAAAACGGCGCCGACCTTAATGCCCGCGATAATGATGGCAAGACGCCTCTGATGGAAATGGCCATGGTTGATGCGCTCGAGGCGGCCGAACTGCTGATCCAGAACAAGGTGGACGTTAAGGTAAAGGATAACAATGGGAGTACGGCGTTGCACTGGGCCGCGAGCGCCGGCAGAAGAGAAATTGCCGAACTGCTCATCGCGCATGGCGCAAACGTTATCGCCAGAAATGATTTGCTGGGCTCGACTCCGCTGCATGATGCTGCGCAAGGAGATCACCCAGAGCTTGTCCAACTCCTCCTGAAGAACAAGGCGGAGGTGAATGCAAGGGACAAAACGGGCCAGACACCACTTCATGTGGCGGCTTACCTGGGACATCTTGAGGTCGTAAAGATGATCGTTATGAATGGAGCGGATGTAAACGTCAGGGACGAAAACGGCAAGACGCCGCTCGGCAGTGCGCTTGAGGGTGACAATAAGGAGGTCGCCGACTATCTACGGCAGCATGGCGCACGTGAATCAGGCCGGGGTCAGCGAACGTTGATGGGACCGGTATAGGAGCAGGAAATGGCTGGCGGTGTAAATGCGGCGATTGTGCCGTGCATGAAATGCGCAGGACCCGCGGTCAGGTCTTCAGAGGGCTGCGAGACTGATTGGTACAAATGCGATGAGTGCGGCCATGGTTTCGGAATCGACTGGTCACACTGCGGCCCTCCAGAAACACCGCGGTGGCCACTCACCGAAGAGGAATCAAAGGAAGCGCGCAGGCTAATCGCCTTGATGCGCCAAAAAATTTAGAAGGAGCCCAGCAATGTGGCCAAAACAGATTCTCTTGAGCCTTAGGCCAACGATTTTCGTTTTCATTTTGACCAGTGCCAGTGTCGTCTTTAGCCAGTCGTCCAGCTTTACTTACCAGGGGCGGCTCAACGACGGCGGCACGCCGGCAAACGGGAATTACGATCTTGAGTTTCGTTTGTTCGACGTACAAAGCGGCGGGACGGCGCTGGCGACGCAGCAGCAACTAAACGTCGCCGCGTCCGCAGGAGTGTTCACCGCCACGCTCGACTTCGGGGCGAGCTTCACGGGCGGGCAGCGATTCCTGGAGATCGCCGTCAGGTCGCCGGGCGGTTCGACTTTCACGACGCTCAACCCGCGCCAACCGATCACTTCGACGCCTTACGCGATTCGCAGCCTGAACGCGAGCGCCGCCGACACGGCCACTAACGCGACGCAACTGGGCGGCGTCGCGGCTTCGAATTATGTACAGACAAACGATACGCGGCTCACAGATGCGAGGAGCCCTCTGCCGGGAAGCACTAACTACATTCAAAATCAGGGCTCCGGTCCCCAGACGTCGAGCAATTTCAATATATCCGGGTCGGGAACCGCCACGTTGTTCAGAGTATCTGATGGCTATTACCTGGGAAACAATTACCTCCTAAGGACTAGCGGATGCACGCCGATATGTGGTTATCCGTGGAGCAACACTTTTGCAGGGATTTTCAGCGGACGATCGACAGTACCGGCGCAGGGCGGAGTCAGCAATTCGTTCTTCGGTAATTTTGCAGGCGAGGGTAACACGAATGGAGCGCGCAACTCGTTCTTCGGCCAACTCGCCGGCGTAGGTAACACCTTAGGCTCCGACAATTCCTATTTTGGATTCGACTCAGGCCGTGGCATCCAGGGCATTGCTAACAGCTTTTTTGGATCCGGGAGTGCTCAATTAGGGAATGGAGCTGCCAGCTACAATTCGAGCCTCGGGACATATTCGGCCAGATCGCTGATCGTAGGATCGCACAATACCCTCATTGGTTACAGCAGCGGAATTAATATTACCAGTGGGAATAGCAATACTTTTCTCGGCACCCGGGGGCAATCGGCAACCGTCGAGAATCTGAACACACTGGTGGGAAGCGAAGCGGATGTAACTGCAGGTATTTCTAATGCAACCGCTATTGGAGCATACGCGAAGGTAAGCAGCTCGAACTCCCTCGTTCTCGGCAGTATCAAAGACGTGAACAGCGCAACAACAGACACAAATGTTGGAATTGGCACAACCAGCCCAGCCACGCGGCTTCATGTTGTTGGCAACGGGTTGTTCACGGGAAACCTCATGGTAGGCGGCACGCTAAACGTCACACTGCCGGCTACCCTTTCGACCCTTGCCGCAGACGCTGGGTCTATTTCAGGCTCGCTGCAAATCGGATCGACATCTACTCTCGCGAGAGTATCGGTCACCGACCGGAATGGATTGGGCGTCAAGGGAATCGTAACAAGTCCGAGCACCGTTTTTGGAGACTCATATGTGGGAAGAACGGCTCTTTGGGGCACCTCTACAACTGACGTCGGTGTTTTTGGCACGAGCGACCAGTATGCAGGTGTTGCGGGATCGAGTAACTCGCATTTCGGTGTTTGGGGTCGTGCGAACGTTGGATACGGCGGCAGCTTTGATAGCAACAGTGGAACCGGCCTTTATGCTCACAGTACGAGCGGATACGGGCTCTGGGCACGGAGCGAACAGACTCACGCTATGTACGCGGAAGGCTCCGTCAGATTTACGCGGTGGCTCGTTTTGGATGAACTGAGGCCAGGCATCAGCGCCGTCTCCGTCTGCCGAAACTCGTCCAACGAACTATCGTTCTGCTCGTCCTCTTTGCGCTACAAGGAGAATGTCGGCCGCTTCGCCTCGGGTCTGGATCTTGTGCGCAAGCTCCGGCCGATCACGTTTGATTGGAAGAGAGATGGAATCCACGATCTTGGCCTTGCTGCGGAAGACGTCGAAAAGATTGAACCGCTTCTTGTTACTTACAACCAGGATGGTCAGGTTGAGGGCGTCAAATACGAGCGCATCGGTGTCGTCCTGATCAACGCCGTCAAGGAACAGCAGGCGCAGATTCAAAAACAGCAGGAGCAACTAGAGGAGCAACAGAAGCAGATCGCCGCTTTGAAGAACCTGCTGTGTCGTTCGCATCGCCGCACACGGATGTGCCGGTGATGCAGACACCATTCACTTTGTCGTTGTGAGAGACCCGGCCACTGGAATAAGCGACAAGCTGAAGCTGCGGCGTACGTCAACGGAAATGGACAACCTGCGACGAAAACCAATTCTTCTGGTTGTGAGTGTTTTGGTTGCGCTCGCCGCGGCTCTTGGCGCAGTGCATCGATCAAAAACGGCACTGCAAGCTGCTGACGCAGAAGCGCGGAACGCTGAAACTGGTTTGACGACTCATTTCACGAAAGAGCGAGAACCGATGCAGTCGCGGACTTCGGAATCCTTAAGCCCGCAAGCTGTCGGCCCAATCGATCGCAGCGTGATTGCGGGCGGCGGCGGCACAAGTTCGAGTGGGAACTCAAACCTTGAACTGAGCGGCACGATTGGGCAA
>Ga0207428_10003277_pt1 | contig 15749 bp, 12 predicted proteins | sample RhiMethybrSRZTD1_FD_187600 | JGI IMG/M metagenome (GOLD analysis project Ga0207428, IMG submission 187600) | Populus rhizosphere microbial communities from Tennessee, USA - Rhizosphere MetaG P. TD hybrid SRZTD1 (SPAdes) (version 3) | ecosystem: Host-associated > Plants > Roots > Rhizosphere >...
CTCGCCGAATTGGTCAAGCGCAGAGAACAATTGATGAACAGCGATGAGCATTGTCAGGGGCTTGAGGCGCAGTTGCGGCAGTCGCTCAATGACTACGAGAAGGAATCTTCCGCCCTGGGCGACCTGAGACGCATGGCGACGGCGAAATTCGAGGGCGCCGTCAATAAAGAGCTCAAGGATGTGTCGCTCGGGGCCGCGCGCTTTTCTGTGAGGCTTAGCGCCTCGCAAAAAGGCCAGTTGACTCAAAAACTGCAATCCTTGCTCGGAGAGTGGGGCGGCGATGTTGATAGGGGAGGGGTTCGGCGATCTGGGAGCGAGGACGTCGAGTTCCTGTTCTCCGCCAATCCAGGGGAAGAGATGCGAACTATGAACGGGGTCGCGTCCGGTGGCGAACTTTCGAGGTTGATGTTGGCGCTCAAAACGATAACAGCGCCTTCTCTGTTTCCCAAGACGTTGATATTTGATGAAATCGATGTCGGCATAGGTGGCAAGGTCGCTGACGCAGTAGGGATGCGGCTGCGCAGGCTGGCAAGGACCAATCAGGTTCTGTGTGTGACTCACCAACTCCAGATCGCGAGGTATGCCGACGCTCATTTCCTGGTTAATAAGGACGTGGTCAATGGACGAACACTCACGAGAGTTGTCGAACTGGATGAGCAGGGAAGGATAGAAGAGCTTGCCAGGATGATAGGCGGCTCCGAAATTACCGCGTCAGCCAGGAAGCACGCTAAAGAACTGATCAAATCTGCTGCAGTTGAAGGGTGATTTTATAGCGTAGATGGAAGTTAAAGTTACGCATGAGGTTTTAATTTTCTATATAATGTAATAAAGTCGGTACTTTGCGATGAATAGTTCGATTGATGCATGAGCCATGGAAAAAAAAGTCTATCTTGAAACATACGGCTGCCAGATGAATGTTCACGATAGTGAGAAGGCTATACGTATGTTTTCTGACCTCGGATATTCGCAAACGTCTGAAGTAAGTGAAGCTGATATAGTCTTGTTGAATACCTGCATGGTTAGGGAGAAGGCTGCGCGGAAGGTTTTCGCTAGAATAAATGAGATAAAGAAAGAGATAAGGAGAAACCAGCCAAGGATAGGGCCAAGGACAGAGCCAAGGATAGGGTCTGATAACGGACAGCCAGTCTTCGGCGTTATGGGGTGTGTAGCTCAGGCGGAAGCCGACCGCCTGTTCGAGCGCAGCCGGGATATAAAAATGGTGATGGGGACGCAGGCGATCTCGCGGCTGCCGGCGCTGGTAGAACAATTGGATAAAGGCTTCAGTCGGGTCATAGATGTTAGGCTCAGCAAGGAAGCCGAATTTCTAGAGCTGGAGGCGTCCAGCAGACAGACAAAGCACATCGCATATATCACCATTACTGAAGGCTGTAACAAGTTCTGTTCATTCTGCATTGTCCCATTCACGCGCGGGCGCGAGCGAAGCCGGCCCGCCGATCGTATTATTGGCGAAGCGAAGGCCCTCGCCGAACAAGGATACCAGGAAGTTCACTTGCTCGGACAGAACGTCAACAGCTACGGACTGAGCGGGCGGTATCATGGAAACCCTGCATCCGTGGAAACCGGTGATGAAATCACCTTCGCCGAACTTCTCGATCGAGTGGCTGCAAAGAGCGGCGTTCCGAGAATCAAGTATACGACCTCGTACCCCAGAGACTTCGACGAAGAGATCGTGCGAGTGATGGACGCGCACGAAAATTTGTGCGAGTGGATACACCTGCCGGCCCAGTCCGGGAGCGATCGCGTATTGAGGGTGATGCGGAGAGGCTACACCCGTAGGGAATACATCGAGAAGATCGAGGCCATTAAAGGGGCGAGAAAAGAGATTTCGATCACTGGGGACATGATTGTTGGCTTTCCTGGGGAGACGGATGACGATTTCAATGAGACAATGAGTTTGGTCGCCGAGGTCGAGTACGACGGTCTGTACATCTTCAAATACTCGCCGCGACCCAGGACCCCGGCTGCCGCATACGCCGACTCGATTCCTGAAGAGGTAAAGACGGAAAGGTTTTTGAGACTGCAAGAGCTACAGGATCGGATTCAGAAGCGGCGTTACGAAAGATACCTCGGACGAACAGTTGAGGTGTTGGCTGAAGGGACTAGTTCAAGATCGCCTTCAGACTACACCGGACATACAAGATGCAACAAGGTGGTGAACTTCCCCGCAGCCGCTGAAGCTTTGGGCAAGTTGGTTAATGTGAAAATAACCGAAGTGAAGAGCCATAGCCTTTATGGGGAAATGGCTGGGAATGTGTTTAAAGATAGTGTTTAAACTGGAAGAGGAGTTATGGAGCTGGAAGTCAAGATTCGAGGTCTTTTGGTCGATCCTACTACGAACTCTCCGATAGTTCTGTTAAAGGAGTTGGACGGCGAAGGCATCTTGCCCATATGGGTCGGACCCTATGAGGCCAATTCGATCGCCTCCGAGATCGAAAAACTCTCACCGCAGCGCCCGATGACGCACGACCTGCTGAGAAACGTGATCATGCAGATGGGGGGCGACGTGAGGCGTGTGGTGGTGACGGAACTCCGCGAAAACACCTTCTACGCCGTTATTGAAATTATGAGCGACGGCCAATTGGTCTTGATCGACTCCAGGCCGAGCGACGCCATAGCCCTGGCCCTACGCGTCGACTGCCCGATCTTCATCCGCGAAGAGGTGCTGGAGGCCTCCAAGCGCGGCGACGCCGCTGGAATCCAGGACGAGGAGGGCATGGAAGAAGATGTCGAATGGCCGGAAGAGATCGACGACGTCCCTGACTATAAGATGTAAACAACGAAGACCTAGTCCCTGACTATAAGATGTAAACAACGAAGACCTAAACAAAGGCGACCTTAGCCGCAGGGAGGCCGTTTTGCGAGGCATTAAGATCGCAATAGCAAATCAAAAGGGAGGTGTGGGGAAGACCACGACCGCAATCAATCTCTCCGCCGCTCTCGCGCAAAAGGGAATGAAAGTCTTGCTTGCCGACATCGATCCTCAGGCCAATAGCACAATCTCGTTCATCGATAACGGCAACCTCGAGCAAAGCCTGTCTATATACGATCTCATGACCGACATGAAATTGTCTTTAAGTGATGTCTTAAAGAAGACGTCGGTGGAAAATCTGGACCTGATCCCGTCGCGAATACACATGGCCAAACTGGAAAGGGAATTGATTGGAGAGCTCGACGCGCCCTTCCGATTGAAAGACAGGCTTGATCCGATTTGCAAAATGTATGATGTAGTGGTGATTGATACGCCGCCGACACTGGGTCTGATAACGGTAAACGCCCTGGTTGCCGCGACTCATTTGATAATCCCGATCCAATCGTCATACTTTGCCCTTGAAGGCACAGATGACCTGCTCGAAACAATTAATAGGATCAAGGCCAGACCTAATCCGGAACTTGAGGTTCTAGGGGTCGTGGTGACTTTGCATGATCGCAGAACCACCTTGTCAAGAGACATATACGACCAGATATGTCAGGTGTTTGGCGACAAGGTTTTCTCGACCACCATCTCAAAATCTGTCAGGCTGGAAGAGAGTCCGGCCTATAAGGAATCGATATTTACTTTTGCGCCAGCCTCGACTGGCGCAGTTGAATACGCAAATTTATGCGAAGAGGTGATTCGCCGTGCCTGTTAAACGTGGTTTGCCCTCAACAATAAAGATGAGACACGATCGTCATTACGTGGAGGAACTGTCCTCACGTGGGGCGACCGTCGGACGTATGATCGCGCTCGACCGCCTGGAGCCTAATCCGCAGCAGCCGCGGGTAGACATCGGCGATCTGGAAGAGTTGATTGCTTCAATCAGAGAGAGGGGAGTGCTCGAACCGTTGCTCGTGCGCCCGTCGCAGGTAGGCGGGCGATTCATGATCATCTCCGGCGAGAGGCGATTCCGGGCGGCCCGTGAAGCGGGGCTGCGCGAAGTCCCATGCATAGAGATGGATGTCGATGATAGGGCGGTTGCAGAGATCGCCCTGATCGAAAACCTCCAGCGCAAAGATCTCACGCCTTATGAAGAGGCCGAAGGCTTGCTGGCCCTGAAGGAGCGTTTCGGCTATACGCACGAAGACATCGCCAAAAAGATCGGCAAATCGAGGTCGTCGGTGACTGAGTCTTTGATCATCGCCGGGTTGCCGGATGAGATCAAGGGGCTGTGCCAGAAAGCCAATATCAATTCGAAATCAATGTTGTTGCAGGTCTCCAAGCAATCGGACGCCGACTCGATGCTCGAATTTGTCAATCGCGTTTCGAAGCAGGGAATGAATCGGGACGAGGCCAGAAAGGCCGGCAAGAAGAATCAGTCGCGACCGCAACCCTACGTCTACCGCCATCAATCCTCATCCAAAGACTACACGATAGAAGTGCGATTCCGCAGGTCGTCAGTGTCCAGGGAGGAGCTGTTGCAGGTCATTCAGAGATTGCTCGCCGAGTTGACGGAGTCTCAAGACTGATAGAATACAATTCCTCGACGGCTTAACGACAATCTAAAGTCAATCTGCTATTAAACGTCCTCCCTCGCTAAATCATGTCAAGCGACGTTGTCGCGCAGGCGCAGTATCGCGCGCGAGCGGTACTGCGCCAAATGCGAGAAGCTCGATTCTTCAAAATGAAAGAGACGATCCCGGTGAAAAACACTCTACGGTCGAAAGACTTTTATTCTCCAATAGATCAACGCGCCTTTAACCGCCGCAGATTTCTTATCGGGGCGGGGGCGTTGTCAGGCCTGGCGCTCACTGGACAACTCCCGTCTTACGCGGCGCCCCGAGCGCCGAAATTCACGGCTGACCCTTTCAGTCTAGGGGTCGCTTCCGGCGACCCGCTTCCCGACAGCGTGGCGTTGTGGACGCGACTCGCGCCCGATCCGCTCAACGGCGGCGGCATGCCGGCGCGCCCTGTCACAGTTAAATGGGAAATCGCCGCGGATGAGGGAATGAAAGAGATTGCGCTGCGCGGCTCGGCGGTGGCGTCTCCTGAATTAGGGCATTCAGTACATGTTGAGGCGCAAGGTTTGAAGCCGGGGCGATGGTATTGGTACCGCTTTATGACCGGCGACGCCGTCAGTCCGATAGGCAGGACGCGCACCGCGCCTGCTCTCAACGCGCAGCCCGATCGTCTACGCTTCGCCTTCGCCTCGTGCCAGCATTACGAGACCGGATTCTTCACCGCGTACAAACATATGGCGGGCGAACAAATAGATCTGGTCATCCACCTTGGCGATTACATTTACGAAGGCGCGCCAGTGGCCGGGCGGCCGCGTCAACACAACAGCCCGGAAATCATCTCGCTCGAAGATTACCGCAACCGCTATGCGCTATACAAAAGCGACGCCAATTTGAAGCTAGCGCACGCGGCCTTTCCCTGGGTCGTGACCTGGGACGATCACGAGGTCGATAACAACTATGCGGGCGACGTCCCGGAAGATAAGCAATCGCGCCAGGCCTTTCTCGAACGCCGCGCGCATGCCTATCAGGCCTACTACGAACACATGCCGCTGCGACGCTCATCGCTGCCACGCGGCCCGGGTATGCGCCTTTATCGCCGCCTGCGATTCGGCGATCTCGCGGAATTCAACGTGCTCGACACGCGCCAGTATCGAGACGACCAGCCCTGCGGCGATGGCAGTAAGCCGCTCTGCCCGGAAGCGCTCAAACCTCAGGCCACGATGATGGGCGAGGCGCAGGAGCGCTGGCTGTTCAACAACCTGGGCGGATCGAAGGCGCTCTGGAACGTCATTGCGCAGCAGGTGATGATGGCCCCCTGGGATTCGGCGGCGGGTATCGAGCAGCGTCTGAGCATGGACAAGTGGGGCGCTTATCCGGCGGCGCTCAATCGCTTCTTGAATTTTTTGCGAGACCGCAAACCGTCAAATCCAGTTGTGATCACTGGCGACATTCATTCGAATTGGGCGGCGGACATCAAGGCCGACTTCAATAACCCTGGGTCGGCCGTCGTCGCGACCGAATTCGTCGGAACCTCGATCACTTCCGGTGGCGACGGGATTGATATGCGCCCGGACGTGGAACGACAGATGGGAGAGAATCCGCACTTCAAATTTTTCAACGGCCAGCGCGGCTACGTGCGCTGCGACGTCAATCCCAAACGATGGCAAACCGACTTCCGCATCCTCGCAGCAGTGACGAAGCCTGACGAACCGATTAGCACACGCGCTTCGTTCGTGGTCGAGAACGGCAAACCGGGAACAGTGAACGCCTGAAACAGCGGATTACCTCTTTGCCGCTGAAAGGTCTGTGATGCGTGCGGTACAGGCTCGGAGATTTTGAGACGCCTCGATGCTTCCACTCTTTCTGGCTCATCTTCCTGTCGAATCTGAGCCATCAAAGCCCAGCAACACATCCCGTTGGAACCACCGCAATCAGCCTCGATCAACAGTTCCGTTTGACCGAGATAAGTAGTGCGCCCGACCAATAGTTTTGCGCCCGATGCTTGACAACCCAAAGTATATATATATAGTTCGCATATCGAATTAAATCTCCGACTTTTGAACTTTGATCCAGGCGCAACAAACAATCTTTGCGCCATCTCGCGGGTATTTTGGACTCCATAGCATTGCGCCCGATGCTTGACAACCCAAAGCATATATATAGTTCGTACATCGAATTAAATCTCTAGCTTTTGAACTTTGATCCGGAGCGCAACGAACAATCTTTGCGCCATCTCGCGCGTAATTTGGACTGTAACGCATGACTGTCTTGCGGGTCATTGACAGCTCATCCGGAACAGACAGGTCATCAACGAACAACGATGCAATCCAGAGCGAAAGGAGTCAAATATGTTGAAAACTCTCGCACATGCGATGCGAAGCGGGCATATAAAATCAGTTCGGTCAAAAAGGGTGGACGCTATGAACACTTTAGTTTCAGTTTTCCATCGAACAATTGTTCCGGCGGTGGTTGTTCTTACATTATTCACCGCTGTTGCTAATGCGCAATCGACATCGATTTGGCTGGAAGCCGAATGCGCCTCGGTAGGATCGTTGTGGAACAAACCGGCCGACGCGAACGCTTCCAACTCATCGTATGTGGTCATTCAACCCGGCAACAACAGCACATCAAGCGCTCCGACAAATAGCGCCGGATATATTAACTTTTCATTCAGCGTAAGCCAGAGCGGAACGTACAGAGTATTTGCCCGTGTCTTAACTCCGACAGCGAACGACGATTCCTGGTGGGTGAGGATGGACGGCGCCGCTTGGATCACGTGGAACAATATCGCTGCGACATCGTGGACCTGGGCGCAATTCACCAATACATTCAATCTGAGCGCCGGAAGCCATACGCTGACGTTTGCGTATCGTGAAGATGGAGCTCAGCTCGATAAGATCAACATCACCACATCCACTACGGCGCCTACCGGCGTCGGTTCAACAGCAAGCAATCTCTGTTCGACAGCCGCATCGGTATGGCTGGAAGCCGAATGCGGATCACTCGGGTCATTGTGGAATACGCCTTCGGACGGCGCCGCATCCGAGGGAAGATACCTTGCCATCCAATCTGGTAACAACAGCACAATCAGCGCGCCGACAAATAGCGCCGGTTATGCGAACTTCTCGTTCAGCGTAAGCCAGAGCGGAACGTACAGCGTATTTGCCCGCGTCTTGTGCCCAACCGGAGATGACGATTCATGGTGGGTGAGGATGGATGGCGGATCGTGGGTCAACTGGAACAATATCGCAGCGACATCATGGACATGGGCGCAATTCCCGAATACGTTTAGTCTAAGCGCCGGAAGCCATACGCTGACGTTTGCGTATCGTGAAGATGGCGCGCAACTCGATAAGATCAACATCACCACATCCACTTCGGCGCCGACCGGCGCCGGTTCAACAGCAAGCAATCTTTGTTCGACAGGAGCGACACTCTCCGTGGCGCCCAGCGCGGTGAATGTCGCTGCGGCAGCGAACAGCGCCGGTACGTTCAACATTACTTCCAACGCCAGTTGGACAGTTACCGACAATCAATCGTGGCTGACAGTAAGCCCGACATCCGGTTCAAACAATGGAACGGTAACTGTAACGGCGCAAGAAAACACAAGCGCTTCCGCACGCACGGCGACCGTCACCGTTTCCGCGACAGGCGTTCCATCACAAACAGTAACTGTGACACAAAGCGGCGGCGGTGGAGGCGGCGGGTGCAACATTCCGCCAATGCCTTCTTATGCGTCCTTGCCGACTAATTCTTTCTTTCCGGATCCATTTACATCCATGAATGGCGCACGGGTGACCACAAAGGCTGAATGGGCATGCCGTCGCGCAGAAATAGCCGCTCTTGCGCAGGAATTCGAATATGGCTATAAACCGAACACTCCCTATTCCGCCACAACAGGTTCACGTAGCGGGAATACGCTCACGGTAACCGTTACCGATAATGGAAGAACAATATCCTTCAATGCTTCAATAACCTATCCCGGCTCTGGCAGCGCTCCTTATCCTGCCATGATAGGTGTCGGCGGCTCCAACCTTAACAATTCCGCGCTCACCAGTATGGGAGTGGCTGTCATTAACTTCCCCAATAACGAAATTGCTCAACAAAACGGTCAAAGTTCTCGTGGCGTAGGCAAGTTCTATGACTTATATGGAAGCGGTCATTCCGCCGGAGCCTTGATGGCATGGGCGTGGGGGGTGAGTCGTTTAATAGACGCTCTTGAAAAAACTCCCGCCGCCAATATCGATCCGACCCGGCTTGGCGTTACCGGGTGCTCAAGGAACGGGAAAGGCGCGTTGACTGTTGGCGCATTCGACGAACGGATTAAGCTCACCATACCACAGGAATCCGGATCCGGCGGCTCGGGAAGCTGGCGTGTTTCTGATTGGATGGCTTCACAGGGGCAGGAAACACAGACTTTGTCTCAAATCGTTGGTGAGAATGTATGGTTCAGGGCTAATTTTAATCAATTCAGCAGCACAGCGACTAAACTCCCGTTTGACCATCACTCGATCATAGGATTGGTTGCGCCTAGGGCAATCCTGATAATTGAGAATGATATTTTGTGGCTTGGTCCTCAGAGTTCCTGGAGTAGCGCAAACGCAGCTCGTATGATTTGGCAAGCGCACGGCGTAATCGACATGATGGGATACTCGCTGACCACCGGTCATACTCACTGCGCCTTCCCCTCTTCGCAGCAGGCTGAATTGAATGCTTACGTCCAGAAATTCCTGATCGGCGGCGGCGCCGGAAATACAAATGTCATGAGAAATGATCCTGGGGTGTTCTTTAACCAGGCAATGTGGGTAAATTGGACTCCGGAAACATTAGTCCAGCTACGTCGTCTTTACCAATTTTCCCAGTTGTTGAAGCCTGCGGAATAGTTTATTGCGACGACTGGCTGCCGCGAGCTTACTGATGATGCGCGCGGCGTCATCGGCGCCTGTGGCGATGCGGTACGATCAGGTGAGCGGGGTTTTTGAAAACTCCGCTCACCTGATCTCGCGGTTCGTTCGATCCTGTTTCTCCCGAAAACCTCATCCCGCCTTGAACTACTTGTAATCAGGGAAGTCAGCAGCCATTCTGCCCACCTCGGCGCCGCCGTTCGCAATAATCAACTGAGGGATGGCGAGCGCCTCCGCCGGGAGAAGGTAGCAAGCTTTTTCCATCAGGCGCGCAGCGCGTGATTGGGATCGACCTTCCTGGCTCGCAAGGCCGGCGCCATGACTGCCGTGAATGAGAGCGGTTGCTGACCGACCCGCAATACTTCAATCAGCTGGTCAGGGTTGAGGTGAAACTAACGGATAGTATTTGCTGTAAATGCGCCTGATTCGAAGGTACGCTGCTTAAAATCGTATGAGAAGACGGGCGTTCGTTCGTTCTTACGGAGTTAAGCGGATCTGCGTTGTCTTTGCTGCTCTTGTTGATATCGCTTTCTCAGTTTACGCGACCATTTGTCCAGCCAGGGGCGAAGCGGCTTGAAGAGTTTCGTCCGCCACCCAGCCTGCCGCTCGCGCCATATCTCGTGGTATCTGTCGATGTAGGACCGTATGGCGCCCTCATACTGATGCTTTTTGATTCCATGCGACAGCGTCAGGTGATAATGCTGGGCCTGAAGGCTCAACACCAGATAGGCCAGATTCGCCTTGAAATTGAGTCGCGCCGCCAGTCTTTTGAAGAATCCCTCCGACGTCGTTAAAAGCGCGCCGAGCGCGATCTCGAGCCAAGGTTGAATGTTTCCCTGACGCGGATGATAGAGTCCCGGCAGGTCTGAGACGTTCATGTTTGGGAGTTGAATCCTGGAATCCGGCGCAACCCTGTCTACGAGCACGATCTTGTTCAGGTTGCGCATGTGCTCTTTTGGCACGACGTCGAAGACGCTCTGAATTGTCTCTTCGGTTTTTTTGGGGAGCTTGATTGTCGCCTTGTTCTCTACTTTAATGGCCATTTATTCTCTTGCCGCGATAAACGCTAAGACTGCGCCTGTGAACCTTGCTGATCTTCAAGTTTAGCCAACCGCGCTTTCAGCTCTCTTATCTCTCTTTGGAGTTTAGGGAGCTGTGCGAAGATCGCGGATGACTTGAGCCAGTCCCGATTATCAATCGCCGGATACCCGGATATGATTTTTCCCGCCTGCACAGAATTCGGGATGCCGGTCTGGGCTGTGGCGATTACTCTGTCGCCTATTTCCAGATGTCCCGCCGCGCCCACCTGTCCGCTCAAAATAACTTCATTGCCGACACGAGTGCTGCCTGCCAGCCCGACCTGCGCGCATAACAGCGTGTTCTGGCCGACAAATGAACCATGCCCGATCTGCACAAGATTGTCAATTTTCGTCCCCTTGCTGATGACTGTTGAACCTATTGTGGCGCGGTCTATCGCGGCCCCCGCGCCTATCTCCACGTCATCCTCGATGATTACCGCCCCGGCCTGCTGTATTTTGAGCCATGAGTTGTCTTGACGCTTTGCGTATCCGAATCCGTCGCCGCCGACCACGACGTTGTTTTGCAGGATCACCCTGTCGCCGAGTCTACACCCTTCACGAATGATGCAATGCGAATGGATCAGGACGTCATCGCCTATCCGGACACGCTGATAGATTACGCAATGCGCCAGTATCGAAACGTTGTCTCCGATGGTTACGTCATCTCCGATTACTGAATAAGGGCCTATCGACGCATTCTCTCCTATCTTGACGGATGGGGAGATGATTGCGCTCGGGTGTATGCCTCTCTCGTTCGTAAGAGGCGGGTAGAGTAGATTCATCGCCTCGGCGAATGTCAGATAAGGGGCAGGGGAGATGATGGCCGCTTTGCCTTCAGGCGCGTCTTCAGCGTTTTCGAGAATTATCGCTGAAGCGCCGGTGGTCGCCAGGTATCGCCGATACTTCCTATTACTTAAGAACGTGAGATCGCCAGGCAGCGCATTCTCGATCGGCGCGACGCTCGTGATGTTGGTTTCCGGATCTCCGAGGAATTCACAATTCAATTTAGTAGACAGTTCCTTGATTTTCATAATTGACGTATCAGTGAAAAATTGGTTAATATTACCGTGAACTGAGTCTGATAACGGATTGCAGCTCGCTCGCTAAGAAATCGAGAGGGCTTGGGGACTTGGAAAAGAGGGCGAGGCGAGAGCAATAGATCAAGAAAAATCATGTCACTCAGGTAGGGCAGTTTAGCACAGGGAGGCGCTCATATGGACAACCGGAAACTCATCGAAGACTTCATCACAACCATCCGAGTTGAGAAGGGACTTTCAAACAACACCATTCAATCCTACAGAAATGACTTGAACATCCTGTGCGAATTCCTCGGCGGGAAAAAGAAAAGTCTGCTGACCACCGAGCGCGACGACCTGGTCGGGCTTCTGACTCGCCTGAAGGATGAGGGGAAAAGTGACGCCAGCATCGCCAGACTTATGTCATCTGTAAGAGGCTTCTTCAAATTCGCCCTGACCGAAAAGCTCATAAAGCGAGATCCCACGGCATACATGTCAACCCGCAAAGCTTGGCAGACTCTCCCCAGATTCTTAACCCAGGATGAGGTTGATAAACTGCTCGAACAGCCAGACCTGAGCGATGATGCAGGGGGCAGAGACCGCGCTATGCTTGAGCTTCTATACGCCACCGGCTTGAGAGTCTCCGAACTTGTCAGCCTCAGAATGGCTGATGTAGAACTTGAAGCAGGATCGTTAAGTTGCTTTGGGAAGGGAAGTAAACAGAGACGTATACCGATTGGGAGATCTTCAATCCGTTTCCTGAAGAATTACTTCACCGCCAGGCAGCGGATGCTGGAAGGGAATCGCTCTGACTTGCTGTTCGTAGAGCGGAACGGGAATCCTATAACGCGCCAGAAGTTCTGGAAGATAATCACACGCTATGGCGAATCAGCGGGCCTGGGACATGTCACGCCGCACATGTTACGTCACAGTTTCGCCACAGCATTGATCGAGAATGGCGCGGATCTGAGATCAGTGCAGATGATGCTCGGTCACAGCAACATCAATACCACCCAGGTCTACACGCACGTCACAAACGAGCGTTTGAAGTCTGCTTACAAGCAGTTCCATCCACGATCCTGAAGGGTCAGCCACTCCAGACCGTTATAGCGCCAGACGGTCGTTGTTGGTAAACATGATCGGCGGGGCTGAGCCGTCCCATCCGTCTGCAATGGGAGCACAGAGAATATGGATAATCTTTATGCCAGAAGCGTCTTTTTCGTCCAAGATGCTGAGCGCTCATTGCGCTTCTACACAGAGCAACTCGGCTTCTCGGAGGATTGGAACGTTCAAGAAGAGGGTCGGACAACTGTGTGTCAGGTCAGCCTGTTCGGTTTTGAGTTGATCCTCAACCAAATTGGCGAACGCACCCGAACCCGGGCTGGACATGGGCGAGTTTTTATTGGCCTTGAAGACGACCAAGGCGAGCCGTTGCGCAAACATATTCTGGCAACGGGCATTCAGACCCAGCGCTATCAGTGGGGACGACCGACCCTGGTAGTCAAGGACTTGGACGCCAATGAACTATTCTTTTGGCTGCCTCACGATGACTTGACGGGCTTTGAGATGTCCGCTGCCTACGTGGGATGAGGCGCTACGCCGTATCGCTCGGCGGCGCAAGCTCTCGTTCAGCACCCAGAGCGAAATAGGCAGCAGCACCCCCTGAACGGTTACTAATGGTCGTAACCGTTCAGTCAGGTATTGAAAGAAGTTTCGGTACACCAAAATCCTAATAGACGCAAATATTACTGTGTAATTTTAAGGGCGATCGGAAAGATGGCGCCTCGCGACTCCAAGCGTTAATCCCCACGAGTCCACTGGTTCATCCCCATTATGAAGGCCGAGATTTGTCAGCACAATGACGGTCAATTTGTCATTCGGGAAACGAGTATATTCTGTCCCTGTATAGCCACCATGAGAAATCGTCTTATGGCCGTGTTCCTCACCAATTTCCCACCCAAACCCGTACGGGTAAGGGCTGCCGTTATTGAGTTTCACAGGGATCCACATTACGGCAAGGCTAGATTCTTTGACGACTTTTCCCGTGGCGAGCGCGTTATCCCATTTCACCAAATCTCTGACCGTCGAGAATATGCCGAAATGAGAGGGAAGCTCAACCTGGTAGACGCGTCTGATGTTGACGAGTTGACCATTAAGGACGGTGTATCCGGCGGCGCGGTTCTTCACGACCGCCCATTGATCGAGAACGGAGGTTGACGTCATTCCGAGCGGCTTAAAGAACCGCTCAGCTAAAAAGTCCCTGTAGCGTTGACCGCTGGCTTTCTCAATGATCATGCCAAGCAAAAAATAACCGACATCGCTGTATTGGTATTTTGTTCCAGGCGCGAAACTCATCGGATCTTCTGTAGCCGATTTGAACATCTCCGCAGTTGTTAAATCTATTTTCCCAGGCAAAGACGCGAAGCCATCATCCAGGCTGGCCAAACCCGCAGTGTGAGTTAAGAGATGATGTACCGTTATCCTATTCCATTTGCGCGGGGAGCGCGGGAGATACTTAATAATCGGATCGTCCAGCTTGAGCTTGCCCTCCTCCGCCAGCAGCATGATCGCGGTTGCGGTGAATTGCTTGGTCACGGAAGCAAGCTCAAAGACCGTGTCTGGCGTGACCGGCGTATCATGTTCGAGGTTGGCAACCCCATAGCCATTCATCTTGATGATTTCGCCATTTTTGATGACTACAATAGCAAGTCCCGGAATACGGCGCTTCTTCATCTCAACTTGAATGTATTCATCCGTGGTGGCGGCGGTGAGAGCCGGATCGGGATTCTTGAACCTGACCTCTTCGATCGGGATGTTGTGTCTGATTTCATCGAACTTAGCGATGAACATACCTGCCGCCGATGATGTGCGGACGGTAAATGGCAGCTTGACCCCGTCCACCTCTCGATAATCATCGAAGTATGTATCGTCTATCCGAATGAGCAACCCGGTCTGCGCGTCGAAGTACCAATTTTCAGAATCGCCATCTGCTGGTGTCGCTTCGATCACATAAACTGTGTTGGCGCCGATCTTCTGCTTTCCCTTGAGCGCCATCTTCTGATATTGTTCCTTGAGCTTGATCTCTCGACAAAACTCGGCGTTGCGCCTTTTCGCCGCCAGCTCTATCCCACTAAGTTCGCGGTAACCGCCGCCGGTCGGATTGAGTTCCCAACCCACAGCACCATCAAAACCACTCGATAAGTCGAAACGTCCGCCATTTTTGGTTTGCGCCCGGAGGGTCACCCTCAGCTTGTTCGGCGCCATTGCTTCGTGTTCAATGCTACCAATAATCCCGGCCCCTTGAATTTCAAACGTTCCCTTAATCACGCGAGTCATCAGCTTTCTATGGGCCGCCTCGCCGCCAATTGCTTGCACATATTTATCGAGTATCTGCTCGACGGTCGGTATTGACCGAGGCGACTTCGCACTGTGTGGCATATGCGGTGCCTTGCGTCGAACTCCCTGCGCCATCGAAGTGATGATCACAACCAAGCTTATAAATAGGATTACGGGGCTTCTCTTCATATACTCAGCAGATTTCTAACACGCGCCTGAATCGGTTCCATCTTTTGCTGAAATTCTTCCCGGTTTAAGCTGCCGGCTCGTAATTCGTGCCAGAGACCAAAGATTGCTTTCACTTCTTCCCCCAGTCTCTCGCCGATCTCTGCGGATGCTCCGCCGCGTTCCTTGATCGCCTCGAATTCGCGCTTCAGGTGTGCCCAACATAATTGACGGCGGTGCGCATCGACCCAATTGTAGGCGGCGTAACGATCAGTATTGACTGTTCCGAGATAACCTCTGCCAATGACCTCTCTGGCTTCTGCCTGGCCGCGTCCGATCATAATCCGGAAGACCGTTGCCCTCGGCGTCACGTTGATCCAGAGCCATTTCTGTTTGCCCCCTTCAGGCCATCCTGTTTCATCAACATGATTGACCGGCTGTTGATGAACATACTGCTTGGCTGTCTTCACTGGCTGTTCCAACGCGCGCGCGACCTGTTGCTGAATCGCGGAGACACTTCCCAAGCTGAGACTCAAACCGTGCAAAGCTTCCATCGCCTCGACGACATCACGATGACTCAGCGCCAGTCTTCCAGTGAGATAACCGATCACCGCCTGAGCACGCGGCCCGATGCAACCGGAGGGCATTTCCTCATCGGTGACAATTGACCAGGCGCAACTCGACGATGTGATCCACTTGTTCGGGCGGTAAGAGTGTCCGTCCATGCCCTTGATGACCGCGCTGACCGCCTCGCTTGCGGCCGCTCGGCTGATGCTTGCGCGGGCGTGGAACCG
>Ga0207428_10003278_pt1 | contig 15749 bp, 15 predicted proteins | sample RhiMethybrSRZTD1_FD_187600 | JGI IMG/M metagenome (GOLD analysis project Ga0207428, IMG submission 187600) | Populus rhizosphere microbial communities from Tennessee, USA - Rhizosphere MetaG P. TD hybrid SRZTD1 (SPAdes) (version 3) | ecosystem: Host-associated > Plants > Roots > Rhizosphere >...
GGTTTGTATCTCACGAATCGAATGGGGCAAAGGTAACTATCATTCGGAATGATATAAGACCCAAGCCAGCCCTCTAGCCTGCGCCTTGTGTCAGGGGGCGATCAACCTGGTTGATGGCAATTGTGTGTTTCCCTATCTGCAATAGTCTGGTTCAAGACCGAGTCAGGGCTATCGCTGGCAAGCCAGCTCCTACAGGTTTAGCGCAAATCCTGTAGGAGCTGGCTTGCCAGCGATGGCGTCAAAAGCCCCGGCCATCAACTCAAGCCAGACTATCCGGATCCCCGCTCTAGGAATTAAAAAATGGACCTCCGAAAAGAGGTCCATTTTTTTGCGTCAAAGAAAATCCAAGGCCTGCATCTTCCCTAGCATCGACGGCCTCGCTTTTTCGTTAGCACGAAAGGTGCGAATCAGGACGCATCCAGAATCAGAACAGCGCCAATGCATACGAAACGATAAAGCGATTTTCATCGCGGCGACCTGTCGCATCACCGACCAGTTCGACGTTACGCAATCTGAAAGACAGGTCTTTGAAAGTGCCGCTCTGGATGGTGTAGGACAGGTCGATGTTGCGTTCCCACTCTTGGCCGTCTTGCCCGGCAACTTTGAAGTTATCGCCATGAACATAACGTGCCATCGCCACGAGACCTGGCAAGCCAACGCCAGCAAAGTCAAAGTCGTAACGTGCTTGCCATGAGCGCTCTTGCGCGCGATCGAAACGCAGCACCTGGACTGCGTTGGCCACACCAGGGAGGTCGGTGTCGTGAAGAAATGGCAAGGCATTGTCGCCAGCGTTGTACTGCAAACCAAAACGCAATGTTTGTGGGCCCAGATTGGCAGAAAGCAGGGTCGACGCCAGGCGACTATCGAGTTTGCCTGCGAGTTCTTCGCCGGCTTCGCTGGAGGCAAGGTAATTGATCACGGCGCCAAGCTTCCAAGCGCCTACCGGTTGGTTGAGGGTAGTGGTGTAGAGCGTCTGACGATAAACGTCTTTCAATTCGCCTTCCCACACGCCAACCGAGGCATTCGGAGTAATCCGCCAGGTTCCCCCAAGGTAGTTGAAGCGGTCGCTTTCCACTGACAGGTAGTTACCGGTCTGCATTTTGCGGCTACCACTGAATTCACGATAGTTGACTGCCCGCATCTGGCCGAGATCGATATCGACATGGTCGAACTCGCGAACGCTGAGCATGGCGCCTTCAAAAAATTGTGGCAGTAGGCGCGCGTCACCGGCAGACACCAATGGGATTTTGGGGAACAGGCCACCGACCCTCAGTTCGCTTTTCGATACTTTCATTTTTAGCGCACCGGTCGCCTCGGAATACTCATCAACAGAGCGTGGATCGGCATTGCGCGGGCCACCCGCACGATTATAGGCGCCGGGGAGCAGGGCAGAGCCGCTGCGGTCGGGCGAGGAGTCGAGCTTGATCCCGAGGCCGGCATACATGTCCAGGCCCAATCCGACCGTGCCTTCGGTGTAACCCGATTCGGCCTTGAGAATGAAGCCTTGCGCCCATTCCTCGATCTTCGATTGAGCTGGTGCTTGTGAATCCCTCAGGTCATGGTTGTAGTAAAAATTGCGCATCAGCACCGAGGCTTTGCTGTCGCTGACGAAATCGGCGTGGGCCGCCAATGGCACGGCGTAGAGGATCATGCAGAGGGTCATGGCGTGAGGCGATGAGGGTTTGATTTTCATTTTTTTGTTCTTTTTAGGGATGAGTGAGCTCGCCGCCCGAGATACTCGGGCGGGCAGGTAATCAGTTAATGGTTGAAGGTCAGGATGGAAGGTTATCCAGGCCGTTGTAAGGGCTCGATCCATTCGAAACAGAGGTCGGCCGAGAAGCGTTCCCCTGGCGCCACGACTTGGGTGCCGCTCAGTTCTCCTAGCAGCGGTTGCAGGTTGAAACCATCCGCCAGGTGTGAAACCGGCTCGATGCACAGATAAGGTGAACTGGCTGGAGCGAACACCACCAGATGCTCCAATTCAGGGCTGGCCGTCAGGCGCAAGCAGCCCTGCGGATAGTCGAGATCGACTTTGCCGGCCCATTGCGACAGGTAGTGGGCACAGGTCTCGGTTTGCCAGGACTGACTGTCGAGTTGCATCGCCACGTTACCTGTCAGGTGCTGTCCAGTGCTCAAATAATCCGCTGTGATCTGCCATTGGCGGGTGTAGCTCAAACTGGCTTGCAGTTGCGGGTGAGCGAGGAAATACGGGTGAAGACCCAGACCGGCCGGCATCGACGTTTCCCCTTTGTTGAACAGTGCAAGCCGGACCCGCAAACTGCTGCCGCTCAGCTCGAAATGTTGCTCGGCCCGAATCGGCCATGGCCAGTGTGGGCCGCTGTAGTCCAGGCTCAGGCTGGCGTGGGTCGTCGACTGGCTATCGACGTACCAGGCCAGGGTGTGACTGATGCCATGCAGTGTGTGTGGCAGTGCCTGTGGATGGGCGGGCAGCGCGTAGTCCTGACCTTCAAAGTGCAACTGCGCGTTGGCGATTCGATTGGAGTACGGGATCAGCGGATAGGCGCCACCCTTGGGCCAGTTCAGTGGGTCCAGAGACTGCGAGGCATCGATCGGCTGCAAAATTTCCAAGGCATGCTTGCGCACTTGCAGGCGACCGATTCGGCCGCCGTGCTCGGGGAGCAATTGCAGGCTCAGTTCGGCGTTTTGCAGGGTCAGTTGCTGAAAACGGTTCGACATTGTCTGCTCCTGATTCAAGCGCGACGGAAGCGATCGAAGACGCTTTGATCCATCTGCTGGCCCAGACCAATGCCTTGCGGAATCTCGAGCAAATGGCCCTGGCGCATGCCTTCGATGTCGTACAGCCATGCGTCCGGTTCGACGAACAGGTACTCGATCTGTGCAACCTGTTCTTGAGCGACCGCCAGGTGCAAGGTGGCTAGGAAACCGGGGCCAAAGTATGGGCAGTGAGGCAAGACCGGGGTGTTGTACTGCCGTGCGAGTTCGGCAATACGCAAGCATTCACTGATGCCGCCGACTTTGGTCACGCTCGGCTGCACCGAGTCGACCGCCCCGGCCTTCAGCGCCTGCTCGAACTGGAAGGCGCTGCACCAGTTTTCACCGGCAGACAGCGAAACCCCCTGGCCGCGCAAGCTGTTCAAGGTCGCGAAATCCTCCGGCGGGAAGATCGGTTCTTCCAGCCAGGCCAGTTGCAGCTCTGCAAGCTTCGGCAACCAGGCTCGGGTATCGGCAATCGACCAACTGCAATTCACATCAGTGGACAGCGGTACGTCGTAGCCGATAGCGTCCCGACATTGGGCGATTTCCCCCAGGGTCACTTCATGCAGCTTGATGTCCTTGAAACCCATGTTCAGTGCCTTGCGGCAGATGTCCGGCGCGACCTCGCCATCGGCGTAGCGCACCAGGCTCGCGTAGGCCTGCACGTGGCTGCGAACCTTCTCGGTAAAGAGACGATGCAGTGGCACTCCACGACGCTGGGCCGCCAGATCCCAAAGCGCGATATCCACCCCGGAAATAGCGAACATCGTCACGCCATAACGACCGAACAGATGTAGCTGACGTTGAGTCTTCAAGTTCCATGCGCCAATGTCCTCGACCGTGTTGCCCTCCAGCACTGGCGCGATCAAGCGATCAATGGTGGCCTTGGTAGCGTCTGCCGTGAAGTAACCGAACGCTTCACCCCAGCCAACATGCCCCTGATCATCCTCGATGCGCACCAGCACGTTTTCCAGCGTGCGCCAGGCGGTTGGCGTGATGCCTTGGCCTTTGCCGCCATCGTGAAAAGGGATTTCGACAATGAAGGTATCGACCCTGCGAATAATCATGCGGACTCCAGGCAACTGGCTAGTGAGCTGACTGCATAGGCGCCACCGAGGAAGTCACGGCCGGAGCTTTGCGCGCACATGGCGTCGTAGTCGAGATAGCCAGGGGCGATGAAGTCCCTGGCATTGTCCAGCGGGCGGTAGCCCAGCTCCCTGGCCCGAGTGTTTTTGAAAAATGGCCGTGGGCTTTCGGAGACCCCATACATCACCTCGTAGCGAATCTGAGGGTGTTCCATGCCGATACGCACCAACTGCGCCAAGTCGCGGGCACTGACCCAGAGGCGCAACCGGCGGGCATCGCTGACCAGAGGGTCGGCATTACCGATGCGAATCGTGCAGATCGCCATGTTGTGGCGCAGGGCATAGGTAGCGCAGGACGCCTCGCCAAATACTTTGCTCAGCGCGTAGTAGCTGTCCGGTGCCACGGGTAATTCGTCGAACGACTCGGCGGCATCGGTGCGATATTGCCCCAGCACATGATGACTACTGGCGAAGATAAACCGTTTCACACCCGACTTTTGCGCGGCCTCAAGCAATTGCATAGTCGCGTTGTAGTTGGGCTTGAGGGTGCTCTCGAAATGGATATCGGTGCCGTGAGCGCAAGCCAGGTGCAGTACGCCGTCGACACCCTCGACCGCTTCGAGAATGTCTGCGGTGCGGGTCAGGTCACCGCAAAAGGCGCTTTCGTTTTCCGCCAGGTCGGTGATCGGCAGGCGATCGAACAGGCGCAGGGCGTAGTGCTCACGCAACAAGGGGCGCAGTGCCTTGCCGACAATGCCTGCGGCACCGGTAATCAGGATGGTTTGCATGTTTCACTCCTCAAATGTGTTTGCGCATTGCTCAGCGAGGGTTCAGGCCGGCGAAAGGGATGGGGTCAAGGATTTTGGCTGGCCGACGAAGATCGCCACAATCAGCGCTCCGAGAATGCCCAGTCCACCAGCCAGGGCGAAACCGCTGGCATAGGTACCGGACGTTTGGATGATGATCCCAGTGGCGGTTGGCGCGACGATCCCCGACAGGTTGGCCAGACCATGCATGAAGCCGCCGGCGGTACCGACTTGATGATCCGGCACGGCGTCCTGAATCAGCGACCAATAGGCGGGGGCGGTCAGCATCAGGAAGCCGATGGCGACGGTCATGACCACCACGCTTTGTGTCACGTCTTCGACCTGGCCGGTCAGTGCGATGCAGCACGCTGCTATCAGCAGGCAGGTCACCAGTACGACTTTGCGCGAGAACAACTGCTTGCCGGTGCGCTTGTAGATGTAGTCGATCAGCACACCACCACACAGGAAGCCGACGGTGCCCACCAGCCAGGGCAGCGCCGTGACGATACTCATGGACTTCAGATCGATGCCTTTGGCGTCGATCAGGTAGCTGGGGAACCAGGTCATAAAGAAGTACAGGATGTAGTTGTAGCAAAACAGCGACACGCCGGTAACCAGTACCGAGCGCTGCAAAATGATCTCCAGCACTGGCGTACGTGGCGCTTCTGCAGCGGTCATGACCGGGACATCGCGTGCGGCGTTGATCAGGGCGATTTCTTCGGCGCTGACTTTCGGGTGTTCCTGGGGCGTTGAGGTTGCCATACGGAACCAGCAGACAGCCCAGATCAAGCCCATCGCGGCCATCACGATAAAGGCCACGCGCCAGCCCAGCCAAAGAGCTAGGAAACCGACAATCGGCCCAGCCAATGCACCGCCCAGAGGGCCGCCCGCCTGGTTGATACCGATGGCGCGCGCCCGTTCCTTGATCGGGAACCAGTTGTTCACGGTTTTGTTTGCAGTGGTGGATACCGGGCCTTCACCCACACCGAACAGCGCGCGAACAATCAGCAGCGACCAGAAGTTGAAGGCCAGTGCGGTCAAACCGCAGAGGATCGACCAGCCGCTCATGGCGTAGGTGAGTACGCGTTTGGGACCGTATCGGTCGGCCAAATAACCGCCGACGAAGCAGAACAGCGCATAACCGATGAAAAAGCTGCTGAAGATCATGCCCTTTTCAGAAGGCGTGAGGTGGTACTCCTGGGTGATGAAGGGCATGGCGATGGACAGCGCAGCACGGTCCACGTAGTTGATGATCATGGCGATGAACAGCATCGTCAGGATCGTCCAGCGGTAGTTCTTTTTCTTGTGCATGTTGAATCTCCGGCCGGCATCTGGAGCATGCCGATTATTGTTTTTGTAGTGTTCGTTCGATCAGCTAGACGGACGTTCTTTTTGAGAACACCCGTTTGAATCGGCCCCCATTCGGTGAAATCCGATGAGGGCTCTGACGACCGCTGACAGGTCAGTCGCTGTAATCGATGGCAGCCCATTCAAAGTATTTTTTCAGCTCTGCCACCAACGCCATGTGGGCAGGGTGGGGCAGGTATTGCTGGACCGCTTCGGCATCATCGAATGTGGCTTCGAGCAGGTAGTCCCAGCAGATCGGACGGTCCAGTTCGTTGGCCGAGACTTTCCAGCCGCGAACGAAATCGATGTCCTTTTGAAGGCCGTGCATCCACTCGACCAGGCGAGCTTCGAGTTCATGATCGGAGCCCACGTCGGGCAGACGACGGAACATCACAATGTGCTTCATCATTTTGCAGGCTCCTTATTCGTCGAGCAGCCAGGCCGGAGCGTCTTGCATCGCAACGGGGCGCAGGAAGCGTTCCAGTGCGGCATAACCCACCGAGGTACTTTGCGGCTGGGTTGACGCCGGCCACGGTCCGCCGTGTTGCTGTGCAGCAGTAACGGCCACACCGGTCGGTACTCCACTGAACAACACCCGCCCGGCGATCTGGCGGGCGGCGCGGATCAGTGCACGGTTGTCCTCGCTGGCCTGCTCGAACCCCCACAGGGTCGCGGTCAGGCTGCCGCCGATGGCGTTCAGTACGTCGATGGCCTGCATCACGGAGGTGACCTTCAACACAATCGCTGCTGGGCCGAAGACTTCCTCGCGCAAGTGCGCGTCCTCGATAAAGGACTGGGCATCGACGGCGAACAGCCTTGGCGCCGGACCGCCGGTATCGGCTTGTGGCTGCAATAGCGAGCGGGCCGTCGCAGCCTGTTCAAGGCGGGCGACACCGTCATCGAAGCCACGGCGCATGCTCGGCGTAAGCATTCGGTGAGTGCTCAAGGGGTGCAGGGCAGCGGTGAACTGCTCGATGAAGCGTTCGCTGGCCGGGTGCTCGAACAGCACAATTACACCAGGGCTGGTGCAGAACTGGCCGCAGCCCAGGGTGATGGATGCCGCTAGCGACTTCGCCAGATGTTCACCGTCGCGCTCGAGGATTTCCGGAAGCGCCAGCAGCGGATTGATCGAGCCCAGTTCACCAAAGAACGGTATCGGACGTGACCGCTCGTTGGCGACTTTCCACAAAGCGGTGCCACCTTGATAGGAGCCGGTAAAGGCCACAGCGGCAATGCGCGGGTGTTGCACCAGATGCACACCGGCCGCGCGGGATGCGCCTTCCACCAATCCCAGCAAACCAGTCGGCAAACCTTGTGCGGCGAGAACACCCAGTGCCACTTCGTGTACGGCGCGGGACAGTTGCGGGTGGCCGGAGTGAGCTTTCACCACCACTGGGCAACCGGCGGCCAGGGCTGAAGCGGTGTCGCCGCCGAGCACGGAAAAAGCGAATGGAAAGTTGCTCGCCGAGAACATCGCCACCGGCCCCAGTGCCTGCTGTACACGAGTCAGACGTGGGCGACCGGTGGGTGGTGTACCGGCAATGGCCTGGTCGTCGACCACGGCGTAAGGCACACCGGCTTCGACTGCATTGGCAAAACCGCGCAGTTGGAAGGCTGTGCGGGCCACTTCGCCGGTCAGGCGTGCGACGCCCAGGCCGGTTTCTTCATCGGCGATGGCGATCAGTTTGAATTGATGCTGTTCCAGGGCGTCGGCCAGGCCATTGAGCAACTGAATGCGCAGGCCGGCTTTCGACTCGGCCCAGAAGGTTGCCGCGTCAGCCGCTGCCGCTACGGCTTGATCGATCAAAATAATTTCAGGACTGCTCATGAGCGACTCCCTTGAGGTTCCTGGTGATAGCCACGGCCGTTGTAATCGAAGTCCACCAGTTCGTTGATGGTGACTTCTTTGTCGGCAGGGGATGCGTAATAGGCACGGATTTCCTTGATCAGGCCGGTCTGTTCGTCGAACACGTACCACTCGTCACCACGTAAGGCAGTACCGAGCTTGCCTTTCCAGTGGGTCCATTCGATCACTGCTTCGTGGCTGTCGTGGCTCACCAGGATTTTTTCAATGGTCCACTGCGAGCCGAGATTCTCCACGCTCCAAACCCACTTGGCGGCGATGGTTTCGGCACTGCGCCATGGGATTTCCGGCAAGCCGGCGGGGAAGTAGTGCACAGCGTCCGGGGTGAAACATGACACCAGAGCATCGTGGTCGGCGGCGTTGCAGGCGGCGAAGTAACGACGGATCAGGGCGGCGTACGGGTGTTCGGCGGGGGCTGGCATCAGTTGCCCTCCTGTTGAGCGATGATGCTCGGGATCGGCTGGCGACCGTCAGCGATCCAGGCGTGGTAAGCAGCGATGGCCTCCGGGCTTGGCGGGTAAACACCCCACAAGGCTTCGCCAGAGGCGATGCGCATGGCCAGGTAGTTTTCCAGATCGTCCTGGACCGAGCAGTACTCGGCCAGCTCTTCGGCGAGGTGGGCGGGAACCACGGTGATGCCGTCCGCATCGCCGACGATGACATCGCCCGGGTACACCGCGACGCCTGCGCAGCCAATAGGTACCTGCAAGTCCGCGACATGGTGGTAAGAGATACGGGTGGTGGCGGTGATTTCCCGGGCATAGGCGGGCAGCGGCAGGGCGGCGATTTCGCTGCCGTCGCGCAGGGCTCCATCGGTGATGATCGCCTTGGCGCCGCGAGCCAGCAGGCGGGTTACCAGAATGTTGCCGGCCGAGGCTGCGCGCGGATCATTTTGGCTGTCGATAACCAGCACATCCCCGGGCTGAATCTGCTCTACACCCTGCCATTGCAGGTTGTCGCCATTAGGCTTAGTGGTCATGGTGCCGTAGGTGTCGATGTCTTCCCGTGCCGGGATGAACCGCATGGTGTAGGCGCGCCCAGCGAAGGGCTTGAAGTTTTTGCTCAAGGCACGCAGGCCGACCAGTGCCGGCTGACGGAAACCGAGTTTGAACAATTGGGTAGTCAGCGAGCCGCTGCTGCAACCGGCGAGCATGGTCAGCACTTCATCGCTGACCGTTACCTTGCGGTTCGCGGAATTGTCATACGCGTCAGCGTATTGGTGGATCTGCGTCATTTTTGTTCTCCTGGCTGAGTCATGCAGCTCAAATGCAGCGTGCATCTGGATGTTTATTCCCGCAATTTGGGACTTTTAATCGGTGTTCGGTCTCAAGTTGGATTCGATGCTAAGACTTAATTGACTCGCGGAAAACGACGTTTATTCTGCGCAGACCGGTTTGTTCCAATGAGTGGGAATTTCTGATGAATACGTCCTCCGACGGTACTGGCGCCCTCGAAAAAGCAATGGATGTGCTTGAAGCCATTGGCTCAAAACCTACCGGCGTATCCCAGGCCGATCTCGGTATCCAACTGGGTCTACCACGCACTACGCTGTACCGGATCATTGCCAGCTTGATCGAGCGCGGCATGATTCGCCGCGATCCGGTGCGTAAGGTTTATCGTTTGGGGTTCCGCTATTTGGAACTGGTGCGCAACGCCTACCTGATGCCGGATCTGGTGGCCGCCGCCAGTTTCGAGTTGCGCTCGTTGCGCGACCTGACCGGCGAAACGTCCTATCTCGCGGTACTGGATGGCAATCAGGTCATGTCGCTGGAGCGTTGTGACGGAGCCCACACGCAACGTTCGGCCGCAGCCTTGGGTCAGAGTAAGCCGGTCTATTGCACAGGGCAGGGCAAGGCGATATTGGCGGCGCTGGACGAAGTCAGCCGCGAAGAGATTCTCAAGGGGCTGACCCTCACCGCGCTTACCCCGCTGACCATCATTGACCGGCGGCGCTTGCACACCGAACTGAAGATCACCCGGGCCCGCGGCTACGCGATCGATGATGAGGAGATAGTGCTCGGTGTGCGCTGCGTTGCTGCCGCCATTCGTGACAACGCAGGCAAGGTTCGCGGCGCACTGAGTGTCGCCGGACCCGCTTACCGGTTGACCCTTGATCGCCTCGAATTGCTGGGTCCGGAACTGGCCGATGCGGCGCGGAGGGTAGGGGCGCAGCTGAGTGAATCCAGTGTTCGTATCGCCGACAGTGAAGTCGAGCTGGTGGAGGGTGCCTGGTCATTCAATGGCGCTTTTCCCCGTTGGTGTGAAGCTAGCCAAAGACTGTATTGGGCGGACACCCTGGCCCCGGCAATCTGGGTGCTCGATGCGCAGAGTGAACGAATTTTTGCCCGACTCGATGCCCCGATTTGTGCCATGGAACTGCATCGCGATGGCTTGCTGATCGCCCATGCCAACGGTTGGTCACTACTCGATAAGCAAGGGCAAGAGCATCCTTTGGTCAACTGGCCCGGCAAGCAACTGCTTGGCCTGGCCAGTCATCCCTCTGGCACTCTTTGGGCTTGTCGGAGCAATGCAGGTGGCTGCTCACTTGGTGAGCTGGATACCCAAGGCGAGTTGCGTTCGTCATGGCAATTTCAGGAGCGCATCAGTTCGTTCTGTTGGGATGCGAACGGTGAGTCGTTGTTTGCCGTGGGACCGGACTCCGGCACCTTGTTTGTCATGCAGGCGGGTGCAAGCTCGGTGCGCAGGTTTGCGTCCCTGCCCAAAGGCTCGGGACGCTTGAGCGGCTTGGCGCTGGACGATCAGGGCGGTGTGTGGACGACCTTACGCGATGGCTGGAGCCTGGTGCGCTTCAGCGAAGACGGCGGGCTCGACCGGACGATCGGTTTACCGGTGCCAAGCCCCACAGATCTGGCGTTTGCCGGGTCGAACAAAGACATGTTGTACATCACCAGTTCACGTCACGACCTGACCATGGAAACCCTGGGCAACGCCCCTGCGTCGGGGCGTCTGTTTCGTGTTCGACCGGAACTGACCGGTTTGGTGGCCAGGCGCACTGACTGGCGCGCTTGAAAGAACAGGCGAATACGATCCCTCACTCATCAAACAGGCCATCCCTCCCATGAGCGTGTCTCAACGCGAGCGTTATTCTCTTTCTCCCGAGATGCGGGAGTTTGTGCGCATTAACCAAGGCTTCGCGTCCGCCGACGCCAGCCTCAACGCCAGACGCGAGGCGTTTCTGCGAGGTTGTCGGTATTTCACCCCGGTCAAACCTGAGGGCCTGGAGATCACCGACACGGCGCTTGGCAATCTGCCGGTTCGTCTTTACAAACCTTCGGGCACGGCCCCAAAACAAGGCTGGCCGGTACTGCTTTACTTGCATGGCGGCGGCTGGGATCTAGGCCACCTGGATACCCATGACTGGTTCGTTTATGCGCTGGCCAAACGGCTTAGCCTGGTCATTGTTGCAGTGGCTTATCGCCTGGCGCCCGAGCATCCCTATCCTGCGGCCCTGGACGACAGTCTGACGGTCTGGAATGCCTTGCGGGCTGGAGGGTTGGGGGGCGATCTGAGTTGCGAACAGATTGTGGTCTGTGGAGACAGTGCTGGAGGTACGTTGGCAGCGGGACTGTGCATGACGTTACGCGACAAGGGCGAGTTACAGCCCTTGGGACAGGCCTTGGTTTATCCCGTATTGACTACCGAAACCTTCCTGCCTTCTGCGATCCTCTATGCCGATGCGCCATTGTTATCGACTACCGGGCTGGCAGGTTCGTTCGAGCGCTACCTCCCCACTGCTCAAATGCGTAGCGAGGCATCGGCGATGCCGTTGATGGCCAACAATTTTAGAGGGCTCGCACCGGCTTTCATTGGTGTCGCCGAGTTCGACATTCTGCGTGACGAAGGTTACGCCTACAGGGATGTACTTGAGGCCGACCATGTTTCAGTCAGTCTTTACCTGGGGAAGGGGTTGTTGCACGGCAGTCTGCGTGCGCAGGGTGTCGAGCAAGTGGAGGCTTTTTACGACGCATTGGCGCAGGCAATTTCAACGTTTCTAGTGAACGCACATTACTCCATCGAGGGTACGCCAAACGTTTGGGATCCGCCGTCAGGTCGCGCAGTTCTTCGGGGGGCATCTGATCGAGGTGCGCAAGCGAAGTCCTGTCACCGGTTTTGCCCTAGGGCACTATGCGACAGGCTGAAGAAATTAATTGCACTCGTGTGATCGCCATGGGGTGTTAGACATCTGAGATGACTGCACCAGCCCCGACATGGTGCAAGGGTTAACCGAGCACCAAGGTCAGAAGTTGCTCTGTATTCAACTTAATCTCAGAGTCATGGCGCCCCCTGGCCAAATGAAACGCCTCTGTTGCAAACGCAGTACGAGCCAGATCCCCACACGGTCATGCACCAGTACTCTCATGCGATTGCCGCGGCGATAGGCGAACAGATAAGCGAAGTGCGGTTTCGCCGCACCGAACACCGCCATGACCCGCGTAAGCGAGGTGTCGGTGCCGGCGCGAATCTCCATCGATTCGGAGGTAAGGCAGATAGAGTCGTGGGACATTGATTGAGTCGGAAAACATTGATCGTCGATGCAATCAGTGGCGGTCCAGCCACACCGTCTGCGCATTGCAGAACTCACGGACCCCGAAATGTGACAGCTCCCGGCCGAAACCGCTTTTCTTCACGCCGCCGAAGGTGACACGTGGGTCGGTTGCGCAATAGCCATTGATGAACACGCCGCCGGTTTCCAGTTCGCCCGCCAGCTTCTGGGCAAGCTCGACATCGCGAGTGTAAATGGTTGAGGCAAGTCCGAATTCGCTGTCATTCGCTAGCTCTAGCGCATGGGCTGCATCGCGCGCGGTGATGATCGAGGCCACCGGCCCAAACAACTCCTGTTTGAACGAGGTCATCCGGTCGGTGACATCACCGAATACGGTGGGCTCATAAAAGTTGCCAGGGCCTTCAGCCTTCTTGCCACCCATTAACAATGTTGCGCCTTCTTCCAGAGTCTCCTGGACCTGACGATCAAGCTCATCACGCAGATCGAAGCGGGCCATGGGGCCGATGTAGGTGCCGGCGGCCAGTGGATCACCGACCACCAGTTGGCGGGTAGCATCGACGAACTTACGGGTGAACTCCTCGACAACCCCTTGCTCGACAATCAGGCGTTTGGCGGCCGCGCAGACTTGCCCGGTGTTCTGGTAGCGGCCAATCACGGCGGCTTTTACCGCTTCGTCGAGGTCGGCATCGTTGAGCACAATGAACGGATCGGAGCCGCCCAGTTCCAGTACACACTTCTTCAACGCCGCTCCGGCTTGAGCGCCGATGGCCATGCCAGCTCGCACGCTGCCGGTGAGGGTGACTGCTGCGATGCGGGGATCGGCGATCGCGGTGGAGACGCCGTCGGGCGTGACATTGATTACCTCGAAGACACCTTCGGGGAAGTCGGCTTGTTTGAAGGCCTCCTGCAATAGATATGCGCAACCCATCACGTTGGGCGCATGCTTGAGGACGTAAGTGTTGCCAGCGATCAGCGCTGGAACCGCGCCGCGAAGCACCTGCCAGATGGGGAAGTTCCACGGCATCACGGCGAGAATCGGGCCCAGTGGGCGATATTCGATGCGCGCCTTACCACCCTCAACCTGTGTGGGTTCGGCGGTCAGCATGGCGGGGCCGTGTTCGGCGTACCATTCGCAGAGCTGTGCACACTTTTCAATTTCACCGCTCGCCTGTGTGGTGGGCTTACCCATTTCCAGGGTAATCATGTTTGCCATCGTTTCTGCATTACCGCGTAATGCTTTCGCTAGGGCAATCAACGACTGCGAACGTTCTTCTGCGGGTTTGCTGCGCCAAAGGGAGAACCCGGCAGTGGCGCGTGAAAGGGTAGCCTCCAGTTCCGACTCGGACTCGAATGGGTAGTAGCCGATCTGCTCGCCATTGGCAGGGTTGATCGAAATGGCATGGGTGAGGCTGGAAACGTTAGTCATGACACCGTCCTGCGAAATGTGAATGAATGTGCAGCTTCAGGACAAAAGTCCCGCAGTTTAGTTAAGTCGCGCGCGCCAGGATGGAGTGCGCGCGACCAATGACCGGTGCATCGACCATTTGCCCATCCAGCACAAACACGCCTTCTCCTGAACTGGCGGCTTCGATAATGCGTTGCGCCCAGAGAAACTCTTCAGGGCTAGGTTTTAACGCCTGATGGATGATTGCCACTTGGCTCGGATGGATGCACAACGCGCCGCCAAAGCCCATGTCGCGGGCAAACTGAACGGTGTTGTGCAGGCCAGTGGTATCCTGGATTGAGGGGAAAACGCCGTCCAGCGCTGGGGCCAGTCCAGCAACCCGCGTGTAGAGCAACACGGCATAGCGGGCGTGGCCGAGAATCTCTTCGGCGGCGCGGCTGCCGGTGGTCAGGTTCAGGTCCAGGCCCAGATCGAGGCTGCCGAACGACAACCGCTCAACACCATTAGCACCGGCAATCGAGCTGAGTGCCGCCAAGCCTTTGGCGCTCTCGATGATCGGCCAGATCGGTTTGCCGGTGTTACCCGCGGTGGACACTTGTGCTGCGCTTTCTGCTTTGGGTAGCAGAATGGCGGTCACGCCGGCATGCCGACGGCAAAGATCCAGATCCGCGGCGTGCGCCCAGTGCTCCGGGGCATTCACCCGAACCAGCACCTGAGCTTTGGGGTGTTCACTCAAGAAGCGCTCAAGGTTATCCCTGGCCTGCTCTTTGAGGTTTTCCTGAACGGCATCTTCCAGGTCGACAATGACTCGGTCTGCGCCGGTGGCGATGGCTTTGGGGATGCGCTCTGGACGGGTGGCCGGCACAAACAGGGCGGAGCGAACAATCGATGTACTCATGGTGTTTCTCCCTGACTGAACTCGACTTCTCCAATCTGTGCGACGCCGTCCTGATTGCCTGCCCAAACCTCAGCCTTGCCTGGCTCGATCACCCGGCCGCCGACTTCGAACAGCCGAGGCGAAATCAGCGGCCGCACACCACGGAAACTGAAGCGCTTGAGGGTTACCCCAGGGTGTGCACGCAGGAACGCGCGCAGGTTCAAGGTGGCGATCAGCGGACCGTGTACCACCAGACCCGGATACCCTTCGGTATCGGTAACGTACGGCCAGTCATAGTGGATCCGGTGGCCATTGAAGGTCACCGCTGAATAACGAAACAGCAGTGTTGCACTGGGAACTACCGGCTCGCGCCACTGACCGGCCGCCAGTGGTTCGGTGCCGCCAAGCTTGGGTGGGGTGGGTTCGCGGTAGACGATATCCTGCTCGTCGACCAATGCACATTCACCCTCCTGGAAAAACTCATGGCGCACTGTGACGAACAGTAGCGAGCCTGTGCGTCCGTGTTTCTCCTCGACCTTGAGTATCGTTGAGAGGCGATCGACTTGGGCTTCGACGCGCAAGGGGCGGTTGAATGTTAGCCGGCTGCCCGCCCACATGCGGTTGCGGTTGTCCGCCGGCGGCAGGAAACCACCGCGCGCCGGATGGCCGTCCTGGCCGAGTCCGTCCTCGGCAACCGGCTCCTGGAAGAACGCCCAGTGCCACAGTGGTGGCAGCGTTTCACCAGGTTGCGGTGCAGCTTCGCCGAGTGTCGCGGCAATGCGCTTGACCAAGTTGTAGCTGATCTGGTCTCGGCTTTCTTCGACTCGGCCGATCCACGCAGAAATATCAAGGTTGCTCATGGCGTTTACTCCTTTCAGACCACCGAGGTGAATTCTGGAATGGCTTCAAACAGATCTACTACCAGGCCGTAATCGGCCACCTGGAAGATCGGCGCTTCTTCGTCCTTGTTGATCGCAACGATCACTTTGGAGTCCTTCATGCCGGCCAGGTGCTGGATCGCGCCGGAGATACCGACGGCGATGTACAGCTGTGGAGCAACGATCTTGCCGGTCTGACCGACCTGCATGTCGTTGGGGACGAAAC
>Ga0207428_10003280_pt1 | contig 15737 bp, 13 predicted proteins | sample RhiMethybrSRZTD1_FD_187600 | JGI IMG/M metagenome (GOLD analysis project Ga0207428, IMG submission 187600) | Populus rhizosphere microbial communities from Tennessee, USA - Rhizosphere MetaG P. TD hybrid SRZTD1 (SPAdes) (version 3) | ecosystem: Host-associated > Plants > Roots > Rhizosphere >...
GAGTTCGGAGCGGCCCGCCGACGATCTGCGACTTCGGCGGGCGCCGCCGTTCTCCTGCGAGAAGCACTCGTTGCAGGGTCAAGATCGGGCCCGTCGAAGCCGATACGCGCCCCATGGATCCCATCGGCGCACGCCTCCTTGCGGCCCGCATACGAGCGGGTGTGTCCGTCGGTACGAGGATCGAGCTCGTTCGCGACGCGGAAGACGACTCCGGTCTCTGCGCGGGCGATCGCGGCATCGTCGAGGACATCGACGTCCGCGGCTTCGTCCGGGTGGCGCTGGATCGCGGCGTCGCGGTCGAGATCGATCCCGAGCGAACACCGTTCCGTTCGCTCGCGGCGTAACTCACCTTCGCGGCTCGCTCTCTCTCCCCTCGCGCAGGCCGAAGTCTGCAGTGACGACCGTGGTCGGCGCCCCGCCGAAGGCCTGCGGGGCGGCGGCCGCGTATCGCGCGCCGATCCCGACGTCCCGCCAGCTCGCCGAGAGGATCACCTCGCGGTGGGGCTTCGACTTCAGCCACTCACCGACGATCCGGCGCGCGTCGAGTGCCGCCGAGGTCGAGAGGAGCGTCTCGCCGACGGACCACGTGCTCCAGCCTCGGTCGGTGTAGTGCCGCCGGAGCCTGCGGTCGAAGCTCGTGCCGTCCGCCGAGGCGTGGTCGAAAAAGCCGACCGCGAGCATCGACCTCGAGTGGATCGCCGCCGCGACGCGGAGCCCGGCGACCGGGCGGAGCGGCTGCAGGCCGCGGTCGGACCGCACGAGGTTGAGCTCCACCAAGATCTGCCGCTCGAGCCAGCCTCGTGGCTCGATCCGCGCTGACTGCTCGGCCGTCGCCGCCGAGCCGGGCGCCACGGCAGCGGCCAGCGCTGCCGCGAGGACGACCAGGTAGCGCATCTCGAGAAGGGCATCGGCGGCTTCCCGCCACCTGCGTCACCCCTCGAACGAGGGTTGAGGCTACTTGCCGCTCTTGCCGTTGATCGAGCCCGCGTTCGCGTTCCCGTTCGGGTTCGCGCTCGGGGTGCTCTTGACCGGGCGGTCGCGCGGTGCCGGCGACTGCCGCACCGGCCTCGGCTTCGTGGTCCGGCCGGTGTGGCCGGAGGCTGCGCTTCCGCCCCGGGACGTTGTGGCCCCCCTGTTCGCGGCTCGTGGCCTGGACCGGCCCTGGCCGGACGATTTCCCGAGCGCGCGCCCGTTCGCCCCCGCCGTCGCGGACTTGCCGCGGCTCGTGGACGATCGCCGCGTCGTCGGTGTCCGGACCTGTCCCGGGGCAGGCCCGCCGCGAGCGCGCTCCTGACCCGGCGCGCCCGCCTTGCCGATCGCCTTGCCGTTCGCGACGTCGCGTCCCGGAGCGACCGTGCTCTTGCCGCGCTTGACGAGCGCGGGGCTGGTCGGACCCGGGCCCTTCTGCGAGACCTCCGACGCTCCTACGACCGCGCCTCCGGTCGCGACGGTGGCCGCGGTCACGACGGCCGCTGCCTTCAGCGCGACCCCGCCCGCGAGGATGCCGCCCCCTGTCGCCCCTGCACCGCCCACGCCCGAGGTTGCGACCGCTGCGGTCGCGCCCGCGGCGGGAAGCGTCGCCGCCGTCGCGGAGCTCTCCAGGCCCTTGAACAGGCTCAGCGAGAAGGGGACGGGGATGAGCAGGAGGCCGCGGAGCGCGCTTCGGTTGCGGCTCTGGAGCCGTGCGAAGTGCGCGCAGTCGGGGCACTCGTCGAGGTGCGTGCGCAGCCTCCGCCTCTCCTTGCGCCCGAGCCGCCCGTCCGTTGCCTTCGAGACGGCGAGCTGGGCCTCGGTGCAGCTGAGCTGATGCTCGAGCTCCTCCGCGAGCGAGCGCCGGGCGCGAAAGAGGAGCGTCTCGAGCGCCGATGTCGTCACGTCGAGGATCGCTGCGATCTCCTTGTACGAGCGGCCCTCGAACTCGCGCAGGACGATTGCCTGCCGCTGCTGCGGGGGGATGCGCGAAAGCGCCGTGAGCACCTCGCCGACCGTCGGCCCGGTCTCGTCCGGGCTCGTCCCGGCGACGTCGTCGTCGAGCTCCACGTGGCGGGGTCGCGAGCTCTCCTGCCGGAAGCGCTGCTTGATCGCGTTGCTCGCGATCGTCAGCAGCCAGTTCGCGGGCTTGCGGGGGCGAACGCCCTGCTCGATCGAGCGATACGCGTTCAGGAAGGTCGTCTGCGTGACGTCTTCGGCGTCCGCGGGATTTCCGAGCACCGCAAGGGCGTAGCGGTACACCTCGCTTCCGTGACGCCGGTACAGGTCGTCGACGGCGCGCGAGGCAGCCTGGCTCCTCTCGGTCGCAGCCATGCACGAACGGTGTTCCGCATCGGTCACGCCTGCAACCCATCTCAGGATTTCTTAACAATCCTGGGCGCAAGAGACGCGGGCCGGTGGCGTCTACCGTAGAGCCATGGCGAACTTCGAGCAGCGCACGAGCCGGTTCGTGAAAACGGCGCTGGTTCTCGCTGTTGTGCTCCTGGTGGTGATCTCGGCGGCCCTTGCGGTCCCGCCGGCCGATCGAGGGAAGCCGGACCGCGGGCAGCAGGCGAAGAGTACCCAGTCGTCCGAGGGGGAGACGAAGGCCAATCCGGCCAGAACGTGCAAGGCCGAGCGGGCGAGCATGGGGGCTGACGCCTTCAACGAGCGCTACGGCACGAACGCGAACAAGCGGAACGCGTTCGGCAAGTGCGTCTCGAAGCACGCGAAGGAGCGCGCGAAGAAGAAGTGACTGTCAGGCCCGCGCAAGTCGCGGCACAAGGGGGAAGAGACGAGGAGGCCGATGAGGCCTCTTCGTCGTTCAGGACGAGAAGCGGGCGACAGTCAACGTGCGGTGAGAGTCACCGCGCTCAGACGAGCGGCTCCCAGCGCGGGAGCGTGAGCCGGAGCGTCGTCGGCCCGCCGATCTTGCTGTCGAGGTCGAAGGAGCCCCCGAGCATGCGGGTGCGCTCCGCGATGCCGACGAGGCCGAGGCGGCCGCGCTGGGCGGCCTTCGCGAGGGCACGCTCCACCTCGAAGCCCATGCCGTCGTCGGTGATCTGCACCTCGATCGCGTTTCTGCGCGCGCGCACGAGGACGGCCACGTGCGTGGCGCCCGCATGCTCGCGGATGTTGGCGAGAGCCTCCTGGATCGCGCGGAAGACGGTGATCCGCTGCGCCGAGGTCAGCGAGTCGGCCTCGCCGCGGATCTCCAGGCTCGCCTGTACGCCACTGCGCTCCGCGAAGACGTCGATCTCGCGATGCAGGATCTCGCCGAGCGGCCGGCTGATCACGCTCTTCGTCTCGAGCGAGTGCGCGATCTCACGGAGGTCGCGGTCGAGCTCGACGAGACGTGCCGTGAGGTCGTCGAAACGCCCGGCCGCCTGCTCCCGGTGCGTCTCCAGCACGAACGGGTAGATCTGCTCCTGCAGGAGGCGGACGTCTGCGCCGAGCGCGAGCACGTCCTGGATCGGCCCGTCGTGGAGGTCGAAGCCGAGGCGCATGAGCCGGCGTTCCGAGGCCGCGACGAGCGTTCGCTCCCGTGCCGCGGAGTGCTCGAGCAGATGCTCTCGCTCGATCGGTGCCCCGAGTGCGGTCGCGGCGACGGCAAGAAACGCGTCGGCGACGTCCGGCTCGACGGCACCCAGCTTGCCGACCACCGCGGCGTACGGCTGGCCATAGCGGATGACGGGCGTCGAGCGAAGTTGGGAGCCGCCGAGCAGCGACAGCCGCGAGCGCTGCCTGAGTGCTGCCTTGGCCTCCGCGCGCACGCGCCGGCTGGGCCTGTCGACCGTGCCGAGCGAGAGGATGCACTCGAGGCTGCTCGGCGTCCGCCGCCAGAGCGTGACATCGGCGAGTACGTCGAAGGCGATCAGCAGGCCAAGCTGGATCTCGATCGCGAGGACCGGGGGGAGCTCGACCAGGCGCGGGCTCGCGACCGTCTGGCTGAAGAGCGCGAAGCGGGCAGCGGGGAGGGGAAGCGCGCAGGCGTCGGCGACCGCGGCCGCCGCCCCGCGCACGTCCGCATCGTCGAGCTCGAGCGCGGCGGCGAGCTCCACGAGCGCCGAGCCCGCGTACCAGACCGACGCGAGGCCGTCCCCGATCTCGTCGTCGGCGAATCCGTCGCGGACGCGTCGCGCGTCGACGAGGACGCCCTCGAGCGCGCTGCGGACCTCGCTCGGCGAGCCTTCGAGGAAGTACGAGTGGAGCCGCGCGAGCCGCTCCTCGGGAGCGGTGCGCTGAGCGCGCCCGGGCGTCGGGGCGCTGGAGAGCGGGAGGTTCGCTCCCATGGGTCGAGAGCCGTCGAGTGTCATACCGGTGCCTCTGCGGCGAGTCTCGACTCGTTCACGGTCCTGCTCAACGTTCCTCCCCTCGAGCGCACGCTGTCAAGCGGCGCCCGTCACTCCATCCCTGCGGGGGCATGCTCCGCGGGATGCTCCGCGAGCAGCCGCTCGATGTCGAGGAGCAGCTCCTCGGTCTCGTTCCAGCGGTCGAACACGCGCATGCCCGTCGGCGTCCGCCCGCCGGTGTCCGCGGCAATGACGATCGGCACCTCGGGACGCGCCGCGCGCGCAGCGTTGGCCGTCCGCAGCGCGTCGGCGATCGTGTCGGCGCCGTCGAGGACCGCCAGGTCGAGCTCGGGGTCGAGGACGCCCTGCGTCAGCTGCTCGGGCGTCGTCTCCTGCACATCGAGGTCGCGGCCGTCCAGCAGGAAGCGCGCGAGGCGGACGAAGCGGGGGTCGCGGCTGGCCACGAGGACGCGCGCACGCGGCTCGTCGTCGAAATCCTCGAGCGGGCCGGCTCGGCGATCCTGGCGCGCGTCGTGTGCGCTCCGCGACGCCCAGGCCACGCGGTCCCCGACCTCGAGGCCGCGCTTCCGGCACTCACCAGCGGCGAGCTCGACGACCTCACGCGCGCCCCGGCACGAGACCGTGCGCCAGGGCCGGACGTCGTGCTCGATCTTCATGACGACCTGGTCGGCGTCGAGGAAGACCGCGTCGATGGGGAACCGCATGAAGGCGGTATGGATGCTCCAGCCCGGCCGCAGGACCATCCCCTCGCCGCTCCTCAGGTAGCGGCGGCCGAGGAGCCCCCGCATCCGCCGGTGCGCGCGGTCCGAGACCATCACGCGCTCGCAGACGATCCGACCGTCCTCCCGGCGGAGCGTCAGGACGGCCATGTCGCTAGGCCAGCGCGTCGATGATGTTGATCGCCATCGGCACGAGGATGACGATGAACATCGCCGGGAAGATGAAGAGGATCAGCGGGAAGAGCATCTTGATCGGCATCTTCTGGGCGATCTCCTCGGCGGCCGCCTTCCTCCGCTTCCGCATCTCGAGGCTCAGGTTCCGCATCGTCGCGGAGATCGAGACGCCCAGCCGCTCGCCCTGCGTCAGGGAGCGGGCGAAGATCCGCATGTTCGGCGTGTCGGCGCGCTTGCCGAGGCTCTCGATCGCCTGCTGCACCGTGAGGCCCATGCGCTGCTCCTGCAGCGTCAGCCGGAGCTCCTGACCGAGCGGGTCGGCCATCGTCTCCGAGGCGACGCGCATCGAGGCGAGAATCCCGAGGCCGGCCTCGATCGTGACCACGAGCAGGTCGATCATGTCCGGCATCTGCCGGTCGATCCTGGTGAAGCGCTGCCGCTTCTTGATGTTGATGTAGTAGAGCGGCGCGAACCAGCCGCCGACGCCTGCCGCGGCCGTGAGGACGACCGTCAGGATGATCCCGCCGCCCATGGCCGGGACGAGCCAGAAGGTCAGGAGCGCGGCCGCGATCGCGACGAGGAGCTGGTAGCCGAGGATCTTGCGCGGGGAGGTGTCGTACATGCCCGCGGAGATGAGCTCGTCGCGGATCTTCGCCTCTCCACTGCGCGAGGTCCGTTTCGCGGCGAAGTCGCCGAGGCGTCCGGCGAGGGCGTCGATCGGCCGGCGTGCCTCCCCGACCTCCGAGCCCCCGGTATTCTCGGCGACGTAGCCGTAGGTGCCGATCTGCTCGATCGTGGCGGTCGACGACTTCGTGCGGCCGAGGTTGACGACGAGAATGGCGATCCCGGCTCCGAGGAGCAGGATCCCTGCGAGTGCGATCATCGTGATACCCATGTCTACACGTCCACTTCCGCGATCTTCTTGATCCAGAACGAGCCGATGAAGACGAGCACTGCGCCGAGCACGAGCATGAACTGCCCGAGCGTGTTGTGGAGCAGCGGGTCGAGGTAGTCGCCGCCCGTGAAGCTGAGGACGAGCAGCAGGAAGATGGGAAGGCTGGTCAGGATCCAGCGCGAGATACGCGCCTGTGCCGTCAGGACCTGCACGAGCCGGCGGATCTCCTGGCGGCCGCGAATGGTCTCCGCGACGCGGTCGAGCACCTCGGCCGTGTTGCCGCCCGCCTCTCGCTGGAGCCGCATGACCATGGCGACCTGCTCGGCGTCGTAGCTGCCCATGCGCCGCGCCATCACCATCAGCGCGTCGTCGAGCGGGACTCCGAGCTGCTCGTCCTGGAGGACGCGCCGGAACTCCCTCTTCGACGGCTCGTCCGCGCTCTCGACCATGACGGCCAACGCCCCCATGACCGAGTGCCCGGTCCGCATCGCACCCGAGAGGACGTCGAGGTTGTCGGCGAGCTGTTCCTCGAAGGCGTCCTTCACCTTCTTCACCTTGCGCGAGACGTACGCACGAGTCACGAAGGGGGCGAGGAGGCCGATCAAGAGCCCCCAGAGCGACTGCAGCACGATCGCCGCAACGAGCGAGGCGACGATGCCGGCGACGATCGTCCAGAAGAGCAGGGCGAGCGGGGAGATCGTCAAGCCGATCAGCTCGACGTCGCTCTCGAACCGCTGCCACGAGCGGAGGCGGCCGATCCGCTGCTGCGCCCGGGAGGCGAGCAATGCGGAGACCTCGGCGCGCCGCGCACGCGACTCCTCCTCCGAAGGCACGGTGACGTACATGGACATGCGCCGCTTGAGCGAGCGCCTGCGGGCCTCCAGGATGGTCAGCACTGCGAACGCGATCAGCGCGAGCACTGCGATCACGATGAACACCATCAGGTAGGGCGAAACGATGACCTCGTCCGTCCAGCTCTGTTCGAACGTGCCGCGCGGAGTGACGTCGAGCGCCGGTGTGGTGTACGTGGCCGTCGCCGGCGTGAAGCCGACGACCGAGGCCTTCACCATCGCCTCGCGCTCGGGCGGGAGCACCGAGCGGTAGGTGACCTCGTACTCGCTCGAGAGCTGCTGGCCGATCTCCTCGAAGATAGGCTCGAGGGCCGCGGGGCTCGAGCTCTCGGCGTACCTGCCACCGGTCCGCTGCGCGACCGCCTGCAGCGTGGCGGGGTCGTACTGCTTCGACTTGAGGCCGACGGAGAACACCCGCACGTTCGCCTCGTCCAGGGCCTCGAGCGCCTCTGCCCGGCCCGCCGCGCTGCCGACGTCCGTGCCGTCGGAGAGGAGGACGACCGTCGTCCGCTCGAGCCCTTCGTCCTTTGCCTGGTCGGCGACATTGATGAGCGCGTCGTAGATGTGCGTGCCCTCGGCGAGCGGCGGCGCCTGCGCGACGGCGGCCGTGAGCTCCTCGCCGTCGGTCGTGAACTCGGCGAGGACGGTGTCGTCGGGGCCGAAGACGACGACGGAGACCGGAAGGTCGTCCTTCCGCTCGGTGAGGAACGCCCGCGCGGCGGCCATCGCGCCCGCGATCGGCGCACCCTCCATGCTGTTGGAGGCATCGATCAGGAGCACGGCGCCGCTCGACGACCCGCCCGGAGGCTGCACGCCGAGCCCGACCACGGGGCCGTCGTTCTCGGTGACGCTGAGCTGGGCCGTGGAGAGCGGCTGCGTCTTCGGAAGGGTCAGCAGATACGCGCGGTCGGGGAAGCCCGAGGTCGGCGACTCGGTGAGCTTCAGCTGGCCTGCGGGCTGCCCCAGCGAGGCCGTCGGCGCCAAGAGAGCGGCGAGTGCAGCTCCCGCGGCGGCGATGGCGGCGAGGCGCTTCACGCGGTCGCGCCCCTTCGCTCGTCGAGCGAGGCGACGCGCTCGCCGAACACGCTCTGCGGGAGCTCGATGCCGCGCTTGCGGAACTTCTCGAGGAAGACGGGGCGGAGGCCGGTCGACCGGAGACGCCCGGTGATCGTGCGGTCCGGAGCGACCGACTCGATCTCGAACTCGAAGATGTCCTGCAGCTGGATGACGTCCGACTCCATGCGGAGAACCTCGGTCACGGCGACGACGCGCCGCGAGCCGTCCTCGAGGCGGTCGATGTGGACGAGGAGGTCGAGCGCGGACGACACGTGCTGCCGGATCGCGCGCAGCGGCAGGTCGTAGCCGGCCATCATCACCATCGTCTCGATGCGGTGGAGCGCGTCGCGAGGCGAGTTCGAGTGGACGGTCGAGAGCGACCCGTCGTGGCCCGTGTTCATCGCCTGCAGCATGTCGAGGGCCTCGGCGCCGCGAACCTCGCCGACGACGATCCGGTCCGGTCGCATGCGGAGCGAGTTCCGCACGAGGTCGCGGATCGGGATGTGGCCCTCGCCCTCGATGTTCGGAGGGCGCGCCTCGAGCCGGAGGACGTGGCGCTGGTGGAGCTGGAGCTCCGCGGCGTCCTCGATCGTCACGATCCGCTCGTTGTTCGGGATCGCCGACGAGAGCGCGTTCAGCAGCGTCGTCTTGCCCGAGCCGGTGCCGCCCGAGATCAGCATGTTCAGCTGCGCCTCGACGCACCGCGAGAGGAAGTCGACCGACTCCTCGGAGAGCGAGCCGATGTTGATCATGTCCTCGAGCGAGAGCCGTCGGCGGCTGAACTTCCGGATCGTCATCAGCGGCCCGGAGAGCGACAGCGGTGGGATGACCGCGTTCACGCGACTGCCGTCGGGCAAGCGCGCGTCGACCATCGGCGAGGACTCGTCGATGCGACGGCCGATCTGCGAGACGATCTTGTTGATGATGCGGCGGAGGTGCGACTCGTCCGTGAAGCGCACGGTCGTCTCGTAGAGCTTCCCGCCGCGCTCGATCCAGATGTCGTCGGGGCCGTTGCACATGATCTCCGTGATCGAGTCGTCGGCGATCAGCCGCTCGAGCGGGCCGTAGCCGAGGATGTCGTCGAGGATCTCGGCCGTCAGGCGCTCGCGGTCTTCGCGTGCGATCCCGGCCTCGTCGTTCAGCAGCCGGCGGATGTCGGCCGTGACGCGGTCGCGGAGCTCGGTGGGGTCGATTGCGATGTTGAAGAGCTGCGGGCCGAGCTCGGAGATGACCGACATGTGGATGCGGTTCTTGAGCTCGGCGAACGGCTCCTGCTCGCGGGCCGGGCGCCTGTCGCTGGAGATTCGCTCGTGGAGTTCCATGGCCTATGCCTTCCTTCCGAAGAGCCGACGCTTGCCCCCGCCGCTTCCGCCGGCGGCCGCAGCGGCAACCGGGACGGCCTCCGCGCCGACTGCGACGCTCTCGCCCACGACGAGGTCTGCGAGGCGCCCGAACGCCTCCGCCGGCTCCGACTGCGGGCGGGCGACGACGATCGGGATGCCCTCGTTGACCGTGCGCGGGATCTCGCGGTCGGAGGGGATGAACACGTCGGGGGTACGACCGAGCACGGCCTCGACGTCGGACTGGCTGATGCCGACGCGGCTGTGCGCGCGGTTGAGGAGCAGGAAGATCTTGTCCTGGTCGTACTTCATCAGCTCGAGCGTCTCGAGCCCGAGCTTCGTGTTCTTGAGGGAGAGGGAGTCGAGCATTCCGACCATGACGACCTCGGTCGAGCTGTCGATCGAGGTGATCACCTCGGCTGTGAAGCCAGGCGGGGTGTCGACGACGACCCAGTCGAAGTGGGCGCGCATGATCGCGTAGATCTCGCGCAGGAGCTCGGCCCCGACCGCGCTCGCCTGGTCCGGGCGCCGCGGCGCGATCAGCGTGCGCACGCCCGAGGAGTGGGTGGCAAGGAACGAGTCGAGCTTGTCGTAGTCGAGGGCGCCCGGCGACTGGGCCAGGTCGTACACGGTCTTCTCCGGCGGGAGACCGAGGCAGAGCGCGACATCGCCGAACTGGAGGTCGAGGTCGATGAGGGCGACCCGCTGCCCACGCTGCGCGAGCGACACGGCGAGGTTCGTCGACGTGAGCGTCTTGCCGGTGCCGCCCTTGGGGCCGAGGATGCAGACGAGTCGCGACTGCTCCGAGGCGCCGCCGGCCACGTCGCCGCCCTGCTTGCGGGCGAGCATCTTGTGGACCTCGAACCGCACCTGGTCGGGTGTCGCCGGGAGCATGACGATGTCGTCTGCGCCGGCCTCGAACGCGCGCCTGAGGAAGCCGTTGGGCGACCCGTGACCCAGGACCATGACGTTCACGTCCGGGTTCTGCTGGGCCACCGCGTCCAGGAGCAGCAAGGCGCGGTCCGAGTAACCGGCGCAGGCGATGAGGAGCAGGTCCGCAGGATGGCCGCGCAGCCACCCCAGGGCCTCGTCGGCCCCGGTGACCACAGCCGCGACGTTGAAGTCGGCGTCTGCGGGCAGCGAGTCCTGCACGTCGCCGGGGTCGACCCCGGGCTCGACGACGAGGAGTGCTGTGACCGGGCGGCTCGGCATCGTTCGCTTCTACCTACCTCAGCACCGTAGCGGCGGTTGCCGTCGACGGCTTCGTCGGCTTGGCGCCGATCACAGGCCGAAGCACGAACCAGAGCTGGGTGTTGTCGGCCGCGTAGGCGAACTTCGCTGCTTCCGCCGTCTGGATCTCGAGGATCAGGTTGCCGCCGCCGCTTGGGCCGGGCACGCTCGGCACCGCAAGCACCTTGACGTTCGGCTTGAACAGCTTCACGACACCGCCGACCGAGGAGTAGATGTCGACCGAGTCGCCGACCTGGACCTGTGAAAGGCTGCCGTGGACGCCGTCCATCGAGATCGAGAGCGCGCGCTGCGCGCCAGTGATCTGCGAGTCGACCGACGCCGTATCGGCTGCCGCGAAGTCCGTCGAAGTGAACTGCTGGCCGGGGAAGATGTCGAGCGATGCAGCGCGACCGCTCAGATACGACGGGTCCGCGATCGCTCCGACTTCGACTTCCTTGCGCGGAAGGGTCGTGGGCGCGTACATCGACTGGCTCGCGACGATGGTGCCCGGTGTCCCCTTGGGAATGAGCTGCTTCGCCACGAGGACGGGCGTCGGCGCATTCTCGCCGCCCACGCGTGCGCGGTAGCGGTCGAGGTACACGATGAGCAGGATCGCGGCGAGCGCGATAGCGCCGATGCCGAGGGCAATCGCCCAGCCGCGTGACGACATCCTCCCCGAGACCTTGCTGGTGAACGTATTGGACATTTGGCTTCCTCTCCTTGCTTCTCGGTGCTGCTCCTATTTCGGCACGTTTGCCGAACTACCTGAGTGCTCCTTACAACAGGGAATCATTCGACGAGGACGGCGACGCACGGGTCGAAGCTCGTGCCCGGCGCACAGAGCTCCCCCGAGGGGGTCGCGCCCTCCAGGAAGACCGGATTCACGAAGTGACCCCATACCCACGTCGTGTTGCCGCCGGACAAGTTGAGATCTGGCGGGGGCTCGTTCCCGACGCCGTACGGCAGACCGTCGAGGGCGCCGACGTTGCCCGTCGTGCACGGGTCCTCGGGCGCCCCGCCCTGCCAGTTGCCGCCTCCACCGGTGGTTCGCCCATAACCCGTGACGTAGAAGGATCCGAACCCGACGACGGGAAATACCTCGTTGCCGGGACTGGTGAACGAGTCGTACGGAGTGAAGAACAAGGTTACGAGCCTGGGATCGTCGGACTTGAGGCGGTTCCCGCGAGGTGGCGCCGGGCTGTCCTGTGCAAAGGTGAACTGGTCCGTCTTGCCCGATGCATCGACGTAGTTCGTGTTGGCGTCGTGCCAGTAGTTGCGTCCAGCCTGGTAGAGCGAAGTGTCGGATGGGCAGGTCGGGTTGTTGGAGACACCGAAGAGCCGCAGGTTGAACCCCTGGAGAATCTGGTTCGCGGCGGCGGTGGTCTGCGTGATCACGCAGCGTGTCCCTCCGGCGTTGGGCCAGCCGTTGGACGCGTCCCACGGCGCTGGGTGCGGTGCCATCAAGCCATTGATGCTGTTCACATTCGGGCAGTACGGCGTGTATGTGAACTGGTGAGCTGCGTACTCGGGGCTGCACCCCTTTTGGATCTCCGTCGCGAGGTTTGAGCCCGCGGCGGGGTCGCAGTCGATCAGTGCTCGTTGGCTGGCTCCGGTTCCGAGGTTGAAGGCGATCGCGGGCTCGTCCTGGTCGAGCGCGATGCCGCCCTGGAGGCCCATCTCGAAGTAGAAGCAGTTCGGCCCGGCTGGCACGCTTGCCGCCTCAGCCGTCTCGGAAAGCCCAAGGTCGGGCGTGCCGTCGCACGTGGGACCGAGATCGGTCGTCAGCCGCGTCCACTCCAAAGATCCCGTTCGGTCGAGGCTACCCGAGAACGAGCGCTGGACCGGTGCGTTCAAGACCTGCGTATCGGTTGGGGGAACGCTCGTCGAGATCGCACCGTTGCCGGTGTAGAACCAGCGACAGTTGGGACTGAAGCCCGGGTTCGCACAAGCGGCCGGCAGGCCACCGCCCGAGGCGTTCCTGAGCGAGACCTCGATGGCGATCGAGTTCTGCCACGTGTTCGGGGGAAACGGGATCCCGGCCCTCGAGAAGCTGACCGTCCCGGTGGCCCCGGCTGCGTTCGGCGGCAGGTCACATGTCACGCTGTAGTCGCAGAACGCTGCGCCGTTGCTCCTAACCATCCGGAAGCGCACCTGGACATCCGAGGCCCTGAGTGGTTCAGTGACCTGGAGCGGAGGTGGGCTCGGGTTCGGGTACTGACCGTTGTACGCGCTAATGTCAACAGAGACGTTGAGCTGTGCGGAGCACGTCGTAGCCTGGGAGTTGAAGTAGGAGTTACAGCCGGACGAGGCACCGTTCAGGTACACGCTCCTCAGCTTCGGTTCCGGTCCACCGCCTGCCGCCTGGTAGCCGCGGATGAACTGGACGCCCGCGGTGACCGTCTGCGTCGACCCGGTCCCGTTGGCGTCCCAGCACGAGACCGTTCCGGACGCCTGCCGACAGAAGTCGGTGGCCAGAGCACCGACCCACCCGCTGTCCTGGAGGCACGGAGCCGTTGCGCCATCCGCGTCGCAGGCCGGCCGGAAGCTCGTTGCCACCACGACCCCGGTGAGCGGGCCGACGTTGAAGTTGGCCCACGAGGGACAAAGAGACGCTCCCCCGACGCCCTGCGTGTTCGTGGGGTCGAGGGTAGTCCAGGGCGACAGTCCCGCGGGTGCTCCGCCGAGGCCGGGCTTCTCGCACATGTACCTGACGTCGAGGATCCTGCCGGTCTCCTCGTTGAAGAAGACCGCTGCTGCGCTCAGCGGACGGGGCACGCGCACGGCGATCGGAAGAAGGCCACGTAGGCCTCGGATCTTCTCTATTCGAACCTGTGCTCTCCGCTTGATATCGGGGAACACCGGCATGAGGCTGGCGAGCGGGAACGAGTTGTCCTCCGTCACCTTGACGTCGAGAATCTTCGCCGCGCAGAGCGAAGGATTCACGGGATCGGACTTGTCGGCCGGCGATGGATTGCTGTCGTCGTCGTAGTAGGTGCTGCTGTTGAGGATTGCGTGAACTTTCGAACCGTCCACGTGGCCGACCTGCGGGTTGTACGTCGTCGTGAAAAGCGTCCCGTCCGCCTTCGTGTGTGGGCCTACGTAGAGACGCGCCTGCTGCTCGATCCTCTGGTCGATATCGCTTCCGCACGGAAAGCCCCAAACGGAGCCCCCAGCGAACGCTCCGGCGTCGGCTTTCGTCTGGAGATGCTTGGCGTGCGTGTACCAGTTGCCGATGCCGATCACGATCGCCATCAGGCCAAAGAGCACAGGCAAGAACAACGCGAAGAACACGGCCACCTGGCCGCGTTCCTTGCGCGCTATGGCGGTGGCAGCGGACATGGGCCCACTCCAGACAGATGAGTTGCATCTTGTTCGAGCCGCATGGTCGCTTCGCCTCGAAGCGTGATCGAGGCAGACACGAACGGAACCAACCTGAACGGCGCGGAAAGCCGCACGCGAACAGGCGTGCCGCCTCGACCAGGATCCGTGCTCGGGTCCGGGTCTCCGTCGTCCGGATAGCAGATGGTCACCGCGACCTTGTTTCGGAGCCCTCTCGAGATCGCCTGGCAATGGAGGTATCGGTCGAGCTGAATCCCCGCAGGCGGGTTACCAGTGCAGTTCCAGGTCGTAACGTTGCATGCCGTGCCCGTCGGAAGGCGAGGACAGCCGGGCCAGTGATTCACCACCGCGTGGCGGGCTCCCTGGTTCGCAATCCTGTTCTCGTCAAGCCAGAAGTTGAGGCCGATGCCGAACTGGATGATCCCGGCGACGAGGAGGAGGAGCGGAAAGAGAATGAGCGCGAACTCGACCATCGCCTGGCCGCGCTCCCGGTCCTCTCGACGGCGCCAGGCGCCCGTGTGATCGTGTTTCGCCACGGAAGGTTCCAATCCCCTATCGGAAGAAGACGGGCCGTACATGAGCCTGGTCTCCCTCCCCTGTGGTCGACGGCTCGAGTTCGTGTGCCGGCTCATTGTGCCCCCGCCCCCGCGATTTCGAAAGTGTGAGTTCCGTTACTGCTCGGAAAGCGTATGCGCCGGCCCGGTCGAGGGGGTAACCGGGCCGGCGCACAGGTGCCGCCGTGACCGCCGGACGAGTCCGACGGTTGGCTCTGTCCGGCTTAGCCGGGCGCGTTCGAGACGCTGCTGGCCGCGTCCGAGAACAGATCCCGGAGCACGTTCCGCAGGAAGAACAGCGCGATGATGATGGCGATTGCGAGGAACCCGAGCAGGATTGCGTACTCGGTCGTCGTCTGGCCATCCTCGCGGCTGCGGAGCTCGGAGGCAGCAACCTGCATCCGAACCACTGCGCGAAGAAGAAGATCGCTCATGTCGGAGGTACCTCCTCCCTAATCACTCGGGGGGTGTTCAAGGAAGCACCCCGTTTCTGGCAGTCCGCCCGGGTCGTGAATCTGTGGGCCAACTCAGGGTGCGAGGGAAGGGCGTCTCCGACAACCGGCCGATGGGACGGTTCCGACTAGACCTTCGGCTCCTTCAGGTATCCGATGGGTGGTCGATCATCGAGGAGTGAGGTCGGCCGCCGACGCTGCTGCCATGGCGACTGGCGCGCTACGCCAGTCGACACGCCCCTGCCTGCTCACGACCGCACTCATCGTCCTGGCTGTCACCATGATGTTGGGGCTCGCCGGTGCCAGTGCGGTCGAGGGACTGCTTGCCTGGGACGTGCGATTCGCGTACGTCCCCGCCGCCGAGGCTCTCCTCGAAGGTCGTTCGCCATATCCGGCGCTCGACGATCCGATCCTCGACGACCAGAAGGGATACGTCTATCCGCCGCAGCTTCTCATCGCGGTCCTGCCGCTGACATTCCTTCCGGTCGACGTGGTCGCGGTGACGATGGCGCTCGGCATGTTGGCGCTCCTCGGGCTCACGCTCTACGTGCTCGGGACACGCGACGCCCGTTGCTACGCGATCACTCTGCTGTCGCTTCCGGCTGCCAGCGGTGTGCTCTTCGCGAATCTCTCGATCCCGCTCGCGCTCGTGCTGGCGCTCGTTTGGCGGTACCGCACCAGGGTCTGGCCACCAGCAGTCGCCCTCGGGCTTGCCGTCTCGGCGAAACTGCTTCTGTGGCCGGTCTTCGTCTGGACGCTCGCTAAGCGCCAGTATCGAACGACAGTCCTGGCGCTCGCGATCGGTGCCGTCACTACGTTCGCCGCCTGGGCAGCCATCGGCTTC
>Ga0207428_10003281_pt1 | contig 15736 bp, 12 predicted proteins | sample RhiMethybrSRZTD1_FD_187600 | JGI IMG/M metagenome (GOLD analysis project Ga0207428, IMG submission 187600) | Populus rhizosphere microbial communities from Tennessee, USA - Rhizosphere MetaG P. TD hybrid SRZTD1 (SPAdes) (version 3) | ecosystem: Host-associated > Plants > Roots > Rhizosphere >...
TCGACTCAGCAGGCTCGTGACGTCATCAATGACAAATGACAATTAACCAATGAGCAATGACAAATCTCCTGCGTTTGGACTGGTCGCAAACTTGCGACGAAAAGCCCACTACCAAGTTTGGCTTCTCACTCTTGCTCAACCGGGTTTTCCAGTCTTCCCAACCCCTGCACTTCGATTCGAATCGTCTCTCCGTGGCGGAGCCAGCGCTGCGGTTTCCGAGCCGAACCTACACCTGAGGGTGTTCCTGTCGCGACGACGGTTCCGGGTTGGAGGGTAAGGAACTTGGTAATGTCGGCGATGATCTCGGCTACCGAGAAAATCATGTCGGCTGTATTCGACTGTTGCAGGATTTCTTCGCCAATGCTGGCTTTCAGTTCGAGCTTCTGCGGGTCGGGAATCTCATCCTTCAACACCAGATAAGGTCCCGCTACGGCGAACGTATCCACACTTTTCCCCAGCAACCACTGCGAACCTCGACGTTGCACATCTCGCGCGCTGACGTCGTTGAAAGTCATGTATCCGGCGACGTATTCCAGCGCCCTTTCCTTGGTCACATTGCGAGCGGGCTTTCCAATCACAAATGCCAATTCGGCTTCATAGTCAGGCTGGGTCACGGCTTTGGGAATGCGAATGGTTTCGCCGGAGCCGATCGGCAGCGATTCCTTGGCAAAGACTTCTGGAGCGATCGGAATCTTCTGGCCGCTCTCCTCGGCGTGCTTGCGGTAGTTCAAACCGATGGCCAAAATACGATGAGGCGTTGGAAGCGGTGTCAGCAGCTTCACCCGCTTCAGGTCGCGCAACGCTCCGGCAGTGACAAGGCGGTCGATCTCCACTGGGTCGGCCAGCAACGTGCGCGTGTATTCGAGAGTCTTGCGAACGGCCTCCAGTGCCGGTTCTCCGCCCTGCAGCAGCGGTAACAGAGACGAAGGCACCAGCGAGTCGTCGGCTCGAGGCCCCGCCTTCACCGCGTTAAAGAGATAGAACGCATAGGCCCGGTTCAGGTCGACGACATAAGTTCCTTCAATGGCTCCGGCGCGAACTTCGTTGAAGATCGAGTACGTGACCAGCTTCGTAGCCCAGACAGTGGACGGCAGAGAGAGCAGAAGGAGCAGAGACAGAAAACGAAGCATTACGTTCATAAGATGCATCCAATTTCGGTATCTTGAAATTTAGTCATTCCCGCCGAAGCGGGAATCCGGTATCCGCAAGAGGGGATTCCCACTTTCGCGGGAATGACATTGACGAGCAACCTGCCAGTCACACCGTTCTGCCGCCGTCCACCACTACCACCTGCCCAGTCACAAACCCCCAATCAGCGGCCATCGACAGTGCGACCTCGGCAATATCTTCCGGAGTGCCAACGCGTTTTAAGAGAGCTGCGTTCTGGAAGTTCTGCCGCATCGCATCAGCGCGAGCGACACCATCCAGCCAGCGCGTGTCAATCAGTCCCGGTGCGATCGCATTCACAGTGGCTTCAGGCGCCAGTACCCTCGCCAACGACTTGGTCACGGAAATGACGCCCGCCTTAGAGGCGCAGTAAGCGATCGAACTCCCATTCCCGGTGATTCCGGCGACGGAAGCGATATTGATCACTCTTCCGCTGCCTTGCTTTTTCATTACCGGCGCCACGGCTCGGCAGCAGAAGAACACGCCTTTTAGGTTAACGGCAAAGATATTGTCCCAGATTTCCTCCTCCATCGCTTCGAGGTTGGCGTGATCGATGAAGCGAGTAAACCCGGCGTTGTTCACCAGAATGTCGAGCCGACCCCACTTCTCAATAACCTGGCTGACCATGCTGCGCACTTGTTTGTCAGAGGAAACGTCGGCCTTCACAATGGAACTCTGTCCACCGGAAGCCTGGACTTCACCTGCAGTCTTGGCAGCATCGGATTCCGATTTCGAGTAGTTGATGGCGACAATCGCCCCTTCCTTCGCGAAGCTGAGTGAAATGGCCCGGCCAATGCCTGTTCCGCCGCCAGTAATTAATGCAACCTTTCCGGCCAGTTTCATGGGACTTCCTCAATGTTAGGGATGAAAGCTGCCAAGTTGTAGCACAATCGAACCGGTGGTCAAAACCAAAATCCAGATGGTTCGAGTAGCTGTAGGGAATGGCAGCTGTGCCGTTCTCTACTGCGGCCTGCTGAGCCGACGCCATAACTGGCATTCAACATTGTGGCTTAAACGCTTCGATGCTGGTTGCATCGTGCCAACACACGTTGTCGAACGCGATTGCAGATTGAAACCAAAGTACTTATTGGACTACAAAGACCGGTGGTCCTCCTCGTCGTAATCGGCATCTTTTCGAGGACGAGGACGGAACCCCAAGGGCCGCCAATTTCTGACTAACTCATGTTCCGATTCAAGAAGAAAAAGGATCATTTCGCAAAACCCGACCTAACTGGCGAGAAGGCCCCTCGTCTAATGGAAGTGATGGAAGCGAGCCAGGCAACAGCAGTAGCGCAAGTCCAAGCAGGGGATCACGCGGCCTTTCAGGCACTGGTGGAGCAGCACAGTCTCAGTTTGTTTCGAGTGGCCTTTCGTATGACGGGCAGCGAAACCGATGCAGAAGAAATCGTTCAGGAGACGTTTCTGCGGGCCTACCAACAGCGGAAGTCCTTCGAAGCTCGCTCCAACGTCGGCACCTGGCTGTATCGAATTGCGGTGAACGGCTCCATCGATTTGTTGCGCAAGCGCAAGCGGCACGATGCCCATCTGGAGCCTCTCGATTCTGACGAGCCTTCCGCGCCGGTGCTTTCGCTGGCTTCGAGTTCACCCGCGGCCGACCGGCTGGTCTATAGCGCCCAACTGGGCAAACGCGTGGCCGGTGTTCTGGAGCAATTGAGCTCGGTTGAAAGGGCCGCCTTCATTCTACGCCACTATGAAGAACTTTCCACCGAAGAGATTGCCGAATCGCTGGGATTAAGCAGCAACGCAGCAAAACAGGCCGTCTTTCGGGCTGTTCAAAAGATGCGGAAGGCTCTGGAGCCATGGACGAGGTCGAGGCAGTGAAACATCTAACCGAAGAACAACTAGTTTCTCATTACTACGGCGATCTGGACAACCCGCTTGAAGCCGTGAGGCATTTGGAATCTTGCGAGGCTTGTCGTGCGCGTTTTGCCGCACTGGACAGAGATCTATCCCTGATGAAGGCGGCGTCGATTCCCGATCGACCGGACGATTATGGGCGGCGCATCTGGCAGAGGCTGCAGCCGAGACTCGAAGACAAGCCAGTCCAGACTAGGCAAAGCACGCTTCTGTTTCCACAGTGGAAGTTGGCAGCCGCTGCTGTCCTGCTGGTGGTGGCGGGTTTTGTGGCGGGGCGATTTGGACCGGGGCAGCAGGCCCAGCTGCCGGAGCCTGTTTCGGAAGCCGCTCGCAGTCGCATTTTGATGTCTACCGTGGCTGATCATCTGGATCAATCACAACGCGCATTGTTGGAACTTGCGAACGAATCCGATGCCGGGGCCCCGAATTCATCTGCCGATCAGGCACGCGCAGATGAACTCGTGGCGGCCAACCGGCTCTACCGCCAGTCTGCCTCCCAGGCTGGAGAGGCCAGCCTGGCTTCGGTCTTGGACGAACTGGAGCGCGTTCTGATCGAGATTGCCAATCAGCCGCCTGACGTGACACGCGGAGAGCTTCGAGAGATTCGCCGGCGCATTGACGAAGAGGATCTCTTGTTCAAGATTCGCGTGCTGAGCTCACAGGTGAGGTCGAGGGAAATGAAGAATCCGTCAAAGTCGCTGCTATGACGACGAATCTCTAGAGAGCTAACCCAAGTTTGTTTTGTTCTTAATTTGGACTATTTCCGAGGTCAAAAATGAAAATTGTAACGGTGTGTGTTTGGGCATTCTTGATGTTGGCAGCCGGGTCGTTGACGCCGGCATTCTCTCAAACGCCAGAAGGTTTGTTGGAGAGTCCTTCGCTACTCTCGGCGTGGTTTGTAGCCCAGGCAGGAGGCGCCGCCGCCCGTTCGGGTGACGAAGAGACACTCTATGAACGGGGCACTCAAGCCCTGGACCAGCGCAGCTGGGATCGGGCACAGCAGCTGTTTGACGATGTAATCAAGTTGAAAGGACACCGCACCGATGGCGCGCTGTACTGGAAAGCCTACGCCCAGAACAAACAGGGGCAGAGGCCCGAGGCGCTGGCAACCCTGGCAGCCTTGCGCAGTGGGCATCCGCAAAGCCGTTGGCTCAAGGATGCATCGGCTTTGGAAGTGGAAGTGCGCCAGGCCAGTGGCCAAAGTGTGAGTCCTGAGAAAACAGGCGACGAAGAGTTGAAACTGATCGCGATCAACAGTCTGCTTCATAGTGATAGCGAGAAGGCCTTACCGATGTTGGAGAAGTTCCTGCAAGCCAGCCAGCCGCCTAAACTCAAGGAGCGAGCGCTGTTCGTCCTCAGCCAGAGCGGCTCAGCGCGCGGAAGGGAGATTGTGGCGGGAATTGCGCGCGGGAATGCGAATCCGGAGTTGCAGATGCAAGCGTTGAAGTATCTGGGACTGTTCGGCGGCAAGGAAAGCCAGAAGGTCTTGGCCGACATCTACGGTTCCTCCGCCAGCGTCGAGGTGAAGAAGGCCATCTTGCGCAGCTTCATGGTGGCGGGTGAGAAGGAACGCGTGTTTGCAGCAGCCAAGGGAGAAGCCGTGCCTGAGCTGCGTCGAGAGGCGATTCGGCAGCTGGGCGTGATGGGTGCCCAACCGGAGATATGGCAGTTGTATCAATCTGAAACGGTGATCGAGAACAAGAAGGAGCTCCTCCGCTCGATGTTTGTGAGTGGCAATGCGGAAAAACTGCTGGAGTTGGCACGAACGGAGAAGGATGTGGGCTTGCGTAAGTCTGCCATTCGCAATCTGGGGACAATGGGTGAAAGCAAAAGCGGAGAAGCCTTGGTGACGATGTATGCGAGCGAGAAGGAACCCGATATCAAGAAAGAGATCATCCAAGCTTTGTTTGTGCAACAGAACGCCAAGGCTCTGGTGGACATAGCTCGTAAGGAGACCGATCGCGAAATGAAAAAGCAGGCCGTTCAAAAGCTGTCGCTGATGAACTCCAAGGAAGGCACCGAATACCTGATGGAGATCTTGAACAAGTGACCACTAATCCGCCACCATTGCGTCCCGTCGAAGAACGCTAGGGCTGTGGCATAACGGGTGATTCCGCGTTCAGACTGTATGCAAGGTGGAAGAGGAGAACGAAATGAAATTCATGAGCTGTTTAGCTCTGGGAATGATGCTGTCGTTTCCTCCGTTGGCGCTGCCAGCTCGGATCGTCAACGCAAAACAGGAAACGCGTTCGGCGGAAGGCGGTCTGGAACGGCTGCTGCAAGGGATTCTGGCCACGCAAGCGGAAGCGGGCTGGGTGGGATATGTCGCACCGGCAGTCGTGGGGCGCTCTCTGATGTGCTGTTCGGACTGGGGTAGTTCACAGCGTGAGTGCAGTGGTTGCCGCCTCGAAGAGAAACAGGAAGGAGTGCGGAGCACAACGGAGGGGCCGAAGAGTGTGAGACTTGAGGCTCCAGCCGAAATCGTGGTGCTTTACCGAATTGCCCAGAAGCAACTGGAGAAGATCCGGGTGTTTTCGGCCGACTGCGAGATTGATTTTGGAGGCCTGCCGCTCATTTGGCTGAACGACGTGAAGCCTGCAGAGAGCCTGCGCTGGCTCGGCTCGGTGGCGACCGGCGCCACGGCTGACAACCGGGAAGGGCGGCGACTGGCTGACGGAGCAGTGATGGCGATCGCTCACCACCAGGCGCCGGAGGCCGATCGTTTTCTGGAAACCTTGGCTGCAACCTCACGGCCTTTGGAGTTGCGCAAGCAGGTTGCCTTCTGGATGGGCACTGTAAGAGGACGCCCCGGATACGAAAGTTTGCGGCGCCTGGTGCGTGAAGACACCAACGAAAAGTTCCGCGAACACATCACCTTTGCGCTGTCACAAAACCAGGAACCCGATGCGATCTTGACGCTCATTCAAACTGCCCGCGAGGATACCAGTGCGCGTGTGCGTGGCCAGGCCCTCTTCTGGCTGGCTCAGAAGGCTGGCCGTCGGGCGGCCGAAGCGATTGCAGCTGCGGTTGATCAGGATCCGGAAACGCAGGTTAAAAAGAAAGCGGTCTTCGCGTTGCACCAACTCCCCAAGGACGAGGGCGTTCCGCTGCTGATCCAGGTCGCACGAAACAACAAGAATCCCATTGTCCGCAAGGAAGCCATGTTCTGGCTGGGCCAGTCGAACGACAGTCGTGCTCTGGAGTTTTTCGAAGAAGTACTCTCCAAGTAGTCCGAGTGCCAGCAATGCTCACGCCAGCTTGCCCTTGTCATTCTGTGATTGACGAAGCACCCGGGGTTGAGGAAAGGAATATGTCGGTCAAGGGCGGGGAAGAGAAGGGATCTGACCAGTAACCGCAAGTATTAACGTCTGTGGTACGCTTGCTTGTGTCCTTGTCATTCTCCTCTGAGACCAATGGAAGCCACGAACTCTTTTCCTTGCTGGAGACGCTTGATGAACAGAGAGTGGACTATTATGTCTTTGGAGGCATGACGCTCAATATTCATGGGCTGGTCAGGTCAACCGAAGATGTAGATTTATTTGTGAGTCCCGACAGACAAAACATTGAGAGGCTTCGCACGGCTGTGCGGCAGGTTTTTTCTGACGACCCAACCGAGTGAGATCTCGCCCGATGATCTCATGGGGCCGTATCCGGCCGTCCGATACAACTCGTCAGACGGGACAATGAGCGTGGCTATTGTGACTCACCTCGGTCAAGCCTTTTGCTTTGATGATTTGGAGGGGCCAATCAAGGGAGTTTGGCGGAATCCGAGTGAGGGTTGTGACGCCGTCGATGCTCTTCGGATGAAGAAGGCTACGGTGCGAATGAAAGACCGTTATGATGCTGCTTGGTTAAAGCAGGAATTCGACCTGAAGAACTGAACGCATCCCAGTGCAAAAATTCCGCTCTGTGGAAGAAATGCCAGAATCGCGGCGAGTAGAGCCGGGAAGTCCGGAACATGTGCAGCGCATTCACGCAGTGCTCCTTTCGACAAGACTGCTGGCTCCATGTTTTCCGCGCGGCGTTTCTTAAGTATCCTTCAATTGAAGCAGCCAATGCCGACCGGGAAGCTTAGACTCGGCAGAGCCGGAATTCGCGCACGCCATCCTGAACCTTCCGCGGGTTCTACCCACAAGAAACTCCTTCTTTCCGCTAACCTTTTCCCGTTTCCTCAGTTTACATACACGTAGGCTCGACAACGAGGCGCAAGACGCGTGAGTTCAGCGGCAGATAACGAGCTGATGTTGAAGGTACGAGACGGCGACCTCGGGAAGCTGAGCTTCCTTTTTGAGCGCTACCATCGCGCGTTGTTTAACTTCTTCCTTCGCTCGACTGGAAGCCGCGATTTGAGCGAGGACCTTGTGCAGGAGGTATTCTTGCGCATCTTGAAGTATCGCCACACGTTTCGGCCTGACAGTCAGTTTTCGGCCTGGATGTACCACGTGGCGCGCAATGCTCAGATCGACCACTTCCGGAAACACAAGCACGCGGATGAAATCAGCCACGAGAACGAGGATGACATGTTCTTCGAAATTGCCAGCCCTGGACTGACACCCGAGGAAACACTCGCCAAACGCCAGGAGACCCGCCTCGTCAGGAAGGCACTGTCCCAACTGCCCGCGGAGAGGCGCGAGGTGCTTATCCTAAGCCGCTATCAGGGGCTAAAGTACGAGGAGATCGCCGCGATCTTGGGATGCGAGGTAGGAACGGTCAAGGGCAGGGTGTTCCGCGCAATTCGAGAGTTGGCAGACGTGTTCAATGGGATCACTGGGGAGAAGGCGTCATGAATTGTGAACAAGTGAAAGGGGAGTTTCCGGATTATCTGGCGAAGAGTCTACGCCAGGAAGTCGATGTCGTCATCGAGTCGCATCTTGCAATTTGCGGCGCCTGCCGCCAGGAACTGGAGACATTGGAATCTGTATGGAGTCGTCTGGGCGTGCTTGAAGATGCTCAACCCAGTCCGCAGGTGCGAGCCCGTTTTTATGCAATGCTCGAAGAACATCAGCTGGAGTTGCCCTCGCAGCCGAGGAGGCGCGTGACCTTTTTGGACTGGGTGGAGGGATGGTGGCCGGCTCGCCCCATGTGGCAGTTTGCCTTGGGACTGCTGCTGCTGACCGTTGGTGTGGCGTTGGGTCGATGGAGCATCGAAAAACCCAGGCAAGACGGAGAACTCGCGAGATTGCATGATGAAGTCGGCGGGCTGCGTGAGCTGTTGACGTTGTCGCTGCTGCAGCAGCAGTCGGCCAGCGAACGCCTGCGCGGCGTGAGCTGGAGTTCACAGGTACAACAGCCCGAAGAGCCTGTGCTTTCTGCGCTCCTGCAGACTCTGAACTCCGATCCCAACGTCAACGTGCGGCTGGCGGCGCTGGAAGCGCTGCAGAGGGTTTCGAACCTTCATGGAGTTCGCGAGGGCTTGCTGCAGGCGCTCGAGAAGCAGAAGTCGCCCCTGGTGCAGATTACGTTGATTGATTGGTTGGTTGAAAGCAAAGAGCAGCGGGCGGTTGACTTGCTGACTCGCATCAGCCAGCAGCCGCAGTTTCAGTCAAAGGTTCGCGAGCGGGCCCGTTGGGGGCTGCGACAGCTCAGCTAGACGAACGAAGGTATAGATTGAAGGTCTAAGGAGACATACATGAATTCAGTGAATACAGCCCTAATTCGACAGAGCAGTTTCCTGAAGTGGCCGATCTGCTCCGCGGTTCGCTCCCATTCGTCTTCCAACGGCTTTGTTTTGTCATTCCTGTTGCTCGCCTTGGTTTGCCCAGCCGCCTTACAAGGTCAAGGAGCCGCCGACCGAGTCACGATTCCATTCAGCGATGCTGCTCGGCCGCGAGTGGTGAAGGTTAGCTTGCTGAGTGGTGGGATTACTGTCAGAGGAGGCGAAGGCAAAGAGGTTGTTGTCGAAGCTAAAGGCAAGGACGGGAAGTCGGAAGACAGTGGCAAGGCGCCCAAACGTGCTCAAGGGATGAAGCGAATCAAACAGGCCGGCTCCGGACTTATCGCCGAGGAAGAGAACAACGTTGTGACCATTTCAACAGGCCCTTCAGAGCATTCGGTTGACCTGGTGGTTCAGGTTCCATTGAACACCTCGCTTAAGCTCAATGCAGTCGACGACGGCGACATCTTGGTGGAAAACGTTGAAGGCGAAATTGAGGTGAATAACGTTGACGGCGATGTGAAGCTGAACAAGGTATCGGGGACAGTCGTCGCGCACACGGTCGATGGTGATCTGACCGCTTCTCTGTTGAGAGTGAATCCCGGGAAGGCCATGTCATTCAGTACGCTGGACGGTGATATCGATGTGACGTTTCCTGCGGACTTTAAGGCCTCAGTAAAGGTACACACCAACAATGGCGAGATTTACAGCGATTTCGACGTCCAACCAGCAGCAGCCCCGCACACTCCGGCAGTCAAAGACGAAAGGGCCAAGGGAGGCAAATTCAGCGTCCAGATCGATAAGGGCGTTGTGGGAAATATCAATGGTGGTGGACCCGAAGTCGTCTTCAAGACGTTTGACGGCGACGTCTATATCCGGAAGGCAGGGAAGTGACTATACAAAAATCAAAGTTATAGTTTGGGTTATCTGCGAATCGTCCCCCCTCACCCGGCCTTTGGCCACCCTCTCCCCAATGCGGGGTTAGAGATGAAGGAGAAACTGTCACAACAGTACAAACGCATTGACTCCCGCCGTAGCTTTCCTTTATAACCCCGCGCATGCCCTCTCTCTGGAGCAGGACCCTGCGGCGTTCGGCCTGGACGATCTGCCTGACTGGCATTCTCACGCTCGTTTGTCTTTTCACGATCCGTAACCTTCAATTCGACACCTCTCCTTCGACGCTCATTCTTGCCGGCTCCAGCGAAGCCCGGTACTACGAAGAAATCAAGCGAATCTTTGGCAACGACCAGTTGATCCTGATTGGAATTCAGGGAGATAACTTGTTGCGGCCGTCCGAACTCGGCCGAGTGAGGGACTTAACGAACGAACTCGAACGGATCCCGGGTGTGAAACGGGTTCTGAGCCTGACCAACGTGAAAGACGTTCGCGGTGCTGGCGACGAGGTGGTTGTCTCGCCGCTGGTCCCTGAAGAGGACAGTCCGACCGCACTGCAGGAGCTGCGGGGTAGAATCCGAAACAATCCGTTCTACGTTAAGAATCTGATTTCGTCTGATGAACGCACGCTCGCCGTGCTGGTGTTTCTCGAAGAATTTGGACAAAAGGAAAGCTTGCTGCAAGGCAGGGAAGTGACGCGGCAGGTTCGCGCCATCACTCGCCGAGTGCTCGGCGAAGGCCAGGCATTTGTCAGTGGCTTGCCCGAGATGGAGCTGCAGGGCACTGAGAATATGATTCGGGACCTGCGCGTTCTCACCCCACTGACACTGGTGTTGGTGACATCGATTCTTGCCGTGAGTTTTCGGTGCCTTCGCGGAATCGTGCTCCCCCTGGGAATGATTGCGTTGGCGGTGGTCTGGACGCTTGCGGCGATGGTATGGTCGGGGCGGCCTTTGAAAGTCACGACCGTCATCCTTCCATCCCTGCTGATTTCAAATGGGACGTCCTATGTGATTCATTTTCTGGCTCAATACTACCGGCTTCTTCATAAAGCTTACGATGAGTGGGGCGAGCGTACCGACACAAAGCTGGATCGTGCGACATATCACCAGACATTGCTGGATGCAGTGGCTTACACGCACTCCCCGATATTCATTTCCGCCGCGACCACGATGGCCGGTTTCGGGGCTTTCATTTTTTCCGGCATCCCCGCCATCCGCGATTTGGGAATTTTCGCCACGGTAGGCGTCTTCTTGAGCTACTGGTTCTGCGTCCTCCTGGTGCCGTCATTTCTTTGGTTTTCGTCCATCCCGCGCCTCGACCAGCTGCCCGGAGGAGAAGAAAGCCGCCGTCATACTGTCCTGGAGGGGCTTGCACGGTTCAATCTTCATCGAGCCGGCTGGGTCCACGCTATTTCGATTCTGTCCGCCGGATGGGCTCTGTGGGGGCTACTCCATCTTCACGTACATACCGACTATCTTTCCTACTTCCACAAGAATGCACCGGTGGTACAAACGGCCCGATTTTTTCATGAACGGATGGCCGGGATTGCGCCGCTATTCGTTGTTGTGGAGTCGAAGGGAGAGCGAAAAGTTACAGAGCCCGACGTTCTCAAGGCTACCGAGGCTTTGCAACGAGGGATTCAGGAGATTCCAGGAGTTGATGCTGCACTTTCATTCGTGGACACGCTGAAACTGCTGAACCGTGCCTTCCACAATGAGGCGCCGGAGCACTTTGTGGTTCCCGGGGAGCCAGAGGTCATCGCGAGTTTGATCGAATTCGCCGAGTCTGACCCGAGCGGCCTGAGTGCAGACTTCCTTTCGTCTGACCACCGGTATGCCCGCATTGTTGCCCGGACGCATCTATTCAGTTCGTCTGAGCTTCACACAACCATCGATCGCATCAACCAGCAAGCAGCACAACTATTTCCAGCCGACTTCAAGGTTCAGGTGAGTGGCAGTTTGGTGTTGATGAACCAGACTTCAGATCGGGTGGCCGGAGAACAGGCGAAGAGCCTAATATTTTCGGTATTGCTCATTTCCGCCATCGTTGTCATTCTGTTTCGATCATTCAAGATTGCCTGTCTGGCCATGGTACCGGCAGGACTGCCAGTGCTTCTCTGCTTCGGACTCATGGGCTGGTCAGGCGTTTCCCTCAATGTCAATACGAGCCTCATCGCGAATGTTGCCATCGGGATTGCTGTGAACAATTGCGTTCACTTCCTGGTGCATTTTCAGAGAAACGTGCGCAAGGGTCTTTCCACTGCCGATGCCACGCGTGAAAGCCTGAAGAACGCAGGGGGAGCCATGCTGGCGGCGTCTATCGCGCTTACCCTGGGGTTTCTCGTCTTCGGCCTTTCGAAGTTTGTGCCGGTGTCGCAATTCGGTCTGCTGACAGCATTCATCATGGGGACGGATCTGTTGGCCAACATTTTCCTGCTGCCATCCCTGATGCGATTTTGCAGGTCTCCAGCCAATGGGGTGTGATGGAGACGATTGAGGGTACCCGTGGAAAGGTCACCGGAAGCGCTCTAAGATCGGCGCCCCTCGCCCCAGCGAGGGAGAGGGGTTGGGGGTGAGGGGGATACCTCACTGCTGAATCAACACCCGAAACCTGCCGCTGGATGATGATCCTGGAACACTCGCGAGAACATCAGCCGTATGCGCGCCCCCTCACCCCTGACCCCTCTCCCTCGTTGGGGCGAGGGGAACCGAGTTCGATTGGGTTGTCCGAGACACGAAGGCCATCGTCACGATTAAACGCTTCCATTCGCTACTTCTTTCCTGCCGGAGTTTTCGCCGGTGATGGCTTTCCTTTTCCTTCTTCAAGAACGGCCACTTGATTGGCAGTCACATTCTCAAACGTTTCATGAATGCCACTGGGCCACTGGACCTCAGCGCGGTCAATCTTTGCAGCCTCACCGAGGCCGAAGTGCAGGCGCAGGTCGTTCTGGGACTGGTAGCTTCCGCCGCTCCGTACTTCGTCCATCTGCTTCTGGCTGCCAGCAAAAATCGTGACCCGCGCACCAATTCCATTCCGGTTGGATTTCTTGCCCACGGTCTTGATCAGAACCCAATTCTTCTTCTCGCCGCGATTCTTCAGCAAGCTGGGGGTCTCGTTCATGTTGTTGACGACAATCTCCAGGCTGCCGTCATTATCAAGATCGCCGAGGGCCGCGCCCCGTGAGGAGTGGCGCTCCAAGATGCCTTTACCGGACTGTTCGGAGATGTCGAGAAAGGTTCCATTGCGCAGGTTCCAATAGATCAGCCTTTCCTGCTTATAAGGACTATCGGGTGTCTGAGTATCTACTTCGGGGTAGACATGACCGTTGACCATGAAGATGTCTTTCCATCCGTCATTGTCGACGTCAAAAAACCCGGTGCCCCATCCCAGAAAGCGTGTGTTCACTCCGAGACGGCCCGGATACGTGACATCGTTGAAGGTACCGTCGCCCGCGTTGCGGTAGAGCGTTGATGTGTCATCCGTGAAGTTGGTTTTGACAATATCAAAGAACCCATCGTTGTCATAATCCGCCGTTGAAATGCCCATGCCGGCTTGTTCCTGTCCGTCCTCGTTGAAGGCCCCGCCCGAAATCAGTCCAATGTCGGTAAACGTTCCATTGCCTTCGTTGTGGTAAAGAATGTTTGGCGTCGAGTCGCAAGCCACGTAAATGTCGGGCCAGCCGTCGTTGTCGTAGTCAGATACCAGTGACGTAAAGGCGTAATAGCCGCTCGGCTTGACGACACCACTTTTTTCAGACACGTCGGTGAACGTCCCATCACCATTGTTGTGATAAAGCAGATTTGTGCCTCCCGGCAGTCCGCGCGGGCCGCACATCACCGGCATCCCTTTCCACTGGCAAAACTGATTGGTTCCTTTTGCCGGGATCTTCTTGATATCGAAGATCACGTAGTTTGCCACGAACAGGTCCAGCCGTCCGTCTTTGTCATAGTCTACAAAAGAACATCCTGTGCTCCAGCGCGGCGAGGAGTGCGACAGCCCCGCCTTCCCGGCAACTTCGGCAAAACGTCCGTTTCCCTCATTGTGATAGAGAGCGTTCTGTCCGAAGTAGGTCACGAGCAGGTCGTCACGGCCGTCGTTGTCATAGTCGCCAACGCAAGCACCCTGACCCCAGCCAGTGCGAACCAAGTTGGCCTGTTCTGTAACGTCAGCAAACGTGCCGTCCTTGTTGTTACGGTAGAGGTGATTGGTGGGTTCCTTCCCTTTCGGAAAGCCTTCAAGAGTAGTGCCGTTCACCATGAAGATGTCCAGCCAACCGTCCGTGTCGTAATCAATGAGAGCGACACCGCTGCCTGTCGTCTCGATGATGTATTTCTTGTCGAAGTCCGGACCCGTGACGTGGCGGGCCGTCAATCCCGCCTTGCTAGCGACATCCTCAAAGGCGACCTTCGGGAGAGGAAACTCCAGCTTCACGTTGGGCGCCGCCCGGCCGACTCGATGCGGAACAGCCACTCCCTGGCTGAACAGAGTCAGAGCAGACTGAATCGTCAGGATTGAGAACAAAACTAGATACGCAAAGAGCTGAATGCGTTTCACATTGGACCTCGATAGAGAAACAAGTGTTGCGAACCTCAATTACTGTTGGACTACTCAACGAGTGAAAGCCAAGAGCCTCCTGAAACAGGTTCCCCTCCTTGGATAAGGAGGGGAGGCGCTGGCGGAAGCCAGCGCGGGTTGGTTGGATGTCGACTGGAACGAACCACCCCGGCCATGGCCGGTGGCCATGGCATCCCCTCCTCAATCGAGGAGGGGAGTCTTTCAGCTCTTCACAGGGTGTGGATTCATATCGTGTCTAAATCGCCGTCCAGCCGCCATCTACCAACAACGTGTGTCCTGTGATCAAATCTGCTGCCGGACTTGACAGGAAGACCACTGCGCCGACAATGTCTTCGGGTTTGCCCAGCCTTCCCAGCGGTATGCGCCGATGGATCTCATTCGAAAAAGATGGGTTGGCAAACATCTTCTCTGTTAGTGGAGTCAACACGAATGTCGGTGCCACTGCATTTACATTGATCTGATGCTCCGCCCACTCAATCGCTAATACTCGCGTCAGGTTCACCACGCCGGCTTTGCTGGAGCAATAGGCCGCACGATCATGATAGCCCACGACACCATTCTGAGAAGCAATGTTGATGATCTTGCCTGAGCCGCGTCGCACCATTTCCCGCCCCACCGCCTGCGCGCAGAAGAAAACACCCTTCAGGTTGACGTCTAAAATGCGGTCCCAATCGTCTTCGGTGACATCCAGCGCTTGCTTGGGAACATTGATGCCGGCGTTGTTGACAAGAATATCGATTCTCGAAAACCCTTTCACCACCGCATCCACCGCGCGCTGAATGTTCTTCACGGAGGTGACGTCCAGCTTGACCACCAGCGCGTTTCGTCCCAGCGCTCGTATCGAAGTAGCCACAGCACGGGCATTCTCCATTCGGCTCGGGAGCTCGGTGATGGCGACATCGGCGCCTGCCTCGGCCAATGCCAAGGCGATGGATTTGCCTAGGCCCGAACCCGCGCCTGTCACCAAGGCTGTCTTGCCAGATACGTGCATAGAAGGCAGCACGCGCTCGTCGGAAGGCGTCGATTTCTTAGGTCGTTTCATAGTCAGTTCTGTGCACTATTTGAGGATCGGCAATCTGAAACTTGCAATCTAATCCGCCTGAAACGTAGGCAAGAAACGTGAGAGTGGGCTGAATTTCAACTCTCAATTCCCCTTGCCTTCGCTTTCCACGATCATCACGTACTGATCGATCGCCGGATTCGATACCAGTTGTTTCACACCGCTGGGCCAGAGGATTTCGAGCTCCTTAATCTTTGCTTCGGTGCCCAAACCAAAAAACACCCGCCGGTCTATGGCCGAAAGATAACTCGCTGTGGTCGTTGCCAGGTTGTACTGCGCCTTGCCGCTGGCTAAGACCAATTTCACACGGGCGCCAATGCCATCACGGTTACTCTTCTTGCCTTGGAGTTCCAAGCCAATCCAATGGTTGCGGTTGCCACCCTCATTCCGAATGACGTAAGCCGGGCCATTACAGTTTGAAACAACGACATCAATATCGCCATCGTTGTCCAGGTCGCCGAAGGAAGCACCCCGACTCGCCCACACCTGTTGGAAGACGTTACCCG
>Ga0207428_10003283_pt1 | contig 15732 bp, 12 predicted proteins | sample RhiMethybrSRZTD1_FD_187600 | JGI IMG/M metagenome (GOLD analysis project Ga0207428, IMG submission 187600) | Populus rhizosphere microbial communities from Tennessee, USA - Rhizosphere MetaG P. TD hybrid SRZTD1 (SPAdes) (version 3) | ecosystem: Host-associated > Plants > Roots > Rhizosphere >...
GCCCAGCACCGGATCGATCCGGCCTTCGCGAGCGCTTTGCGTGAGGTTGATGGTGTATTGATCGAGGGCCGGGGTCTTGCCGTTGCCTTTTACCGTGCCGGCGCTGGCGACGTCGGATGTGCCCAGCGGTTTGGCCTGTTTCGACTCGGCGCTGCTGTCCACCAGCGCGCCGAGGTTGACGCGCAAGTCGTCAGCGTTGATTTTCTCAAGCTCGGCGGCGCTGGCGACCACCACGCGGCGCAGCTCGTCGTCATCGAGCAAGGCTTGCAGCAAATGACCCGTGCGGATCTGCGCCTGGCCGAATTCGATGGACGCCAGGACCCACGCCTGTTCGATCATGCGGGTCAGGTGCGGCGACAGCGCCGGCGTGCGCGTATTGCCTTTCTTGAACGTCCCCAGTGCCGTCACCAGCTGCGCCTGCAAGCGTTCGGGCACTACGTCGTAATGACGCAGGATGGCCGGCAGGTCGTTGTCGTGGCTGTCGAGCAGCTGCAACAACAGGTGCTCGATTTCGACATCGTAGTGGTGTTCCGACAGGCACAAGGCCGCGGCGCTTTCAGTGGCGGCGCGGCTGGTGTCGTTGAGCTTGGCAAACAGGGACTTCAGGTTCACAGGGAGACCCCATCAAAAGGAATGTGGAAGAGGGCACAACGGGATGGTTCGACGTCGGCGTCCGGGCGCTTGAGCCAGCCGAGCCAGCCCAGCGAAACGTTGCCTTGGCGCCCCAGGCGGGCAACGGGCACGGCTTGTGGTTTGAGCTTGGGCGCGAACTGGAAGTCGAGTTCGGCACCGACATAGAAACGCACCAGTTCCACCAGTTTCCGGTAGTCCTCGGTGCCTGGCTGGAAGCGTTGATAGTCGGCCAGCTCCAGTGGACCCATCTCGATGCGCACGCACGACTGGTAGTCCCAGACCCGGTTGCCGGCGACGGCGCTTTGCCCGAGCACGGCGTTCTTGCGCCCCAGTTGCGTGCATTGGCCAGCGTCGAGTTTCAGCCAGCGACCGGCAAAGGGCCTGACCTTGAACGGCAGCGAAAAATAAAAAGACAGCATCGCTTCCAGGTTCAACGCGTTGCGCGGTTTCTGCGCAAACAGCCCGGAGAAGTAGCTGAACAGTTCTCGGCGCAGGGGCGAGCCTTGGCGGTCGAATTTCTGCTTCTGCGCCTCGGGGCCGAAACCCACCAGGTTGAGCAGGTAGCGATCGAAGTCCGAAGTACCGTTGCGTTCGTACTCGATGTAGAACTTGTACTTTTGCCAGGCCTCGTAGAACAGCGTGGTCATGCGGTGCGAAAAGATGTCGAGGAAGGCATGGGCCGCGTCATCGCGGTACTGGATGTGTCGCTCGATCAGCAGCTCGGTGTACGGGCGCGGCAACACACCCGAGGGCCCGACCAGGCCCATGAAGGTGACTTGCATCTCGGACAGCGGCAGGCCGGCCACGGACACCTTGCCTTCACGCTCGAACTGCAGATCGCTGACTTCACTGGCCGGGAAGTTGAGCGACAGCTGCGAGCGAAAACGCAGAGGGTCTTCGTGCGGTCGGGTTTCCAGGTCCATGCGCCCGGTTCTGCTGTAATGCAGGCGAAGCAGGCGCACCAATTGGAAAAACTCGAATCGGTGCGGCTCAGCCCTTGCCTGGTCGATCAGACCAGGGGTTGATCGCCGGTTCGCGGTGGCCATTGGACGACTCTCTTTTCGCGCTGCAAGGTGCGAAGGGTTAATTGGGTAAAACTGTTCATGGTGCAGTACTGACCAAAGAAGTGATCGAGCACCATGCCGAACAGGAACACACCGCTGCCGGTGTATTGGCTTTCATCGAAATTGAGGGTGATGCCGACGCCGCGCACGAAGTTCGGCCGCGGGTGGCCGATGCGCGCCACCACCGGCTCGCTGCTCACCGAGACGATGCCGTTGATCTGTTTGCGCAGTGCCGACAGGTTGCGGTAGTTGTAGAGCGACAACAGCTCCAGCAGCACTTCGCGACCACGGGACACCAGCGACATATGGTTGAGCGACAGGTGTGAAATCAGTCGCCAGATCACGCCGTTGCCCAGCGGCACACGAGCCGTGGCGGTGGGTTTGCGCAGGCAACGGATGTCCTTGATCACCGAGTTGCCCAAGATAGTGAAATCGCCGCGCTCGCCACCGAAAGGCAGCATCAGGGGCAGGTCGCGGTTGCTGCAGGTCAGGCGGATGCTCAACGTATCGTTGTTGGCTTCCATCAGCCCCAGTTCTCGATCGACTACCCGGATAAACACGTTCGAGCCATCGCGCTGGCCGGTCTGTGCGGCTCGACGCCGGGCAATCCAGAAGCTCTGGCCCGGGCCCTGTTCGCCACGGGGCTCGAAAAACGGATGGCAAGTGCCCACCTGGTCGATGCTGCCCACCTTGCGCACGCGTCGCACGCGGTCGATGGACACCACTTCGGCCGAGCCTTGCAGGCGCACATCCGGCGTCACTGCGTACTCGTGCTGGGCGTGGGTCAACTTGATCGGCTCGGCCTGCTGGCGGAACAGGTTGATGATCGGCGTGCAATTGAGCTTGAAGTTGTTGCGCCCGATGTTCTGCGTCAGACGCGCCAGGCGGTCGCTCAGGTCATAGTCGGAAAAGTAGAAATTGACCTCGACTTTCTCGACGTTCTTGCCCGCCAGAATCCGTGCCAAGCCCGAGAGGTCGAAGAACATGAACTTGTCGGGGAAGGTGAAGTACTCGTGCAGCAGGCGGTAGCCGAGGAACGAGCGCTCCGAGTAGTCCACCAGGCCTTCGTCCAGGCCATAACCGACGGTTTTCAGCGCGTTGGCCGGCAAGGCGACTTCGCGGGTGCGGCCCTGATCTTCGAAGGTCAGCGTGGCCTTGGCCAGGTTGTTGAACAGCAGTTCGTACAGTTGCAGCATCAATGTGCTTTCGCCGTCGAGGAAGAACCGCAGGCGGTCCAGTTCCAGCTTGCCGAACATCATGTCGCCGGTCGCCACCAGGCCGATGCGCAAGCGCGCGACCAGGTCAGCGCTGTGGCCGTTGAACGCCGAACGTTCCATCTCGATGAACGATGCCTGTTGCACCGCCACCGGCCACAGTTCGACCGGGTAGCAGGTGCGGAATTTACACACCACGCCATCGATCGGGTTGGCACTCATTTCGGTATGCCGGGGCACACGGAAGGCTTCGGTGACTTTTTCCTGCTTGCCCAGGTTGAACTCGACGATCGACATCGACGGGGTAGGGCGCAGGTAGTGCGGGTACAGCACTTCGAGAAACGACTCGACGATTTCCGGCAGCTCGTCGTCGAGTTTTTTGTGTACCCGTGCAGACAGGAACGAGAAGGCTTCGATCAAGCGCTCGGTATGCGGGTCTTCGCAGTTATCGCCCTCGATGAGCAACCGCGAAGCGATTTTCGGATACTGGCTCGCAAACTCCTGGCCCAAAAAGCGCAGGTGCGACAGTTCCTTTTCGTAATAGGGCAGCAGATCGTCGAGCATCAGTTGAGGTTCTGCACTTTGTATTCCTGGGTGTTGACCTGCAGCACCGCGTCGAAGGACACCTGACGGGTGACGTCCTGCAGGCGCAGGACCGCGTCCACGCGAAAGGTCAGCATGCGTTGGCCGGTCTGTTGGGCAAGCAGTTGGACTTTGACGCTGCGAAAGCGCCGGTCGCCGACCGAGATCGCCTTCTCCAGCTGCCGCTGGATCAACAGGCGATCCTTGGGGTCAAGCACGCTGCGACTGGTGAAATCCGGCATGCCGTAGTCGAGGATGGTGCCGCCCAGATTGACGAAACCATCCAGCTCGTTGGCGACCAGGGACTGGCGGGTGTTGACCAGGATCTCGAGGTCGCGAACGATGCTGGCCTTGTAATCGGCCAGCGAACACAAGCGTTGCGATGACGCTTCGATGGACTGGTGCGGACGATCGTCCAGCAACCGGTCCAGCAGTGATGGCAACAGCTTGTGTTGACTACTCATATTGCCTCCCTGGCAATGTGCATGATCAGCCGCGGGTCGATTGCGGCAATTCAGCCACCAGGCGCAACGAAGCGGTGAGCTCGTCCAGTTGGTAGTGCGGGCGCAGGTAGGTCACGGCCTTGTACACCCCCGGCTTGCCCGGCACTTCGAACACCTCGGCGCGGGCTTCGCGCAACGGGAACTTGGCCTTGGCTTCCTGGCTCGCGGTGTCGTCCAGCAACACGTAGCTCGACAGCCACTTGTTGAGGAACAGCTCGACGTCCTTGCGCGAGGCGAAGCTGCCGATCTTGTCGCGCATGATCGCCTTCATGTAGTGGGCGATGCGCGAGGTGGCGAAGATGTACTGCAACTGCGCGGAAAGCCGGGCGTTGGCGTTGGCGATGTCGGTGTTGTACTGCTTCTGCTTCTGCGCCGACTGGGTGCCGAAGAACGCGGCGTAGTCCGTGCCCTTGCAGTGCACCAGCGGAATGAAGCCGAGGTCCGACAGCTCTTTTTCACGGCGGTCGGTGATGGCGATTTCGGTCGGGCACTTGAGGGCGATTTCACCGTCATCGGTCTTGAACGTGTGGGTCGGCAGGCCTTCCACCAGGCCACCACCCTCGACGCCACGAATCGCCACGCACCAGCCGTACCGGGAAAACGCATCGGTGACCCGGGTGCCCAGCGCGTAGGCGGCGTTCATCCACAGGTACTTGTTGTGGTCGCGTCCGTCGACGCTTTCGACAAAGTTGAATTCCTCGACCGGCGTGGTATCCGGGCCGTAAGGCAGGCGACCGAGCACGTGGGGCAGGGTCAGGCCGACATAACGCGAGTCTTCCGAGGCACGGAACGACTTCCACTTGGCGTATTCGACGGTGTCGAAAATCTTCGCCAGATCCCGTGGGCCGGACATGTCGGTGAACGAGTCCCAGCCAAACAGCTCAGGCGAAGCCGCCGAGATGAACGGCGCATGGGCGGCCGCGGCGACGTGGGAAATCTCTTCGAGCAGGTACATGTCTTCCGGGCTTCGGTTGAACTCGTAGTCACCCAGCAGCATGCCGAACGGTGCACCGCCGAAGGTGCCGTATTCTTCTTCGTAGATCTTCTTGAACAGCGCGCTCTGGTCGAATTCGGAAGCGGCCTTGAGGTCGCGCACCAGGTCTTTCTTCGACGCGTTGAGCAAGTGGATCTTCAGCGTGGTGCTGGTCTCGGTCTGGTCCACCTGATACTTCAGGCCGCGCCAGGAGGCTTCCAGCTGCTGGAACTCACTGGCGTGCATGATTTCGTTCATCTGCTCGGAGAGCATCGCGTCGATCTCGGCGATGCGCGCATCGAGCACGGCAATCAGGTCCTTGCTCGGCGTCATTTCGCCTTCCAGGATCTGGTTGACCAGTTCGCCGATCAGGTCGCGGGTACGGGTGCGTTCAGTCTCGGAACGGGCCACGCGGCTTTCGGAAATGATGCTGTCGAGCAACGAGGATTGCGCGGTGAAGCTGTCCACTTCAACCAGCGTGCTGTCCTGTTGAGTCACGGTTTGCTTGTCGTTCATCGTCAGGCTCCTACGCTTTGCCGTCGGTGGCCGGAACGGCGGCTTCACGGCCGAATTCCTTGCCCAGGGTTTTCAACTTCTCGGTATTCTGCAACACGTCCATCAGCAGCTCTTCGAGCTTGTCGTTGCCGCCCATCTTGTTGCGCAGGTCCGCCAGCTTGTTGCGCACTTCCAGCAGCTTGCGCAGCGGCTCGACCTGCTTGACCACGTTCTGCGGTTCGAAGTCTTCGAGGGCGTTGAAGTTGAGCTCGACGCCCAGCTGCGTGCCGTTTTTCGCCAGGGTGTTGTCGACGCGGTAGGTCAGGCGCGGCTTGATGCCCTTGAGCACGCCGTTGAAGTTGTCGCGGTCGATGAAAATGAACTTGCGGTCCTTGAGCTTCGGCAGCGGCTCCAGCGGGTTGCCGGAGAAATCGCCCAGCACACCGACGACAAAGGGCAGCTCTTTCTTTTCCTGAGCGTCACCGATATCCACGTCGTAGGTGATATGGACCCGAGGCGCGCGGACGCGGTCGAGTTTGTGCTGGGTACTTTCCTTCTTCGCCATCGTGATCTCCTGTGCGAACAATTCGCTGCAAGTCGTTTGCGTGTCGGTTCAATGGGTGGCCGAGCGCGTTACATTCCTTCGATCGTCAGCAGCAGGCGCTGACGGATTTCATCGTTCATTTCCATGATGTTGGCGTGCCCCACCAGCTCCTCGAAGCTGGTGTTGCCGGCGATCTGGGTGCTGCTGCGGATCACGGCCTCGTCGGGCAACTGCGAGCGAACCGGCGAGCTGATGACGCAGAAGGGCAGGTCGCCGAACTCCTTCAAGCGTTCGAAACTGACGGGGAAACGCAGGCCTTCGAGCAGGCGGCTGATGCCGGGCGACTTGCTCAGGCAGTAGAACAGCACCAGGTAATGCACCACGAAGCGGTACAGCTCGGCGCTGCTGCGATTGGGGTCTTTGATGACGGTGCGAAAACGGGCCAGGTCGAACGAACTGAAGCCCACCACCCAGCGCACGGGGCTGGTGATGCGAATGGATTGGCCGCTTTGGGACAGCACCTTGTCGTACTCCAGCGCAAACAGTTGCGGGGTGGTACTGAGCAGGTTGAGGGGCACTTCGAGTTCATTGACCAGCTGGAACGGAGCGGCCGAACCGATGCGGTCGAAGAGCTCCTTGAGTTCCTTGAAATGGTGCTGGGTCTCGCGCCCGCTGCTGCGTTGCGCGCCTTGCAGGTATTCACCGAAAAACGCTTGCGGACGAATCAGCAAAGCCAGGGTCGCCAGATAATCCGAGGCCTGCGCCTTGAGCGCATCGGAAATGGCCCGGGTCTGGCTTCGCAGCTGGATCAATGCTTCAACATCAAAAAACGTCTGAGTCATCGGTACATCGTCCTTGAGCACTTCGCACCTTCCTGGAATAAAACCGGAGAGCATGTCGAGTGACTTGATTCACAAGTGGACATCCGTCCACGAGAAGTGATTGCTGGTGTTCGTCATCAAAAAATCACACTGCCGGAAACAATCGGAAGTGTGATGCTGGCATATAGATATCGAGTTGCCAGTAACGTCGTGTATGGCAACACGTCGTATCGAAAAGTTCATTCGGGGGGCAGATTTTTTCTCGTTTTTGTTACATGCCGCAATGATGCCTTAGTGCCACTATTTGCGGGATGTGTCTGTCAGACAGTTCCGAAAGCCAGTCAATTCAATGGTTTCAGAGGCGTGGTGGATCCAATTTTTAATTGAAAATAATTTGTAAAAGGTGAACCGGTTCACCCAGTTCCGGATTGATTGGCGATTTCAGAACTATTGCAGTGCAAGTGTCATATTAATCGGGAGGGGATGAAGGCATTGGCGCGTGGCGGGAATACGGCAGGCGTTCTTTTCGCGGATTTTGTCAGGCTGTTCCGGACGGCGGAGCCATTTGGGCTTTCAGTCGGAGTAGCGTCGGGGATTCTCCGCCAGTCAGTTCGATTTTAAACTCCGCAAAAGCCAGCTCAAGTTCTGCGAATTGCTGCAAGCCGTGTTCAGTGAACAAGTAGCGTCCAGGGATATCTCGCCACTCCAATGGCGTGCGGATTTGACCCCGTTCAGCCCGGTCCATCAGGGGCGACAGCTCTAGATCCAGTTGGGTTACAGCAGGGTCCTTTGCCTTCAATTCATCGATGGCGGACCGTAGCTTCAGGGTTTTTTCTTTCAGTTTTTCGATATTCATGGGGACGGACTTTTCTGTGTTTGATTACTGGTCGCAATGATGTCTGCTTGCCACTACTTGTGGGGTGTGTCTGACAGGTAGTTCTGAAATCCAGCCAATTCAATGGTTTCGGCGAGGTGGTGGATCAAATATTTAATCAAAATCTATGTGAAGCCGGTTCAATATTGGGCGCGGATAAGCGATTCGGAGGCGATGAATGATGTGCCAGCATTTCGACATATGATTTCCTGAACAAAAAATGCCGGCTTGACACTTGGTGTTGCATAGGTGTTTCCTTTCGCACGTGCTCGGATGACGATTAAAAAATGTGACGCAGTTCTATTTTTGTTGAAATCCTTCGGCACTTTTCCCGCAGAGTGGTTGTCGCACCCACGGGTCATTTTCCGCCGTTTGAGATTCAGGAAGACAATCGAAACAGCGGTTTTTTTTCGTGATGGTTGATGGGGCAATGCTCTTTGAACGGAGTATGGCCCAAGAAAGATTGGTCAGTTATTGCACGGAGCAGGTTTTGCCGAAGATCTTTTCGGGAAGGCGGTATCAGGAGAAAGGAACATGGACGAAAGGTTTTTACCCTGCACAGTGGCGAACCCCCGTGGAACGCGTCAACAAGCCGGATTGATCGGTGGCGGCAATCTTTCATTTCCCAGCGAGATCGCCTCGCGGTCTTTCCCTGCGCCGCAAGATTTTGCCGGTTACTACGCGACGAGCGATTACAACGCGGCGATGTTTCTTGCCCATGAACTGGCCTCGCCCGAATTGGACATGTCGCCGAGTGAGGCGCAAGAGTCCTTACAGTTACTGCATTCGTTAATCAGGAATTTGTCTTCGGCGAAGGACGTTTCCCTCGAAGCGCTGAAAGAATTACAGACAACCGCAGCGGCCATCCCGGAGGTAGGCTCTTTGTTGTTTTCTCCAGCCAACTTGCCTGGCACGTTGGTCAGTGCAGGCACCAGCGTAGCTGCATTTTCCAAGTCGAAGTCGGTTGTAGACTTGCTGGATCTCTCCGCGGCCGACAAGAAAAAACTGATCAAGTGGGCCAATAGTCGGGGTACTGCGAACTCGACCTCGGCTAAGAAAGCCTTCAAAGGCAGGATAAAACTGATTCGGGTTGCAGGACAGTTGCACTTCGAGGTGCCGATTACTGCTCAGGCACAAAGTTACAAGGTGCTCGGTCGGGTTGGAGGGCAAGTTGCTCATCTTCCGGCACATGGAACCAAGGGGGCGCTTAATCAGCGGGCCATGCTTCATGAAAAAGGAGCGACAGGCGGACTCAAGTTCATGACGGGGAATGTGGTGGGTTTTGCGTTAGCCGTTGGGCCGCAGGCTTATTTGGACTATACAGATTCGAAGTCGATGCAGGAGTTTTATAATAAGAGTGCTTATAGTCAGCCTACAAACGTTGCGGCTTTTGCTGCTGGATCTGCTGCGACTATGATATTAAGTTTTTATTTAGGGGCTGCCGCACTTGGGGCTGCTCCTTTAGTGCTAATTATTATGGTTGGATGGGGCGCTGGACTTGCCATGCAGGCGATTATGAACGGTACAGGGGCTGATAAAAAACTTGGCAATATTATTACGAAATGAATACTAAAAATGATTGATTCGCAAAATTTAAAGAAGGGTGGGTGGATTGTCTTTTTTTCTGCTGCTCTATTTGGTGCCTTTGGTCCATCAAATTTGAGCTATTTCTGGTGGGTATATCTATTTTTTATAGTTGCACTGCTAGGTTTTGTTTTGTACGTAATTTATAGCTGTGAACGATTTGTGTTGTATCTGTCGTCTCTGTTTTTGCTGGTGGTCGGTATCTTTACTTACCTAGCCTGTACGGTGGCATATCTATCTGCTTCGAGAGTCTTAGGTGGGAACAGTTTGCTTGCTGCACTGGTGGGCTTGTCACCAGCGCTAACAGTGTTTTTAACGGTTGCCACAATACTCTATGGGAAGACGGTTTTTTTCCCTTTCGAGTGCAAAGGGAATAGAGTTGCCGCGCGGGGTAAGGGGCAGAGCAATAAAAGTCATAGTGTTGGATTGGTAGTGGGTGCGGCTGTGCTCACAAGCGGAATATTTTTCAAGTCAGTTGATGCGCAGACAAGCAATGTACTAGCAGTCGTGATCTGCACTGGATGTTCAATAGCTATTTCGATTTTGTCACGTCACAGTATTCGAGGTCTGCGCACGCTTCACATCCAAGAACGAAATATGCCTGCACCCTATACCTTCATGGAAATTGACGAAATACGTGAAGCTCGCAGTCGCTGGTGGTTGAGTAGGTTGTTTAAGTGGTTAACTTCCCTGCGTTCTTCGACGTGATGTGGCGCGGAATCGAGTGAAATGGTTATGATTGATGCGAAGAATATAAAAAAACAAATCTTTCTAATGTTTCTTATGGTCGCCTTTTTTGGTGTTTTTGGACCCTTAACTTTGGAGTATTTTTGGTGTTGGTATTTGTTGCTTGTGGTTGTTGTTTTTGGTTTTAGCCTATATTTGATTTATTGCTGTGAGAGGTTTGTTGTGTTTTTTGCGGCTGTATTGTCAACTGCGATATTTACCTTTCCTTATATTGCAGGTAGTTTGGCGTACTTGATTGCTTCAGATTCTTTTGGTAGGGGAGATCCTAGGTCTGTAGCCATTGGGATAGCACCGTTCACTATCGTGTTTCTGATGTTTTTAGTGATTTTTTATAGTAAAGCCTCTTTTTTTCCTTTCGAATGCGTAGGCAATAGAGTTGCAACTCGACCTAAAACAGTTGTGAATTCGAAGAGTTATAACCTCGGATTGATTTCCGGTGTGTCGACGCTCACAGGCAGTATGTTTCTGAAAGCGGTAGGTGCGGAAACGGGCGGCATGGTTGCGATAGCCCTCTGCACGGGGGGTTCTTTAATTCTTTTGTTCTACTTTCGCGATAGCATCCGAGGCCTCCGCACCCTTCATATCCGTGAACGCAAAATGCCCACCCCCTACACCTTCATGCAAATCGACGAAATACGCGAAGCCCGCAGCCGCTGGTGGCTGGGCCGGTTGTTTAAATGGATGGGTTCCCTGCGCCAGTCGACAGGTTCCTGACGACCAGAACGTTAATGCGGTGGTTGCCCGAACATTGATTCCAGGAGTTACACATGACAATGGACCTTTCATCCCTGTTTACCGCGCAGAACCGGCGCCTGTTCAAACTGGCCATGCCGCTCAAAAGTGGCCAGGAGCTCTTGCTTGAGTCTTTCGTCGGACACGAAGGCCTGTCGATGGAGTTCGGTTTCCAGTTGGATCTGTTGTCCGATGATGCCAGCGTAAAACTCAAGAGTGCCATGGGGCAGTCGGCGACGATCGAGATCGAACTGGCTACGGGGGCAAGTCGTTACATCAACGGGCATGTATTGCGGTTCGGCAGTAGTGGCAGCGACGGGGGGATGTGTCGTTATTCGGCGCTGATCGGCTCTTGGCTCAGTTTGCTTGAACAGCGCTTTGACTCGCAGATTTTCCAGGACCAAACGGTCGAACAAGTGATTACCAAAGTGTTCAGTCGCTATGAAGGGCTGGCCAAGTTCGAGTTTCGCATCAACCGTACGCTCAAACCCCATAGCTACATCACTCAGTATCGGGAAAGTGATCGGCATTTCGTGATGCGCCTGCTGGAGCACGAAGGGCTGTTCTTTTACTTCGAGCACACTGCCGATAGTCACACGTTGATCATCATGGATGATTCAACCCAGTTGCCTGCGCTGCCTGAGCAGCCTCAAGTACGTTTTCATACGGCATCCGTTACTGAAACAGCGGACTCGATCACCCACTGGAATGCAGAGAGGGAGTTGCAGTCGAGCAAGATAGCGGTCCAGACCTTCGATTACCGCCAGCCTCAGAACCGCCTTCCAGTGATCATGAACAGCCTGAATCAGCAGGGTGATGTACCGGCCTACGAGATTTACGATTTCATGGGCCCGTACACCCATGGAACTTACGACGATGGCGAAGTGCTGGTGCGTAATCGCATCGAGGCACTGGAACTCAAAGGCAAGGCGTTTGCCGGTGCGAGCAACTGCCGGGCGATGCGCCCCGGCTACACGTTCGAACTCACGCAGCATTACGAGCACGATAATGGCTCAGTCGAAGATCGACAGTTTTTGCTGATGAGCATCCAGCACCGGGGCAGTAATAATTACCTGTCCGGCGGGCAGGCGGGTTATGCCAATGAGTTTTTTTGCGTACGCAAGAAAATCAAGTTCCGACCGCAACTCGACACTCTAACGCCAACGATTTCCGGTCCGCAAACCGCCATTGTTGTCGGCCCACCTGGCGAGGAGATCTACACCGATGAACTGGGTCGGGTGAAAGTACAGTTTCACTGGGATCGTTACGGCGAGTTCAACGACAAGAGCTCCTGCTGGGTTCGTGTCGCGCAGTCCGGAGCCAGTGGCGGCTTCGGTAGTGTCTTGATCCCTCGCGTTGGCGACGAGGTGGTTGTGGCTTTCCTTGATGGTGATCCCGACCGCCCGCTGATCATGGGCAGCCTCTACAACAGCCAGAACACCCCGCCGTGGTCGCTGCCGGCGAACAAGACCCAGAGCGGTTTTTTGACCCGGTCGATGAAAGGTGACGGCGGCACGGCAAACTTCTTCCGCTTCGAAGACAAGGCCGGTGCCGAGCAGATCATCATGCATGCCGAGCGCAACATGGACACCGAGATCGAGGTCGATGAAGTCCATACCGTCGGCAGCAATCGCACGATCAAGGTCGGTGGCACGCACACCGAAACGATCAAGAAAGACACGGTGATGAATGTCCAGGAAGGCTCGCTGACGATTCAGGTCGACAACCAGTTCATTCAGGTCAGTGCCAATCAGCACATCATTCTTCAGGTGGGGGACAGCAGCATCACGCTCACCCCGGACGGCATCGAGATCAAAGGCAAGACGATCAACACGGTCAGCACCGGCACGACCCAGATCACCGGTTCCGAGGTCAGGGTCAATGACTGAGGTAACGGCGCCATGACCAGAGTCAGTTTCTACGATCGCATTTCCGAAAAACGTATTGCGCGGGAGGAGGCCGAGCGCCTTGCCCAGCAGAGCGCGCTCCTCGTCCAGCCTGAGCCCGAGCCGGAACCCGAGCCGGTGGTAGCGCTGCAAGATACGCCCAGCAGTTTCACCTTCGGTGGCTTCAACCTGGCATTTCCAACGGGGTTCAACTTCCGCGAGGTCCAGACCACGCTCGAGCATGAAGGCGAACCGGTCAACCTGACGATCAGGCGTCGTGATGTGCAGCAGGGGCAGACCCTGGAGCAGCTTTTCGAGGCCTCGGTGCAGGCGTTTCGCCAAGAGCATCCGGACGTGCGCATCATCCGCCAGCGCGATGTCAGCGTGGCCGGCAGTGCGGCGAAGGCCGTGGATCTGCATTTCAAGACCGGTCATGCCGATCGTCACGCGCGCCTTGTCGGTGCCCTGGTGCCTGTCGCCGGGCGTGATGATGGGCAATGGCTGAGCATCGCTTGCGAGATTGATCCGGCCCGGCCCGTGCTCAGTCTGTGGCTGGTTGATTTTGACGGCATGCTCGACGGCCTTGCCGTGCGCTGAGCGCCTAATTTTTTTGATTCCAGGAAGTTACCCAAAATGGATTATGAGTTGCAGGAAGGCAGCATCGCGCTGCCGCAAGGTTTCCAGGACCGCACGGTAAACATGTTTGTGTTGGGGGCGAGTATTCCAGCACCGTTGAGCATCACCATTTCCCGGGACACATTGCTGCCCGGCGAGGTGCTCAAAGCCTACGTCGAGCGTCAGATCAAGATGCTCGCGTCCAAGCTGCGTGGTTATACGCTGCTGGGCAAGAAGGCCGTTGCATTGTCGACCACGGCGCCGATCGAGGGCGTGCAGATCGATGCGTATTACATGACCGATGGCCGACCTTTCTATCAGCGCCAGGCGGCCTTTCTGATCGAGCCTGGACGCGCGATCATTTTTTCCACCACAGCCCAGGCTGACTTCAGCAGCGAGCAGAATCAGAACTGGATAGACCTGCTGGCGAGCTTTCAGCCTCGCCAGCCCGGCGGCTCCAAGACCGACTCCAGCGCACAGGAGTAACGGCCATGTTCGAAGCCGCAAGGTTTGGCGATGAACTGTCGCACACCAGCGCCCTGGGCGGGTTTCTCATCGGCGCCGCGCTCGGTATTGCGCTGATTGCCACGGTGGCGATCGCGACGTTCACCTGTGGGTTTGGCGTGGCCTTGTTGGCGGGTTTGGCCGCAGGCGTCGGAGGTAGCCTGCTCACCGCGGCCGGGGAGAAAATAGGCAGTATGTTTTCTTCACCCGCGGGGACGATCGTCACCGCGTCGCCCAACGTGTTCATCAACAGTCGCAAGGCTGCCCACGTCGAAAAGAGCACGGGGGCCTGCGACAAGCATCCCGGTCCGGTAAAGGTCGCCGAAGGTTCGACCAACGTCTTCATCAACGGCACGGCCGCCGCCCGCAAGGGCGACAAGATGACCTGCGGCGCGACGCTCTCCAGCGGCTCGGACAATGTCTTCATCGGTGGCGGAACCTTTCGCTACCTGCCGGTGGACGACGAGATTCCCGGTTGGCTGCGGACCACGGTCGACATCCTCATGGCGGTCGCCGGTGCAGCGGGCGGTATTGCTCAATTGATCAAGGCCGGGACCCAGGCCGGCATGAAAGCCATCATGCCCTGCGCACTGAAATTCACCGCCGGGTTCGTCGCCGGTGAGGTTGCCTCGCGTTACGTCGTGGGACCGGCCATCGAGCGCGCGGTGGGTGGCCTGATCGGCAACCCCGTCGACGCCACCACCGGTCGCAAGGTCATTACCGACGAAACCGACTTCAGCCTGCCGGGCCTGATGCCGATCCAATGGTCCCGTTTCTATGCCAGCGACCTGAGCGTCGACAGCGTGCTCGGCAAGGGCTGGGTCTTGCCCTGGGAGCAAAGCCTGCGTCGCAGCGGCACCTTCGTGTACCTCACCGACAATCAGGGGCGCAGCGTTCCGTTCGTGGACGTGCAGCCGGGGGAGCGCATCTACAATCCCCATGAACAGGTGTATCTGGTCTGCACCGAGGGCGGTCATTATCTGCTGCAAACCCTCGACAACAGCTTTTTCTACTTCGGCGAAGTCGCGGACGACAATGTCCCGGTACCGCTGCAACGCATCGAAAACGCCCTGGGCCACTTCCTGCACTTCACCCGCACCGCCGAAGGCACACTCACCGACATCAGCGCCACCGGGGGCGTGCGGGTGCACCTACATTACGACAACCCGCTGGGCCGCCTGACCGACGTCAGGCGTGTGGTCGACAACGAGGCCGTTGAAACCCTGGTGCAGTACCGTTACGACGACAACGGCCAGCTCGCTGAAGTGATCAACCGCAATGGCGATTCGCTGCGTCGTTTCAGCTACATCGACGGCGTGATGGCCAGCCACAGCAACGCTCTGGGTCTGACCTGCAACTACCGTTGGGAACCCATCGAAGGCCAGCAACGGGTAGTGGAACACTGGACCAGCGATGGCGAACGTTTCCAGTTCCGCTACGACATCAAGGGCCGCACCACCTGGGTCACCGACGTGCTCGGGCGCGAAGCCGAGCTTCACTACAACACCGATCATCGCGTCACCGCCAGCCGCGATTTCGGGGGCGAGCACTACGTCATCGACATCGATGACACGGGCAACATGACCGGCCTGACGCTGCCTGACGGCAACAGGATCACGCTCAAGTACGACGAATACGCACGCCTGCTCGAGGAGACCGACCCGCTCGGGCGTTCGATCAAATACCGCTATCACCACCTGACCCCGCTGGTCACGCAGGTGGACTACCCCGACGGCAGCACCTGGCAAGCCCGCTACGACGACAAGGGCAACCTCATCGCCGAAGTCGACGCCCTCGGGCACACCACCGAATACCTCAACGGCGACGACGGCCTGCCACACACCATCATCGACGCGACCCACAAGTCCAAATACCTGTGGTGGAACACCCTGGCCCAGGTCGAGCGCTTCCAGGATTGCTCGGGTAAAAACACCACATACCGCTTCGACGAGCGCCAGCAC
>Ga0207428_10003285_pt1 | contig 15729 bp, 17 predicted proteins | sample RhiMethybrSRZTD1_FD_187600 | JGI IMG/M metagenome (GOLD analysis project Ga0207428, IMG submission 187600) | Populus rhizosphere microbial communities from Tennessee, USA - Rhizosphere MetaG P. TD hybrid SRZTD1 (SPAdes) (version 3) | ecosystem: Host-associated > Plants > Roots > Rhizosphere >...
ATGCGTGGTGGTGTATGCCACTTCGGATTTTTCCTCGGTGGATCGCTGCAACTCGGCCCTGCAGGCTACGGCCATCGCCGAGTATTTCCGTGACCAGGGCCAGCGTGTGGTGTTGTTGCTGGACTCGTTGACGCGCTACGCCAGGGCCCGTCGCGATCTGGCCCTGGCCGCGGGTGAAGCGCCGGCGCGACGAGGCTATCCGGCCTCGGTGTTCGATGCCTTGCCGCGCCTGCTGGAACGGCCCGGGGTGACTGCCTCCGGCAGCATTACCGCCTGGTACACGGTGCTGCTGGAAAGTGACGACGAACCGGACCCGATCGCCGAGGAGATTCGCTCAATCCTCGACGGCCATATTTACCTCAGCCGTGCGCTGGCGGCCAAGGGGCACTACCCGGCGATCGATGTGTTGCGCAGTGTCAGTCGTGTGGCGACGCAAGTCACTGCGTCGCAGGTGCAGCAACTGGCGGCGGCGACCCGGGAAACGCTGACGCGGCTTGAGCAGCTGCAGGTTTTTCTCGACATGGGCGAGTACAGCCCAGGCGCGGACGCCGCCAATGACCAGGCGCTGCAACGCCGTGCAGCCCTCTACCAGTGGTTGCGCCAGCCCACGGGCGAACGCTGTGAACCGGACGAGGCCCTGGGCCAATTGCAGGGGGTCATGGCATGAATCCATTAGCCGATCGTCGTCGCCTGTTGACGCTCAGCCAGTTCCGCCTGCAACGCGGTCAACTGCTGATTGCGCGTACCCGGCAGCAACTGCAGCCGCTGGTCCAGGAACGGGCCGCTTTCGACGGACAAGAGGCGGCGCTGCACGGTTTGTTGGCCAGTCATCGCGCCAATGACTGTGTGCTCGATCACGGACAACTGTTGGCGCTGTTACGAAGGCAGGCGGTCATTCGGCGGCAGATCGAGCTGTTGCGCGTCGAGCGTAACCGGGTCGATCAGCAGTGTCGGGAGATTGAGCAAGCGTTGCAGGGGCAGCGCGAGCAACTGCGGTTCGCGCAGCGCAAACACGACAAGTACGAAGGGGCTGTTCTGCAGCTGTTACGGGGGCAACGGCTGGAGCAGGTGCGCCGGGAAGAAAGAGAAGTCGAAGAGATGAACGGAGTTCCGCGATGAGTAACGTATCTGTAATTTCACCCTTGCCGGTTCAACCCTTGGACCCTGTCACCGAACAGCCGATGGATGAGTCGCACGACAGGCGGGTGCCGGTGCTTGAGGATGAGCTGCCGCAAGGTGTGCTGGAGCTGATGGCGCCGTTGATCCTGCGTCATCGGCCCTTGATGAACACGGGGCGCGCAATCACTCTGCAGGCGATGGTCACGCTTCCGGAAAAGCCGGCGGCTGAACTCGACGAAGTACGGCCGCTCACACCGGTGTCTCATCCACAAGCGCAGCCGTTGTCGAGTAAACCTGAGCAGCTTCGGGTGTCGCCACCGGTGTTTTATCCACAAGCACAGCCGCTGTCGAGTAGACCTGTGCCGACTCGGTTGTTGCCAGCGGTGGCTGACGTTGCGCCTGTTGTCGCCAGGGTTGTCGCGCCGACACCGACACCGACACCGACAAGCCTGCCGACTCGGATCGTTGTTGAGCCAGGGCCGACCGAGCGCCCATCAAACATCGTCGAACCGCTACCGGTCGAGCGTGCCGCCAGTCCAGGTGCACCCTCGATGTTTGAGTTCGAAGGGCAAAGGCCCGAAGCCTTGTCGAGCCTCCCGACCGCGCGCCATGTACCACCAGTTGCCTCGCCTGCGGCCTCGGTGCCCGGGATGCCGCCAGCGCCGCCTGTCCTCGACCCGGTCATCGAAACCCTGCCGGTTGCCGATCGGGGTTTGCTGCAGGTTCCGTTCAATAAAGGTACCGCCAGCGGGCAGGTGACAATCAGTCGCGTGGCCGATGAGCCCACCCGCAACCTGCAACTGAGCCCGAGCAATGCCCTGGTTTTCGAACAACTCAAAGTGTCGCTGGAGCACGTCCGCGAACCCGCCTGGCGCCTGACCGATAGCGACGGCGAGCAGCAGCAACGCCAGGGCTCACGGCAACCGCCGGACGACGAGCAGACCGAAGACGCCGGGCAGGGCGCATGAGCGCATTGAAGTTGCGCCGGGTCAACGCTTCGGCGCATGCCGCCGCGCAAGCGATACGACGCTGGCGAAACGCGGATGTCAACGCCGGTTCAGGCCATCCGCCAGGGCAATCGGGCTATCTGTGTTTTCGCGCATCAGGCGAGGGTGGGGAATGGCGAGGTTTGATCGACGCCCGCGACTGGTTGCATCAATCACTTCCGGGGTTGCGTTCGTTACTGTCGGTCGAGTGCTCGCTGATGAACATCGCCGAACTGTTCCGTGCGGTGCCGCAACCCTTGCTGCTGGAGGTAGAGGACTTGCACTACCGGCAAATATCCGACGTCGATGGGGTCCTTCCCGGGCAATTGCCCCCGCAAGAACTGCCATGGCTCGACACGCCCCGCGGGCGCCTGTGGTTGACCCGATTGCCACCGGCACAGGCCGCCAGCCGGCTCATGGACGCCGACTCATGGCTGAGCGATTTGCCACTGCGCCTGGAGCTGATGCTGGGGTCGAGCCACCTCGGACACGGGATACGGCTCAAGGCCGGCGATGTCCTGCGAATCATTCAGCGTTCGCAACGATGCTACCTGGGGCATCAATGCCTCGGCGCTTTCACCTTTACTGAACAGGGGATACACATGCAATCGACCGCGACCGACGCCCAAAGCACGGCAGATCCCGACCCCGATTTTGACCTCAGCGCTTTGCCGGTGCGCCTGGAGTTCTTGCTCGCGACCCGGGAAATCGACCTGGCCACGCTGTCGCAGATCATCGCGGGCCAACTGATCCCGCTGGCGGACGATGCGGCGCGGCACATCGAGGTGCGCGCCAATGGCAAGCCGGTGGCCCGTGGCGAACTGGTGCAACTGCAAGAGCAGTTGGCTGTGGAGGTGCTCGAGGTCTATCGCAACGGTTCACCGGACGGAATGCCGCGATGAACGACGTCTCGCTGATCGCGCTGCTGGCGTTCGCTTCACTGCTGCCGTTTCTGGTGGCGGCCGGCACCTGCTACATCAAGTTTTCCATCGTCTTTGTCATCGTGCGTAATGCCTTGGGCTTGCAGCAGGTGCCCTCGAACATGGCCCTCAATGCGATCGCCTTGATGCTGGCGATTTTTGTGATGACGCCGGTGATGAAACAGGGCTATGGCTATTACAAGGAAGAACAGGTGGCTTTTACCGACATCGAGTCGGTGGTGAATTTCGCCGAGAACGGGTTGGGCGGCTACAAGGATTACCTGCGCAAGTACACCGACCCGGAACTGGCGCTGTTCTTCGAGCGGGCCCAAGTGGTCCAGGGTGAATCCGATATCGGCCTGCCCGCCGATGAAGAACTCACGCCGTCGCTGTTTTCACTGCTGCCGGCCTATGCGTTGAGTGAAATCAAAAGCGCCTTCAAGATCGGCTTCTACCTGTACTTGCCCTTCGTGATCGTCGATCTGGTGATCTCCAGCATCCTGCTGGCGCTGGGCATGATGATGATGAGCCCGGTGATCATTTCGGTGCCGATCAAATTGGTATTGTTTGTTGCCTTGGACGGCTGGGCGCTGCTGTCCACCGGTCTGGTCAAGCAATACCTGACGTTGCTGACATAGGCGCGGGCTCATGAACGATCTGGTCTATGCCGGCAATAAAACCCTGTACCTGATCCTGTTGATGGTGGCGTGGCCAATCATCGTGGCCACGGTGGTCGGCCTGGTGGTCGGTCTGATTCAGACCGTGACCCAGTTACAGGAGCAGACCCTGCCGTTCGGTTTCAAGCTGCTGGCCGTCGCCGCGTGCCTGTTCCTGCTGTCGGGCTGGTACGGCGAAACCTTGCTCGACTTCAGTCGAGAAGTCATCCGCCTGGCGCTGGCTTAGCGCGATGTCGGTGACGCTGTTTTTCGACCTGTACACCTGGCTTGCCGCCGCCCTCCTGGGGTTTGCACGCCTGGCGCCGATTTTTTTCATGTTGCCGTTTCTCAACAGTGGGGTGCTCACGGGTGCGCCACGCCAGGCTGTCATTGTGTTGGTGGCGTTGGGTTTCCAGGCTTATGTGGGGGTGCCGCTGCCGGACCTCGACGGGTTGGCGTTCTTTGGTCTGATGTTGCGCGAGGCCGGCATTGGCGTGCTGCTTGGATGCCTGCTGTGCTGGCCGTTCTGGGTATTGCACGCCATGGGCAACCTCATCGACAACCAGCGCGGGGCGATGCTCAGCAGCACCGTGGACCCGGCCAACGGCGTCGATACGTCGGAGCTGGCGAATTTTCTCCAGTTGTTCGCCGCGGCGGTTTATCTCGAGGGCGGGGGCATGCTGCTGATGCTTGAAACCGTTGGCCACAGTTACCGCCTATGCGCGCCGGTCAATGGCTGCGAGATACACCTGACATCGATTCTGAGCCTGCTCGACGCGTTGGTGAGCAAGACCCTGGTGATCAGCGCGCCGGTGGTGGCCACGCTGTTGATCAGCGAAGCGCTGCTTGGCTTGCTCTCGCGGTATGCGCCGCAAATGAATGCTTTCTCGGTGTCGCTGACGGTCAAGAGCCTGGTGGCGCTGGTGGTGTTGATGCTGTATTTCGGCGTTCACCTGCCGGACGAAGTCCTGCGCATGGGCATGAAGTCCCAAGGGCTGGAACATTATCTGGGCCGCGAAGGGGAGGCTGCCGATGTCGTCCAGCGCCTCGAAGACTGAGAAACCCACCGCCAAGCGCCTGCGCGATGCGTCACGCAAAGGGCAGACGTTCAAGGCCAAGGATCTGGTGATCACCTGCCTGACCCTCTGCGGCATCACCTACATGGTGTTCAACAGTTCGCTGGTGGAGGTCATGGAAGTCTATCGGCGCATCATTGCCAGTGACTTTGACGTGGACCTGCAAGCGTACTCGGCCATGCTGGTGCTGGTCGGGCTCAAGGCATTGTTGCCATTGCTGCTGGTCTGTGTGTTGACCAGCGCATTGCCTGCACTGTTGCAAAGCGGTTTTGCGCTGGCCAGCGAAGCCTTGAAGCTCAACCTGGGAGCGTTGAACCCGATCAATGGCTTCAAAAAACTGTTCAGCATGCGCACCGTCAAGGACACGGTCAAAGCGCTGCTGTACCTGGGCAGTTTTGCCCTGGCCCTGTGGATTGTCTGGATCACCCAGCGGCAATTGCTGTTTGCCCAACTGTTCGCCCAGGCATCTGACCTGTTCGCAATCTGGGGCCACTTGTTGCTGGTGCTGGTGCTGGCGTTCCTCGGATGCGTGCTGCTGATCGTCGTGCTCGATGCGCTGAGCGAATACTGGCTGTTCATGAAGGATCAGATGATGGACAAGGATTCGGTCAAGCGCGAACACAAGGAACAGGATGGCAATCCCGAGATCAAGGGACGCCGTCGTGACCTGCATCGTGAGTTGCTGTCGGAGCAAATCAAATCCGATGTGCGCAACTCGCGGATGATCATCGCCAACCCGACGCACATTGCCATCGGTGTGTATTTCCGCCCGGAAATCACCGTGTTGCCGTTTATCTCCCTGATGGAAACCAACCAGCGCGCCCTGGCCGTTCGCGCCTATGCCAAAGAGGTCGGTGTGCCGGTGATCAATGACATCGCATTGGCCCGGCGGATATTCAAAACCCACCAGCGCTACAGCTTTCTTCAAGTACAGGAAATCGAAGAAGTCCTGCGTCTGTTGATCTGGCTCGAACAGGTCGAGCAGGCCTGATTTCTCCCTTTTCCTTTTTCTTCCAAACGTTGGCATGAGCGCAATTTGGCAGCGTACTCAGCAGCGCTTTGGCTCAATGCAGTCGTCAGCAACGCTGACGTTTTTCAGGAGTGTGGCTGATGAGTCGCGACAAACAACAAGATGAACAACTGGCCCTCGATGTCGTGGATGCGGTGCTCGGTGGTGCGGCATTGAAAGACGTGCAAGGCATCAGTGACGAACACATGAACGGCCTCTATGCCTTCGCGTTCCAGTTTTATGAGCAGGGGCGGCTGGACGATGCCGAAAAGTTCTTCCATTTCCTGTGCATCTACGACCTCAACAACAGCCATTACTGGATGGGGTTGGCCGCCGTACACCAACTCAAGCAGAACCACCAGAAAGCGATCGACCTGTATGCGATCGCCTTCGCCCAAGGCAAGAACGACTACCGACCGATGCTGTACACCGGCCAGTGTCACCTGGCGCTGGGCAAGGTCGGCAAGGCCAGATTGTGCTTCGAATATGTGCTTGAGCAAGCCATGGAAGACGATTTGCGCAAACAGGCTCAGGTGTATCTCGACACCTTGAGTCACATTGAAAAAGATTGTTCGGAGACTGAACATGACTGAAATGAGTATTCCCCCCAGGTCGGCGTATTTCGGCTCGACCGGTCGAGACGTGGCCGTTGAAAAGACTGAAATCAGTAAAACCTCCATCTCGGCATTTTCGGGCGTCACCGGTCGAGACGGGGCCGTTGAAAAATATGGCAAGGCTGTCAGTCAAGCGGCCAGGACGGCGGATTATCAGAAGGCAGGCCAAGAGGCATTGGCTCACCTGATGTCGGTGAGCTACGAAGGTCTGCCTGGCCCATCCGTCGCCAGTACGGGCAGACCCTTGCTGCACATGCCAGCGCTGCGCGCTGACGGCAACAAACAGGAAACCAACGGTGATCTGTTCACGCTGTTGATGGCGATGATCAGCGAGTTGATCGGCGAAATCGACGTCAAAAAACTGAGGAACCGCCTGGCGATGCTGCAAAGCATGGCCGGTGCCAAGCAGCAGGGGTATGAAAAGCTGGCGGCTGACTACGCCGCCGCCGTCGAGGCGCTGGAAGTTGCCGAAGGCAATATCGGCAGCAGCCAGGAGCACCTCGATCAGTTGCAGGAGCGGGTTCGGCAGGTCCAGGGACTGCTGAATGAGAGTGAGGCACGGTTGGCGGAACTGGATCCTGAATCACCGGAATACGCTCGCGAACTGGCACTGCGCGACAAGCTGAAAGGTGAACTGGCGGGCCATACCCAAACGCTGCAAAAGGCGACCGATGCTCACCTGAAACTGATCGAGATCGCCAACGCCTGCGCCAAAACGCTGGCCATGGTGGCCGTGAAGGTGCAAGAAGCCGGACTCGCCGGACCCTCGGTGAAGGAGTCCAACGAAAAAGCGCTGAGCGGCAGCGCACTGGCGCTCCTGAACCGCTTGAAGATTATCGAGTTGCTTGGCGAGGCGGCGCAGAACAAGGAGGAGCTCAATCAGGAGTTGTTCCAGGAGCTGCAAGCCAAGCTTCAGGAACACATGAAGCTCGAGTCGGAAAAGTACCTGGAGGAAGTGCGCAAGGCCGAGGCGCTGCAGAAGACCATGGGCTGCATTGGCAAGATCGTCGGTGCGATATTGACCGTTGCAACCATTGCTGCCGGCGTGTTGACCGCCAACCCGGTGCTGGTCGCGGTGGGGGTGATTGGCGCGGCCGTGATGATTTCCGATGCGGTGGTCCAGCAAGCGACCGGTGTGTCATTCATGGCCGAAGCCATGAAGCCGCTGACCACGGTCATGCAGGAAGCCATCAAGCTGTTCACCGCAATCTATACAACAGTGCTGGTGGCGCTTGTCGACGAGGAGACCGCAAAAAAAATTGCGCAAATCGCCGGCATGATCGCGGGGATCGCGGCCACGTTGGCTGCCGTTGCAGTGGTGGTCGTGGTCGGGGCACAGGTGGTCGGGCCAATGGTCGGCGCCATTGCCTCGAGACTGTCCTCGATGATCGCCAACGTTGCGCCTGCAGCCATGCAGGCGTTGAAGCAGTTGGGGTCAGCGGTCAGCAATTCACTGACCCAGATGCTGACCCAGTTACGCAGCTTCATCACCAGAGGCGCCGATGCCGTGTCCCTGGCCCGCTACGCCGCCCATCTGCAGACGGCTCAGTCCGTCACCGAGTTCGGCAATGTGGCGGTGCAGGGCGGTTTGCAGATCGGTAGCGGCGAACATCTGGCCAAGGCAGCAAAGCACCTGGCGGACGTGCAGGTGCGCATGGCGATCAGCGAAGGGATCACTGAATACCTCACCGGGCTGGTCAAAGACTACGGCGAGGCGATGGAGGTCAGAGCCCGATATATCAGGGATGTCCTTGACGATCTGCATCGCAGTCGTGACGTGAGCCTGCAAATAGCCCGGAACGTTCGAAGCCACGGATAAAAAGGTAATTTTTCATGATAATCACTCAGATCACGTCCCAATCTGCTCTAAAGGAAACGACTCACGATCCGGTGAACGACGCCGGGTTGGGGGAGTTAATTGCCCAGGAGCAATTCTCGAAAAACCTCAAAGGCAAGCGCCTCTCGGATACACCGCTTGTCAACCAGGTCTCCACAACGCAAGTGCTCCCGAGCGGTAGCTTCATAGCGCCTACGGCTGCGGAGCTCGACAGTGAAAGCAACGCCTACCAGCCCAGTGAGTCGGACTGGCAAGACTTCGCTGAAGCCTTGACGATGCTCAACGATGAAGTGCGCAATGATCTGGTATTTGATCCGGGCGCTTGGGAGAAACATGTCAACGTATTGGTCGCCGCGATCATGGCACTCAGCATCGCACGGGAAGCCAACGCGCAATTACGCGGGCATTTCAGTGTCATGGCCGCGGAGGCCACCAAGGCTCAGGGTGCTGCCATCGTTGAAGCAGGCAAGGCCGCCCTTTACAGCGCCATCACTGGCGCCGTGGTGTCCGGTGCCGTCGCCGGTTATGGCCTGTTTAAAACCTTTCAAGGTCAGCGGCTCAAGCATGCGGATATCAACCTGCACAAGACCAACGCTCTGGACGCCAACAAAATTGAGCGTGACCTGAAGCTCGATCGTTCCCGCGTTGACTGGGATCCGCAAACCACCTACAAAATAAACACTTTCGACGATTTCGGCCGGTCGAAATCCGTTGACTTCAAACCCGAGGGGACCACGCTGACGCCTCAGGAGCAGGCGTGGTTCGACAGGGAAATCTTCCAGGCGAAGACGATTGGGGAAAATTCCGACTTGTTGAGCCAAGCGGGTGTCAAAGGCATTGAGAAAAAGCTCGAAATCGGCCGTGCGCTCAGTGCGATGTCGATGAGCCTGAGTCAGGTCGTGTCGAGCATGGTGCGCATTAGCGAACACGCTGCGCGGGAGAAAGAAGTCCTGCAGCAAAGTGCACAGAACACTCAGAAAAGCCTGAGTGACGAGGTCTCTCAGAAAGACTCCGCCGACAGGGCACTGGTGCAAAAGATGATGGATGAGATCGTGCAGATAAGCCGGTCGCGCATTGAAGTCCTTGGAAGGGTTTGAGTGAGGAAACCAATATGAGAATTGCCGAGTCCTCACATCCATCAAGCAGTTTGCCTGCTGACTTCAATGCCAACGTTGATGCGCCGCTGCCTCCCGAAATGCCTCCCGAGGTCCACGCCGGATTCTCCCTTGCGCAGTTGCTCGAACGTTCGGGGAAGGTGCTCAATCGCAACCTGGAAAACATGCTCAAGTGTCCAGCGGGCGTTCCAAGAGACCTTCAAGGCTCGCCTGCAGAAATTCTTGCGCAGTATTTTTCGTCTACCGAGTTTGCCGAGCAGACTCACGCTAAACGTATTCGATCGCTGATGTGGACACACCAGATGCGTCAGACTGGAATGGTGTCCAATCTTTGCCTCGATACGCTGCCAATGGAGCAACGTCAGCCACTCTACGATGAGCAGGATCGTATTCTCGATGAGTACAGACGAATGTCGGTGCCGGATGAGATCGCTGACGAGTTCGACGCGAGAGTGAACTCATCAAACGACTTTTTCGACAAGTTGATCGATCTCATTGACTTGATCAAAAACGGTTATCTGGCCGGTTATGAACACATCTTGGAGGCCTACTCCGATTTCTTCGCCGATTTCAATGAGCAAGTTATCGCGAAGATGAAAGACTGGATCGAGGGTGCGGATGAAGGTAAATCGGTCTGGTTGCATACCGGTCCGCTGGGAAACGCACTCACAGACCTGATCGATAAATACAGTCATCCAAATCCTGCATCCGTGCTGTTTCCCAAACCCGGAAATGAAGGCGCGAGCAGGGAGGAAGCGGAAAAGTGGCGAAAAGCGCTGGGGCTGCCTGACAGTTGCCTTAAGCGAAATCCCGACGGCAGTTACTGCGTCGTCATAGACACAGGGCCGCTATTGAGTATGCGAGGTAGTCTGCCACCTATCGGCGCGGTTAAGTGGGACACCGCCCAATTCCAGGCCTGGCAAGCCGGCTTCAATGCCCAGGAAGAGCGCATGAAGAACACATTGCAGTCCTTCACGCAGAAGTACTCGAATGCCAATTCTTATCATGACAACTTCAATAAAACGCTGTCTTCACATTTGAGTCAGTTTTCTGACATGTTGAAGGCGATGTTGAATTTTTGATGTGAATCTGAGGTTTTTGGGTAGAGCCATTAAATGTCAGTGGGTCGGGCGTAACGCCGGTTCGTTTGAACTGGCGTTGCGCCTGCGCTTTTTTGAGTGGGAGAAAAAAATGCCAGAAGAGTCAAGTGATCAAGTCGTTGTTGCGAGTCAAGTGATCAAGGTGTTGTCGGACTATTTTCCGGCCGGTCGTCGAGACATCGAGTTGACTTCGCGATTGGTCCAGGATTTGTATGTTGACTCCATCAGTCTGATTGAGATTGTCATGGCGCTGAATGAAACCTTCGGTATTGACCTTCCTGAGGATAGAGTCGGGTTGTGGAGGACGGTAGAGGATGTTTGTGAGTCGGTGATGAGTTCAAGAAATTGCCGGGCGTTAGATTTGGAGTGAGCAAGAAAAATGCCTTGTTTATATAGAGACAAGGCATTTTTGCATGGCTTTGTTTAATCTGCGATTTTTCCTACATGAAAAATCGTAGTTTCATTTCGTAATAAATCAATTCTCCTACGGAACCCTCCTACTCAATTTCCTATAGTCACGCGGTTTGTCATCTCGAGCCTGATCACGAACAGGCTTGATTGCGCTCAGTAACTTTCTATAGAGAAATTTCAAAGTATGGACAGTGCAGCTGATCAAACGCTGGTCAAGTCATTCGTTTTTGACCACTGGCTATTGCAAAGTGATGGAACGCTGATGCGGGATGGAGAAGGTGTTCACGTCCCGCCCAAAGAGTTGAATGTATTGCGCCTGTTGCTGAAGTCGGCGGGGGCGGTCGTCAGCAAGGATTATTTGCTGGACCATGTATGGCCCGAGATGGATGCCGCCGAAGAATCGTTGACCCGCTGCATTTATGCTTTGCGCAAGCTGCTCAGGGAAAACAAGGATTACATTGCGACGGTGTACGGCCAGGGTTATCGATTTACCTGTGCGGTTGTCGAACTCGACGCACCGGGTCAGGCGAGGGCTGTGGCGCCTTCGCTGGCGGTTCTGCCGTTTCGCAATCTGGGGGAGACTGAAGCGCTGGATCTGCAGGATGTGATGATCCGTCAGTTGACGTTGGCGTTCGGCGAGATGTTGCACGTCATTCCCTCGGGATTGATGACGGCCTATGCGCAACCGGTCGATGTGCGGTCGCTGGTCGGGCAGTTGTCTGCGGACTACTGCTTGAGCGGGCGTTGTAGCGGCCCGAGCGATCAGCAGCAATGGTCGGTCGAGTTGATCCGTGGCCGCGATCACGCTCTGCTGCATGGGCAGACACTGGATGCCCGTGATCCCGGGGCATCGCTTGGGGCATTGACGTGCCTGGTTGCGCAGCGCATTCCCGGTTTGAGCTTTGTCGGTGATGCCTGCGCGTCATACCCGGCGGCGGTGGCGTACCTGCGTGGTTTGTGTAGCGTGCAGCAGCACACGCCGCAAAGCCTGCGCGATGCCCTGGTACAGTTTCGCCAGTGCCTGAAGCTCGATGCCGGGCACACATTGTCCTGGTATGGTTTGGCGGATGCGTGGCTGGGGCAGGCAATGATCGGATCCTGTGATCAGGGCCGGGCAATTGATGAGGCACAATCGGCGATTTCCAATGCCTTGGCATTGGATCCTGGCAACATCCCTGCATTGGCTCGCCTGGCTTTGCTCACCAGTTTGGGCGGCTGCGAACAGGCGGCCCAGGTGCTTTTCCGACGCTGTTTGCTGGCTGCCGATCAGGCTGACGTTCATTACTTTCATGCCTGGCATCACTGGTTCTGGCGGCATAACGATCTGGCTGCGCAAAGCATCGACAATGCTCTGCGGTACGATCCTGATTGCGTAAGGGCGCAGGTCTTGCGTATGCGCATTGCGCTTGCCGCAAGTCCCGAGTCGGCCTTGCAGATGGCTCGTCGAGCCCTGCAACAAGGCGCCTCGGGCAGTTCGTTGCTGGTGATCCTGTATGCCGTGGTGTTGGCTTATTTTGACCATCACGCGGCAGCCTGGAACGAGCTCGAACAGGCCGGGCTCTGCGAAAGTGCAATCGGTGAACAGGGACTGGCTGCCTGGAATGTGCTGTTCGGCGCCAATCCGTTCAATGCCCGCGACCTGCATGCGAACTGGTTGGCTCTGACCCGGCTGCGATCCGTTGATGACATTCCGTTGTCAGGTGGGTCCGGTTTATCGGGTAGTCCGGTGATCGAGCCGCTCTGGAGTTCTTTGCAACGAACAGCTGAAGTGGGCTGCCAGGCATCGACGCAGGACGATCCTGTCCGCGAGCGACTGACGCTGGTCAGCGAGCGGCGTCTGGCATGACACAGCGCGGACTCAAGTGGCTAACGGTGCTGGTGTGCCTTGGCGCGGGTCAGGCGCAAGCCTGGTGCTGGAGTGAGGCGGGGGCGCGACATGCAATCGAACCCGAACTGCTCCAAGCGATTGCCGATGTCGAATCGGGACAGAATCCGGACGCAATGAACTACAACAAGGATGGCTCGCGAGACATCGGGTTAATGCAGATCAACAGCTATCATCTCCCCCGGTTGAGTGCCCAGGGCATCACTGAGCAGCAACTGCTGGGTGATCCTTGCCTGTCGGTTGAAGTCGGTGCGTCGGTGCTTGCCGATTTTATCGCGCGTTACGGCTACAACTGGACGGCAGTGGGTGCCTACAACGCCGGTCATTCACCCGACCGGCAAGCCGCGCGTCTGCGCTATGCACGCAAGGTCTGGCAGCGCTATCAGGTGTTTTCCCTGGCTCGACAATGACGATGCCATGAGCGCTGGCGCAAGATTCTGATCCTTTGCAGGGCGCGATCGACAGAATTCGATCAGGAAGCCTGCAGCCCGCCTGTCTACCATGGCCGTTCATTTCACAGCCCAGGAGCTGGAACGGTGACAGTTCTGCCGACCCCCCACCCACGACCCTGCGTTCTACGGATACTCAATGGCGCGCTGCAAGGTTGCGAATTTCCCCTCGGCGAAACGACAACCCTGTTCGTGGTAGGGACTGTGGATCTGCTGGGAGAGGGGGTACTGACTGCCAGCGTCCCGGCGGATGCGATCTTTGTTCCCCTGGAGTCGGGGGGATGCAATTTTGAGGTATTGGCCGATCAAGTCACGCCGGATGGTCTGCCGCTACGGGTGCTCAATGAGTCAATGGAAGTGCGCCACTGTGCCTTCCACACCAGGGTGCAGATCGGCGGCCTGCAGATCGCCCTGCGGCCTGAAGACCAATCCTGGGCACCTGAACTGCTCGGGCTGCAACCTGCTGCTAGCGCTGACGCCGCCGCTGTTGTGTGGTGGCGTGCCCCGCTGTCCGGGTGGGTCGCCAGCGGTCTGGCGCTGGCCGCACTGGTCACCGCGGTTGGCATCTGGTCGATGCCCGGGCCCACACCTGAAACCGATGTTCGCGCGTTGATCGCCGGGGCCAGTGACGAGGCCAGGGTGTTGAGCGGTCGTGACAATGCGATCTATGTGTTCGTGGCTTCCGAACGCGATGCCGGCTGGAGTCGGCAAGTGCTGGTGCGCCACAACACGCTGAGCGGCAAAGTGCTGGTGATGGACCAGGAGCGTCGTCGGCTGGAGCGTTTGCTGGTCGACCATGATCCACAACTGGCCTGGCACTCCATTGATCTGAAGGATCCATCGATACCGCGACTGTTGCTGAGTGCACAACGCAATCTGCTCACCCCTCAAAAACAGGCAAAACTGCTCGATGCATTGCTCTCGGCTGCGCCCTATGCCCAGGACATCGCGGTGCAAATGCAGGATGACAGCCTGCTCGTCGAGCTGGCGCAAGAGGGGTTGCAGCGCCTGTCACTGGCCTTCAGCCGCGTCGAGCACGAGGACGGTGTCACGTTTGCCATTGCAGGCAATTTGCAGGATTCCGAACTGGCGAACGCTCGCCGGTACGTCGACAGCTTTCACCGGCAGTGGGGGGATCGCTACGTGCACTTCACCGTCGAACTCAAGGACGACTCGCTCAACGACAAGTCGTTCCAGACCGGCCCGCAGGGCTACATCAAGATGACCTCGTCATCCTGGCATTTTCCTACACAACACTAAGAGGTGACTTATGGCAGAAATTGGTATCCCCATCGAATTTGCCGATGACTTTCTCGGGCGTCAGGCCCAGGCATTCGAAGACGGCGCGTCCAAACTCAAGGAAAAGCTGGACGAAGCGCTGGAAAAACTGAAGGGCAATGCATCGGACCCTGGTCTGCTGGCCTCTTATCAGGCCGCGTTTTCATCCTACACGGTGTTTCGAAACGCCCAGACCAACACCATCAAGGGCTTCAAGGATATCGACATGGCGATCATCCAGGCCGCTCGCTGACTCTTCCTTTTTGACCGGCCATTGGTACGCGTCAATGGCCATTTTTACGAGTGCATTGCATGGCTATTCAAAACATTTCCCTGTCTGACATCGGCCGGACAGCCTTTACGGAATTGCGCGGCCCCCAGGAAGGACCGGTCGTATCCCTCGAGTCCCGATTGATCGAAGCGTTTGCCGGTTCCGCGGTCAATAGCGAGCAGGACGTTGCAGCCATCAATCAGATCATGCAACGCCCGGATATCACCAGCCCCGAAGTATTGGCCACGTTGCAGGAGCTGACAGGACAATACAACGTGGACATCAACCTGCTTAACGTACTGGTCCGCAAAGCGGTAGGTACTGCCGAAACCCTGTTGCGTGCCTCATGAAGCCTGGTGTGTTGCTGATACTGCTGTGCCTTGCGCTGGCGGGGTGCCGCCAACCCAATCTGCTTGAAGGGCTGGATCAACAGCAGGCCAATGAAGTGCTTTCGGTGCTGCAGCGCAACAATATTGCGGCGGTGAAAGTCGATGCTGGTAAAACCGGCTATGCGGTGAAAATCGATCAGGTCGATTTTTCCGCGGCCGTCGATTTGCTCAACCTCTATTCCTTGCCTTCGCGGCCGCGCCTGCAAGTGGCAGAGATGTTTCCTGCCGACTCGCTGGTGGCCTCGCCCCGCGCTGAAAAGGCCCGGCTTTATTCGGCGCTGGAGCAGCGAATCGAACAGTCGCTGGGGGTGCTCGAAGGCGTGGTGTCGGCGCGAGTGCATGTCAGTTACGACCTGGAGGCCGGCGAAGGCGGACGCAAGGCGCCGCCTGTCCACCTCTCGGCAGTGGCGATCCATGAGCTCGATGTCGACCCGCAATTGTTGATCACCAACATCAAGCGATTTCTCAAGAACAGTTTTGCGGCGGTCGAGTACGAGAACATCTCGGTGGTACTGTCCAAGCGTTCCCCGACCCAGCATGTCGCGCCGTCCGTGACCGCAACGCAAGGGCATTCGCACTGGGTCTGGTGGTTGGCCGCGGTGACCGCATTGCTG
>Ga0207428_10003288_pt1 | contig 15725 bp, 12 predicted proteins | sample RhiMethybrSRZTD1_FD_187600 | JGI IMG/M metagenome (GOLD analysis project Ga0207428, IMG submission 187600) | Populus rhizosphere microbial communities from Tennessee, USA - Rhizosphere MetaG P. TD hybrid SRZTD1 (SPAdes) (version 3) | ecosystem: Host-associated > Plants > Roots > Rhizosphere >...
AACCAGGTAAACGAAGCCGCCCAGCAAACGAACGTACGTGATGTCAGGGCTCCAAACATGATTCACCCTCGTGACCTTCATGCCCCGCAACAGATACGGATAAATCTGATGGCCCGGCGAAGCGAGTGAAAGTCGCGGCTTGGGGTAGATCGCTTCCAAACCCATCAGCCGTAGCAGTCGGCGCACTCGCTTGCAATTGACCGGATGACCGTTCTCGCGCAGCCAGGCCGTCATTTTCAACACGCCGTAAAATGGCGTTCGCGTGTACTGTTCATCGAGCAACCGCATCAGAAGTAGCCGTCGATCTGTTGAGCTGCCAAGGATCAATTTTCAGAACGCGACGCAGTAGAGCGCCGGGATATCGCCGGCTGATGGCGATGACCTCTTGCCGTAGATCGGGGGGTAGGGGTTGACGAAGATATTTGCGGTTTGCTCGCCACTGATCGAGGCGAGCTTTGAGATCGAGTAACTCAACGGGAATGGTTGTTTCCATTTTCATTATTGCCTCCGGTGAAAGAATTTCGATACAGGAGGCAAGGATAGACCGAGTGAGGCTAAGATCTCACGCCGCGCCACCGAAGGCACACAAATGATCGGAGAGTGAAAGGGATGGGGCTTGTGGGACTGAATGTGAGACTAATCGGGTAGGAGGGGGCCTCGCGGCCCCCGTCCTCCCACACCACCGGACGTGCGGTTCCGCATCCGGCGGTTCACGTTGAAAATTGAAACTTTCGTTGTTGATTTAGCAGTGACACGAGTCCTGACCGGTCAAAGAATGACTTAGGGAATGCTTCGTTCATATGCGACGCCCCAGCATTCCACCACGAGCCTCGCCCGTTGCCGGCGCTTTTCCAAGCCCGTAGTTTCTCCAGTCCGCGTTTGATCAGTTCTTTCGCTCGGGTTTTCGGCATCTTCCATCGGAGCCAGATCAGACAGCGCAGCTTGCGCCGTATCCAACTGTCTAATTCATCGAAGATTCCCTTCACCTCCGCTAGTCGGAAATATTGCATCCAGCCTCGCAGCAATGTGTTGAGTTCTTTGATGACTTGGCTCAGGCTTCGGCCTCTCCCTTCGCGGAAGATCACCCGTACTTTTGCCTTCAGCCGTTCCAGGGAGCTCTCGGCTACTTTCAGTCGCGGCTGTTTATGCCACGTCATCGAGTATCCGAGGAACTTTCTCTCCCAAGGCCGCGCCACCGCGCTCTTTTCGCGATTAACCTTCAGCCGGAGTCGCTTTTCAAGAAATTCTGTCACTGTCGCCTTCACTCGCTCCCCCGCTTGCCGTGACCGCACATAAATGTTGCAGTCGTCGGCATAGCGGCAGAATTTGTGCCCGCGTCGCTCCAGTTCCTTGTCCAGTTCGTCCAGTAGGACGTTTGACATCAACGGACTGAGCGGGCCGCCCTGCGGAGTTCCCTCCGTTCGCGGACTCACCACCCCGCCTGTCATCATCCCGGCCTCCAGGTATCGTCTGATTGTGCGCAGCACTCGCTTGTCGCTGATCTTCCGCGCCAGCCGCGACATTAAGACGTCGTGGTTGACTCGGTCGAAAAATTTCTCCAAGTCAAGATCGGCCACCCACCGCCGTCCTTGCGCCACATACTCCCGTGCTTGCCGCACGGCCTGATGCGCGCTCCGTCCGGGGCGAAAGCCATAGCTCGATTCGGAAAAGTCAGGCTCGAAGACTGGTGATAAAACCTGATGTAACGCCTGCTGAATCAGCCGATCCACTACAGTCGGAATGCCCAATTGCCGCATTCCGCCTTGTGGTTTCGGTATCTCCACACACCTCACCGGCTGTGGTTGATATTCCCCCTTCAGCAGTTCTTCTTTGATCTTTGCCCAGCGCTCTTGCAGATATGGCTTCAATTGCTCGACTGTCATCCCATCGACTCCAGCCGCTCCTTTGTTGCCCACCACCTGCTCGTACGCTCTGAACATGTTCTCGCGCGCGACCACTGCTTCCATCATCTGCGTTGTTTCCGGTCTGACGAACTCTCTCCTTGCCGCTTCGCTTGACGCACCCTTCCCGTACTCTCGCGATTTCCGACCGCTATCCTCCGGGTGGGATTCGGGCATCTCAGCCATACTGTCTGCGTCTCCACGAGTCCCGAAATTCAAGCGCCAGTCCTTTCTACGTGTTCGGGCCTTCGGTCCGGTCGCCAGACCTACTATGCCCTCTGCTGACTTCTGCCACCTCATCGCGCCGCCTCTTGGCGACGCTAGCACAAGGCAAGATGGCAGATCTCCCCGGGTATTGCGCACCCACTTTCCCGCTTATGCCCGCCGCATATACGTCAAAGCTTTCCATGCAGGTATTGGACTTTGAAGATGCTTGCCTTCTCATCCAGCTTTGCCGCCTCTTATGCGGTTTCTGTTCGTCGAGCCAGCGTTTTGCCTGCGGCTTCCTCCGGATTCCACCTCGCGATGGACACCCTTGCCGTTCGGCTAACGATTCCCCCTGCCGGGTTCGTAGAGGACTTTCACCTCCGAGTGAGTGCGCCCTGCCGGGCGCACAAGCAAAAAGCCGCCAATTGGCGGCTTGCTAAATGGTTGATTGGATTGATGCGCCCGGCACGACTCGAACGTGCGACCTTTTGGTTCGTAGCCCGATCGGGACTTTTAGCGCCAATTGACATTTGGCGACAACTATCAACATTTTCAACGAGTTGCAGCCACCGGCCAATGCGGCTATATACATCAAAATAGGCCTGTTTCCAGCAAGAATTGTCACAAGATTGTCACAAGAAAACACATCGAAACATGAGCCACTGCCGTTATTTACGGTCTTTTGCTATCTATTTCGAGCGCAATTCATGCCTTAAGTCCATTATGATAGACGCATCCGATGCGCTAAGTCGACTGTTTTCAGAACAGTCTTTGACGCTGTGCGTGAACCGTGACAGGCAGGGGCTGGGACGACCGTCCGGCGCCGCTGACGCGGAGCGATCAAATGAGCGATAATTATCTCTACAACACATTGCGGATGCGCCGCCCCGGGATGAATTGAGGATAAATCGTTTGCAGGAAGCTGTATTGAAAGATTTCGAGCGAGGGCGCATTTTATGCTTGGAATGGCGGAAATAGGGAGGATTGCCGCGGAAGAGGAGAACGAATTATGTATGAGACGGTCACCATTGAAGAAGCGCAGGCCCATCTGGCCGACCTGATCGCCGGATTGACGCCTGGTCAGGAAATAATCATCACCAGCAACAATCTGCCGGTTGCCGAGTTGCGACCTTTGCCTGCGGAGGGGCAGCCGCAGTTTGGTTCCTGCAAAGGCAGCCTGGAAATTCTGGCCGAAGACGATGAGCACCTGAAAGATTTTGCCGAGTACATGCAATGAAAATACTCCTGGACACGCACACTTTCCTCTGGTTTGTGCTTGGCGACGCGCAACTCAGTTCGACGGCCCGGAGCCTTATTGAGGACGTTGCAACCACCAAACTGGTCAGCCCGGCGGTGTATTGGGAATTGGCCATTAAAATCAGCATCGGCAAATATAAGCTGAATGAACCGTTTGAGTCGTTCCTTGATCGGGGCATTATTCAGAACGGTTTTCAGATTCTGCCCATCGAGCCCCGCCATGCGGCAGAGCTGACGACGCTGCCTTTTCATCATCGTGATCCATTTGACCGGCTCATCATTGCGCAGGCGATAATCGAACAAATTCCTGTCATCAGCGCTGATATTGCTTTCGACGACTACTCGGTGAAACGTCTTTGGTGAGAGCCCGGTCGGGACTTTTGGCGCCGTGACATTTGGCGAGTCACAAGCCAACGCATCGAAACATGAGCCACTGCCGCTATTTACGGTCCTTTGCCATCTATTTTGGGCGCAGTTCATGCGTAAGTTCGTGACACATTCTGAATGAGCATAGGCAACGATCCTGATCCCGCCATTTTGATGTTCAAGCGGACCGTGTAAGCTGGCACAATTAATGATCATATGGCTGCTAAGCATTCCGGTCTTCAATGCCGACCAGGAGGAGGTTGAGCAATGGATAAGCTAGAGCGATACCGCAGCATCATTGAACGTGAACTAACCGCAATTGTAGAACAAACGAAGCGGGCGATCAGCGCGCCGCCGGGGCTGCGAGACAAGACCGTTTTTGATCGCCAGTCTGATTATTACCTGATTCTGCGGGAAGGCTGGGATGGTTCGCGGCGCATTCACGGGCCGGTAGTCAGCCTTGAGATCATCGATGGGAAAGTCTGGCTTCAAGCTGACAATACTGATCTGCGGGTTGCCGAGCGTTTAGAAGAGGCCGGCATCCCCAAAGCCGATATCGTGCTGGGCTTCCAACCGCCGCATGTCAGGCCATACACCGAATACGCCGTGGCTTGATAATCATTTATGGATCGTCGCGCTTTCCCAAATCCGAGCTGACGCCTAATGGCGCAATGCGCGTCTGCAGCCCTCATCCGCCTCCTACGCCAGTAAACAACTGCGGGATCGCTGCCCCCTGTTCACCTTTTTTATTTTCGCAGGCCGGCTCCGCGACCACGGTTCAAAAAACCTTCCATATGAGTCGCATTTCGTGATCTACTTTTCAGCATGCCTGAGTTGTTCAAGATTGTTCCTCCCAATCTGTTTCGTCCTTTGGCGGCGCCAGGCGCGCCGGTGTACGCCCGTGCGCTCTTTGTCCTCTTTGCCGAAACCAGGCGACATCAACAACCCCTCTCGCGCGATCTAGCATTGAGCCTGGTTATGGAAATCCTCTCCGACCCGGAAGCCCTGGATGCCGCTGCGGTGATCGATGACGAGTTCGAAGAAACGGACGATGAAGGCGAAGAGGGCGCCGATGAGCCGGGGCGCATTCAAGCGCGCGGCAGCGCGCTCTTGCGCGCCCTCGTGCGTCATGGATGGCTCCGCGTCGAGACACAGGGTGATTTTTCACAACAGTACATCCTGCCTGATTACGCTTTCCGCTTGCTCGAGACCCTCGAGGTGATTGCGGCCAACGAACCGCCAGCGTTGCGCGGAATGATCTACGGGATCCACGATCTGCTGCAGATGGCGTTGAAGGATGGTGACGAGCATATCCGCATTCCTCAGGCGCATCGTCAGATGCAGCGGTTGATGAACGGGCTGAAAGAGTTGCAACACAACATCGGCGCGCACATCGAGGGAGTATTACAACGTTTGCAGGCGAGCCAAATCCTGGAGCAGTTCTTCACCAATTACCGACAGGAGATCGTCGATCGCGTCTATCATCAATTGCGCACGACCGATCACGTCGCGCGCTTTCGTTTGAGCGCCTTGGACGCGTTGGCGAAGATCGAACGGGAGGAGAAGATTTTGGCGGCGGCCAATCGGTTGCGCGCCGGCGGCGAAGCCGAGAGCCTCGAAAGCGCCGCGCAACAACTGATCGAACAGATACGCGAGATCAGGGAGGCCTTCGATGCGCTGGATCAAAGGCTGCAAACAATTGATGCGCGTCATAGCCAGTTCGTCAGTTCGGCCGTCCGCGCAGTCGAACTGCATCTGACCGCGAGCAGCACGACCAGCGGGCAGTTGCATTCGATCCTTTCGCATCTGTTGACCGATCAGACCGACTCGGCCAATCAACCGCTGCCGGATCTGTACCGGCGGCTGGTTTCATCGTTCGAACTCGGGCTAGTCAATGAGTCGTCGCTGGCCCCTCCCAAACGCGCCGCGGTCGCTTTTGTTCCGGAGGTCGTCGCCGCGCCGTCGCTGTCGGACGAGGAGATTGCCGAGGGGCGCAGGCAAACCCTGCGCTCGCTCGCCCGCACGATCAGCCGCGATCGAGTACGGCGATTCGCGGCGGAACTGTTGAGACGCAGAGATGAAGTGCGCGGCGGCGAGATTCACCTCAAAGGACCCGATGATCTGCCGCTGCTGATCTATTTGCGTAATTACGGCGACGGTTCGCTCGGCTATCGCGTCGAAGAGACGGAAAATGCCGAGTGGATTGAACGCGACGGGGTCGGGTTCAGAGATTTCGTGATTCGTAAGTCTGAAACAGAGCAACCGGAACCGGCCGGATGAACGAGCATTATGGCGCTGACTGCTTTCCTGGAAGAATACAACCGGCTATCGCCGAACGAACAGGCGCAGTTTGCCGAAGCGATTCGGCGGCTGCTGGCTGACGGATTGATCTGGCGTGAGGAAGAGAACGAGCGGCGGATTTACCATTTCATCGCGAGGCGAGCATCCTCGATCCGAGACTACCTGAGCGTCGCCGGATGGGAGTTGCGTCACGACGAGCGTTTGGGCATTTTTCAGGTCACGCACAGCGAAGGCGCGCATCGCCGCCGCCTCAACCGCGACACAACGATCTGGCTGTTGCTGCTGCGCCTGATCTACGCCGAAAAACGCGAACGACTCGAAGTGACGCTGACTCGTTATCCAGTGGTTGCGATCGGCGCCATCTCGCAACGCTACTCGGAATTCTTTCCCGGTCAGACTGTGAGAAAGAAAGGCAGCCTGGAAGATGCGCTAAGGACTTTGCACGATCTGAAGTTGGTCCGGGCGGCGGGTGGCGGCGCTCCACGCATCAACGACACCGATAATTTGATCGAACTTTTGCCGACGCTCGAGGCGGTCGTTCCGGCGGGCGAAATTTCCGCGCTGGCGGAAAAGCTGCGAGAGTATGACCGCGGCAAGGAAGAATGAGCGCGGCGTTGAATCATGATTTCACTAACCAGAATCTTTTTGCACAACTGGCATCGCTTCGATCACAAGGTGATCGAGGTCGAAGACAGTCTTTATCTGGCAGGAGCCAACGGCACGGGCAAATCATCGGTGCTGGATGCGATGCAGGTGGTTCTGATCGCTGATTTGCAGAAGATTCGATTTAACAGCTCGGCGCAACAGGGCCAGGAGCGGTCTGAGCGAACGCTCGACACTTATGTGCGTGGCAAGATCGGTGAGGATCGGTGGTTGCGCCCCGGCAATACCGTGGCTTACCTGGCGCTTGAATTTTGGGATCGAAGGCACGATACGAAACTGACAGTCGGCGCTTGTATCGAGGCTGGAGAGGGCAAGGGATCTTCCGGCGATCGAATGTATTTCATCCTCGCCGAAGCCCTGGATCCAGGTCTGTTTCTGCGCGACGGGCGCGAACTCGCGCGGCGCGAGCTGAAACAACTGTTGAAAAATCGGCGCGGCGCGCGCAGCTTCGATCATGTCAATGAGTACCTCGAACAGATGCTTGATCGTCTCGGCGGATTGAACCCTCGCTTCCCCGAGCTGTTCCTGCGCGCCCTGACCTTCCAGCCGATCCGCAACATCGGTGAATTCGTGGAACGCTGGCTGTTGCAGGAGAAGCGGCTGGACACGGAGACGCTCCGTCAAGTCAAGGAGCGATTGGATCAGCTGTCGCGAGCATCCAACGAAGTGAAGGAAAAGCTCGGCGCGCTGCGCGCGATCATCGAACGACAGGCCGAAGTCAGGCGGCTCCGCGACCGGCATGCGGAATATGCGCTGCTGGTCTGTCTATTGCGCGTCGCCGAACTCGATCGGCGCGCTAGGATTCTTGCCGAACGTATCCTCGAGACCGAGAATCAGATCACCGACGCTCGGCGCGATATCGACAGGATTCAGTCATCGCTGAAAGGCGCGCAGGATGCGTACTTCAAAGCGCGAATGCAATTGGAGCAGTCCGATATCGTTCGCCGCCGGAACGATCTGCAAAGGCGGTTGGACGAAGCCGAACAGCAGGCCGGCGAGATCGAGCGGCGATGGACGACATTGCGCGACGATCTGCAACGCGAGGCGTCGGCCTTCCAAACGCTTCTGGGAGCGAATGCGCTCGAACCCGCTGAGGCCGAAAAGCTACGCGATCTGCTCACAGAGGCGGCCGCGTTGACCGACGGCCAGGCGCCATTTGAACGGCTGCCGGGATTGCCCGGGTTGATAGACGAAACGTTCCCGCTGCTTGAAGAAGCATTCAATCGTGTGAAGGGGCGCCAGGTCAGAATCAATGATCAGCGCAACGAACTGCTCGAGCGGGGCAAGATTCTCGAAAAGGAACTTGAATCATTGCGGAGGACCGGCAAGGCGTCATATCGGCGCGAGGTCGAACGGATGCGGGATCTGCTTGCGCCGCTGATCGGCGCGCGTCCGCCGCTGCTCTGCGAATTGCTCGAGATTCCCGATGAACGATGGCAAGATGCGATCGAAGCGATGCTGGGCGCGCGCCGCTTCACGATCGTCCCGGCGCCTGAGCATTTCGATGCGGCTCTGCGCATCCTCGAAGAAGCCCGCGCGCGCGAACAACTGTATGAGGCCGCGCTGCTCGATCTGGAAAGGGCCAGCAACGAAGCGCGTCAAGCGCGCCCTCACTCGCTGGCGCTGCAGGTCGAGACGGCAAATGCTGGCGTGCGCGCTTATATCGATTCGATCCTCGGCGACATCATAACCTGTGATGAAGTCGCTCAGTTGCGCAGTCACCGTCGCGCGGTTACTCCCAATGTCGTTTACTATGGCGAGTGGTCAGTCCGGGCGATTCGTCCGGAGAGCTATCGCCCCTGGTTTATCGGATCGCGCGCGCAGCGTTCGCAGATTGAGGCATTGGAGAGCGAATTGGAAAGGATCCGTGAGCGCCTGCTCGAAATGCAACCGCAATCAAGGATGATCGAAGCGCAAGTGATGATGCTGCGGCGCGTGTATGAGCTTGACAAGCTGCGGCAACGGTTCGACGCGCAGCTTGATGCAAGCGATTTACGGAAGCTGGCGGATGAAATCAGATCCGAGTTGCAATCGCTGGATTTAGGCGGGATTGCGGCGTTACAGGAAGAGGTCGACCGACTGCAATTGCTGGTGGCGACCGAAGAGGCGGCGAAGGAGCGGAGCAGCCGGCATTTGACTGAGTCGGAGATCGAGTTGCGATCGCTCGGCGAACGGAAGATCACGGCTATGCGCGAGTATGGCGAAGCCGGACAGCAAGCCGATGAGAACCGCGCCAGGTATCCCAGGGCGATTATTCCGGCGGAAGAATTGCTCGACGAGCGATTGAAAACGATCGATGAACAGACTGGAGGCGATTCGGGGTTCGGCGGCCTGATTGCGAATGCAGCCAGCCGGGCCAAAGCTTTTGATACGCAGGCGAACAACGAACAGCAGCAGTTGACCCAGGACGCGACCAGATACAACACCGTTTATCAGTTCGCCGGCGCCGCGCTCGATCCTGAGAGCGACAGTTATCTCAATGAGGAGCAGCGGCTGAACGCGACCGAATTGCCGAAATACGAGGAGCAAATCGCCGAAGAGCAACGCCGCGCCGACCAGCAACTACGGGAACACGTGCTGCACCAATTGCGCGAAAATATCCGAATGGCCCAACAGGAACTCGACCGCATCAACGATGCCTTGCACGGCCTCGAGTTTAATCGCAAACGCTACCGCTTCATATACCGGCCGAACGAGGAGATGCGCGGGCATTATAACTTGATCATGGGCGCCGAGTTGCTCGGTTCGGAGTCGCTCTTCGCCAGCGCCTTCTATCAGCAGCACAAAGAATCCTTCGATGATTTCTATCGGCAATTGACCGAACCCTCTGGTGATCGGGAACTGGAGCGGTTGACTGATTACCGCCGTTATCTCACTTATGACATCGAAGTGCAGCACAGCGACGGGCAGCGTTCGCAGCTCAGCAAGATCATGGGCCATACCTCGGGCGGCGAAACGCAGACGCCGTTTTATTTGACGATCGCGGCCTCGTTTCTGCAGTTGTACCGCATCGGCGATGGATTGACGTCGAACCGGAGGGCCGCTCGCACGAATCTCAGCGGGCGTCCGACGATCCGCCTGGTGGCTTTCGACGAGGCGTTTTCCAAGATGGATCAACAGCACATCGGTTCGACGCTCGACCTGTTTCAAAAATTCAATTTGCAGGTCATAACGGCCACGCCGCTCGAACGCTGCGAATATCTGGTCCCCAAGATCTGCACGAGCCTGGTCTTAACGGCGGTCGGCGACAGCGTCCTGATAGAACCCTATCGAAATTATGCGGCGCGACTCCAATCGATCGGAGCGGCGGAAGCGAGGAGTGAAGAAGTCAAAGCCTATGCGGATTGAATTGGGGAGGCTGACACGTTCGATTCTCAATGCGCTGCTCGATCAGTATGAACAACCGGGCCGGCGCCAGGTCGTGCGCGTCAGGCTCAACGAAGACCGGCATCACGATTATTTTCACGCGCAGGATTTTGCGGTGCGCCGCGAAGCGAACGAAGCGCTGCAACGATTGGCCGACCGCGGTTGCCTGCGCTTGTATTGGCGCAAATGGGAAGAGGGGAACTGGCTGGACAAGGTCGATCTGATCGCGGAAGGCGCGGAGACCGTTTACCGGCTGCTCGGTCGCGCGCCGTTGAATGAGCAGGAAGCGAGCTTGCGCCGATTATTGGCGGAGCAGGCTCCGCAGGCCGGTTGGCACAGTGATTTTCTCAGATGGGCGCGGCTCCGGCTCGATAACCACGCCTCAGTCACGCCACTCAAGCTGTCGGCCACCAAGGCTGATGCGCGGTGGAACCGCGACCTGCTCGCGGCACTGGCCGCGCTGGCGCAATTGCGCGAACCGGCGCTCGAACGCAAATTCAGTGTGCGGTTGTTCGGCGACAGCAAACGATTTGAAGACTTGCGTGGCGCTGTAATCAGGACGTTGCGGCGGCATGATCCAGAAAGCGCGGTTTTTGGGGACAACGACGGAGCGCTGTTGCGAGCGTACCGGCTCGAGCGCGCGCCGGAGTATGTTCCGATCGCAGGGCCGCTGATAATGCAATCCGATCATCAGACGCTTGATCTCACGCCGTTTGTCGCCGGCGTCGCGATCCCCGCGACGACTTTGAACCAGGTAACGACGCATCGTTGCGACGGGAGCGCGGTGGTGACCGTGGAAAATTCGACCAGCTTCAGTGAGTTCGTCACGGCCAAGCCGGCTTCCATACTGGCGATCTATACCGGCGGGTTTGCGAGTCCGGCCCTGATCGGGATGTTGCGTAAGATTCGCGCTGGGCGTCCTGAACTTCCGTTCTTCCACTGGGGTGATCTGGATGTGGGAGGGCTGCGCATTCTGGCGCATCTGCGCAAGAATCTCGGCGAGGTCGAACCGTTGGCGATGGACGGCGCCGTCTGCGATCTCTACCTGAAGCGCTCACAACCATTGAACGCGAACGAACACGAAGGTTTGACGCAGCTTCGCGCCGAGAGCCTGCTGATTGATTGTGTCGAACTGATCGATTATATGTTGAAGACCAATAGGAAACTTGAGCAAGAAGCAGTCGAGGCGAGTTTCTGCGTGAAGACCTTGCAACTAAAGCAGCTCACAACGCCAGATATTCGAATTAACGATTGAACGGCGTCCCGGTAAACACAGCCATCAGGCGCCTTCTTCGCGGTCATCAGACGCGCGTACTAATCTGGCTAAGCACTTTGCTCGGTCAAAATCTCCTGAATTATGCGATTCAACAATCTGCTGAGCCAAGGTTGCTGCGTTAAACTGGTAATTGTCATTTCCACAGAAGTAAATGATTTCACCCGGCATGCTCTCAGATTCTATCCAATAATCACGTCCGCCGCCGTCTGCATCAGATAGTCCTAAAGAGCTAACAACCCATTTCTGTTGCGGCGGGCGTAGAACTTTAGGAATTTTAGGGGTATCGCCATGCTCAAAACGTGCTGAACGTGCGGCAAGCACAGCCTCTTTAAACCTGCTTTTGATCATGATTGCCTGTCTTACTTCTTGAGGCACAACTTTATCGCAGATTGCTAAGTTACCACAGCAGGGACAATCAAAAATAAGAACTTCATGAACATGATCCCCGCCATGTATAAGCACCGCCATATCATCTGAGGGGTCGCCTACAAGGAGCATATATTGGGGATTGGCTTCAAGGAATCGAGTAATCTTTTCCTCTTCCTCTCGGGTCAGGTTCTCAGAAGGCTTGACTTCAAACCAAGTATCATCTGCTGGGAGGTAAAAATCGGGCAAATACCAAATTCCATTCAGGTCAAACCCTTCCGGCTCATAAAGATATTTCCATCCCATTACATCAAAGAATACCGCCCATCTTGCTTCGAGCCGAGAGCGAAACCGATAGCCGTTGTACCTTGTCTCAATTGCCTTCATGATTCGCATTATTCCCCGAACACAAGCATCTAACAAGCGTATCCAGCGGAGCGCGGGTAGCGAGATTCTTAACGTTCCACCAGTGTCGTCGCCCGCGCCCGCTAAGCTCGACTTTACCCATCTATGCGGCGTAACAGACCGCATCAGTTAAGCCCTCCAACTTTGAATCTCCTACCCCGTGGAGCGCCGGGAAAGCTATGCCTACGAGATATGGATTGATAGGCGCGTTGTTCTTCTTCAGACAACTGCTCGCCCACGGCTACTCGACGATGCAACTGTCACCAGATTTTGTATTGCTGTTCGTTCATTTTTCTCAGCCTCTGTCCGACAGAGCGGAAAGTGTCGCGACGCGAGTAATCCAAACCCGCCTACGATTATCATCTCCGCGGCGTTTCAGGTTTAGATTTCACCCACTCCTGCGATGGTGGAGACTCCATCAAGGGCGGCTCTTGATCCGCCTTATACCAACCCGGTCGAGTCACTCGCAGTTCTTTATAGTAATCCGTAAAGTCGCTGGCATGCGGCAGCATTTCAGCGATGGATTTTGGCTGTTGTAATCCCTCACGCCAAGTGTTTTTTTCAACAGTTCCAATGATCAGATACTCGTTCCCCACGACTTCAGGATCATGCTGGCTAAACATTCCGGTCAACAAATGCTCGATAGCCTGTTTATCGGCGATCAACAAATCACAAGTGTGGCAGTACCGACACGTATAATTGAGCGCAATCAAATGCGCCGGCTCAACATGAATCAGCAAAGGAAGTTTCCGTTGACCAGTTTTGCGCTCGCAGAAAGGACACCGTGAGATGCGCATATCAGGATACGGATTGAGAACAAAACTGTATCTGGGCGGTAGTTCGCCAAATTGCGGCTTTTTCGCTTTTGCCATGCTAATCACTTTCCATCAGGAGGCTTCCCGATTTCGGGTCAGCTCTATGCGGTTGTTCGGCCGCGGCGATTCCAGCCTGACCGGAAGGGATTTTGATCTGTTGGATTCTTTTCTGATTTAATTGTATGATGCGCGGCCATCGCGCCGTTCCCATTCAAAGATGTTTCCATATTCGCAGCCTTGATTGATATGTCACGATGGAAACAAAAGTAGGACTGATATGATAACCCTCTCCTTCGATCATGGCACGCTGCTGCTGAACGGACTCGACAGACCTGTTGGCCAAACTGCTCAGACGGTCCCGCCAGGTTTCATCCCAGGTTTCATTATGGATGAGAGAGTCGGCGCCTGGCGGTCGGAAGCTTATCGTTATCGCGACGCCGTCCTCTGGCTGCGAGAGCGGGAAATCCCTTTTGCCGACTGCGCCCGTCATTACAACCCACGAGGGTTGCGCCTTAAGCCACGAACGGAAATTCAACTCTATGATTATCAGGATCAAGCCGTCGCGGCATGGCGACGGCTTGATCAGCGCGGCATAGTCGTTCTGCCCACCGGCGCCGGGAAGACGATCGTCGCGATCGAAGCCATCAGAGCGGCATCGCGTCCGACTCTCATCGTCGCGCCGACGCTCGATCTGCTCAGCCAATGGCATAAGCGACTGAGCGACGCCTTCGACATTGAAGTCGGCCTTATCGGCCAGGGCGTATACGATCTTCGTGAGGTAACGGTTATCACTTACCATAGCGCCTGGCGTCGGATGGGAGAGATCGGCGGGTGCTTCGGGCTGTTGATTTTTGACGAAGTTCATCATTTGATCGCCCCAGAGTGGGCGGAGATCGGGCGGTTGGCCATTGCGCCATTCCGTCTGGGACTTACCGCCACTTACGACCCGCGCAAGTCCGAGGTCTTGAACGAACTGGTCGGGCCACTCGCCTACTGGAAACCGGTGCGTGAATTGAGTGGGACGCGGCTTGCGCATTACGAAGTCGTCCGGTTGAGCGTTGACCTTTCGCCCGATGAACGCCGTGAGTATGAACGCGAGGAAATAGTCTACCAGGAGTATTGGCGTGGGCGACCGGCCGTTCAGTCTTCTGAGAGGAAGTCTGAGAAGAAATTTGACAACCGGCTGGAGATTCTGTTGAGAGAGCAGGCGCGAGACGCCGGCGCCAGGCGCGCAATCGAGGCCTGGTATCAGATGCGGCGCATCATCGCAGGCTCCAGGGCCAAGCTGGATCTGCTCGAAGAGTTATTCCGCCGTCACGCCTTCGACCGGACAGTCGTTTTCACAGCCACGAATGAGATTGCCTACAGGATTTCACAACTGTTCCTCATTCCTGCGATCACACACCGAACGAACGCAAACGAGCGCAAAAATATTCTTCAGCGATTTGAAAGCGGACAATACAAAGCCGTTGTCACATCGAAAGTACTCAACGAAGGCGTTGATATGCCGGAAGCGGCGGTGGCGATCGTTCTGGGCGGCAGCGGTTCGGCGCGCGAACACACTCAACGGCTCGGTCGCATTCTCCGCCAACGAGCGAACAAGCAGGCCGTCCTTTACGAGATCACGGCTCGTGGGACAATTGAGACCGCTATCAGTTGGCGGCGGCGACAGACCGAAGCTTACGCCGGACACGCTCGAAAATTCTCTCAATTGTGACGATATGTTGCCCAGGGAACTTCTTCGCTATCGCATCGAATCCGGGCAAATCCGCCCGGCCTTTCTCGACACAGATTCGCCGCGCTACGGTTGTGTGGTAAGCGATCTGATCGCGGTCTTTGATAAACAAGTCGGTAATATGCAGGTTGAGTTGGAGGAAGCGCTGGAGAAATACGCGGCGGGCCGAACTGACTATCGGCTCGTTCGGGGACTGGCCCACGTGATCGCGAGTTTTGCCGAGTTCGACGCGTCAACGGCGGACGCGGCAAAGCTACGCAGCGCCGTTTTTGAACGAGCCGCTGAAGGCTGGCCGGTAGTTCGCCACAATGCCGCGCCGACGGAAACCGATCGTCATTCAGTTCTTGAAGCGGTCGGCGCCGAGTTAGGTCTCCCCGTGTCTCAACTTGAGGATGAGCTTTACGCTGATCTGCCTGAACGGCGGCGCTTGATTCGTGTGACGGCGCCGCGCGAGCCTGAGGCGCTGATTAGCCGCTACAACATGGAACTGGCGCGCGGTCTGCTCTATTGGGCCGAGAGGCTCACCGTTGAGATCGAGGATTCGCCCCAGGACGTTTTTCGCTACATCAAACTGTGCCGGTTGATGCACACCATCACGCGGCTCGAAAGCGGCTACCGCATCGAGTTGGATGGGCCGTTATCGCTGCTTCGAGGGACGAGGCGTTACGGTTTGAAGATGGCGGTTTTCCTCCCCGCCCTGGCGCTCTGCCGAAAGTGGCGAATGGAAGCCGCCATCGTTAAAGCGGGCGAGCATCTGACCTTTTCGATCGACGATCAAAGCGGATTGGTTTCGCATTTCCGCCGCTTTCCGCTGTTCGATTCCAGGTTGGAGAGCGACTTCGCCGGCGATTTTCAGAAAGCGTTTGAGCGCCATCCACACGGAGTGGGCGGCGTGGGCGCCTGGAGCCTCGCACGCGCTGATGCGGTGATTCCGGTCGATCGCAATCATGTCATGATCCCCGACTTCACCTTGCGCGATGGGAGCGGCCGCGAAATCCATCTTGAGATTGTCGGCTTTTGGACGCCGGAGTATTTAAGCCGAAAGATTGCACAGGTAAGGGCGGCGC
>Ga0207428_10003294_pt1 | contig 15705 bp, 15 predicted proteins | sample RhiMethybrSRZTD1_FD_187600 | JGI IMG/M metagenome (GOLD analysis project Ga0207428, IMG submission 187600) | Populus rhizosphere microbial communities from Tennessee, USA - Rhizosphere MetaG P. TD hybrid SRZTD1 (SPAdes) (version 3) | ecosystem: Host-associated > Plants > Roots > Rhizosphere >...
GGAGCATGTCCCTCTCATCGAAAAATCGCCCCTGGACGCGACCAATCCCTACGGGCGGACCAAGGAGCAGATCGAGGATATCCTCTCCGACCTGAGTGCCGCCGACCCGCGCTGGAGCATCGCCCTGCTGCGGTACTTCAATCCCGTGGGTGCGCACGAATCGGGCCGCATCGGTGAAGACCCCCGCGGCATACCCAACAATCTGCTGCCGTTCGTGGCCCAAGTGGCGGTGGGCCGCCGGGAAAAGGTCATGGTGTTCGGAAACGACTATCCCACGCCTGACGGCACCGGCGTGCGGGACTACATCCACGTCATGGACCTCGCAGCAGGCCACCTGGCCGCGCTGCGCTACCTCGCGACCAAAACCGGCGCCTTCCGCTGGAACCTCGGCACCGGACGCGGCTCGTCCGTGCTGGAAGTCATCGATGCCTTCGGCGCCGCTGCGGGCCATCCGATTCCCTACGAGTTCGCGCCGCGGCGGCCCGGCGACGCGGCCGTGAGCTACGCCGATGCCTCGGCCGCCCTTGCCGAACTGGGCTGGTCCGCGCACCGTAACCTGGCGCAGATGTGCGAGGACCACTGGCGCTGGCAGAGCTCCAATCCGTTCGGCTACGCAGAACAGGGCTGACCGGCGGGACCTGCGGGTCCACTGACGCAACTGCAAGCCAGGGCCCCACTTATCCACAACTTGTCCCGTATGACTTTGCCCGCGGGGTACCATCCCTTAGCTTTAACCCAATTGCACTGCCTCCGCCGGGGGCGGCAGTCGTATTGGGGAATACATGGATGCTGTACGGATAGTCGAGGATGAAGTCCGGGAGCTAATCCGTCGGCGGGGTCTTGATCCGTTGCGGCAGGCGGGCGAAGTCAGGCGCCTCGTGGACGCAGCCGTGAGCGATTATGACGAGCGCGCCCTCATGGGACCGCTTCCCCCGATCGGTCCGCTTGAACCCGCCCGCAGGTTCGTCTTCGACGCCGTGGCCGGCTTCGGCGCCCTCCAGCCCTTGTTGGACGATCCGGATATCGAGGAAATCTGGATCAACGCGCCCACGGAAATCTACGTGGCCCGGGGCGGGGAATCCGAGCTGACTTCTCTCAGCCTCACGGACCAGCAGATCCGGGATTTGGTGGAGCGCATGCTGAAGAGCTCCGGCCGGCGTCTGGACATCTCCTCGCCTTTCGTGGATGCCGCGCTGCCCGACGGGTCACGGCTCCACGTGGTCATCCCGGACGTCACCAGGCGCCACTGGGCCGTCAACATCCGCAAGTTCGTGGTCAAGGCAAGCCGGCTGGAACACCTTGTTGAACTAGGCACGCTGACACCGCAATCGGCCCGGTTTCTGGGAGCGGCGGTGGCCAGCGGGCTCAACATCCTCGTATCGGGAGCCACGCAGGCGGGCAAGACCACAATGCTCAACTGCCTGGCGGCCAGCATCGGCAGCCGCGAGCGCGTGATCACCGTTGAGGAAATCTTTGAGCTCCAGTTTCCGCTGCGCGACGTCGTCGGGCTTCAGTGCCGGCAGCCGAACCTGGAAGGCGAGGGCGAAATCCCGCTCCGCCGGCTGGTCAAGGAAGCCCTCCGGATGCGGCCCGACCGTCTCGTGGTCGGAGAAGTACGGGAGGCCGAGAGCCTGGACATGCTCATTGCCCTGAATTCCGGGCTGCCGGGAATGTGTACGGTCCACGCCAACTCCGCGCATGACGCGGTCACCAAGATCTGCACTCTTCCCCTGCTGGCCGGAGACAACATATCGAGCGCTTTCGTTGTCCCCACGGTAGCCTCGTGCATTGACCTCGTGGTCCACTGCAGCCGCCAGGCCAATGGGCGCCGGCAAGTGACCGAGATCCTGTCGCTGGGCCGGAGGGTCGAGAACGGGATTATCGAGTCGTCCATGATCTTCTCGATGATCGAGGGCCAGTTGCAGCTGAAAGCCAACTCGATGCCCGCAGCGGAGAAATTCGCCAAGGCAGGTTACGACGTCGCCGCCCTCCTGGAGCAGCGCTGATGGCACCGCTGCTGGGGGTGCTGACGGGGGCCGGGCTGTTCCTGATCTGGTGGTCGGCATGGGAGGAGCCTCCTCGCGTCAGGAAGCAGCCCGGCACCGGCCGCCTGCAGGACCTGCTGCTTGCCGCTGGTGTTGAAAAAGTCACCGGCGCCGGTCTGGTCGGGAGTTGCCTTGGCCTTGGCGCCTTTGCCATGCTCGTCTTCTTTGCCGTGAGCAAGTCATGGCCGATTTCGTTCTGCTTCGGCCTGTTTGGGTCCTGGCTGCCAGTTGTGGTCGTGAAATGGAGGGCCAAGAGGCGAACTGCCGTCCTGCGGCGACTATGGCCCGACGTCGTTGATCACCTCAGGTCCGCCATCAGGGCCGGGTTGTCGCTGCCGGAGGCACTCATCCAGCTGGGCGAAAAAGGGCCGGAGGAACTGCGCCACGTGTTTCGGGACTTCGGCTCCGACTATCGCTCGGGCGGGCAGTTCGACGCATCCCTCAACAGACTCAAGGAGCGTCTTGCCGACCCGGTTGCCGACCGCATTATCGAGGCCCTGCGGCTCACGAGGGAAGTGGGAGGCTCCGATCTCGGCAAGCTCCTCGGAACCTTGGCCGAATTCCTCCGGGAGAGTGCCCGAACGCGGAGCGAGCTGGAGGCCAGGCAGTCGTGGACCATCAACGCGGCCCGCCTGGCTGTTGCGGCCCCGTGGATCGTCATGGTGCTGCTGGCGAGCCGCCCTGAAGCCGTCGCCGCGTACAACACGCCCATGGGGGCGGCGGTCCTGCTCGGAGGGCTGGTCGTTTCCCTGGTCTGCTATTCCGTCATGCTCCGGATTGGGGCCCTGCCGGAAGAAGAAAGGGTGCTGCGATGACAACTGTGCCGGCAGCCGCCATCGTGTGCGGCATAGTTCTCGGGGCCGGACTCTGGCTTGTCGTCGTCCGGCTTCCCTTCATGCGGTCCGTGAGCTTGGCGGAACGGATCGAACCGCAGCTGCGCTCCCAGAACATCGAATCCAGGCTCCTGCGGACACTGGACTACACCATCACGCCGTTTGGTCCGCTCGAACGCATTCTCCGCCCGCTCATCAAAGATGCCACCGCGAAGCTGGGCAAGTTCAATCTCGGCTCGTCCGCGCTTTCGCGCAGGCTCGCGCAGGCGGGCATCAGCAAGCCGCCCGTAAACTTCCGGGCGGAGCAGTTGCTCTGGGCCGTGTCCGGCTTCGTCGCCGCGGTCGGCCTCATCGTTCTGGGCGCCCTCGCCGGGAGGTTCAGTCCAGTCCTGGCGGTCGTTGCCGCGGCCGGAAGCGGAGTGGGCGGCTTCCTGTTCCGGGACTACTGGCTGGGTACGCAGATACGGAAGCGGGAAGAACGGATGATGGCGGAGTTCCCCAGTCTCGCCGAGATGATGGCGCTCGCCGTGAGCGCCGGGGAAAGCGCCACCGGCGCCCTGGACCGGGTGTGCAGGAGCGCGCGAGGTGAGCTGTCAAAGGAATTCGGGGAGGTCCTCGCCGAAACCAGGGCAGGCAAGCCGCTCGTGGAAGCGTTGCAGGAGTTCTCGGCCCGGACTGATCTGGGACCGCTCGTCCGCTTCGTCGACGGCATCATTGTGGCAGTGGAGCGCGGCACGCCCCTCGCAGAAGTCCTGAGGGCGCAGGCCCAGGACGTCCGCGACACTGCGAAGCGCGACCTGATGGAGTCAGCCGGAAAGAAAGAAATCGCGATGATGGTTCCCCTCGTATTCGGCGTCCTGCCGCTGACCGTTGTCTTCGCCGTGTTCCCCGGGCTGGCGGCGCTCAGCCTGAATCTTTGACCTTCGGGCGTGCCTCGGCCGATAACCTCCTGCACCAAGCCGGGTTCCGGTATCCAGTAATCAGTCCTCAGAGAATAGGGAAGAACATGACATTCATGGCCAGGCACGGAATGGCAATTGCCAGCGCACTGATGGCGCTCGTCGGGAGCCCCGCGGCGCTGACCCGGCCGGGGCGCCTCAACGTTACGGGTAACCCTGATCACCCGGAGCGTGGAGACGTTCCGGGGTGGGTCATGATCACCCTCATGTCGGCTGTGCTTGTGGCAGCCTTGCTGGCGCTGGCTGGCCCGGCGCTCGAGGCCATGTTCAACCAGGCAATGGACACGGTCGGAAAATAGGCGGTGACAGGGATGGCCGCGGACCATTCCGCGGACGCTGCCGGGGGCGAGCGCGGTTCAGCCGTGGTCGACTTTGTACTGGTTGGCGGGCTGCTCACGATGTTCTTCCTCGCCATCATCCAGCTCGCCCTCGTGCTGCATGTCCGCAACACGCTGATCGACGCCGCGGCCTCGGGCGCGCGCTACGGAACACTGGCTGACCGCGGTGCCGACGACGCACGCCGGCGTACGGGCGAACTGATCGGAACAGCCCTCAGCAACGACTTCGCGCAGGACATCCAGACACGCGAAGTCACCTTCCAGGGGCTCCGGACGCTGGAAGTAACCGTCAAGGCCCCAATGCCGGTGATCGGCCTTATCGGCCCCCGGGACATGCTGGAGGTCAAGGGCCATGCAGCCGTCAGCGACTAGCCCTTCGGTGCCGGTGCCCGTGCCCGGGGCAGGGCCCCGCGCTGCCAGCGTTCGGCCGTCGCCTTGGCGCGTGGCCATTTTGCTGGCACGGCGCTTCTCCGAAGCGCTGTGCTTTGGCGCCCCGGAAGCAAACCGGGACGGGTACGCAACCGGCGGCTGCGCCGACGGGCCCTCCTTGCCGGGCGGCCCCCATGAGCGGGGGAGCGCCGTCGTCGAATTCACGTTCCTGGGGCTGCTCCTGATGGTTCCGGTGGTGTACTTCATCATCACCGTCGGCCAGATCCAGGGCGGCTCGTTCGCCGTCGTCGGCGCTGCAGACCAGGCCGTGAAGGTTTTTGTGGCCCAGCGCGACGAGCCGTCGGGGCGTGCGGCGGCAGAACAGGCCGCCATCCTGGCGATGGCCGACTACGGGCATCCTGCCGAAAACGCCCGCGTCGACGTCAGCTGTGACCCCGGTGACTGCATGGCGGCGGGGTCCGCGGTCACCGTGACCGTTCATCTGAGCGTGCCGCTTCCCTTTGTCCCGTTCGGCGACGCTCTTCGGCTCAACGCCAGCGAGCTGAACGCCTCGGCTACTCAGATTGTGGGCAAGTTCCGTTGAGCTGCGACCACACGCGCCGGACGCCCGGCGGAGATGCAACCGGAACCGAGGACGGACAGATGGCTGTGCTCATCATCGGATACGTCATGCTGGCACTCTTGGTCAGCACGGTGGTGATGGGGGCGTCCAGCCTTTACATTGAGCACAAGAAACTCCTGTCCCTGGCCGACGGCGCGTCGGTGGCCGCCGCCGACAGCTACACGCTTGGACAGGTGGAGACAAAGGGCGGAACCCCGTCGGCCGTCCTGAGCGGGGAACGCGTCAGAAGCGTCGCAGGTGATTACCTCAACCGGAACGGTGCATTCGCGCGTTTCGAAGGGCTGGCCGTCACTGCGGCAACCGGAACTCCCGACGGTTCCACCGCCGTTGTGGTCCTCAGCGCCGCCGTGCACCCTCCGGTGGTGAACTTCCTCGTGCCGGACGGCATTCGCATCGAGGCGGCGTCCACCGCCAGGTCACGGCTCACACGGTAGGCCGGCCGCCGCGCGCGGCCCGTTACGCCAGCCCGCGCGCCCAATGACGCCAAGCCCGCGCGGCCGGTAACGCCCAGCCCATACCGCCGTGCGGCGGGAGGAGGCGGATAGCGTAGGCTTTAATAACCATGGCCCAAATAGATTTTTCCGCAGAAATCCGCGCGCTGCGCGCCACCTACACCTCCATTGAGAACGTCACCAATGTCGAGGCGCTGAAGGAAGACATCGCAGAGCTGAGTGAACGCGCCGGCGAGCCGAACCTGTGGGACGACCCCGCAGCAGCCCAGGTGATCACCTCCCGCCTGTCCCACCGGCAGTCCGAGCTCGAACGGCTGAACACCCTCGTGTCCCGCATCGACGACCTCGAAGTGCTGGTGGAGCTGGGCCAGGATGAGGACGACGCCGACTCCATGGGCGAAGCCGAAGCCGAACTCGAATCGATCCGGAAGTCGCTCAAGGACCTTGAGGTGGTCACCCTTCTCTCCGGCGAATACGACGAGCGTGAAGCCGTCGTCACCATCCGTTCGGGTGCCGGCGGCGTCGACGCTGCCGACTTCGCGGAAATGCTGCTCCGGATGTACCTGCGCTGGGCCGAGCGCCACGGGTACCCCACCACCGTCATGGACACCTCGTACGCGGAAGAGGCCGGGCTCAAGTCCGCCACATTCGAAGTCAACGCGCCCTACGCCTTCGGCACGCTGAGCGTCGAGGCCGGCACGCACCGGCTGGTCAGGATCAGCCCCTTCGACAACCAGGGCCGCAGGCAGACCTCGTTCGCCGCCGTCGAAGTCATCCCGCTCATCGAACAGACGGACTCCATCGACATCCCGGACAACGAGATCCGCGTGGATGTCTTCCGGTCCTCGGGCCCTGGCGGCCAGTCGGTCAACACGACAGACTCAGCCGTCCGGCTGACCCATATCCCCACGGGCACGGTGGTGTCCATGCAGAACGAAAAGTCGCAGCTGCAGAACCGAGCCGCCGCCCTGCGTGTGCTGCAGTCCCGCCTCCTGCTGCTCAAGAAGGAGCAGGAAGACGCCGAGAAAAAAGCCTTCGCCGGTGATGTCAAGGCATCGTGGGGTGACCAGATGCGCTCCTACGTCCTGAACCCCTACCAGATGGTCAAGGACCTCCGCACCGAGCACGAAGTGGGCAACACGTCCGCGGTGTTCGACGGCGCGATCGATGACTTCATCGAAGCCGGCATCCGCTGGCGCACGGATAACCGCAACGCGGAGAAGTAGGCACCTGCCAGGCTGAACGGCCAGGCTTTGGGCTCCAATCATGCGACACGCCCCGCTGACTCCCCGGTGAGCGCCGCCGCCCGTGCGTATAGTCGAGGGGCCGGAGCTCTACTTCCCCCAAGAGAAAGCCCCCGCACCGGTTGCAGACCTTGCCCACAAGGCCGCGTTCTGCAGGGTACATAGGGTCATGATCCGTTTCGAAAATGTCACCAAGGTCTACGACCAGAACGCCCGGCCTGCGCTGGACGCTGTCAGCCTTGAAATCGACCGTGGTGAATTCGCGTTCCTCGTCGGCGCGTCAGGGTCCGGCAAGTCAACGTTTCTGCGCCTGGTGCTCAAGGAAGACCGAGCCACGTCCGGCATTGTCTACGTCGCGGGCCAAAACGTCGCCAACATCTCCAGCTGGCGGGTGCCGAGGCTCCGCCGGGGGATCGGCGTCGTCTTCCAGGACTTCCGCCTCCTTCCGCAGAAGAACGTCTTCGCCAACGTCGCATTCGCAATGCAGGTCATCGGCAAGAGCCGCAGCGTCATCCGGGACACCGTCCCCGAGGTCCTCAAGACCGTCGGCCTCGAAGGCAAGGAGCGGCGCATGCCGCACGAACTTTCCGGCGGCGAGCAGCAGCGTGTGGCCATCGCCCGCGCAGTGGTCAACCGGCCCGGCATCCTGCTGGCGGACGAGCCCACCGGCAACCTGGACCCCACCACCTCCATGGGCATCATGGGCGTCCTGGACAAGATTAACCAGAACGGCACCACGGTGGTCATGGCCACCCACGACGACGACATCGTGAACGAAATGCGCAAACGCGTGGTGGAACTCAAAAACGGCAAGGTCATCCGCGACGAAGCGCGGGCCCTGTACACGTCGATGATTCCCGTCGTCGGCCAGTCCCGCCGGCTCAAAGATGCCAGCGGACGGGACGACGCCGCGGATGCCGGCCCGCCACGGCCGGACCGCTCCCCGCGCTCAGGGGAGGACCAGCTGTGAGGCTCCAGTTCATCCTCGGCGAGATCGGCAGCGGTCTGCGCCGGAACCTCTCCATGGTGGTTTCCGTCATCCTGGTGACCTTCGTGTCGCTGACGTTCGTAGGCGCCGCCGGAATGCTCCAGCTGCAGATCAACCAGATGAAAGGCTACTGGTACGACAAAGTCCAGGTCGCGATCTTCCTCTGTGGGGATGGCTCGACGGCGCCCGGCTGCGCTACGGGAACAGTCACGCCTGAACAGCAGGAGAACCTGCGGACCCTGCTCCAATCGCCGGCCGTTTCCCAGTACATCAACGACTTCCAGTTCGAGTCCAAGGAAGATGCCTACAAGCACTTCAAGGAGCAGTTCTCAAACTCGCCCATCGTCGACTCCGTCACGCCCGACCAGCTTCCTGCGTCCTTCCGGATCAACATGAAGGATCCGGAAAAGTACCAGATCATCAGCGAGACGTTTGCCTCACAGCCCGGCGTGGAGACGGTCATTGATCAGCGGCAGGTCCTGGAGAGGCTGTTTTCCGTGATGAACGCGGCCTCGCTGGTGGCGGTGAGCATTGCCGGCGTCATGACGGTCTGCGCCATCCTGCTCATCGCCACCACCATCCGGCTCTCGGCGTTCAGCAGGCGGCGCGAGACGGGAATCATGAGGCTCGTGGGGGCATCAAAGATAGTGATCCAGCTGCCGTTCATCCTCGAAGGCGTGATTGCCGCCGTCATCGGCGCAGCCCTCGCATCAGGAACTCTGTGGGCCGTGGCCCACTTCTTCCTGGGCGAATACATGTCCAAGCAGTACCCGGATACGGCCTTTATTTCCCCCGCGCAGACGCTGCTCCTGGCTCCGGCCCTGATCGGCCTCGGTGTTGTCCTGGCGGGTACTTCATCTCTTCTGACACTCCGCCGATACTTGAGGGTGTAAGTCCATGCACGAACAAATGCCCGAAAACTGGGCAAAACCTGCGCATGTACAGGGGGCAAGCCGGTCAGAATTGACTGAAAAGCTCGGTATGAGCAAACAGGCAGCCTTGGGAGAAATTCACATGACAAATTCAGGGGACCAGATACCGGCCGCCAGAGGGAGTTTCCTTGCCGGAGCCAGCTTCATTGTCATTGCCCCCGCGACATTGCTCTGGAGTCTCCTCGCGGTGCTCATTGTCGAACCGAAGGAATGCCCATGCTGACGAAGACCGCCCGGCCCCCGCGAACCGGCCCGGCGGGACGCCAAAGCAGGATCATCAGTGCCGCCGTCGCACTCGTGTTGGCGGCCAGCCTGGGGGCATCAGCTCCGACGGCCTTCGCTGACGATCTCGAAGACCAGCAGGCCGCGCTCAAGGCTGAGGCGGCACGCGTCCAGCAGTCGCTGGAATTCGTGGACGCAAGAATCTCCAAGGTAGCCGCGGACCTGGTTGTCTTCCGCGGTCAGCTCCCGGCTGCGCAGCAGGCATTGCTTGAGGCGCAGGGCCGTGTGGCCAGCGCCGTGAAAGAGGTGGAAGCACTCGCCGCCCGGGTTGATCTTGCCCAGCAGAATAAGGCCAAGATCACCCAGCAGCTGGATACGGACAAGCAGAAGATCGCCAGCACCAAGAAGCTCATTGGCCAGATTGCCACGCAGGCCTACAAATCCGGCGGAGTGCCGTCGAACCTGACGCTCTTCTTCGGCTCCAACAACACGGGCAGCCTCACGGACACCATGGACCTGGCAGACCAGGCCATGCGCAGCCAGAACTCGGCGATGGATAAGCTGTCGCAGCAGAACGCCACCAACGTGAACTCGCAGGCCCGCCTCGAGGCGGTCGAAGCGGAGATCAAGGACCTCAAGGCCAAGGCTGACGCCGCGCTGGCCAAGGAGAAGGCGGCCCGGGACGAGGCAGCTGCCAAGAAGGCCAAGGTGGACAAGCTGATCGCCGATACCGCCCGGCTCAACAGGGAACTGGAAGCCGCCAGGCCGGGAATCCAGAAGAAGCTCGCGACGGTCAAGGCCCAGCAGGACGCCGTAGCGGCCGACATCGTTGAACGCGACCGGAAGCTCCGTGAAGCCTGGGAGGCGGAGCAGCGCCGCCTGGCGGCCATTGCCGCGGCTGCGGCCAAGGCCAAGGGCGAGGCTCCGAAGCCGTACGCACCGGTGACCGGTCCGCCGTCGGCCTTCGGACTCCGCCACCCGTTCTCCGACGACGTGCCGATCACGTCCGGATTCGGCTGGCGGGCAACGCCGCCGGGTACCGTCGACTTCTACGGCCAGGGCGGGTACATGCACACCGGCATTGACTTTGGTGCCGCCTGCGGCACCCCCGTGTATGCGCCGGCGGCTGGCACCGTTTTCTCGGCCGGCTGGGCGGACGACGGCGGCGGCAACAACGTGAAGATCTCCCACGGCGTGGTCCAGGGGAACTCGCTGACCACGATCTTCTACCACAACAGCAGCGTCACCGTCTCTCCGGGCCAGCACGTCAGCCAGGGCCAGCTCATTGCCTACTCCGGCACCACCGGAAACTCCACGGGCTGCCACTCGCACTTCGAGACCTGGCTCAACGGAGAAGCAGTGGACCCGATGCGCCTGCTGTGAGGCCGGGCCCCCGGTCACTCGCAGCCGCACCCGGGGATCACTGCCGTAGACTGGTATGACCTTGCTCCGGAGCCCCGGAACAGCCAAATTTGAGATCTGAGGAGTTCTACCGTGCCCAAAGAAAGTGGCCGTAAGGTAGTGGCCACCAACCGGAAGGCCCGGCATGACTACCATGTCCTGGACACGTACGAGGCAGGCATCGCCCTGATGGGCACCGAGGTGAAGAGCCTTCGGGAAGGCCACGCCTCCATGGTTGACGGCTTCTGCACCTTCTACAACGATGAGCTGTGGATGGAGGGAATCCATATCCCCGAGTACAACCAGGGGAGCTGGACCAATCACGCCGCCCGCAGGCGCCGCAAACTGCTGCTGCACCGCGAGGAGCTCATCAAAATCTCGCATAAGATCCGGGAATCCGGCTTTACCGTGGTGCCGCTTCAGCTGTACTTCCTGGACGGCCGGGCCAAGGTGGAAATTGGCATCGCCAGAGGCAAGAAGGAGTACGACAAACGCCAGACGCTGCGGGAACAGCAGGACAAGCGCGAAGCTCTTCGGGTCATGAGGGACCGCAACCGCCGGTAGGAATTATTCGCCGCTCAGATGCGTTATGATGGGTAGTCCGGCAGGGATCTGGTACGTGTACCGCTGGCCCGGCCGGTTTGATAACAAAATACGGGGATGATCGGTTTCGACGATGTTAGTCGCGACAGGTGAAGCGGGCCGAGGATGCAGAATTATCTCGTAAACGCTGTCTGCAAACCAATAAGTGCCAATTCTAAGCGCACTGACTTCGCTCTTGCTGCCTAAGCAGTAAGACAGTCCGTCAGCCCGAGGTTGCTATTGCCCCGGATCCTGGCGTCATTTAGATAGCCACTGCTGCTTGCCCCCGTCATCGGGGCAAACGGGACTCTTAGATGACTGGGCCCGGATCAGCCGCCTGTTTGCAGGACGGCTGGGGCCGAGAAATTCCGACGCAAACTGCGCCCGGAGAAGCCCTGACAACACGACATCGGACGGGGGTTCAATTCCCCCCATCTCCACTTTTGTGGTGAGTCGAGACATCCTTTACGGATGTGTCGGGTCATCGTTGACACCCCGGTCTTCGGACCGGGGTGTTTTTCTTTGTCCGGGTGGTGACCGGCTGATTTGTCCGGGTGGTGGCCGGCTGAGTCACCCCATGATTTCCCGGAGCAGCTTCGCGGTTTGCCGCAGGGACGTGTTCGGCATGTATGCCTCGGTGACCGCCCGGCCGATCCACGGAAGCCACAGCGGGTCCTGGTACATCATGTAGAGCGTGCGGTGCTGCGGCCGGAAGCGCGCCTTGAAGGCCGCCAGCGAGCGGAAGCCGTACACCGGCTCGAGGCCCCGCCCCAACAGGACCAGGAATCTGCCCAAGGCATCGCCGCCGGCGGCGGCCGGAGTGCTTCCGGCCGCCGCCGCAGGGATGCTTCCAGGCGCCGCAGGAGTGCTCCCGGCCGCGGCCGCCGGAGGGACCAGAGGGGACCCGGAGAGTGAAAGGACGTCAAGCGACTCTTTGAAGTGGATCACGGCGGAGGCGATCAGAAACTCCATCACGCCCGGGAATCCCTCCTGATTCCGCCGCATGAAATCGAGGGTCCGGCTGACAACCTGGCCGCGCTGGAATACCGGCAGCCAGCTGGTCACACCATGCACTTTCCCGTCGGAATCCACGGCAATGCCAATGAGTACATTGTCATCCTTGAGTTCTTCAAGGCTGCCGAGCGTGAACCCCATCTCGGGCAGGGCCTTCTCGGAGACCCACGCTTCGGAGATCTCGTGGATCTGTGTGCGGAGCCCTACGCTCAGTTCGCCGTACGTGGACCACCGGGCGGTGATTCCCAGCTTCCGGGCCCTATTGAGTGCGGTGCGGACGTTCTGCCATTCCTTGCCCTTGAATTCGATTTCCCGGATTGGCAGCAGGGTCTCCTCCGCGACCGCGACGCGGCGGAAGCCGAGCCTCTGCAGATGCTCCCTGTCGTCGTCGGCAACCGAATACCAGCACGGCGCCAGGGACTGGGCGGCACAGTAGCGCGTGAATTCCTCGGCGGCGCCACCGGCGTCTTGCGGATGCCCGAAGGGCCCGCCGATGGTCAAGGCCACGTTGTAGTGCACTTGGTAGGCCACTCCCGCGGTCTGGGAAGCGTTGAACCAATAGCGGTTGTTGGGCCACAGCGCCATCCAGGACAGCGTGCTTCCGCCCTGGCGGACCAGTTCCCTGGCCGTGGAGAATTCGCTGTCCGGGCGGACGTTCCTCAGGCGGCGGCTGAGGAACAGCAGGAGCACGCTGATGACCGATACGAGCCAGAAGACGGCGCCCCCGTAGCTGAAGAGCAGCGTGGAAAAGAAGCCGTGCGGGAACACGGAAACCGAATACCGGAAGGGGAACGGGTAGGGCAGGAACATCCGCGGCAGGGTCGCCAACAAGGCCAGCAGCCCCGCTCGCCGGTGGTAGTTGCCTTCCGCGAACCAGGCGATCACGTAGCCGGTAACAAAGACGGCAAAGACCAAGGGCAGCAGAATGGCCGTTCGCCGGCGCAGGACCGGATCCGGATCGACGATGAAGTGCCGCCGGTTGATGAAGAGAAGTCCGGCGATGACGAACGGCACCGTCACGACCGGCAGCACCTCGACGACCCCCGATTCCACCGGGAGTGTCCGGCCCCCGCTGCGCATGTAGCTCCCGAACAGTGAAAAGACCTGCAGATGGAACGCCGAGAGGACACCGATCACCAGGTGGACGGCGACGGCTGCCCACAGCGCCAAACGGTTTCCGCGCCGCAGGCCTTCCGCGCAGGCGAGCAGCACCAGCAGGGGCACCAGGGACAGCGCTTCACCTCCCGGTCCGTTAAGGCCGGGGCTGTGAATCACCTGGGCACAGCTCAGGTCGACGGCTGCCCGGCAATTGGCCTCGAGCTGGTTGATGGTCGGAATTGGATTGACGACCAGATCGCGGAGGATAGCCAAGGGCCCGGACGGTGCCTGCGCCAGGGCTGCCATCGCCGGCCCTGCGGCGAAGACTGCCACCGTCATCGACAGCAGTGCCCTGGTCTCGCGGCTCGTGGAGCGGGGAAGGTGGGCCCCGTCCGGCCGTCCGTGCAGGATCCGGCCGAGGCCAAGGCCGCACAGGATGCCCAGAAAACTAGCCAGGGCCTGCGGATGCCCGACGTAGAGCAGCAGCATGAGGGTGACGGCGACGGTGACCGAACGCAGCCGGCGGCGCCACAACGCGCTGAGCAGTGGGCTGGCCGCCATCACGGCTGCCAGCGATCCTGCGAACGGACCGATGATGGCCCCGGGCCGCATGCCCGCGAGCCAGTCGCTCCCCAATGCCGAACCGGCCAGGACCACGGTGAAATGCAGGACCAGGGCACCCAGGTGGCCGCCGAAGAAGGCCAGGGCTGTCCGCGGGGTGCCCATCGTGGCTTCCGCGAGCCCGACGCATCCAAGGATGACTGCGGTGGCCAGCAGGTAGGAGGCCAGGTTGCCGGCAAAAAAGATGGAGAGGAGCGGCGCCCACCAGTCTCCGCGGCCAGCGGCGTCCAGGCTTTCCGCCACCAATCGCCGCACTTCCGGCGGGGGACCGGACACGACGGAACGGGTTCCCACGGCGGCGGTCCACATGACTGCGGCGAGGAGCGAGGCCAAGGGAACACGGCGCAGCAACCGCACGGACGCCCGCAGCGGAGCCCGCCAACCGGCCCCCTTCGTCACGGAGCCAGCCCCATGGGCCGGGCCAGGAAATCCAACGCCGACTGCATTGAATCCAGCACGACCTTCCACGAGTGCCCGGCGCCCGGGACGATATCCGATTTGACGTGCATCCCGGCCTTGGCAGCAGCCGCGGCCAGCACGACGGCGTTGCCCCGGAACTCGGGGTCGTCGGCCCCTGCCGCGAAGAATCCAAAGCTGTCCGGGTACTGCCGTTTGGCCAGCAGCGTCAGCGGGACTTCGGCTGTGAAGGCCGCGAGGTTTCCGGCGAATGCCTCGTTGGCCGTCTGCTGGCGTGAAATCGCCAGGGCAGGCTCGCGCTCGCCGCCAAAGCTCATGAAGTTGGGGTAGATGCGAGGATGCCGGGTGGCCATCTGGATGGCGCAGGTGCCGCCGAAGGAAAAGCCGCCCACAGCCCAATGCTGCGGGTTCGAGTCCACGTCGAGATTGTGCTTGATCCACTCGGGCACGTCAACGCTCATGTAGGTGTCCGTCTTGGCAAGTGAGGTGTCCATGCACATGGTGTTGCCGTCCTCGGTCCCGTTGGGATCAGGAATCACAACCACCGGAGCCAGCCCCTGATGCCTGGCCGCGAACTCTGCCATCATCCGAACGAGATCCCCGCTGACGGCCCACACCCCGGGCCAGCCAGGCTGGCTGCCGACCAGGACAAGGACCGGAAGCTTGGGCCGGTTCTTCATGAGGTACACGGGAGGCAGGTAAATATGGGCGTGCCGGCCGTGCCAGCCCGAAACCGTCCCCGGGATCTCCGCATGGCGCATGACGCCGGTGGCAGTCAAATGCACGGGTTCACGCCAGTGGTCGTAGATCGGTGCGGTTTCGAAGGACATCCGGTCGCCGTGTTTTGTCAGGGCAGACTCCAGGGGCAAGAGCGATGACCCGGAGACGCCGAGCAACGTGCCGACCGTCGGGAGCAGGCCGAAGTAGGCGTTGATCTGCAGCCCGCAGAGACTGAGGACTACGAGGGCCGCGACCGGAGCCAGGAAAGCGCGCGGACGGCCGCCCAGGAAGATGTTTCCGACGGCGGCGGTTGCGGCGAAAACTCCGAAGCCGGCCCAGGCCACGACCTCCGGCGGAAGATCCTCCGGCCACACGAAGAAGACGTGAACCAAAAGCCACGCCAGGCCGAAGCAGCCTGCCATCGATGCGCCCAGCGAAACGGCGGCAAAGATCCACCAGCGGCGGCGCCGGCGCAGCAACAGGAAGACCATGGAGACAGCACAGAGGACGGCCAGGGTATCCGGAAACCACCCCTCCAAAAGACTGATTGAATACAGCCAAGTCTGCAACAGAATCCTCCAGGTTTTACTTCCGGCATCTCCACGCTAGTCACGGAGTCTGGGCCTTCGCTGGGGAATTACTGGGCATTCGCACGGCGTTCCCGCCGTCGGTTCCGGTAGCTGGCCCCGACGCCGGTTTCTGCCACTGACTAATTGAGAGGCTGCCGCCGGGCTGCTTTGCGCGGCCGCAGATGCGGCATGGAAGACTCAGGCGCCAGCATGACAACATTCAGGCGGCTGTAAGGTTCCGGACTTACTGTCATCTTG
>Ga0207428_10003295_pt1 | contig 15704 bp, 11 predicted proteins | sample RhiMethybrSRZTD1_FD_187600 | JGI IMG/M metagenome (GOLD analysis project Ga0207428, IMG submission 187600) | Populus rhizosphere microbial communities from Tennessee, USA - Rhizosphere MetaG P. TD hybrid SRZTD1 (SPAdes) (version 3) | ecosystem: Host-associated > Plants > Roots > Rhizosphere >...
GCGCATGTCCACCACCAGCGACGCGAGGTCGACGATGCGCTTGTAGTCGAAATCGGTGTGGTCGGTGAGGATGACCACGCAGTCCGCCGCACTGATCTCCTGGTCGGTCAGCGCCACGCTCTTGAGGCTGAGGCCGTCGAGCGTGATCGCGGGCACGTGCGGGTCGGCATACGAAACGTCGGCGCCCTTCTTGTGCAGGCTCTCGATGATCTCGAGCGCCGGCGACTCGCGCGTGTCGCTCACGCCGCGCTTGTACGCGACGCCGAGCGCCAGGATCTTGGCGCCGTTCAGGGAGAGGCGCTTTCCGTTCAGGGCCTCCACGACCATGTCGACCGTGCGGTGCGGCATCGAGCGGTTCAGCTCGTCGGCCAGCTGGATGAAGCGTGAGTCGTAGCCGTTCAGGCGGAGCTTCCAGGCCAGGTACGCCGGATCGACACCGATGCAATGACCGCCGATGCCGGGGCCGGCGTAGAACGGCATGAACCCGAAGGGCTTGGTCGCCGCGGCGTCGGTCACCTCGCGGCTGCTCACCCCGAGGCGACGGCACATCAGGGCGAACTCGTTGGCCAGCGCGATGTTCACGTTGCGGAACAGGTTCTCGTAGAGCTTGGCCAGCTCGGCGATCCTCGGGTTGCTCACTTCCAGGACGCGCGCGACGATCTGGCGGTACAGGAGTGCCGCCATCTGTCCGCACGTGGGCGTGACGCCGCCGACTACCTTCGGGATGTCCCGGACCGAGAAGCGCTGATTGCCCGGGTCGATCCGCTCGGGCGAGAAGACCAGGTGGAAGTCGACGCCGGCCTTGAGGCCGGTGGCCTCGAACATCGGCAGCAGGAGCTCCTCGGTGGTACCCGGATACGTCGTCGACTCGAGGATGATCAGCTGCCCCGCGCGCAGGAAGCGCGCGATCTGCTCACCGGCGGCCACGACGAACGAGATGTCCGGGTCCTTCGACTTGTTGAGCGGCGTCGGCACGCAGACGATGATCGCGTCGGCGTCGCCGAGAATCGCCGCATCGGCGGTCGCCGAGTACTTACCGTTGCGGATGACCTCGACGAGTCTCGCGCTGTCGATGTCTTCGATGTAGGAGTGCCCCGCGTTCAGGGCGCCGACCCGGTCGAGGTTCGACTCGAGCCCGGTGACCTTGAATCCGGCGTGGGCGAACTCCACCGCCAGGGGGAAGCCGACGTATCCCTGGCCGATGATGGCGACGTGAGCTTCGTGGTTCTTGATGCGCTGTGCCAGACGCGAGGTAGTCACACGGTCCTCCGTTGGGCCCGCCGCGGTCACGCCGCGGTCCGGGGCAGTGTCATGAATGCGCATATCACTCGACCGTCACGCTCTTGGCGAGATTGCGCGGTTGATCAACGTCACATCCGCGCAGGACGCCGAGGTGGTAGGCGAGGAGTTGGAGCGGGAGCGAAACCAAAATCGGCTGGATCCAGGCCAGGCTTTGCGGAACGGGGATGACGACGTCGGCCTTCGCCGCGATCTGGTCGTCCCCCGCCGTGGCGACGGCGATCACGATGCCGTCGCGCGCCTTCACTTCCTCGATGTTGCTCGCCATCTTCTCGTAGGTCGGCCCCATGGGCGCGATGGCGACCACGGGCATTCTCGAGTCGATCAAGGCGATCGGCCCGTGCTTCATCTCGCCGGCGGGATAGCCCTCGGCGTGGATGTACGAGATCTCCTTCAGCTTGAGCGCGCCTTCGAGCGCCAGCGGATAGTGCATGCCGCGCCCGAGGTAGATCACGTCGCGGCTCTCGACGAACCGCTCGGCCACGCGACGGATCTCGTCGCTTCGCCGGAGCACGTCGACCATCAGGTCCGGCACCTCGAGCAGCGCTTTGATCGCCTCGCGTACGACGGTGCGGTCGATCATCTCGCGCGCGAGTCCGAGCTTGAGGGCTAGCAGCGCGACCGCCGTCAGCTGTGCCGTGAACGCCTTGGTCGAGGCGACGCCGATCTCGAGGCCGGCTCGCGTGTAGATCACGCCGTCGGCCTCGCGGGCCAGCGAGCTCCCCACGACGTTGCAGATCGCCACCGCGCGCGAGCCGAGCTCCCTCGCCTGCCGGAGCGCGGCGAGCGTATCGGCGGTCTCGCCGGACTGGGAGATCGGGACCGTGAGCACCTGACCGTCGAGCACGGGCTGCCGGTAGCGGAACTCCGACGCGATGTCGACTTCGACCGGGATTCGCGCGAACGCCTCGACCAGGTACTTGCCGACGAGCGCCGCGTGCCACGAGGTGCCGCAGGCCACGAAGCAGAGCCGGTTGAGGCCCGCCAGCTCGCGGTCGCGAAGTCCGAGCTCGGGGATGCGAATCTCGCCGCCGTCGGGATCGACCCGCTCGCGCATCGTGTTCCGGACGGCCTCGGGCTGCTCGAAGATCTCCTTCAGCATGAAGTGCGGATAGCCGGACTTCTCCGCCGCCTCGCCATCCCAGAGAACCGTGGTCGGCGCCCGAAGGGCCGGCGTCCCGTCGGCGCCGCGCAAGGTGAGCCCGTCGGCCGTCAGCACCGCGAGCTCGCCCTCTTCGAGCACGAGGATGTCGCGCGTCTCGCCGAGCAGCGCCGGGATGTCGGAGGCGACGAACATCTCCCCTCGCCCGAACCCGATGACGAGCGGCGAGCTGCCGCGGCGGAAGGCGACCAACGTCCCCGGATCGCGACGCGACACGCACGCGATGGCGTAGGAGCCCTGGAGCTCGGCCGCGGCACGCACGACCGCCTGCGCGAGCCCGTCAGCGTCGTAGCGCTCGATCAGGTGCGCGATGACCTCGGTGTCGGTCTGCGAGCTGAAGCGGTGACCTTCGGCGGCCAAGGTCTTGCGGAGCTCGCGATAGTTCTCGACGATCCCGTTGTGCACCACCGCGACGCGCGACTGACAGTCGATGTGCGGGTGCGCATTGGCGTCGGACGGGCGGCCGTGCGTCGCCCACCGCGTGTGACCGATCCCCACGGTGCCGTCCGGGCGGCTCGAGCGGAGCAGCGCGTCGAGATTGTCGATCTTGCCGGTCGTCTTGCGGACGGCCAACGAGGCTGGGGCGAGCGTCGCGATCCCGGCCGAATCGTAGCCGCGGTATTCCAGGCGGCGCAGACCCGGCAGCAGAAACGAAACCGCGTCACGGTAACCGACGTAGCCGACGATCCCACACATGGCGCGCTAGCCCCGACGCCGGCCGTTCTGGCCGGTCGACCAGCGGCTCCAGCGCGCGATCGTCGTCAGCTTCTCTCGCCCCATGTCCACCGCGCGGGTCCGGCCATGGTCCGAGTAGCGCCGCGACGCGTAGGAATCCTTCGACGGATGGCGGCTGTCGCCGTTGAACACGAATCCGATGACCTTCGAGCGATCGACGACGTTCAGCGCCTCGGTGACGAGCTTGCGTGGCGTCTGGTGGGCGGCCACGACTAGCAAGAACCCGTCGACCCACTTGGCCACGACGCGGGTGTCCGGGACCGAGACGAGCGGCGGCGTGTCGACGATCACATAGTCGTACTTGCGGCGCGCCTCGGCCAGGAGCTCACCGACCCGCGCGGACTTCAACACCTCGTAGGGTGTCGCCGAGCGGCGCCCGGCCGGCAGGACCGAGAGGTGCAGGTTCGGATGCGGCCGGGCGACAGCCTCGAGCGGAAGGCTAGGATCGAGGATGGCGTCGACCAATCCCTGCGCGTTTTCCTCGAGCCCGAGGCGGCCGGCGAGACTCGACCCGCGCAGATCCGCATCGACCAGGAGCACGCTCGAGTCGAGCGCCTGAGAGAGTGCGCCCGCCAGGTTGATCGTGGTCGTCGTCTTGCCGTCATGGGCGTCCGCGCTCGACACCGCGATGACCGAGAGATCGGCCGAGCGATGCAGCTGCTCGACCAGGTGGCGCAGCGCGCGATACTGCTCGGCTTCGAACGACATCGGGTCGAGGAAGCTGACCAGATGCCCCTCGAGCTCGGTCGCGGGCAGCTCGGGCGAAGGCGGCGTCATCTCCCGCGGGTTCTTGAACACTGACTGGGCGGCGCGCTGAGGAGCTGCCGTGATCGGAACGACCGGCGCGATCGGAACGACCGGCGCGATCGGGACGACCGGCGCGATCGGTGCGACCGGTGCAGCCGACTGGACCGGCACGACCGGTACAACGGGAGCTGGTGCCGCCGGCGCGGCGCTGGGCACCGGCTCCGTCGCCGTCGACTTGGAGTTGCGCAGGGCGCGCTCTTGTTCGGCGCGCTCGAGGGCCTTGAAGAATGTGCTCATGGCATGAGGACCTGGCGCACCGAATGGAAGATTCCCAGGGTCGCGCCGCTGGCTTTCAGCGCGAAGCCGGCGGCGGCCCCCGCGAGGATGACGGCGAGCGTGCCGAGACTCCAGCGGAGCGCGAGGCGCCCCCGGCCGCCGCCGAGTTCGGGCGTGCCGCGCAGCGGGCGTCGCCCTTCTTCCAGATACTCGATCGCGCGATTCACGAGGTTGCGATCGATGCGACGCTTCTGCTCGGCGTAGCCGAAGAGCAGGCAGTGATCGCTGATGATGTTGATCAGCCGGGGGATGCCCCCGGAGTAGGTCGCGATACGGTCCAGCGCCGGCTCACCGAACAGCCCGAGGTCCCGGGCGCCCGCGATCCGCAGCCGGGTGCGGACGTAGGCGCGAATCTCCTCCGGCGTGAGCGGCGGGATCTGGTAGCGCAGGCCGACGCGCTGCTTGAGCTGACGCAGCGTAGGCAGATTCAGGTGCGCCTTGAGCTCGGGCTGCCCCACCAACAAGATCTGCAGGAGCTTGCTGGTCGGCGTCTCGAAGTTCGATAGCAGACGGATCTGCTCGAGGGTGGCCGGCTCGAGGTTCTGCGCCTCGTCGATGATCAGCACCGTGTTCTGTCCCGCCCGCTCCCGCTCGATGAGGAAGTTGTTGAGCGCGATCAGGCGCTGCGCCCGCGACTCTCCCGCCTTCGTGACGCCGAGGTCCTCGAGGATGTACTCGAGCAGCTCGTCGAACGACAGGGTCGAGTTCACGACGAAGGCGACCGCGCTCTGCCCATTGAGCCGCTGCGAGAGCGCGTGCAGGAGCGTGGTCTTCCCCGTCCCCACGGCGCCCGTCAGCACGATGAAGCCCTTGCGCTCCTGGACACCATAGAGGAGCTGGGCGAGCGCCTCCCGGTGCGCCGGGCTCATGTAGAGGAACCGGGGATCCGGCGTCGCGTTGAACGGTTTTTCAGTCAGACCGTAGAAGTTCAGATACATGCGCAAGTCCTCACGATCCGCCGCCCCGGGAGAGGAGCATGACGAGCTGCTCGTTACCGTGCGCCACGACGTACGCCAGGCCCACGATTACGAAAAGACCAACGAAAGCGGCGCTGGCGGCCAGTCGCATGCGCCACCGGCCGCGCGAGACATCTCCTTCGGTGAGAATCCGCGGGATGCTCACCAACACAGGTACCGGGCTGAAGCCCCGGAGGTCGTCGACCGTGTGGAACGAGGTATCGAACTGTTCCGCGAGCAACACGGCGCCCACCGCCAGGCCGAGCGAGGCCACCAGCGCAATCAGGAACATGCGCGGCCGGTTGGGCGCCGCCGGCTCCGACCTGGGGACGGCTGGATTGTTCACGCGGAACTGCTCGCCCTTCTGGCGCTGCTCCATGCTCTCGGCCAAGAGCGCTTCCTCGTAGCGCTTCATCAGCGACTGGTAGAGCTCGCGCGTGCTCTCGTAGTCGCGAGAGAGCTCGATGAACTCCTGCTCGCGCCGCGGCACGTTCTCGACCCGGGTCGTGTACGACGCGATGCCGTCCCGCAGTCGGGCTTCCTCGCTCTTGAGCACCTTGCGATCGGCCTGCGCCTCGCTCAGAGCCTCTTTCAGGCGCAGCACGTACGGCGTCAGCGAGGTTCCCGCCGCCGACACCGGCTTGGTCGTCTCCGGCTTGTCGGTCTTGGGCTCGTTGGCCCTGGCTTCGGCGCGCGCGCGCTTCGCCTCGGCGACGGTGCGCTTCAGGGACTCGATCTCGGCCTTCAGCGCGATGATATCGGGGTGCCGGTCAGTCGCGTACGGCTGACGGCTCGCCAGTTCCTGCTCCTTCTGCTGCAGACGGGCTTCTTCCGGCGTCTCGGCGGGGCCGGTAACGACGACCGGGCCGTTGGGGCCCTGGCTCTCGTACCTCGGAGCCGCCAGGAGCGATTCGGCCTCGGCGAGCTGGCTCGACAGCTGCTGGACGCGCTCGGTGGCACGCATCTGGTTGTCCTGGTTCAGGCGCAGCTGCCCGTGAAGCCGCTCGAGTGTCAGGAGGTTCTGGTCCATCTGCTGCGGCAGCTCACCCATGTGCTTGCGCTTGAAGCCGCTCACCCGCTGCTCCTGCACGTCCAGCCGGCTCTTGGTCTCGGCCAGCTGGACCTTGAGGAACTCGGCGGTCCCCGTCGCCTGGCGCTCACGTGCCTTCAGATTCTCCTCGATGTAGAACGACGCCAGAGTGTTGGCGACGAGCGAGACCGTGTTCGGGTCGTTGCCCTGGTAGCCGATCGCGAATGCGACGGTCGCCTCGCCGCGCTGGCCCTTTATGTCGACGCTCTTGAGCTCGAGCTTGATATCGCGGCGCATCCGCTCGATGACGTCCTCGAACTGCTGGCGCTTGCGGAGCTCCGGATACAGATTGAACCGGGTGATCAGCGCCTCGAGCCGCGACCGGCTCAAGATCTCCTGGCTGATCGTGTGAAACCGCGTCTCGAGCGCGCTCGTCACCGTCGAGCTCACGAACTTCTCAGGAATCTGCTGCCGGTCGACCAGCACCTCGGCGGTCGAGCGGTAGATGTTCGGGACGAAGGCGATGATGCTGATCGCCGCCGTCAACGGCACGGCGAAGGCAAGGATCGCCAGCCACTTGCGCCGGCTCCAGATCGCCAGCATGCCGTCCAGGTTCATCCCGCTGCGGGCTTCGTCTTCCATAGCTTGGCTCGTCGGCTCCTCAGGGCACCAGAACGATGTCGCCGTTACGCAGGTAGAAGTTGTCCTGCTCGCCGGCGAGCTTGTTGTAATTGAACGGGATCCGCTTCATCGTCTGGCCCTCGGGTCGCAGGATGACGATGCGCGACCTCGCGGCGAACTGCGTGAAGCCGCCGGCCAGGGCCAGCGCATCGGCGACGGTCGTCCAGCTCTTGAGCTCATAGCGGCTCGGGCGCGCGACCTCGCCGATCACCGACACCTTGAAGCTCCGCACGTCGGCCACGATCACGGAGACTTCGGGGTTGGGCACGAAGTCGGTGAGCCGCTTGGTGAGGACATCGCGCAGCTCGGTCGGCGTGAGCCCGGCCGCCTGGACGTCGTTGACGAGCGGCAGCGAGATCTTGCCGTCAGGCCTGACCGGCACGGTGCGGCTGAGCGCTTCGTTTTTCCAGACGGAGATCGCCAGCATGTCCTCGGGGCCGATGCGATACGCGTCGGGCTCGGGGCTCCGGGCGCCGTTGACCGCGGGTGTCTCCGCCGTTGCAGACTGCCCGGCGACCGAAGCCGCGAGAAGGACCAGAGCGCCACCGAGTACGGAGGCGAACGTCGACCGTCGCGCAGACGATTGCTTCATGGGAGCCCTTACGACATCGAGCGGGTCGAAGACCGCTCGCCGTCGAGTCCGGACTGTTTGATCTTGTAGAGCAGCGCGCGATAGCTGATCCGGAGGGCCTTCGCGGCGCGCACCCGGTTCCAGCCGGTTTGCTCGAGCATGCTCGCGATGGCCTTGCGCTCCGCGGCCTGCGAGGCCCGCCGCGAGATCTCCTTCAGCGAGGGCTCCGCGCTGGTCGTGCTCGTGGGCGTGGAGGTGTGCGGGCTCTCGATGCCCGAGTCGGCCAGCGGGATCCGCGTGAGGAACGGGTCGCCCAGCACGATCATGCGCTTGATCAGATTTTCGAGCTCCCGCACGTTGCCCGGATACCGGTAGTGGCTCAGGCGATCCATCACCTGAGGGGAAATGGTGAACCCCTCACGGTGATACATCTTCGCGTAGCGCTCGACGAAGTAGTTCGCCAGCAGCGGCACCTCGTGGGAGCGCTCGCGCAGCGGCGGGACGAACACCTGGATCACGTTGAGCCGGTAGTAGAGGTCTTCGCGGAACCGACCCTCGGCCACGGCGCGCTCGAGGTCCTGGTTGGTGGCGGCCAGAACGCGCACGTTCACGCTCAGGGTGGACTTGCCGCCGATGCGGGAAAACTCGCCGTCCTGCAGGACGTGGAGGAGCTTGGCCTGAAGGGCCGGATGCAGATCGCCAATCTCGTCGAGGAAGATCGTGCCCCGGTTGGCGGCCTCGAACTTTCCTATCTTGAGCTTGTGAGCGCCCGTGAACGCGCCGCGCTCGTAGCCGAACAGCTCGCTCTCCAGGAGCTCGCGCGGCATGGCTGCGCAGTTCACCTTGATGAAGGGCCCCGAGCGCCGCGACGAGAGGTGGTGAACGGCGCGCGCGACGAGCTCCTTGCCCGTCCCGGTCTCGCCGGTGATGAGCACGGTCACGTCGACCCGGGCGGCCTCGCGCAAGATCTGCCGGGCCTCGAGCATCTTGGGGCTGGCCCAGAGCTCCATCTCGCGTCCGATACGACCATCCGCGGGATCGGGCGCCGGCACGAGCGGCTCGGTCTGTACCCGCACGAGCTTGTCGATCGCCTGCTGGAGATCGTCGAGCCGCAGGGGCTTGTCGAGGATCGCGTCGACGTCGAGCGGCTCGGCCGCGTGGCCGTTGGTGCGACGGTCGGCGACCGCGATGATCGGCCCGCTGTTGCGGCTGCGGGCTCTCAGATCCTGAAAGAGGTCCTCGACCGCGGCGTCGTCGTGTCTGGAATCCACGAGCGTGAAGCAGAAGGCGCTCTCGTCGAGCTCCTCCAGGGCGTCCTCGGCTGCCGAGACGCTCACGCAGTGATAGCCCTGGGCTCGAAGGAAGCCGAGGAGCCACATCGAGGTTGCAGCGTCGACCCCAACCACCAGCGCTTTTCGCTCAATCATCTCCAGGCCCCTGTGGATTGCTCGCGTATGGCAGGCAACTCACGGAGGGGAATGAGCAAAAGGTGTACCAGCGCGGCTTAGACGGTGTCGGTGTCACAGACGTTACCGATCTTTCATCGAAATATTTGTTCCACGCTGCTGCAACCCGGTTCACAGGGCCGGGCGAGAAGTGGGTAGTCTGGGACCCTATGTGAAGTGAACTACCCTGTTTGGGTGGTAGCGCTCGACTCGCCCGGCGTCTTTGCTTTTGAAGGGGCCGAAACAGCGCGCGGTTCGCCAGCCTCCCTGCAGTCACCGTCCACGAAAACAGCACGATCGGGGCATTGAGCAATCCCGGGACCAGCCGAAAATTTCGGAACCAATTTTCGGAATCCCCGCCCCCGCCAGAGCGACCGCCCGCTACGCTTCCGGGCGATTACGGCGCGTTTCGGTCAGCCCCGCATGAAATTCTTTTCGTAGTGCAGCGAGGTTTCGTGCCGTGCCCTCAGGCTCCCGCAGCTGACTCGAACCCGAGTACACAAATTCTTGCGCCGTAAGACGAAACTAAGCGGCGTATTTGTAGGCAAGCTCACCTGCTACGCGACAAACCCACCGTGGGCTTCGGCGCAAGAGGGGACGCAATACGCCGGTCAATGTTCCGGCCCACCCCATACGGGGTGGGCTACCCAGCGTGGAATACACCAAGGGCTCCTCCAACGCGCCATAACTCCGCTTGAACCGTCGCAATCCCGTATCGGTCAAATCTGTTCTGCCAAAATTCAAGACCCGATAACCGTGCTCGCAGCCCCACCGTATCGCTGTGGAGAACAGGAGATGATTTGGGCGCAGACTCCAGAATTCAGGAATGGATGCTCCGTACTTGTACTCGATCGTTCCGTTCCAAGCCAAGAAGACCGCCCCGGCCACCGTTTCCTTGCCCGTGGAGGCCAGCAGCACGAAGCCGAGATCCGGCTCGATCAGAGATTGCCAAAGCAGTCGAAAGTAACGCCGAGGCTGAACAGGAATGCCCAGGCGTGCGCGTGTTCTCGCGTGCATCGTGTAGAAGGTATCGATGAGATCAGAAGGAGCTTTTGCGCTCCGCACAGTAACGCCGTCTCGGATAGCTTTGCGGACCGAGCGTTGGACCGAAGGCTCGAACGTCCGAAAGATGGCGTCAGGGTCTGGGCCAAGCCGTAAGGTGTGCGAGACGGAGGAGCAATGTCGGTGCACGTGACGGCCCGCGACGGACGCTCGTACTTCAAGCTGCGAGACCCTCTCGGCCCGTCGCTCGATGTCGAGTTGCTCGATGAGAGAATTGCGCTCTTCCTCGTTTTTCGCCAGCGGGGCACAGTAGTCGGTGAACGGCAACGAAACCCATCGACGGCGCCCGAAGGGGCCTGTCACGTCGATCAGGGGCAGGCCAGAGTAGATGCGACCGCCGGCGTCGACCTTCGAAAGGGCGAAGGCGCGATAACCGTAGCAGGCGCCGAGCATTTGCGCCCACTCAGGACGGTGGAAGGGAGCAGCATCCGGCGATGCCTGAACGAAGCTCGCCCAGCGCTGATCGGAAATGTCAAAGGTCGTCAGCTCAGACGTCATCGAATGGGCCATTGCCTTTGAAATTCGTCGCGGCCGAGCCACAATGACAGCAGACAAGTGCGACCTACGATTCGTACCATACTAGCTCCGCCTTCGTCATCGACTTCAGCGTGCCACCGATGATGCCCGCGATCCTGCGCATCCGAGAATTAGGGCAACTCGGCAGAGCGCAACTGGCTGTTCGCGGAAGCGTGTGGGTGGCCGTGGAATACGGTGGCAGCCAGGTCTTTAGACTGGCGTCCACACTCGTCCTCGCACGCTATCTCCTGGGCCCGGAGGCGTTCGGTTTTGTCGCGCTGGTGAACGTCTTTCTAGCAGGTCTCGAGATGCTGTCAGATTTTGGGGTTGGACCGAATGTCGTGCAGCATCAGCGCGGTCACGAAGAGGCCTTTCTCAATACCGCGTTCATGGTCCAGGCTGCACGCGCCTTGGTACTGTGGGCGCTCGCGACGGCGCTGGCCTATCCCTTCGCACTTTTCTACCAGCAACCAAAGCTCTTTCCACTCGCGCTCGCGGCGGCTGCGGGCATCGCCGTCCGAGGCTTCGCCAGCCCCGCAGTATGGGCGCTGAATCGGCAGGTGCGACGTGGCGGACTCACCGCCCTGACCATCACGGCGGAAGCGGTGGGTTTCACCGTCGCAATGGTCTGGGCTCTCGCGGCTCCAACCGCTGCCGCCCTCGTAGCTGGTGCACTGTCGAATGCGACGACGTATACGCTTGGCAGCTACCTTCTTCCGGGGCATCGGGTATCCCGCAAATGGGATCGGAGCGCGGCACACGCCATCCTTCGATTCGGCGCTTGGATTTCCGTGGCCAGCGGTACGTATTTCCTGTCGGGGCAAGCCGAACGCCTTGTCCTCGGGAAATTCATCACGCCGCAAGAGCTGGGTTGTTTCTCGGTTGCCGTCATGCTTGCCACGGGCCCGAGTCGAGGGCTTGAGCAACTTGTCGTTCAGGTGCTGTTTCCGCTCATTGCGCGAAGCGCACGGGAAGAGCCCCATCGCACGGCGCGCTATTACACGAAAGCGAGGTTGTTCTTCCTAGGAATAAGCCTGGTGATGGTAGTGGGCTTCGTGGGCTTGAGCCGCCCACTCGTTGCCCTCTTACTGCCCTCTCAATACGTGATGACCGGGTGGATGCTTCAGTTGCTGGGCGTTCGCGCGGCGTTCGACGTATTTGGCGCGCCCGCCTCTGCCCTACTCCTGGCAGGCGGGCTTTCCATCTACTCGGCGGCCGGTAACGTGACGCGGCTTCTGTTCATCGCTGGCGGACTCTATGTCGCGTTCAGCTGGTTCGGACTGAGAGAGGCGGTTTGGGTCTTGGCGATGTCCCCAGTAGCCATATATTTCCCGGCCATGGTCGTGGGAATTGCCAAACACTTCAAGGGCCTGATCAAGATCGAGCTTGCCGCGTTTCTGAGCTTTATCTTGGCCGCCGGGCTCATGGGGCTCGCCTGGTGGATGACACACGGCGGAGGATAGGCGGCGAAGATCAGTCGCTAGGCCACCATCAGATCGAAGGTGTCGCGCACCTGGGTCACGCAGTTGCTCGTGCTGTTGATCTCCGGGTAGAGTTGCGCCGTCGTCAGCACGAAGAGCGAATTGTTCAGCAGCGCGCGGCGCGGCAGGCGGTCGGAGTAGTTGACCGTCCACACCGGCTCCACGAACGCCGCCCGGTGCACGTGCGACTCGAGGACCCGACCGGCGTTGAAGCTCGGAAAGACTCGGCTGAGCTCGCCCACCGATCGCTCGATCAAGGCGTCGCTGTCCATCTTGAACAGCGGGTCCTCGACCGGCGCGTAGTTCACGAGGTAGACGAGGCTGATCCCGCCGAGATCCGCGCGCCGGATCAGATTGGTCGTCTCCACCACCCCCGCGAACGACACGCCCGACTCGACGGCCGGCAGCCAGTAGTAGCGGCTGAGAGGCTCCTTCATGACCAGAAGTGTGTTCACCGCGCCCTGATAGGCGACTCCGTCGTGCCGGAAGCGCTCGCCGAGGACCGCCGGGTCGACGATCTTCAGGAACTGAGAGATCGGGACGGTCGACACGACCTTGTCGTACGCTTGCAGCTGCCCGTGCACGGTCAAGCCGCGCACGCGCTCGGCGGCGGTCTCGATCCGGTCGACCTTGGTGCCCGTGTGGATCACGCCGCCCATCTGTCTGACGGTGTCCGCCAAGGTTCCGATGATCTGCTTGAATCCGCCGCGGACGTACGCCAGCATTTCCTTGGACGATCGGCCCTTGTGCGTGGTTCCCTGACGCTTCACACGAGCCCAGAGATAGGTGGCCGGCGCTTCCTGCCAGCGGTCCCCGAACTTGAACACCAGGAGCGGCTTCCAGATCGTGTTGAAGGCGCGCTCGCCGCAGAACCGGGTCAGCCAGTCTCGCGCCGTCACCTTCTCGAGCGCGCGCCAGTCCTTGAGCCGCCGTGCATAGAGCCCGGTGATGCCCAGGCGCAGCCGATCGGTGAGCGAGATCGCCGAGAAGCGCAGGAGGTCCATCGGCGTCGTGAGCGGATAGAGACGGTCCCGGTACAAGAAACCCATCTCCGTCTCTTGCCAGTAGATGTTGGCGCCGAGGCCGATCTCTTCGACGAGCGAGAGAAGCCCGAGGTCGCTCGGGAGGATGCAGTGGTAGAACTTGTCGACCCAGACCCCCTGCACCTGCACGGCTGCCGCGAGACCACCCACCTCCGGGCCGGCCTCGTAGATCGTCGCCTGATGGCCGGCTTTGAGCAGGTAGTAGGCAGTCGTCAGACCCGAGATACCGCCACCGACGATCCCGACGTGCATCAGAGCGCCGTGACGCCCAGGACCTGTCGCGTCGGAAGCCGACGGAAGGGCCGGGAGTCGGCCCGGGTGAGGTTCTTGCCGATGAGCCGGACGTAGCGAAGGATCGTCCGCTTGATCGGCATCTTGCTGCGGCCTTCCTTGAAGTCGTAGCGGAGCACCAGCGGCACCTGACAGGCGCGAACGCCGAGCCGCCGGAGCTTCAGCAGGAGATCTACGAAGCAGCTGAACCCCTGCTCTTCGATGAACTTGTCGCCGTACACGTCGAGCGCGCGGCGGATGATGGCGCCGCTGTAGGCCCTGAATCCACAGGAGTAGTCGCTGACGCCGCCGACCGGGAACACGATCTTCAGGAGACTGCCGGCGCCGAGGCTCAGCATCCGCCGGTGCGCGGCCAGCCCGACCTGCTGTCCGCCAGAGACGAATCGCGAGGCGACCACGAGCTCATAGCCTTCGACGATCCGCTCGACCATCGAGCCGACCAGCTCGGGCGGATGGGTGTTGTCAGCGTCCATCGTGACGATGACGTCCTCGGGGCGGGCCAGCTGGCTGGCCTTGAGCAGCCCCGACTTGATCGCCTCACCCAGGCCGCGATTGCGGCCGTGATCGACGATCGTCACGGGCATCAAGGTGGCCTGGTGCTGGGCCACCTTCAAGGTATCGTCGGCGCTTCCGTCGTTGACGACGATCGCCTCGTACGCCAGGCCTTGGTCCTCCATCGCCGCCTTGATGCGCGGAAGGAGGCGCGGCAGCGACAGCGCCTCGTTGTACGAGGGCAGGACGAAGAAGACCTTGCGTGAGCGAGCGTTCTGGCTGAGCGGCGTCGTTGTCGCCGATCCCGTCAACCCTTCATCTCCACCGCGGCCCTTTCCTGGATGTGGTCCCAATTCTTCCTGAACCACTCTACCGTGGTCACCAGCCCGGTGGCGAGATCCGTGTGCGGCTCGTAGCCCAGTATCCGCTTGGCCTTGTCGAGGCTCGCCCAGCGGCGGCTTGCCTTGTCCCACGCGCGCCGCTCGCCGAGCACGATGCCGGCGTCGTTCCCGGTGATTTCGTTGATCATCCGAGCCAGGTCGACGACCCGCGTCTCCTTGCCCGCGCCGAGGTTGAAGAGATCGCCGACGGCCTCTTCCTTGACGCCTACGCGGAGCAGGCCGTCGACGATGTCGCCGACGTACGTCCAGTCGCGCGTCTCCTCGCCGGTGCCGGTGATGCGAAGCGGCTGACGGCGCAGGGCCGAGTAGATGAAGTTCGGGATGACGTTGCGGTACCGGCCGGGCAGCTCACCCGGGCCGTACGAGTTGAAGAAGCGCACGCGCACGGTGGGCAATTGGTGGAGCTTGTGGAAATAGTTGCAGTAGAGCTCGCCCAGGAGCTTGGTCACCTGATACGGCGTGTGCAGGTCGAGCGACGCACACTCCTCGTCGATGGGCATGTCGGGCTGCGGCGCGCTGACCAGCGAGCTCGACGACGCGAACACCAGCCGCTCGGCGCCCACCAGCCCGGCCAGCTGCAGCACGCGCAGGGTGCCGACGCCGTTGACCATCAGGTCGCGCTCGGGATGCTCGACGCTCTTCTGGTTCGCGAAGAGCGCGGCCAGGTGGAACACGATCTTCGGCCGGTGCGAGAAGGCCTCCGTCAGCGCCTCGTGATCGAGGATGCTGCCGACCCGGAGCGCGCAGTTCTTGATGCCCTCCAGGTTGGCCCGGTCGGCCGACGACAGATCGTCGATGACCAGCACCTTTGCCCCCAGCTCCGATAGGGCGCGGCAGAGGTTGGAGCCGATCGCGCCGGATCCTCCGGTGACCAGGACCGTCGTTCCTCGATAACCCGCGAGATAGCTTTGCCTTGTGTCCACGTCCCCGTCCCTTTCAGATCTTGCGAAGGATCGAAATGATACGCTCAGACGTCCGCCCATCCCAGAGGGCCGGCCGCTTCGGCGCCGGCTTCGGCTCGTCCAGCACCCGCCACGCTTCCGCCATGATCTTCGTCGTCGAAGTACCGACGATGCGATTCGTTCCGTGTGTGACCGTGGCGGGCCGCTCGGTGTTCTCCCTCATCGTCAAGCACGGCACGCCCAGCACCGAGGCCTCTTCCTGCAGGCCGCCGGAGTCGGTCAGCACGATCCGAGCGCTCGACACCAGAGCCATGAAATCGACGTAGCCCAGCGGATCTACGCACAAAATGCCCTTGCCGTTCGCCTGCGCGCCCTTGAGCGACGTCACGAGCGGCACGTCGAGCGAGGCCAATCGCTGTCGTGTCCGTGGATGCACCGGGAAGATCAGCGGGATCTGCCGCCCGATGTCCACCAGTGCTTCCATCAACTTCTCGAGCATGGCCGGCTCGTCGACGTTGGAGGGCCGGTGCAAGGTCACCACCCCATAGGGGACG